>Ga0272441_10000276_pt1 | contig 117002 bp, 118 predicted proteins | sample SSMProp6N_FD_193582 | JGI IMG/M metagenome (GOLD analysis project Ga0272441, IMG submission 193582) | Marine sediment archaeal communities from Little Sippewissett salt marsh, Falmouth, MA, United States - SSM-Prop-6N | ecosystem: Environmental > Aquatic > Marine > Wetlands > Sediment ...
AAAAGTCGGGAAAGTATGGCAGGCATTGCTGATAATTTTCAAGTCGAGGACAGCCATAATTTGTTTATTAGTGTATATTAACAATAGGTTATTTGTGGTTCGGTTTAATTATTCCGGACACTAGTGAACTGGTATATGACCGAGAAACGGGATTTACTCTGTGCGAGAGAATCCTTTTATATGACTGGTCGGGGCGAGAGGATTTGAACCTCCGACCCCCTGCTCCCAAGGCAGGTACGCTACCAGGCTGCGCTACGCCCCGACAGAAATTGCATGTAGTTTATTCGTTGTTGTCTTGCAAGCTTTTTTTTAGCTTTCCAAACGCCTCAGCCCTGTGGCTGATTGTATTTTTTACCTCCGGGCTCAACTCCGCCACGGTTTTGCCATACTCTTCGACATAAAACACCGGATCATAGCCGAATCCCTCATCACCGGCAGGGCTTTCAACGATTCTCCCTCGCAGTGTCCCCTCAAAGGCACTGTACGTTCCGTCGGACCGGTAAAGAATCAGGACGCACCGGAACGCGGCACCCCGCTCTTCGACAGGACTACCCTGCAACTCCTCTAACAGTTTCCTGTTGTTATCGTCGTCAGTCGCCCCATCGCCGGCATAGCGCGCGGAGTAGACTCCCGGGCGACCCCCCAAGGCGTCGACCTCTAACCCCGAGTCGTCGGCAATAACCGTCTGCCCCGTATGCTCGGAGACGATTCGCGCCTTTTTCAGGGCATTTTCAAAAAACGTTTCTCCGTCTTCCACAACATCCGGCATATCGGAATAACTGCTGAGGGATACAATCTCGACATTCATTCCCTTGAGGAGCGCTTCGAGTTCTCTCAGTTTTCCCCTGTTCTTTGTGGCAAAAACAACTGTTCTCAGTGTAACGCTCCGATAATTTCCCTTTGTTTTTCCGTCAGTTCACATATACCCTTCAGGGCTACATCGACAAGTCGGTCAAACTGCTCGCGGGTAAATGGCGTCTGCTCTGCCGTTCCCTGTACTTCAACGAAGTTACCACCGCCTGTTACCACAAAATTCATATCCACGTCTGCTTGGGAATCTTCCTCGTATTCCAGATCAAGGATAATTTTGCCATTCACGACTCCCGCACTCACGGCGGAGACATAATCTTTCAGGGGAATCTTTTCGATGATACCTTCGTCTCGCAATGACTGAAACGCCTCAACCAGGGCAACAAATCCGCCCGTAATGGCGGCTGTTCGTGTACCGCCGTCGGCCTGTATGACATCACAGTCAATATACACCGTCCGCTCACCGAACCCGGCGAGTTCAGTCACTGCGCGAAGCGATCTTCCGATGAGTCTCTGAATTTCCTGCGTTCTCCCGCCGACTCGTGCCCTCTCCCGGACATTTCTCGTCGGCGTGGACATAGGGAGCATGGAGTATTCGGCTGTCAACCATCCCTGTCCTGTATTCTTTAAAAACTGCGGGACCCCCTCCTCGAGCGACGCCGTACAGATCACCTTCGTATTACCCATCTCGATCAGAACGGAACCTCTGGCATAGTGCAGATAATTTCCTGTGAGGGTGACCTTTCTGATTTCATTCCACCTTCGACCGTCCGGTCTCATTTGCGCGCTCCCGATAATGAAAAATATTGTTTAATACTCTCTCCTACGGCACGGGCGAGAGATTTTTGCACATTCGCGCGCAGCAACTTCTTCCTGTCACTGCTATTCGTGGCAAATCCCATTTCGACGACAACGGCCGGAATTGTTAAATTTTCGAGTACCGGAACGCGAGTGTCTCGAAGACCCCTGCCTTTTCGGGGAAACACCGTTTCGATTTTTTTCATTACAATCTGAGCGAACCGAACGCCTTCATTGAGGTACTTGTTTCGTATCATGTCATCGACTATTTCTTTCGTACCGCTTTTTGGCAGAGGCTTCGCCTTAAACCCGGGGAAATATACTTCGTAGCCCGAAGACGCTTCACCGAATCCCGCGTTGACACTCAGGCTTATGAAAAGATCCGCATTGACGTCCCCAGCTGCCTTTATCCGCTCAGCAACAGAAAGCATCGTATCCGTTTTCCGTGTAAGGTAGACCGATATACCCTTTGTACCGTTCAGGTCTCCCCTGACATACTGTGCCACCGCAAGGGTTACATCTTTTTCATACACCTTTTTGGACAACTTTACCCCCGTGTCTTCACCCCCGTGGGCCGGATCGATAAGCACCACATACCCGCCTGCGCGGCCTAACGATGGAACGCTCACCAGACATGCGAGAGCTAACACCACTACAACAATAATACTTTTCTCGTAGTTTTTCACATTCATTGTATCTCCATCCAGATTCCTATTCCAGCGTAGGATCTCATACAGTAAGTCTGCCGCGGCTGTTAATAGCCTCAGTGATACTCCACATAATCCTTTTTCTTTGCCCCGGGAAACTGTCCCCGGATCCTCTCTATCGAATTAACACTCTTCAGTTTTCTGAGTTCCGAAACGACCTTGTTGAACTGTGTGAGATCGCTTACATCCAGTTGAAAGTCGCAGGTTGCATTTTCGCCTCTGATCGTATCGATGTTTGCCGAACCGATATTGACTCCCACCGCAGATATGACACTGCTTAGATCTGACAGAAGTCCTTTTTTGTCGACACAGTATACACGAATATTGACGGGAAATGTCTGAGCTTTATTGATATGCCACTTGACATCGATGATACGATCGGGATCCATCTCCTGAACGATAGGACAATTCGCCACATGGACACTGACCCCTCTCCCTCTCGTGATATACCCCACAACGTCATCCCCGGGAAGGGGGGTACAGCATTTAGCGAAACGAACCATCACATCATCAACACCGGTAATCGATATGCCTGCATCTGCCGATTTTCGCAGTCTGCGTTTCGGTTTTTCGACTACCTCTTCTTTCTCCTCCTCGGGCTGGACACGGTTGAGAACATATTTTGCCGATATCTTCCCATACCCTATGAGCGCCAGCAGATCATCCGCCGAGCTTATTGTCAGTTCATGTAAGAGTTCCTTAAATCGCTCATTCTTGATAACCTTATTGTAGGTAAGGGTATGTTTTTTCAGCTCACGATCGAGGACATCGCGTCCAATATGAACGCTCTTTTCTCTCTCTTCCGTTTTTATCCACTGTTTGATCTTCGAAATCGCCCGGGGTGTGACGGCATTTTTCAGCCAGTCTTTGCTCGGATGTTGATGGGGCTGGGTAATAATATCAACAGTATCGCCGTTCTGGAGTTTGTATTTCAGAGACACGATGTTTCTGTTTACCTTGGCGCCAACACAGCAATTCCCCACATCGGTATGCACGCTGTAGGCAAAGTCGATTGGTGTGGCGCCCTGGGGAAATGCCTTGACATCTCCCTTCGGTGTAAACACATAGACTTCGTCCGGAAAGAGCGCCATTTTCAAATTCATCATAAATTCCCGAGCGTCTTTCTTGTCCAGCTGAAGTTCGAGTATTTCACGTAATTTCTTGATGTGATCGATATCTTCTTCGGCCGATGCCTTTCCCTCTTTATACCGCCAGTGTGCGGCAATACCTTTCTCCGCCCATTCGTGCATCTCTCTGGATCTGATCTGAATTTCAACCCTCTCCCCGTAGGGTCCGATAACCGTCGTATGTAAAGAGCGATAATTGTTTGCCTTCGGCATGGCGATATAATCCTTAAATCGTCCCGGCACGGGCATCCACAGAGCATGGACAACACTCAGTGCTTCATAACATTCCTTCACTGTGTTTGAATCCAGGATAATTCTGAAAGCTGTGAGATCGTACACTTCATCGAAGTTTATGTGTTGCTCTCTCATCTTCTGATAGATGCTGTAAAAGTGCTTTGCCCGTCCTTCAACTTCAGCGTGAAGATCGAATTCTTGGAGGCTCTTCTCTATAATTCCCTTTACCTCTTCCGTGTATTTATCTCTCTCTTCCTTTTTCTTGTCAACGCGTTCGATAAGGGCAAGATAGTCTTCGGGACAGAAGTACTTGAAAGCGAGATCCTCCAGTTCCACTTTCATCCAGTTGATACCGAGACGACTTGCCAGGGGAGCGTACACTTCAAGCGTTTCACGGGCGATGAACTTCTGCTTGACCTCCGACTGAAACTCCAGTGTTCTCATGTTATGGGTCCTGTCTGCCAAGCGTATAAGGAGTACCCGTATATCGGCGGACATTGCCAGCATCATCTTTCTGAAATTCTCAGCCTGCTGCTCGATCTGGCTCCCGAATTCGATTTTACTGATCTTTGTAAGGCCTTCGACAAGTTGCGCGACATCGGAACCAAAACCCTCCTCTACCTCCTCAATGTTCGTCAGGGTATCTTCAACGGTATCGTGAAGCAGGCCGGTGATAATCGAAGCAGGATCGAGCTTCATGTCTACCAGAATACCCGCTACTTCGAGGGGATGGATGAGATACGGCTCTCCTGACAGGCGACTCTGTCCCTGGTGAACATGGGCAGAGAAGATATACGCCTTCTCTATCATCTCCAGTTCTTCCTGGTGAAGATACCCCTGCACTCTATCAAGTATGTCAGTAATACGAATCATATTTTTTCGTTCCCGGAACGGGACAAGGACTCATTGCACAAAAGTATACTACGTCAGTTGATGTTTATCCCTTTGTCGTTCCCGCTCGTGCAGTATAACGAAACACCTCGCTAACTCACACAGCATCATATCCGCCCTGAAGATCCTGCAGCTGCTGTCTGACGTCTTCCACAACGTGCTCTTCGATGTCCTTGAGGAGCACGTCTTGCATCTCTGCAGTCTTTCTAACTCGAACTTCTACAGTATCCTGTGCGAGCTTTTTCGCTCCGATGGTCACCCTGAGGGGAATCCCGATGAGGTCAGCATCCTTGAACTTCACCCCTGCACGTTCATCCCTGTCATCAATGAGCACCTCTATGCCTCGTTTGCGGAGGTTGCTATAGAGTGTCTCAGCTACAACCGAGGTCATTTCGTCCTTCATATTGACCGGTGTTATTATCACATGAAACGGTGCAATCGACATAGGCCAGATGATTCCGTCATTATCATAATTTTGTTCGATACACGCCGCTGCCGTTCTGCCGACGCCAATTCCGTAACATCCCATAATCATGTATCTTTCCTGACCGTCTCTATCAAGAAAGGTCGCCTTCATCACCTCGCTGTATTTCGTGCCGAGCTTGAACACATGACCGACCTCGATACCGCGGGCAAATTTGATGGGGCTGCTGCACCGGGGGCAAACATCAGATTCCTTTAACAGCCGCACGTCAGCATAATCTCTTACAATAAAGTCTCTTCCCATATTACAGTTTTTCTTGTGGTAATCCTCACGGTTGGCACCGATAACGAAATTCTTCATATTCATCAACGAATAATCCGCAACGATTTCCGCCTTGATATTGACGGGACCGGCAAACCCCTTGGGAGAACTTGTGACTTCATAGACGATATCGTCGGTTGCCAGTTCGAGTTCATCACATCCCAGGTGATTTTTCAATTTTATCTCATTGACTTCCTCATCTCCCCGGATAAGAACAGCTATATACTTATCATCTGCCGTAAATATCAGTGTTTTTACGATATTCTGCGGTGTGGCGTCGAGAAAATCGGATACCTCCTCGATCGTTCTCACACTGGGGGTATGTACCTCTTCAATCGGCAAGAATGTCGTCTCGTCAACAGGTTCTTTTTTGGGCTTTGCCACCTCCGCCTTTTCAAGGTTGGCCGCATAGTCACACTTCGTACAATACATCATCTGATCTTCCCCGGTGGCCGCTGTGACCAGAAACTCGTGAGAGAAGCTTCCTCCAATGCTTCCGGTATCCGCCAGAACAGGCCTGAAATGGAGGCCGCACCTGGTGAATATTCTCGTATAGGCATCATACATCTTCTGATAGCTGAGATCAGCCCCCTCTTCAGTGGCATCAAAGCTGTAGGCATCTTTCATTCCGAATTCCCTGCACCGGACAACACCGAAGCGGGGTCGTACCTCGTCACGAAACTTCGTCTGTATCTGATAGAGATTTTTCGGCAACTGCCGGTACGTCTGCACCTCATTACGCACGAGATCCGTGATCACTTCCTCGTGTGTTGGCCCGATGCAGTAGTCTCGGTTGTGACGATCTTTGAATCTCAGCAGTTCCTTGCCGTACATCTTCCATCGACCGGATTCGATCCACAGTTCCGCCGGCTGTGCAGCCGGGAGAAATACCTCCTGAGCCCCCGCACGATTCATCTCCTCGCGAATAATCTCCTCCACTTTTCTGATAACGCGATATCCCAGAGGAAGGTATGAATATATCCCGCTTGTCAGCTTCCGTATCATCCCCGCACGCACCATGAGTTGATGACTCGATACTTCAGCATCCGAGGGGGTTTCTCTGCCGGTGGGCAAGAACATTTCCGAGTAACGCATCATTCCTCCTTTTCGTAGGTAATCAGAATCCGACGTTCAGTATTCAGCGTCTACCGACACGACTGCCGAAAACTTTTTGTGTTATTGTTTCGATATCATGTTGTGGATCTCCTCCAGAAGGACATCCACAATTTCTTCCTCTTTAACTTTTCTTATAACTTCACCTCTCTTAAAGAGGAGTCCCATATGACGTCCGCCGGCAATCCCGATATCCGCCTCTGCCGCCTCACCGGGACCGTTCACTACACAACCCATAATAGCGATTTTGATATATTCCTTCATGCCGTGAAGACGTTGTTCGACCTCATCAGAAAGTTTGAAGAGATCGACTTCGCATCTTCCGCACGTGGGGCATGAGATGATATCCGGCCCGACCCTGCGGATGTTCAAGGCTCTCAAGATTCCATAGGCGACACCGACTTCACTCACAGGATCTCCCGTGATGGACACTCTGATGGTATCTCCTATTCCATCATAGAGAAGAATCCCGACACCAATAGATGATTTTATCGCCGCGTTAACCAGAGAACCTGCTTCGGTCACACCAAGGTGAAGTGGATAATTAGTCTCCCTTGAAATCGCACGATTAGCCTCGATCATGGTTGCCACATCCGATGATTTCAGTGACAACTTAATGGCACCGAATCCACTATCCTCAAACAGCTCAACCCATCGCAGGGTACTTTCGACAAGGGCTGAGACATTCGGCGAACCATATTTCGATAATATATCCTTTTCGAGAGACCCCGCGTTCACGCCGATCCGTATGGCGATATCTCTATCCTTGGCAGTTGCAATGATCTCCTGAATCTTTTCCCTTTTTATATTACCGGGATTGATCCGAATACAATCAGCGCCGTTTCTCATGGCTTCAATGGCGAGCACATGATTGAAGTGAATGTCGGCAATCAACGGTAGAGAAATGCTTCGTTTTATATCGACAAGGGCTGCAGACGCTTCCCTGTCAGGTACGGCAACCCTCACTACCTCGCATCCTGCGTCTTCGAGTCTCTTTATCTGGTCGACGGTCGATGCGACATCCCGTGTGTCCGTACAGGTCATTGATTGAACGACTATCGGAGCATCGCCTCCGACTTTCACTGAACCTACATATATGGGTTTCGTTTTTTTTCGCTTTTTTCCTTCCGATGCGTGCAACAATCTTTCTTCCCTCATTCCCATTGGCGAACCCACTATAGCACGAAGATCCGAGCGCAATCAATGTTTTATAAAGTTATCATTATTTTATGAAATCGTTGCTCTCACAGTCCTTCTCTTCACTGTCCTGTCACAACGCATTGAACATCGCACGTTCGACATGCCTGATATGATCTAGAATCTGCATCTGTTGCTGGAGTGACGGGATTGCACCTGCCTCCGCCCTAACAGGACATTTTCGCTCCACCATCACGAAGAGTTCCCCTAGGGCGTCAAACATTTTGACACGAGGCATCGCGGTGCGTGTGAGATGATGGATAAGCATGAGGGTCTTGAACCCATCAAACCATTGATGAAAGTGCCGCAGTAACCTCAAGGTATTGTTCGTATTACTCTGCAGGCGCGACCATACTTCCGTAAAGTGTTTTTTCCTGAGGAACGTGGCGAGCTCCGGATGAATATCATCTGCTCTTCCCAGTAAGATATCGCCGCTGGATTGCGGCTCCTCCGAGACACAGGCAAGCCATCGCTTCAACACTTCAAAGATCCTCTGATCATATACGACATACTCCGGACTGTCGCCGTCGAGGAATCGCGTGATCCGACGTCCCGTACCGAAGGGTACGCGGTGCGATTCCCGGGACGAAGGATAAACACGAGTCGCACCGATGCGACCTATTCCACGAAGTTTGGCAAGCTTATTGAGGAAATAGAAGTCCTCCCCCGCTCTTCTCCTGTTCATTCCCCGAACGGCGGCATACCCATCAGCCGTACACACCATTGTCGATCCGATGGCATGAAACGCATAGGGCGAGCGGGCATATCCGAGACCGAGAACGTAATATCGCAGGAACAACTCATAGCAGCATATTGCAGCCTGTTCAACGGCAGTCGCAGCATCCTGATGGTTAAATTCAACGACCGCAGCCTCACATTTCGACCTCGCAAAGAAATTCCGAATAGCACCAAGATAGGCATCCTCAACAATGGTATCGGCATCGAGGGAGACAAGCAGGTTTCTCTCCCCGCCTTCATAGTCAAATGCCTGCAAGGCGAGATCGAGACCAATTCTTCTTGCAAGTCCGACGCCTCCGAAACGTTCCGGCATTTCACAACCGGGCGAGGAGGCATCAACATAGGCAACCTTGAGATTGTTTTGAATAATGTTCCTGCAGGAGTCCGCGATATGCGCATTGACCGAACTAGGGCGGGACACTTTTCCATCAACGAGATTGCGCAGGATGGCTAATGTGGTTCTGTTATCCTCAATGTCTTCAGGCGGTGTACTTTGGACACCCCGGTTATTGATGACACAGATGACCATGGTTCTTTGTTTCTCTGCGGCGTCATTTTTCGAAAGATGCGAAAGGGTCGTAAACAGACGCTGGCTCTCAGCAAGGGACGGGATAACGACAATGTTATCGATACCCTTAATGCTTCCCGGTGATAGCCACCATCTCCTCCCAACAGCGTAGGTATCAATGTACTTTCTAATGTGTCCCGGAATCGTCCTGTAACCCAAACACCGTCTCCTTGAGCAACCCATAGTCGTCATTTTCTATCCAGTGAATGACCGTTCCTCTTCGTTCCATCCGCCGGAACCACGTTTCCTGCCGTTTTGCGAACTGATGAATCTTGGTGTTGAGCGTCGTGAACAGCTCATCAAACGTCAGTTCACCCCGGAGATACTGACTCACAGACCGATATTCCAGTCCGAAGAACGATAATTTATCCCAACTTGTCCCCTCATCATGAAGCCTCTGCACCTCATCGATCATTCCCTCATCAATCCGCTTTCTCAGGCGTTCGGTTATCCTGCGACGCAGGATATCACGTCTCCACCGCACGCCAATGATACATGGTCGTATTTCAGGCCGTTCTACATCCAGCAAGTGCTGATGATCGCGAGAATATTCGGCTATCTCAATCGCCCGTATAAGTCGACTGCGGTCGTTGAGATCCGTCGTATTGTGAACCTTCGGATTGACGGAAATGAGACGCCGGCGCAGAACTTCCATATCCTGCTTTTCCAATTCAGCCCTTGCCACGGTACTCTCGGGTACTTCGATCATTTCATAGTGTTCGATAACCGATGCAATATAGAGACCCGTGCCTCCTACCATAACGGGCACAATCCCGCGGTGCAAAAGCGTGGTAAAACAGGTGAAAAAACATTTCTGGTACTCGAACACACTGAACACATGATCAGTATCAACAATATCAATGAGATGATACGGCACACGGACACCGTCAACGACAAATTCGTCAAGATCTTTTCCTGTTCCGAGATCCATGCCCCGATAAACCTGGCGCGAGTCCGCCGAAATCACCTCTGAGTCCAGCTCTTTTGCAAGACGCGCTGCCAGTCGCGTCTTTCCCGAAGCCGTCGGTCCCAGAATCACAATCAGATTATACCTACCCCTCTTCATGCGGGGACAGTATCACGATTGCGATGTCGATTCAACTCACCAACGTCCATCTGGCATGTGCGCATTTGAAAAACTCAACGCTCGAAATTCGAATATCGAAACAGGCGACACTCTCATACTGCGAATTTGACTAGAATGAGCGCGAGGGTTGATATTTCGTTTATCAGCGGTAATACGGCAGTATGCCTTGTAACAAAAAACAGAGGCACTCGCCGTACCTATATTGATGACGCATGTTTCAACACAGATATGTGTCGGGCCTATTGTCTCGTATAGACCTATATGTTCAATGGTCTTGGGAAGGAACTGACTGCCATGGTCCGGATGCTGGCACGGCAATTTTTCTCCACTATTCCCGGCATTCATCTCGTTCCGGTTTTTTCGCCGTGAATGGCGTATGGATGGTTCAATCGTTCATAAACGTGATTGCCTTTTTCATCATGTACTGGGACATAAAAGAACTGCATCTCTTATGAGATGCGGGACGGGGTTCGCCACATCGTGAAACTAGAAACGTGAAACTTTCAACCCGTGTGACTTTGCCAGCGAATAATCAGCTCACAGTCTGTTGCAACAAAGCGAACGCGAACCTTGGGACTCGAGACGTTCCCTCAATCCATCAGATGAACAAATAGACCGCTGCGTAATTTTGGCTCAAACCAGGTAGACTTCGGCGGCATTATGTTACTCGAATCCGCCACATCCATAAGCTGATGAACGGTGGTCGGGTAGATGGAAAACGCGACAGCATACTGTCCCGAATCGACCAGTCTTTCCAGTTCTGCAACTCCCCGAATACCACCGACGAAATTGATTCGTTCATCGGTTCTCGGATCTCCGATACCGAGGATCGGCGTGAGTAAATGGTCATGCAGTATGGACACATCGAGGGCACCAATTATGTCACTTTCAATGTACACGCTCTCTTTTGCCCGCAGCAGATACCATGTGCCATGCAGATACATTCCAAATTCATGCAGACACGCGGGAATGGTTCCTTTCACATCATGGAAAATCAGAAAACGCTGCCGCACGCGATCCAGAAATTCAGTCTCTGTAAATTTATTCAGATCAGCCACTACCCTGTTGTAAGCCATAATTTTCAGCTGGTCGTGAGGAAATATGACGGCCATCATATAATTATACTCTTCACTTCCATCATGGTCAGGATTCTGTCTTTTTCGCATTTTCGCTACCGTTGCAGACGAAGCGGCCCTGTGATGACCATCGGCAATATAAAAGTTTTCAACCGTTAGAAACTCTTCCCTGATCTTCTCTATGAGCACGGTATCGTCAACCACCCAAACCGTGTGAGATATCCCGTCTGTTGCAACAAAATCATACTCCGGAGTACCGCAGACAATATTCCTGACTATTTCATCAATTGCTGCGCGAGCTTGATACGTCAAAAACACAGGTCCCGTCTGGGCGTTGAGTATGTCGATGTGTTTGGTACGATCATATTCTTTGTCGGATCTCGTCAGTTCATGTTTTTTTATACGGACTGTTTCATACTCTTTTATACTTGCACAGGCAACGATACCGAATTGCATGTGGTCACCCATCTGCTGACGGTAGACATAAAAACACGGGGTGGCATCCTGAAAGAGAATGCCCTCATCAGATAAGCGACGAAAATTATCTCGCGCCTTTTCGTAGACTTTCTCGTCATAAATATCGGTCTCGAGAGGCAAGTCAATTTCTGACTTTACGATGTGGAGGAAACTCCTCGGATTGCCTTTCGCTATTGCACGCGCCTCTTTAGAGTCAACAATATCGTAAGGATATGACGCCACATCGCGTACATACGCTTTCACCGGTCTCACGGCCCGAAACGGGACAACTATACACATTATATAACACCTTTCTGAATCGAACTTCTCTAGCACAGAAAGCCTCATTAAATCAATATACATTCGCGGCTCTACACACAAATTCACAACGAGTATCTTGCAAATTCCTTTGCTGAGTAGTATGTAAATCGTTCCAAATATTAAAATAAGCGCGAGGGCAACAGATTTATGGCACTGACAAGAGTATTCATCCACGGATTGGAAAGCAGCAGCCAAGGTACAAAAGGCGTCTATTTCCGTCATAGATATCCGGACATGATTATTGATGACTATCTCGGATCATTCGATGAAAGAATGATGAGACTCAACACGATACTTGACGAAAAAGATAATATTGTACTCGTCGGATCCAGTTATGGCGGACTGATGGCATCCGTCTTCACCTGCCTGAATGAAGGGAGAATGAAAAAGCTTGTTTTACTTGCCCCTGCCCTCTCTCTGGACGAATTCAGGCCGTACCTGGATAAAAAGATCCATATACCCGTTATTGTCTATCACGGAGAGCATGATGACGTCGTTCCTGTTGAACCGGTCAACGATATCGCATTGAAGGTTTTTACCAACCTCAAATATCATATTATAGATGATGACCATTCACTCCATAAAAATTTTGACGCTCTCGACTGGGACACGTTGCTCAGTCTTCGCTCATTAAAGACTTGACATGACGTATCCGGTACCCTAGTATCTCTGCTGGTGATGAACATGGAAAAAGATAGCCGCTACTCACGAAAAATCATTATTCATTATTCGGCTGATATTGTCGATCAGCCGATAGTGCATCGCCTTGTCAAAGATTTTGACCTTGCCTTTAATATTCTTAAGGCGAGAATTTTGCCGCGTCGAGAAGGCCTGCTCGTCCTCGAATTAGTCGGGACAAAGGAAAATTTCGACAGGGGCATTCGATATCTGAAAAAAGCGGGCGTAAGAGTTGAACCGCTTTCAGAGAGGGTGACACAAAATACTGAAAAATGCGTTCATTGTGGCGCCTGTACCGGCTTTTGCGCCACAGGCGCATTATATTTCGATCAAACAACGATGAAGGTTCTCTTCGATCCCGAGAAGTGTAATGGCTGCGAGCTATGCGTAACGGCGTGTCCTCCGCGAGCGATGGAAATTAATCTATTATAACTGTGTGCAGTATTACTTGTCCACCTTTTTGGCCACATCTTTGGCAAGATCTTTTCCTTTTTGGACCATGTCTTTTCCCGCCTCAACGACATCCTTGCCCTTCTCAACGGCATTTCTCGTATGTTTCTTGACTTCACTAATCGTCGTTTCCACATTATCAGGAAATTTTTCAGGGGCCGTAAAATAAAGGTAGCCACAGAGTGCTATCAGAATGAGTCCCAGAACAAGCGCAAGCTTGAGCAGTTTCTTTACTACAAAGTAAACCATCAACAGTATTACTGCGGCGACGACAAAAGCCACCGCCGGATGGGTCGAGAGGTAATTGAAGAAGCTTTCCACGAAAGAACCTCCTGTATGTAGTTTGGGGTATTTGATACCACAAACAGCCCGCAAAATCTATGGATTCCTCACGGAGGATCTCGTAACTCTCATCCTTTCCAATGGTGACAACCCTTTTTTTCAGCTCACAATCTCGTGTATCTGTGGCATCCCCAATGACAATAAATCCTCTCGCTACATTCATCTTTTCGTGGGATACGAAAATCTTCTCCTGCTCTCGTGAAGCACATCGTCAACTGCGGTTATTTTTTCACTATCTCTTTTTTATTCTATTCTGATTTTCATGTGTTCTCTTGCACAACTCACGCACTCTTGAACACAGACTTCCGGCCATTTCGCCGCCTCCGGTAAAGAGTCTTTCGTTTTTGTCCACTGTCAGGAGTTGACCAGGGCGACCCGTTTCACCTCCTCCGCCACTCTTTTGTGGAGGCCGAGGTTCATAAAATTTGGTACACCTTCATGTTTTCCCGCCAATGCTGCTATCGCCTCCGCCGCTGCAATTTTCATCGGATAGGTAATCTTCGAAGCACGGGCATCGAGGGCACCTCGAATAATTCCCGGAAACGCGAGACAGTTATTCACCGTCCTACCGTCCTGTGCAAAGGCAGCACCAGCGGCCCGGGCATCGTGAGGCATAATTTCAGGTATCGGATTTGCGAGGGCCAAGACAACGGGTCTCTTGTTCATGTTTCGTACCATACTCTTCGAAACCAAGTTAGGGGCGGAAACGCCGACAAACACATCTTTATCCTTCATGACTTCCTCGAGCGGCCCTTTTTCCATATCCATATTTGTGCATTCAGCAATGGCCCTTTTGTATTTGTTCATTTTTTTTCTTCTATTCTTATAGATGGCGCCGACAGAGTCACACATGACAATATTCATAAATCCATACTCCAAAAGCATGCGGCAGGTTGCAATTCCTGCCGCTCCGGCTCCGCTGATCACCACTTTCACCTCGGCTATCTTCTTTTTCAACATCTGTAATGACCTGATTAATGTAGCCAGTATAACGGTAGCAGTACCATGTTGATCGTCATGAAATACGGGAATTGGCACTCTCTTCTGCAGTTTCTCTTCTACTTCAAAGCACAGAGGTGCCTTGATATCCTCAATCATGATTATACTGAACGTTTTCGCTATTGCCTCAAGCGTATCGATAATCCTCCCTTTATCATTACTGTCAATTAAAATCGGTATCGCACTCACGCCCGCCATTTTATGGAGAATAACCGATTTGCCCTCCATCACCGGCATGCCGGCATGAACACCAATATCGCCGAGACCAAGAATCGCCGATCCGTTTGTCGCTATACACACGGAATTGCCGATGGAGGTTAGCTCCCGCACGCTCTCCGGTTTTTTGACAATATAATTACAGGCCTGCGCAACGCCGGGAGTATAGACCATTCGGAGGTCGCTGAGTGTATCCATCTTCACGGTCGATGCGACTTCTATTTTGCCACCCCTATGAATATTGATGACTTCATCCTCAATTGAGATGATCTTATACCCTCTCAATTTTTTTATCGCCGTCACCGTTTCATCCAGCTGCCACTGCGTATCGAAAAACATCACGACGTCGCGGGTAATGTGGTGAGAGGTCAAGTGTACCTTCGTAATATCTCCCAACATCGCTCCATGCTTCCCCAGTTCGGCGGCCATTTTGCCGAACGCACCGGGAACATCGTGAATCCTAATCCTGATTTTTTTTACAAGTTTAAAGGCATACTTTTCGATTTCATGCATTGGAAGCCTCCTCTCTGTGCCGTTGGATACCTATTCCATATATACATTGACGTTCAATCGAACCCCACGCCTTGTGCGCTCGTCAGACACGAAATCCACAGAACTGTTGGTAAGTCTGTTGATAGATCTGTGCATAAAAATGGCAACTCCACTGTACCTGGCTCTTTGTACCTCTTTGCGTAACATGCGTGCATCTTATATTGTGAAATATATCAATAGTTTAGAAATTTATTGTTTAAATTAGCTATGTTACAAAACATTGCGACGAGGAAAATACCGGCTATACACATAGACGTTTTTTCTTAGCAAAAATCATGCTCTCACGGGGGAATATTCATATTTTTTCGTCAACATTTTAGCGAACCGAGATACCCCGGCAGTACTATGAGACATTTTATCCACGTATCGTGATGAGAAAGGGACGGTATGTTTCACAGTGTAGCCCCAATCGCTGCCATGTCTGACGATTGTCAAGTTTTTCATTGATAATTTCCTTTATCGTAACCGTCCTCCCATCCTCGCATGCAACCACTTCCCGTAGATCCACCTCTTCTATTTCTCCCTGCAGTTCGACATTCATTTCATGAATCAAAAAATTTTTTACATCTTCGATAAGATCTGCTGCAACGATGTACTTCCCGATTTTGAATGCCTTCATGACTTCTCCGCTCCTCATAGTTGTTGTCGTTGTGTGATCGATTGTAAAACATTTCAGGGTAAGCGTATGTTCTCTCTATCTTTTTCCAGCGATTACCAGATTTATCCTGCTACTACAAGATAATTATACTCCGGTATGTTACATTGGCATTGCTTCGTAAAAAGAGCACATATGACACTTCCGCTAAAAAAAATTTGTATCACACATGTTTTTGGTATAAGTGAAGATAGCAGTCATACGTGGCACATTGCAACAGTAAAGACATGCACCGTAAAAAAGGAGTCCCCTATGAGTGATTCACCAACCACAGACACAAAAAGAGAAATCTCCATCGACATGAATAACCTCTACCGTGAGGAAACATATACGGATCTCAGAATTGGTTCGGTCCGACGACTTATCCCCGTCAAACCCGACGGGTCTCAGGATTATACGAGGAAACCGGTTTTTATAGGGTTCGCCCAACTCATGACGCAGCAGGGCTCGCTACCCATACAGTGTCCTATCGAGGCGAAGAGCCTCAAACAGGCGTGGGGGAAATTCCCTGACGTCATGACCCAGGCCGTCGATAAAATCATTGCAGAGGCAAAAGAAATCGAGCGGAAGGAGTCTTCCCGGTTAATCGTGCCCGGATCAGAGCCGAGTGGTACAATAATCAAGCCATGATCATCGGTGAGCAGAACAAACCCCTCAAACGCCAATGAACATCGTTATCGGGAATTGTCACTTTTTACCCTTCGTCGAATCCATCTTCTTTCTTAGAATATCACCAAGGGTGCCCAGTGAGGATTCATTTCCTTCCATAATATGACGATACTCTCCGCCTCTTTCCCCTTGATACTCTTCCCGCTCTGATTCTGTCAATACGAGAGACAGGCGCCTCTTTTCCGCATCGACCTTCTCGACACGAACCGCTATGAGTTCTCCTTCTTTCACAACATCGGACGGATGTTTGATTTTTTTACCCTTCTGCAATTCTGATACATGCACAAGGCCATCAACTCCCGGCTCAAGGGTGACAAAGGCACCGAACTTTTTTAAATGCGAAATGGTCCCGGTATGGTGTGATCCCTCGGGGTAGGTATCGAAAACATTTTCCCATGGATCCGGCAGTGTCTTCTTCAGGCTCAGGGTAATCCGATCTGCACCCCAGTTCAGATTGATAATTTCCAGTTCGAGTTCCTGATTCACTGCCAGGACTTCACCTATATCCTTTACGCGCCCCCAGCCTATCTCTGAAGCGGGAAGAAGCCCCTGCACTCCCCCGATATCGATGAAGGCACCGAACGGGAGGACGGACATAACCGCTCCCTTTACTTTCATTCCGACGGACAGTGAGGTTTTCAGTGACTCTCGCTTTGTGGCCAGTTCCTTTTCCAGAATAGCCCTTCGTGAAAGAACGATATTTCGTCCCTTTTCATCACACTCAATAATTGTAAAGGTCAAATGCATCCCCACATACTCAGCGGGATTTTTTATCTTTCGTACATCCATCAATGAATAGGGGCAAAAACATCGAATCGTCCCGCTTATCTTGATTTCAAAGCCACCCTTTATTTCCTTTTCAACGAAACCTTCAACAGGGATTCCGCTTCGATGTGCCTCTTGAATATGTCCGAGAGCCGACGCCCCCTTCCCTATCCTTGTGGTAAAGAGTTTTTCCTGATTTCGTGATGAGAGAAAATATGCCTGTATCTTTTCACCCTCTCTCACGGCACAATTACCGCTTTCATCAAGAAATTCCCTCTTATCGATATACCCCTCACTCTTGCCGCCGATATCAATAAACACCCACTCCGGTGTCGTTTTGACTACCGCCGCTTCCACTTTTTCACCGGGCTTAAATCGGTCTTTCGTTACAAAACTTTCATCCAGAAGTTCCTCAAAACTCTTCTCTTCATTCATATTGTCTCGATTGTTTTTTTCGGGATCCATGGACTTCCTCAAAAGATATTTCTTCGATCTTCACAATCGAAAGTCTATACCCTTTTTTATCTAAAAATGGTAGTACTAAATTACATTGGCTGCTATAGTAGTAATGAATAATGATACGTTGTATGATGTTGTGATATTTGTCTTTATTGTGGGGGCCACGGATGTTTTCACACAAGAAACGAACCATCGCTGTTCGCTTCATCATTATTTCGATGACACTCCTCGCAGTCGGGTGCGTAAGACCCGGCACACCGCTTGAACCTCCCCGGATAAAACTTGCCCACGTGAAAATTCAGGAAATCAAACTTTTTGAAACCGTGTTAGAAGTCGATCTCCGGATATTCAACACCAATGACGTGTCTCTCGAGGTCAAAGGGATTGACTGCGATCTCGAACTCAATGGTAAAAAAATTGCGTCGGGAGTATCTCGGGTAACCACAACCCTTTCTCCTTTCACCTCTGAAACTGTACCGGTAACCATGTATTCATCGGTGCTGGATGTCTTCAGGGAACTTATTGAATCCAATGACAACAGAAAACTGGCCTACAAAATATCAGGAAAACTCCACGTTGCCGGGGGATTTCTCCTCCCGTCCCGTATACCCTTCAGCGCAGAAGGAGAAATACCACTCGAACAAAGACTGGAATAACAGGCAATACTTTTGTCACAGGCTATTCCCGGTGTATGCTCTCTTCTTGCGGCGCAGCCGCTTTGTCGCCGGATGACGCCTCAGGAGCACATACGTTGCACCGGCACCGCCATCGCATCGACGGGCGCTCGAAAACGCCATCACCCATTTCCTCCATATTCCCGTTGTAATCCATTCCAATACTTTTGCTTTAAGAACGGGTGCAACGGGAGACGATAGCCCTCTGCCATGAATTACCAAAACTGCCCGTTTCCCCACGGCAATACTGTCGTGTAAGAATTCATCAAACACGATCTTTGCATCAGAGGCGGTGAGACCGTGGAGATCAATGTGATCCTGAATCGAAAAGTCTCCTCGATGGAGGCGCCGCGCCATTTCGCTACTTACCAAATATCCCGTGCCCTCAATGTATTCCGGCGTCTTGGCAACGACGAACCCCTCACCTTTTTCCACCAGTTTTTTAAGGCGCTCCATTGCATCATTGTCATCATTCAGCCGCACTGCTGTAACACTTTTATCACCACCTGCCTCCACACACCTCTCTTTTGAAATCGGCATAACACCTTCCATGGCCGCGACAAAAAGTGCTCTTTCCGACTCTTGCCCTGATGATCTCGCATCCCCGGTGCTCAAAGATGTAACACGCGTTTTCTTACAGGGAGATACCGACTTTTTCTTGAGCCTATCCCTGAGACCTTCAAAGGGGGTAAACCTGAATGTGGGCCCGCTGCTTTTCATGGCGTCTCTCTCGCCGCACACCTTTCAACAGTAGCACTGCTCTACCACGTTTCTCGTGATATCTTTTTTCCTTTCCAACAAGTTCTCTCAGCACCTTACGGCTACAGTCACTCCCCATTCCGAGTTATTCAAAATACCCTGTTGCCGTTGCGAGACATCTGCACAAGGTTCCCTGCTCACGAAATCACCACGGTACAATAGCACGGTGTTTTTTCATTTCACAGTGAAAATCCTCATCCCGTAATTCCGACAGTTTCCACAGCGTTTCCCTGAGGCCCAGTCGCCTCCGGGCAACAAAATAGACGGCCGTACCAATCCCGTGATCGATCAAACTGTGTACATCAAATCCCGGTGATCCCATAATGAAATTCAACAGTGGGTTATTTCGATAGATCGTGCGGATCCTTCGCACTCGGGACGGAACGCGCACGTGCAGTAAAAGGCTCAGGATTTCACATGCCATCTTCAGCTCACCAACACACTGCACAGCAATGTGATACAGATATGCATGATTTTCCTCTTTTTCTGCCAGCAACCTGACAACCTCCCACTGAACGAGACGGGACCATCCTTCACTTCGCCACGTTTCTTCGGCCCTGCCAAAGTATTCATAGTAGACATGGTGGGCGTACTCGTGACACAGGTACGACTGAAATTGCACTGCGGAAAGCTGATCAATCGAGATTGATGCTTTACCATCAGGATACCTCGTGTATTTGCAGTCGTGTTCGATATTGAGTTTCACACGCCGATAAAAGATGAGAGGGAATACCATCAAGAAAATGATTGCACCTCTGACGACCCATATGGCAGCATCGTTGTTGGGATATTGAAGGGTGCCATACATGAGTGCGATACCGAGTGTGGTAAAAATGAGCAAGACGGTCATCACCTTTCGGGGTAGCGTGCGGTACATCCGGGTGAGCTTTAGCTCGGGGTCCTTGAATTCCGCTGCTGCGATACCAAGCATCTCTTTCGTAATGCTCGATATTTTGGCCAGCAATTCATATGCTTCGTCTTCACTCACCACTCTTTTACCAAAATCCCTCGTCTTTATTCGACGCCTCAGGCAATCATTCTCAAGGAGCAACGCGATAACCTCATCGAACACTTCAAACGATATCAGTGATTGCGGAATACTACCCATCTCTTTCCTCTTGTCCCGTTCTGAAATAACCTTTTATTTCCCTGCATATTACATCTTTTCTCACGCGGCCTACCAGAGTTTTCGTCGTATCAGATTCGACACCTGTAAGGTTCCCCACTCATCCACAAAAGTGTTGATAACGCTGTGCACATTCCTGTTGATAATTTCCCTAACTACGCAAATAGTTCACCTTTTAACCACTTTGCACAGACTATATGCATTGTATTTATACAATGAATACAGATGGTTATAAAATTTTAACCTGATACCGAGGCCTTACGACGACAATATGCTACGACAGACAAACGCTATTAACACTACCTAAAATAATAGTAGAATATCCTGACAATGTACTGTGATTTAAAACCCTAATGCGCCGCATGAAGATCCTATGCTCATTACGCTGCAGCACATGATAGCCGAAACGACTGAGGGAATCAACCGTGAGAAAACCAGAAATGACCATCCTCACGGATATCGATTTACCCCATAACGTACTCGCGGGATCACGGGGTGTGGTGTCTCTCTTTCTGGGGCGGTAACCTGCGCGACTACATGTGTCTCCTCAACGAGAATGCTTCGACTGCCATCTCGCCGAGAACCGTCTTCTATCACCGACTGTATCGAAGATGATGACTTTTTGACAATCTCCTATGGTATTTCTTCGGGAGTCCCCACGATTGTGCTCCGTGACGACGCGTACATCCCTATTCAGGGCATATCGCAGCATGCGCCTGCTATCCGATAAAATCAAAGCACCGGATGAACAGACAAGGACAATCCTGCCCCCCAGTACCAATTTCAAGGTAATGAGAAAATATATTGAATCTGGTATTCGAACCGGAACAGTTCGTTTTGAACACAAGTACCGTAAATCTTCTAGGCATTATGTTCTTCTTCGGGAAAGGTAAATTCTTCCATCCGTCCATACTCCAGATCGATGTGAACCATCATATTGCGAAATACCCTTCCGCGGCTAAGGAGTATTTTGAAGACCTCCATGACCTGGTACGCGGCAATAACTGACGGTGCAATAGCGGGGACCCCAAGAACAGCCTCCGGGCGCGTTGCAGTATCGTTGCTGTCATCCGTTTCCCCGTAGAGCATTGCAAGACCCCGGTCATCGGGGAAAATTGTCATGACATGCCCCTCAAAGCCCGCAACAGCTCCATGCACCATGGGAATGGAGAGTCGCCGGACAGCGTTTTCCACGGTGTTACGACCTCTAACCGTATCCAGGGCATCGATCACCACATCGACATCGGATATTACCTCTTCGATATTCCCATCACCAAGTTTAAATCGGTGCGCAGTTATTTCGACACCCGGGTTAATCAGGGCAACAACATCCGAACCCACCGCTGCCTTAGGTTTTTCTAGCGTATCAATGGTGCAGAGTGCCTGTCTATTCAAATTTGTTTCATCAAAGACATCGTAGTCCGCAACAATCAACTGTCCTATTCCCAGGCGTGCAAGCAGTACAATAGCCTGACCGCCCAGTCCCCCTGCCCCGATCACGGCAACAGCAGATTCAGCCAGTTTCAACTGTTCCTGCAGCGAGATGATATCTCTATTTCTGATGTAGCGAAAGGGATATATGCCCTGTTTCAGCGCCTCAATATACACAGTATGGACACTGCAATGACAGTCATCCGCAATCCGCAACGAATATCTGTCTTTCAGGCAGTACACCGTACGCCCCGCCACATCAATGACTTTCTCTGAATATTTTGTGATCGCTCTCTGCATCATTACCTCGACCGGTTGAAATCATCTGGCATGCGGTTATTCATCATTTGAGAAATGCGATAAAAACAGTGTATACTACGAACATAAATCGTCACACGGCATAGATTAGAGGTCGTTTATCATGACAGTTGAGCTGAGTTTGTATGCATCTCTCGCCAAATACGCACCCGATGGCTCAAAACGCCGCGGACCTACATTCCTTGTAATCGAAGATGGGTGTACCATTAAAGAGCTTCTGGTAAATGTAAGGGTTCCCCTCGAATTGGTAAAACTATTGTTTCTCAACGGGGTTCATGCCACGGGTGATGAAATCCTCAAAGAAGGGGACAGACTCGGGGTCTTTCCACCGGTTGCCGGGGGGTAACACCGATTCACTCCTCAATCTTAACCGTGAGAAATACTCTCCCCACTACTTGTTCACCGACACCATTCAATTTTTCAAGAGGGAATGGAACGCCATTGACGATGACGCCGATCAGGCCATTGCCGGCATAATGACATCGTTTTATCAGTTCCTGTACGTCCTTTCCGTCTACCCACACACCCTTCTCGAGAAATAATCTCCCCAGGTCGGGAAGGAGCAGGTTGAAGAATTTCATGGTTATCTCTCCTCTATGCACTGTCGTTATATCTTCCGGCACCACGGAGGAAATCTCGCGCCGCATCCTTTTCAAATGACTTCCCTTTCGCAGTATCGCCCCTGCAAGCCCGGGCATCGCCGATGAGAGCGCTAGTGTGACACCGTCCTCGATAATGGTCATCTCTTCATCATCGACAGGAACTCCGTCGAGGAAAATCGTCTGGATTTTATTTTTTATGTACTCCGGCGCAATACCGAATTGAGATGTGAGCAGCTCCATAATGCTCACACCAACGGTAATTGACAGGGCAACACCTTTCTGCAGGAGGGGATAACAAAGCCCGATGGCACTTCTGGTAACTGTTACCTCTACCGATTGTTGTGTTCCGCTCATGGCACTCTTCGTATCCTGACCGTTGTCGGCTTTTCACGTTTCAAGGTAAGGAAGCTCTCTTGCAACGAAAAGCGGGGAGATCTCGAAAGATCTCCCCATACGATCCCGTGTCGTTACTTACTTACCAGTTAAAGAGCGTGTCAAGATCGTCATCTTTCACCTCGAAGGCCACATTATGTGGCGGTAGGGTCTCCTTCTTGAAAAAGTCGGGCAGACGATCGTGTTGTGACGTGAAACCTGCTCGGGTATTGAAATCCCGCTCCATTTTCAGAACTTTCTTGCCGAGTTCGTGATAGTCATCTGCCGTCATAGTGAGCCCGTAGAAAGCATTGACCAGATCAAGGAGAGCCTGGAATGTATCGGGCTGATCCATCATCGCTAAGGTAATAAAAAGGCACATTCCCGTGGAATCGATGGCGGCAGTTGCTATCTGTAGGTTCCGTGACAGCTCTACCTGACCTTCCCCTTTGAGGGGATCCACGTATCCGCCCACTTTCAAGACATTTGTTGCTACCGCATATCCGGCCGTGTGGTCTGCTCCCATGGTACTAGTAGCATACGTCACACCGATACCCTGGATCCCTCGCGGGTCATATGCCGGCATGGCCTGCCCCTTGACAACAGGAACTCTCTCCACACCGAATGCCTTACCGGTGACAGCGGCGCCGTTTCCGAGAATGCGTCCGAGAGGCGTCCCCTTGCCCACCTCGTGAACCAGGTTGATGGCCGCTTCGGCATCGCCAAACTCCGCAATACCCGCTTCCATGGCTACTCCGATAGTCGCCCCCATTTCGATGGTGTCGATCCCGTAATCGTCATCCATACGATCGAGTTGGGCAATGTCATCGATATCATCGATACCGCAATTCCCGCCATGGGCCCACACCGTTTCATACTCCGGCTGTTTCGTGAGATACTGTCCATCTTTGTTCATGTAGATGCCCGAACACCGGATGACACAGCCCCGGTGACATCCGTGGGTAGCCTGACCGCCCCGCTGCGTTTCGATTTCAGCTTCTGTCTCACCGCTTATTGCGTTGCAATTGTCAAAGCGCCCCCACATGAAGTTTTTCGTCGGGTATGCCCCAGCTTCATTGATTACATTGGTCAACACGTTGGTCCCATACGCGGGCAGTCCCTGTCCGGTAACGGGATGTTTTTTCAACCCATCAACAAATCTCTTGTTAGCGTCCCTGAATTTGTCCGGGTCCTTGGGGGCACGCATGCTCATTCCAGTGTCATCGAGAACAATAACTTTTACTCCCTTTGCACCCATCACCGCACCGACACCTCCTCGACCAGCGTGTCGGGTTGGTCGCGACTCCATATCCGTAACTGCGACGGAGGCAGCGGCCATTTTCATTTCACCTGCTGGTCCGATAGAAATACATGTGATTTTATCCCCGTACTTTTCCTTCATCCTGTCAACGAGGTCATAGTTACCAAGCTTTTTGAGGCTGTTGTCCTCTTCTACTGTTACCCCGTTTTTGTTGATGTAGATCCTGTAAAGAGTGTCGTCCCCGGGCTTTCCCTCCAAGATAATGGCCCGATACCCCAATCGCGCCAGTACCTGGGACGCCTGTCCCCCCGAATTTGATTCTTTGATGCCCCCGGTGAGTGGACTCTTGCAGCCCACGGAAAGCCGTCCCGACATCGCCGCCGTGGTACCGCTCAGGAGACCAGGTGCGATAACAAGCTTGTTGTCCTCTCCCAGTGGATGACAGAGCGGAGGAACCTCCGTAGATACGACGGCAGAGGTAAGGGCCCTGCCTCCCAGGCCCTCATAGGATCCCACAGGTTCCTCCTTTACCTGAGGACCTCCTTCGGTTCCCATATTTATCCTGAGAATTTTATCCATGCTCACTCTCCTTTCCATTGTACATTGCCTGTAAATTGCTCGTTATTTCCCACGCCTGTTACTGTCGAACCCTCCTGACAAATGACAGAAAACCTTTTGATAACTATTCCTTTTCACCCCCTTTATCTATGGCCTTATATACACAAGATTACGTTTATATGGCGTGCTGACCCACTCAGCCTAAGGTATTACACTATGAACTCCCGTCGTAACGAGCGCTGGAAAGGAAAATCGAAGATCTACTCACGTGAGAAAAAGATGAGGCAATCTGAACATCGTTCGGAGCAACCTCCTTTTTTCAGAAAACGGCAGGATTGATGAATTTCAACACCAAAAAACTCTATAAAATAAATTTACTAAAATGTCGCCCCTTTGTCAATCCGTGGAATCGACCCTTATCCGAAACGCCCTGCCCGGGAATTCACTTGAGATATCCTCCCGGCCCCAGTCACGTTAGTGTAATCAACGAGTTACCGTTTTTTACTATTGACATTTCCCTTTCAATAACATATTAAGCGAACGCCATGATGCGAGGGACCATAACCCCTCGTATTCCGTCAGACTGATGTTGCTGTTGAAGAAGCTGACGGAACGACAGAAACGAAGGAATGGGACAACAGAGATGTCACCAAGCAGGGCAACGGACTATATGGCATTGAATGAGGTTGCACTCACGCATTTCAATGCATCACTCGACGAAAATGCATCGATCCTGAGACTCAATGAAGCGTTTCTCGAGGCAAAAGTAAACAAACTCGAGAACATCGGCCCTACCGTATCGTATCTTTATTGGCTCTCCCTCGCCAGGGTAAATGAACTCGCCCTGCTGTGTGCCGGAAATTACGCTGATAACTTTGAGTTTTCAGCAGCGGGAGATCTTCTCGTGAATCCACGAAAAGTACTCGTCCACATCAGAAATCACCGTTCGCCCATAGTCAAGGAGCGGCACGTGAAACTATCGGAACAGTTTCAAGATGTTACGGATAATCACGATGATCTTATCGACTGGATGAAAAACGAGACCACGTTAGAGATGAAGGAAAAACCCCTGCTGCCGTTTCTATTCGAAACACTCAGAGGTGGCGGTTTTATGTCGAGAAACTACCTGAAATCGAGCCTTGAAAAGATGAATAAGATTGCCAATGCGATCGGATTCTTCGGATGTTCGAATTTCACGGAAAGCCACGAATTTTATATCCGATTGCAGAATACGCCGGAGTCGGAAAAGGATTTTATTAAATCAAAATTCTGTCGATTCAATATGGACACCTTCGATGAACTGGGAAAAGATTTCCACCGATTCGTACACGATGCCACGCATGAGAGCCGGTTTCTCAGCCCAGAGAGGAATATCACGACCTCTCTACAACTGTAATAAATTCCGGGTTCCGACGACACTCATCCCATGTATATATCGTTAAATCTGTCAATAATATCGGCAAACTCCTCTGGAAGTTTCTTCCTGACAAACGTGGCGATGTCGCCTGGTATCTCTCTATAGAACGCATGTGCAATGGCACCGGCAATACAGGCCATGGTATCACTGTCTCCTCCCAGCGATATGGCATTCCTGATCGCCTCTTCAAAATTATTCGCCTCCAAAAAGGCAATGATCGATTCAGGCACCGAACCCTGGCAGGAGACATCGAAGTGATAGGCGGGGCGTATTTCATCGAGAGTCCGGCTGAGATCATAGCCGAATCGCCTTTCTATTTCACCTTTGATCACTTCTTTCCCTGATCCGCCCATTGCCAAGTGTACGGCCAGGGCCGTCGCCTGGGCACCCTTTATCCCTTCCAGATGATTGTGTGTTTTCTGAGCACTTTTCGCCGCCTCATGCAGAACAGAGTCAACAGAATCATAGGCAAACCCTATAGGGCTCACCCTCATCGCAGAGCCATTTCCCCAACTGTTGTAAGGCCCCATATCTTCTGAAACTATCCAGGCGTAAAATGCGGCACCATACCCCGCATAGGGATACCGTCTTGCGAATGTTTTCAACGAAATTCCGTAATCCACTTTTTCGAGGATTGAATACGCCACCGCAATGGTCAAGACGGTGTCATCCGTAAAGACGCATCGTCGATTGAACAGAGGAAAGTCTGTCGTTTTTATCGGCTTGCCTTCGTAGACCGACCCGATAACATCACCCGCAATCGCACCCAGCATTGTTCCCCCTATTCCTTTGTCTGACTATTTTCGCACAAAATAATATTCGTGGCAGTCCTGCGGATCGTCTCTGCCTCTCTCTGAGTGGATCAGTGTGAGACCGGCATCTGAGAGCTGGTGGGAAAATTCCTCGAAGGTAAACGACGTCATATGGATGACGTTTTTCGCATAGTCGTCATATTTCTGCCGCAATTTTTCAGAGCCATCAAAATACCTTACCTGTATCAGTGCACATGCACCCTTTTTCATTAGTCTCTCAATGACATGCAGGACTCTCTGCGAGTATGCCTTCGAGGGAAAATGTTGAAATACGGCGACAGAGAGCACACAATCGATCGATTCTTCTTCTCTCCGCTTGAGAAGTGCTTCAGGGTCTTCGGAGCGAAGCAAGACCGTTTTGAAATTCTGAAACCCGAAACGGGTTATCTGCCGCTCGCATTCAGCGAGCGTAGGGCGTGAAATATCGACACCGTAAACATGGGCAAAGTGATGGCAGAGGACCCGTACGTTTGCTCCCCCACCGCACCCCCACTCAAGGGCTGTTCCGGATCGAAGACTCTGAAGGTAATCGGGACCTGCCCATGTACGTATATACTCCGATAGCAGATTGAAATGGAAATTTCCGTACTCAATCCACCGCCGCTCATTCCACCGCCTTTCACCACACCAGTGGGATTGGTCCCGCACACGGCCGTCATGAAAGCTCAGGTTCCAGTAAAGACCATTGTCCCTGTCGAGGTCTTCTTTCAACAGAGATACCAGTTTCCCGAATTTTTGACGGATTGTTTCGCTGATTCCCCTCATTTTTTATTTTATCACTTAGAAATGGTAATGATCGTACTACTCTTTTTCAGGAACCGCTTCCCCACCACCAGTGGTCTGTTGATTTTCATCCGCATGTTCCACCGCGGCCGCAGTCTCGGATTGCTCCCGACCTTCTTCTGCTGATTGTACCTTTGTCGCATCACCTACTGTGTGAACCTCAGCAGGTACCGTCGATTCTCCTGTTTTCAAGGACGCACTTTCACCAGTCAGTTCCTCTATCTTTTCCCTTAACCTGACGTTTTCCTGCTCGATGGCCTGATTTTCCGTGAGGAAAGCCTTTATACCGGCATTTTCCCTTTCAAGGGTCGCAACTTTTTCCTCGAAGCTCTTCGTCTGTGATGCCAGTTTGTTTGTGCTCTCGACCGTCTTCTTTTTCAGCAGCGCTACATCTGCTTTCAGTATCCTAACCTCTTTTCCGAGATTCTTGTTCGTTGCCTCAATGGAGGCGATATATTCAACCGTTTTTTGCAGATACTTTTTATAGTCGGGCGTCTTCCCTCGTTCTATTCCCCATATGTAATATCCGCATCCGACACCACCACCAAACAGTAGCACAATCATGACGCCTGCCAGCAGTATTCTCTTATGTTCCTTTACATAGGTAACCCACTTTTTGCTCTCTTTCGCCATTTCCTCACCTCAGCAACCGTACTTGACAGGCAGTAATCCCCGCCGTTATCGTCGGGGGCATCTGCACGGCTCATGCAGGATACCACGCCGCGTTGTTCCATAAGCTCCCTGTACTCTTTACCATACTTCAAACGTATTATAACAGACAAATAATACATCGAAACATTCCGCAACACGCTGCGGGGACTCTTTGACTGTTAAGAAAAGTATTGTGTATGTCCGATCACCGTTCATTTCAACGCAACCGAAGGTGCCAGAACGGATAGGTATGTTCCCGTGCAACAACTCTTCTTTTCCACAGATACAGTTTCCGTGCCGCGATGACGGGATAGACATACGCTCTATCACCAAGCGGCAGTTCCTCGCTGCCCATAACCACTCCGACAACGGTAATTTCCCTTCCTTTGTCGTAGATGACCGGATCGAGAAATCCTGCGTACCGTACCAGAAATCTTCCCTTCGATGTATCGGGGTCCACCGGTCTCTTATTGCCGTCCAGATCTGTCTGGAGTACTTTGATGATTGTCGTATCCTCTTTATTCGTCGTTCTGACAATAACACCACCCCATAAGACGGTGCTTTTCACGTAGTTCCGGGGAGATGTCTGAATCTCCCCGAACGGCGCCAGTTCGTCAACCATTTTCATGCTTTCCTTCGAAAGGGGGGAACAGGCGGTGGCAATGGCCGCTACAAGGAGGGTCATCATTGCAGCTTTTGTTATTCTCATTAAAATGTTCCTCCCACACCGATCCCGAAATGGAAGCGTGGTGACGCTGCATCCTCGCGCTTCCAGAGAAACGACTCCTTCACTCGCAGTACCGGATACGCGTACTTTGTCTTACCAATGAAACGTACTTCTTTGCCCTCAACTTCTCCTGCAATGGTAATCAATCTGCCGTTTTGGTATATTTCCGTGTCACGATAATCCTCAAAATAAACAAGATAACGCCCGTATGAACTATCTGATTCCTTTGGCCTCTGCCGCCATCCGAGTGGCTGCTCAAGCACCTCCACCCATGTTTTTTCTTTCTCAACCGATGCACGTACGATTTTTCCGCCGACCAGTACGATTCTACCCGTATGTTTTTCAGGATCGTCAAATAATTGCGTTATTGACAGTTCGCTGTCAACCTGACGGAGAATGTTGTCGGAAATGACCGGCGCACATGCAACCAGCGCCACAAGGGAAAAAACAGTCATTATGAACATTCTTCTCATCGTTCTCCTCCCACATGATAAGGATACCCACTCATTCTGGAAGATTCAAGGGATATTTCCTTCTACGGTGAAGGGGGTTCGGCAACAAGATAGGGAGCGGCCTTTCACCGCACGGAAATGCCGCTCCCTGTTGTTTCGCTGGGTATTATTCTTTCATAATGAGATTTTTATAGCTTTCCCGAAGATCTCTCTTCAGGATCTTTCCGCTCGGCGTCTTCGGAAGCTCGTCAATGAAGAAAACTTTTTTAGGACATTTAATACGAAAACGATTGCTGAAATCGTAGTGGGGTCTATTTTACATTAATAGTACTTCTTGTTACACATCACATGCTACATTAACTTTCTTGTAACGTTTATGGAGAAAATAATCTTCCTTGCATCACCTCCTTTCTAAATTTTCAGGCATCACATGAAAGGCATTTGCTTTATGATGCTCTGGAAAAGATGCCGATTCGAGAAAATACGATGCCTCTGCCGTACCCATAAGAAGTCTCGTGGAAGAGTTCATACTCCTATTACCCCTGACACGAAAACTCTCCTATCGTGGGCCATAAAACGCTCATAAATGAAAACCGCTATCATGCGGCGTTCTTTCTGGTACGACCCTTCGTTACGAACATACCATCCCGACGTTGGCCATTAATCATGAATCTGACACTTTCTCCCGGTCTATCTCCACTCCCCGTCCATATTCGGGAAGGATTCTATCAACGACAAGCAGGTCAATAGGCTCCCCTTCCGCACTGTATACTACATTGATCTTATGGTCATAAATCACGCCATTGACGATCCCTGCAATGTCCTTTGCCAAGCGGTAACATTCCCTGTATGCCTTATCCCCCGCCTTCGAGATGAGCTCGATCTCTGTCATCGGAATAAACCAGACCACGACAACGGGTCCCTGAATCCAGAAGAGATCATTCTCAGGATCATTGTGAATCCATATTTCGATATCCGTTTCTCCTTCCGTGTCGATATACCTCATTCCCTCCCACGTGATTCCATATCCTGTCAGCAATGCGTCTACCATATTTCGTTGCTCTTCAGATATTTTTCTGGGCATCAATACCGAAAGGTTCATAAATGGATTACCCCCTGCGCTGTAGTAAAAGATATCGGTACTTCCTGCGCCGATTGACCGCTATAACTGCCGACACTATCTCTATGCACGTGAGTGCCGGAATGGTATTACAGGCTCTCCAGTTGAGTTTTTACCGCGTCGAGGAGTGGTCCTGCAAACAGACACAGGCGGATCGACTGCAAGGAGGAATCAGGGTATTCATCGAAAAATTCTCTGACGGCTTTCAGGTATGCTCGTGCACATATTTCATGCGGTACCGCAAAAATACCTGAGCTTATGCCGGGAAATGACAGAGATGACCATCCTTTTTCGTGAGCCCTCAGAAAGGCGCTGCTGAGCGCGTTGAGGAGCTTGTCTTCTTCATCTCCTTCGCCCATTCTTGGTCCTACCGCATGTATGACCCCTTTAAATGGCAAATCACCTGCGGTGGTCACCACTGCACCGCCGACAGGAACGGGTCCATCTTTTCTCACCCGTGCATTTCCATCTTCAACAAGCCGCGCCCCCGCAGCCTTTGCAATTGCTGCCGCAACACCACCACCATGGGCGAGCATTCCATTTGCCGCGTTGACAATACAATCGACCGGTTCTTTGAGAAGATCGTGTACGACTACCGAAAACTCCCGGTCTCCCCCGAACGTTATTTTTTTCACCAGCGTTCCAACCATATGCATGACCCCCTTCACATAAAGACATGGTTGTGTGCGCTCTGGCCCGCCTTTGACCATACACCCAACCTGAAATAAAATGTAACACAGACGGCTCTATGAGACCATTTTTTTCTCTTTTCCGCAATACATAGAAAAGGAAACCGCCGAAGGATACTATTGTGTTTACACATATTACATGATAAGAAAGTGATGAGATTTATACACGGGGCAATACCACACAAAAGAGTAAAGCGTTAACTTCTGATCGCGCCATGTAAACGCGGTGTGTACTTGCTGATTGATTTTTAACCAGGGGCTTCGTGAGACTTCACGGTAACAAACGATTAAAAATACGATTCGCGGTGGGTGTCATATCTGCTCTCCTCGTTCTCATTGGTGCCCTCTCGTTCCTCGGCATTGCCACCTCACATATCAAAACCGCCACAGACACACCTTCCATAATGAAACACGACGGGGGACAGTCGCCTACGTTTCACGGGAAAGCCGATATTCCACAGAACCCTGACGCTGCACTTGAGGAACTCAGGATAAAAGTGAAGCAAGGCACTACCCTTTTCGGCGTATTTGAAGATCAGGGAATAGAAAACTGTGAAGCATATGAGGTCATTTCTGCTCTCCGTAAGGTATATGATCCGCGGGACCTGCGCCCCGGTCAAGACGTTATCGTTACCGTCGACCGGATACCTCCGGGCAATGAAAAGCGGCACCTTGCCCGTGTTAGACTGAGAGTGGATACCGGCCACGACATTGTGATCACTCGAAACGACAGCAATGACTATGACGTAAAAGAAATAGAAAGAAAACTGACCGTCGAGTATTCACAGGCATCGGGAATTATTGATTCGAGTCTCTATGAATCCGCCGTTCAGGCAAATCTACCACTTTCTGTGATGATGCAGATGATGCGGCCTTTTTCCTTTGACGTGGATTTTCAACGTGACATCCACCCGGGAGACAGTTTTGAAGTGCTCTACGAGCGTCATCGGGATGAGAACGGCACGGTGGTCTGTGAGGGTCCGGTACTCTATTCATCGCTTACCCTTCAGAACACGACATTGAAAGTGTACCGACATACGACAGCGGCAGGTACCCCTGATTATTACAACGAATCGGGACAGACAGTCCGTAAGACTCTCCTCAAAACTCCCATCGACGGGGCAAGGCTGACGTCCCGTTATGGCATGCGAAAACATCCTATTCTCGGCTACAGCAGAATGCACAGGGGCCTCGATTTTGCAGCCCCGCTGGGAACCCCTATCATGGCGTCAGGAAGCGGCACTGTAGTATGCCTCGGCCGGAAAGGGGATTACGGCAAGTACATAAGGCTCCGCCACGCAAACGGATATGCGACGGCGTATGCCCATCTTCACCGTTACAAAAAAGGCATTCGCCGCGGTTCCCGGATCACCCAGGGAGAGATTATCGGATATGTTGGCAATACGGGCCTTTCCACCGGTCCGCATCTGCATTACGAGGTACACTACCGCGGCAAAAAAATCAATCCGGCAAAAGTGAAATTCCCCCCCGGCCATACTCTCGCCGGCAAAGAATTCGACCGGTTCACCAACACAAAATTTGCCCTTGAGCGTCAGTTTGCCGACCTGAAAATTGAAAACATCATCGCCAGAAAGTGACCCATATCCCTGACACGGATTCTGTTCGTTTCTTTCACGGTGATAAGGGCCTGAACTTCGGCAGGCTGCAATCCTCTGTTACGTCATCCCACGTTACCTCGACGGGCATGTCACAGACAACCTCATCGGGACGGCAGCCGACGATGTTTGACAGAAAATGCGGCCCCTCTTCCATCTCCACAACCGCCACAGTGTAGGGCAGGTCATCCTTGAATCCCGGGTGGTATGCCACGTGATAGACAACGTAGGTATACACGATTCCTTTTCCGCTTGAGACGATCCATCCCGTATCCTGCGAGTGACATTCCGGACACAGTAACGATGTCGGCCAGCGCACATGGCCGCAGTTGCCGCACTTCTGAAATCTCAGTTCATGTGCTCTGCAACCGGACCAGAACTCCTCGGTATCCCCATTTATTCTCGGTAATGGCTTATTGTAGTTCATATCGACTATTCCCTCCTCACAATACAGCACGAGTGGCTCTGAAAAATACCTCCGTTGTCACTGCACAGGATGATCTCCGGCTGTTTTGTCTTCGTCATCGGTCCTAACTGCCTTTCACCGCACCGTCCCATCAACTGCATGACCGCCTCGGTTAGTGGGGTAAGTCCCATGTAGTACGCCTCCGACAGCTGTCCACCCGATGTATTAACCGGCATTCTGCCCCCCGGTTCAATCGTTCCTCCTTCAAACCAGTCTCTCCCCTCTCCTGGCTTGAAGAAACCGTAGTCCTGCAATGTAAGCTCGACCGTATAGGTAAAGCAATCATAAATCTGGCAGGCATCGACATCATTCAGACCGATTTTCGCCATGGAGAAGGCCATTTCACTCGCCTTTTTTGCACCTGTTGGTCCCGCCATATACGTCATCTGCTGAATATCGACGGATGGATTGTGCTGTCCTATGCCCATGATACGCACGGGCGGATTTTTCAAATCGCGCGCCCTTTCATAGGATGTCACGATATACGCACGACCGCCATCGTTGACCAGACAATTGTCAAATAATCTGAAGGGTTCGACGACGTAGCGTGAATTCATGTAATCATCGTGACTCAGGTACCGTTCATACGAGATGGCCTGTGGATTGAGATTTGCCCACTTTCGTTGTCCCACTGCGACATGTTGCCATGTCTCGGGACCCGTGTCAAAGTCACACATGGCCTTTCTCGCCGCCAGGGCATATCCGCCCGTGGCCCCAACGTGGCCGTACACAATATCGTTACCACCAAGTTCTTGAAACAGCAGCTGCATCCCGCCACTCGAGAGGGCACTGTGCCCGTAGGAAACGACTACGTAGTTACAGAGTCCCTGTTCAAGCACGCCAACTGCGTGCTGTAGATGATTGCGTGATCAGTTGGCATCCTGACTCATATACGTTGGCGCAAGTCCGAGGTATTGTGCAACCAGGTACGGTGACACGTCTATCTCATTCGAAGCGGGAACAAAATGCCGATAGCAGATCATGCCGTCAACCTCATCTTTTTGCAGTCCGGCATCAGCGATCGCATTGGCAATCGCCTCGAGATGAAAACTCAGTGTCGTCCTGCCCGGCAGACGGCCCTGAGGGGTATAGCCGACTCCGACAATTGCGTATTTATCCTTCAACCCCATCCGATGCTCCTCCTTTCTTTTGCCTGTAATACCACGTCATTCCCACAGTGCATCCCGCAATCCTGATGTTCTTTCAATTTTCCTTGCAATAGCCTGTTGCAGTATACTATCAATTCCATAAATCGTCACCTTTTCTCTTGCCCGGGTGATGCCCGTGTATATGAGTTCACGGGTAAGCACCGGCGAATAGGTATCGGGCAGTATCAGGAATACCCGATCATACTCAGATCCCTGACTGCGATGGACAGTCGTGGCATATACCGTTTCATGGGCCGGTAGTCTGAAGGGGTGAATTTTCCTCACCGTCCCCTTCGATTCCGGGAAAAAGACACGATACTCCCCATCCGCGCCTGGATCGGGAAATGCGAGGCCAACATCTCCATTAAATAGATTGAGGTTATAATCATTGGTGGTAATGAGCACGGGACGGCCCCGATACCACAGCCGTGCCGAGTCCGTCAATCCGGCATCCTGCAGAATCCTCTCAACAACCGTATTTATCGTGTGAACTCCATACGGTCCCTCCCGGACGGCACATAAGATCCGGAATGCACCGAAGCGTTGCAACGCTTCAGATGGCGTGCTTTCGCGAAGGTACCCACCGAACTCTTTTATCACCGTCTGCCGTATCGTCTTCATCAAATCCCCCGCCGAAGGCAGTCGCTCAAGGACAATGTCTTTGGTTTGCCCTGCCTTAAGGATCTCGAACACCCGTTGATCATCACCCGCATTAACGGCACGGCTTACCTTGCCGATGCCACTGTCGTCGTGAAAACGAAAGCTTCTTCGAAGCTGAACAATACAATCATTGATCCCCATCCCATTAGCTCCCCGCTTTTCATCGGCAAGTTTCTCGCCCGTCACCTCTTCAATCAATCCGCCGAAACGCTCGGAAAAGCCGTAACTGCGACCCGTATCGCATATATCGCCGAGAACGGCGCCCGCCTCGACCGAGGAGAGCTGATCCTTGTCACCAAGGAGTATCAACCGCGAATGGTCGGGAAGCGCCCTGACGAGCTTTGCCATAAGGGCAAGATCCACCATGGATGCTTCATCCACTACGACAACGTCAACGGAAAGCCTGTTCTGCCTGTTGAACCGAAAATACGGTGTGTTTGGGATACTCCTGAGGAGGCGGTGTATCGTCGTTGCCTTCCGGGTGATGGCCTCCTTTACGCCATGATTGCACGGAAGGGCGTTTTGTGACTCTTCAATCGCCTCGGTCAGCCGTGTGGCGGCTTTCCCCGTTGGTGCCACCAGGGCTATCCGGAGTGCTCCCAACTTCTCATGTTCACAGAGCATCGCGAGAATCGCAGCTACTGTGGTGGTCTTGCCCGTTCCCGGCCCTCCCGAAATGACGGAAAACTTCTTCACCGTTGCAACCAGAGCCGCAATTTTCTGCCAGTTTGTACTACCAGCGGTGCCCTCGGGAAAATAACGCTTCAGCGTGTCTGCGTGGGGCGTCATCGCCGCCCCTATGGCATCGCTTTTCGCACGCGATCTGATGTACTGTGCAACCGTACATTGATAGTCCCAGTAACGATAGAGATAGAGCCGCCCTTTCAAATCGAGAATGAGGGGTTTGAAATCACCCTCCCGTCCGACGACCGGCATTTCACGGAGCCGTGAAATCCAGTGTTTCTGCTCGGGGCAGTGGACGGGATTCGTCCAGTTTTCTGTCCCCCGAAGCGGGGCACCGGCAATCCCTGCCAGATCAAGACAGATATGTCCCTCGCGGGTCGCCGCACTCGTCAGCGCCGACGCCAGGAAGAGTTCATCCGATCTCGCTGCCGCATATCGTTCCATGAGACGGGCAAAGTGAATATCGATGAATGACAGGATGCCACTCTCGGCAAGCATGCTTTCCTTATCTATTATGGTATCGGAATCTTTCATTACCCTCTCTCATGATCCATACCGAGGGATCATGGCACAACACAGCTCGTCAATGAGTTCCCCCGGTGGCCTATCTTTAAATATACCGAAATCGCTTCCCCTCACAGGGTCGACACCACGAAGAAATATATAGAAAACACCACCAAAATGCCGATCGTAGTTATAGCTTCGATGGCGCACTGTGAGATATTGATGCAATGCCACGGTATAGAGATAATATTGCAGGGTGTACATATTGTCATTCATCGCGTGCATGAGGGCACCCTGTCCGTACTCCTCTACGGAACCCCCCAGATAATTCGACTTCCAGTCTACAATGTAGTAACGTCCGCGAACGGTAAAAACCATATCGATAAATCCCTTCATAAACCCCCACAACGGTGCGAACTGCAACCTCTCAATATGCTCGGGGAATTCCATGATCACGTCAGAAGTACCGGAGAAGCTGCCGAAAATGCGGGCGAGCATCTCTTTCGATACTGTTTTCAGCGGATAGTAAAATTCCAGTTCATTGATCCGGGATTTGTTTGGAATGCGGGACAATGCAAAATTGTCATCCCCCGTTGCAAACTCGACGGAGAGCACCCGCCGTATCATATCGCACACCGTTTCGCTCCATCCCCTGTCGAATCCGAATGCTTCCAACCTGTCATCTGCCAGTCGCTGTATCTCATGCGGTGTCCAGGTAAAATCCAGATGTTCGAAAATATCATGAAGCACTGTTCCCGCTCTCGCACCTCGAGGAAAAGTAAAGATAGTAGTTTCGTCCTTGTCTGGAGATGGCAGTACCATTCGCACCGCAGCAAGTGGCTCGCCGCCTCTAATCATGTCCCGGTCAGCCATTTCGCTGTCACGCATTCTTCCGGAGACAAGGGATGAAAAACTTGACATTCGCCAGTCACGCGCTATAGATGTGGAAAAGACGCGACATGAAAGCTTTGGGAACCGCTGCCCTGAGAGCATCCTCGGCACTTCCGCAGCCTCCGACACTGCCGACACCTCGATCGTTTCTGATGATCCTTTCATCAGATTCTTCAGATCCGCATATACGTCATCATCGGACAACCTATTGAATTGTTCCGCCGTCACGTCAACAGGATTCTCCCTCTTTTCTTCGTCCCGCCCGTGCAGGAGGTAGGCAGGAGCCGATGTCTCTGCTTCATTAAAGCGACCCCAGACGAGATAGCATCGCTCCTTTGCGCGGGTCAGCGCAACATACAATAACCTGAGGTTCTCTGCGAGCAGCTCTCTTTCTGACGCAACGATGCTTTCATCCATATGGTGAGAACCGATATCGAGCGTCAATACCCGTTCTTTTTTTTCATCATGAAAACGAAGGGGTTCCCCAGCGTTACGGACCCGCGACCCATCCCAGGTAAAGGGACAAAATACCACCGGATACTCGAGCCCCTTACTCTTATGAATGGTAACGATCTTCACGGCATTTTCATCGCTTTCGAGACGAAGTTGATGTTCTTCGGTTTCAGGGTTGGCCGATAATCTCATCTGAGAAAGCCACTTGACAAGCCCGGTTATCGTGAAGTTTCTCTGCACTGCGGTTTCATGGAGTGTTTCAGCCAGGTGTAATACGTTTGTACACCGTCGCTCTCCGTTGGGCATTGACATGAGTCTCACAATCACGTGCTCTTCCGAAAGAAGATTTCGGAGCATACGAATGAATCCGCGCGTCGACCACAGATCGTGATATGTCCTGAAAGCAAGGAGCCATCGCTCCCAGGTATTTTCGTCATTCATGAGCGCTTCAAGCTCTTCCCCCTTGAGACCGATCATGTCCGTTGCCAGGGCGGTTCTCATCCGTCTTTCACTGCGCGGTTCCGCAATGGCCCGTAAGACCCTCTCCATCTCATGGGCCTCATGAGATGCAAAAAGGTTGCCCGTATTCGACAGCACACTGGAAATACCTATCTCAGAAAGCATCGCGTGCACACGATGTGCTTCTCTGTTCCGCCTCACCAGCACGGCGATGTCTCCTTCCCGTAGATGACGCCCATCAATCATGGATCGTTCTTCCCGTCCAGGGGTGAGAAGCCGCGCGATCTCTGCCGCTACGGCACGCGGAATAATCTCACGGGCCGTTGTCTTTGATATCTTTCTTCCCGTGTTTGCCGCCTCGGATGCCCCCATGTACCAGATCCGCAGCGGCGTTCCCGACTGCTCCGAGGTACTCGTGAGTGCAGGGGAAACTGTATCAAAAGGAATTTCGTGATAGACAAACGGTTCGCACCTCCTCGAAAAGATGGTATTAATCGCCGTTACCAGACCGGGATGTGATCGCCAGTTCTTCCCGAGGGTATACTTTTTGTTTACATCGCCGACCGCCTCCATATACGTAAAAATATCGGCCCCGCGAAACCCATAGATCGCCTGCTTCGGATCGCCGATAAAAAAGAGCGGGCATGCACCGGTAGCAAACACTCTCTTAAAAATGGCGTACTGGATCGGATCGGTATCCTGAAACTCATCGATGAGGGCAGCATTGAATCTCGATCTGACAGATCGGACCAGGTCATCGCCTCTCGCTCCGGTAAGGGCAGCATACAGGTTCAGCAGAAGGTCATCGAACGACTGAATGTTCCGCGCGCGTTTTCTTGTCATCAACTCCTCATGGACATAGACGTACAGCTCTCTCTTGAGAGCAAGGAGACGTCTGTCATAGGCTTCAATCAGTACATCCTGCCTTGCTTTATATTCCTCACATATGGAAAAAAACGGATGTTCTGGAGCTGTGTAATCTTTTCTGACGGCTCCCCCGATTTCACTTTTCGTAAACTTTTTCAGGAACGGTGTCTGCAGCAGATCGGTCCCTTCCGCTTCGGTGAAATGATCCATCGCCGTAATCCACAGGGGGATTCGCGACTTCGGGTATTTTGTGCGATTTAGCCCTTCGCAGTTTGTGAGCGTTGCTGCTATATCGTCACGCGCCTCCCGCCAGACGTGACGAATGGTCTCATAATCCTTCAGCAGACCTGCCTCCTCTTGCGAATAATCAACGGCAGCAACATCAGGTATGATCTGGAGGTCCGGGTGCAGTAATCGCTTCGATACGAGGCGCAGGAGATCCTCTGGCACGAACCTGTGGCGCACCGCATACGCGATAAAGAGGGTGGACGCCAAATAGAAATTCTTTCGCCAGAAATCATCGACGATTTCCTGCACAAGATCAGCTGTTTCGGCAACAAGTTCCGTATCGAACAGGCACCCGCTTTCAAAGGCGTTGTCTGCCAGCATCCGCCGACAAAAACCGTGGATGGTGAAAATCGATGCCCGGTCAAACGACCGCAAAGCCTCTCTGAGGGTAGAAAGGGCCTTCTTGTTGTCACCAATAATTTCTGTAAGGCCGTTGATAAAATCATCATCACCCGCGTGTCCCGAAAAAACCTTTATCGCCAGTCGAAGCTTTCCACGTATCCGCTCCCGCAGCTCAGCGGTTGCCGCCTCAGTAAATGTAACGACAAGAATCTCATCTGCAGGGATACCCTTTTCGAGGAGTAATCGGAGAAACAAACTGCTGATCGTGTAGGTTTTCCCTGTTCCCGCACTGGCCTCTATCAGGTTAACCCCGTCAAGGGGGCTTCGCAACAGATCGAAATGACGGCTCTCCATTATTGCATCCTCTCTCTCTGATGCCTGACGAGTGGTCCTATAATCGCCTCTGAGAGCTCCTGGAATTCGCTGTCGAGGGGATCGTAATTGCCGAAACAAAGACGGTGGTACTCGTCTTCACCCTCACCGCGATTGAAATCGTTTCCTTTCCACCTGCTTCGGGCACGTTCCAGAGCCGCGGCAGGGGACATATCTTTTACCGTCAGCATCTGCAGATATTCCCATGACGTGCCCGGAAAGAAATGAAGCGGTTTTTGCAGACCTCGTCGGTACAGTTCCATGAGCCGTTTCAGAATCTCTTCGCCATCGTCGACAGGGGCGAACGACCACACCCTCCAGCCATTTTTCCCCGGTCGAGCATCGAGTGCCACAAGGATACTCTCTCGCGGGTATCCGTCTCGGCCGATAATATTCAGCAGAAGATGAAAGATCCACATTCGTAGATGATCTCTCGGCGTTACCCTCCCGTATCGATATCTGAGGAGATGGTCATGATAGATAGGCTCGATTCTTCCCGTGATTCTGTAGCCGCCTATCTCATATTCGATCTCGAGAGGATCGAGGGACTCACCCTGCATGTATGTCTCAGTTTTACTGACAAACCGGTCAACCCCCTCACTGAGTTCCGCATAGAGATACTCCCCGACTTTCCCATGGGGCAGTTTCCCTTCTGCCCGTGCGACAGGAAGAAAGTCTGACAGATCGTAACCATTAATCCTCCGTCGGACCATTTCTTCCTCAAGATGATATTTTTTAAGCCCCGTGATAGAAAAGGTTTCCCTATCTTCTACTACCGTTTCGCTCACCTCAAGGTAGATGCCGAGTCGCTTGTTGAGGATGTACCGCGCCGGGTTGATAAAGAAGCGACACAGCTCATTGATCTCCACCGTCTGCCACTCTGGACCCGGTTCAGAAAGTTCGCCGGCAATAAAGGGCACCGGTTGTACCCGTTCTCCCATGAGACGTTCCGCAACGTTCAGATTATCCCGTGAATAGCTGAAGAGTCGTGACGGCACACGAGTATTCGTAATGAAATAACCGGGATTAAACGCCTGAAGGCGATGAACGGTGATCACGTGATCGCTCACTGTCCCTTCCGGGCAGTCAAAACCCTCTTCAATATAGTCCAAAAGTTCGCTTACCATAACGGATGGCGGCATAACGCTGTTGTCCTGAACATTCTGTCCCACGTAACTGATATACAGTGTCGATCTGGCAGAAAGAATGGCTTCGAGAAAGAGATACCTGTCGTCGTTGCGCCGTGATCGGTCACCCGGTTGGGGATGGTTGGCGATAAAATCAAAACCCAGGTATGGTGATTGCCTCGGGTAGGCATCACCGTTTATTCCGAGACAACAGACGACCTTGAAAGGAATGCTCCGCATGGGAAGCATGGCGCAGAAAGTGACGGCGCCCGTCATAAAACCGAATCCCAATCCGGTAGTTTCCAAACAGGTGGCCAGGTACCATCTGATCGCCCCGATATCAACCTTGTCGGACGATCCCGCTAACTTCCCGATTTCTTGCAGTTTTCCGATCGTCCTCCGTATCGTGTGTATCTCCCGTTCCGTATCTTCACCAGGGGCGAAAAAACCGTCGAGAATGTCAGTGAGAAGCCGCGACCAGTCCTGCAGCGTTTCTGGGGTACCCAGGGTTGAGACATGGCGAAACAACTGATGTATAAACTCAAGGAATCGCCCCAGGAGCAGTGTTTCACTCCCCTCAATGTTATCGTAAGGAAGAACATCGCTCAGCATTCGCTCCCCGCCCCCTGGCAGAGCGTATCCGAGCAGTATCCTTTCGAGACCTGCCTTCCACGTATTTTCTTCGAAGGGATGAAGACCGAATGCCCCTCGATTCTTCCCGTCAATACCCCATCGGATCTTCGTTTCTTCCATCCACCGTTCTAACTGCTCACATTCATCACTCGTTATACCGAACCTGCGCTGCACTGACTCCGATTCCAGGATTGATAGAATCCGCGTACCCTCATAACGGCTTCCATAGCAGTCAACAATAGCCATGAATGTTTCAGCAATCTTGCTTTCCCTCCGTACCGTTCTATCGGCAATACTGAAGGGTATCATCCGGAGATCATTTCGCGGCATATCGAATACTGCCTGGATGTATGGCGCATATTTTTCGATATCGGGTGTCATGACAATGATATCTTTCGGCATAAGGTCAGAATCTTTTTCAAACATATCGAGAAGACTGTCGAACAGAGTCTCCACCTCTCTCATTGGACTGTGGCACGAGTGGATCTGAATCGAACGGTCATCTTCTGACACAACTGTTTTTTTCTCGGCCTGCTCCTGTCTGTCATAAAGATTGAGAATATCCGACTGGATCATTGCGAGGAGCGATGTCTCATCCGGTTCTTTGTAATGGGAGACTTCCTCATAATCACGGTCATAGATCATATCGAAAAAGTCTCTGCCGAGCGTTCCCATCGATGCGAGCAGACTGTTACCTCTCTCAAGATAGAGTTCTTCGCCTGAACGGTATGACATCGCTACTCTGGCCTTCATCCGATTCATTTCCTTACCCGTCAGAATATCGCCCCAGTACTCTCTACAGGGGTTCATGAGAAAGAGATTGACGTCGCAGACACGTGACATCGCGTCGAGGACTTCTATGTGGAAACGGGGAAGTGCCGAGATTCCAAAAATGGATACCCGTGCAGGAAACGAATCAATCGTCTCCTGTTCATTCATGAGACAGCGGAGGAATTCTCTCCACTGTGCCGCCCGATGCTTCGTTTCGCTCCCCGTCACGAGTTCTCTCCAGAGGATGGCCTGCCAGTGATCTTCTTCTCCCCCTTCCCACTGTATAATCATCTCGGGACGGTAGAGGAGATATTGATCAAAGGTGTGAGATATCCGGTCGGAAAGCTGGAGACGCTTGAGATCACTGCCGGAGTCATCGAGGTATACCCTGAGGCCCTCAAACGCCGGGCGGTGCAACAGGTCCGGCAGGAGGGAAAATACTTTCCACATCATAATCTCAGGATCATAGATTGAGCGGTCGGCAGTGTCATCGAGCACGCCCCGGAAAATATAATGTAAAAACGAATTGGGAAAGGGAAACCAGCAGTTGGCACAGATACCGTTGTATCGGGCAAGTTCCATCGATACCCATCGTTCCATCCCCCTGCTCTGCACGACAACGATATCCTTTTCGAGGGGCGTATCGAGGGGACTCCTGAGGATTCTCGCCAGTTCCTCGGCAAGAATTTCCATCGCATTACTTGTAAAAAGTCGTAGTGACATTGTCAGATGTTTTTTCTGATCGTGTATCGCGCTTGGTACAGTGCAGGCACCATTTTACCGGGGTCTGGCAACCAGATAAACCAGCGGTACGATCTCTTTAAGAACTCTCTTTTTTACAACGGAAAAACCGTTCGTCTCAAAAAAATCGACAAAAGAACTAATGGTGAATTTATGGTAGACCCTGAATCCGGAAAAACGCATGATTAGTGAAATCATCCTGGTTTTGAGATTCTCACCATGGCAATATGTCGGGGCGATAACAATGCCGTCTGTTTTGAGAACGCGCCGTATTTCTATGAGGGCGCTTTCTGGCTCCATCAGCACATGGAGGGTATTCGCGATTATACAGGCATCGAATCGGGCATCGCCGTAAGAGAGCGAATAGCAATCCTGAACAGAAAAACGCACGTTGCGGATATCCTCACTTTTCGCCTTTTCAACGGCCACCGCTATCATCGGTCGTGAAATATCAACGGCGTCCACCATCGTCACTTTGTCGCCTATTGCAAGGGCAACAATACCTGTTCCCGTTGCTACTTCGAGGATCTCATCGTTCCGGTTCAGGTCGGACACCATCAGGGTTACCAGGTCGGAGTAGGCCCCTGCAAATCGATTCATAAACTTGTCGTACCTTCCGGCGAACGTATCCCAGAATTTCTTTTCTCTACGAATTCTCTTCAGACCTCTACGAGAAATATTTTCCTGCCGCACACGGATCGATAGTTGAAGCCGGCTCATGTGATAACCCCTTCATAGTATCTCGTACTTCAAATGGTTTCTTTTGATCCCACCATAAACGAAGTGTGAGGGAGTAGGGAATACATTTCGATCTGTCAGTCATCATGGTGCAAGTTTTTTTCAGAAATTATATGAACGTTGTAAAGAATCTCTTTCACAAATGCAACACATATTGAACAGGTCCCGTCTTTTCGAAAACGACTTGTCTTTCCGTATATTTTTGCGTAGTATTCAGACGGGTGGCGTGACCGGCACTAAGGTACGCGGCTCACAGTCATGATGGAGGAGACAACAAAGAGTGAACGAAAAGTCGTCTGCGAACCTTGGCGGATCGTATGATGTCGTGGTTATCGGTGCCGGCAATGGCGGGCTCGCCGCTGCCACGGGATCTCGCCTACAGGACGTTCAGAATCACCGTCCACGTAGGAAATGAAACACATGATATACCGGCGAGGGCAGCAGAATCGGTACTGGTAGCAATGGAGAGGGCGAATCCCACCCCTCCCGCACAGTGCCGGAGTAGTGAATGTGGAGTCTGCAGGTTGTTGCTCCTCTCCGGTACAGTGTACGTCATTCCCACAGGCAACGGGCGGCGGACATAAAATTCAATTACTTCCACCCCTGTTATTCTTACCCGATTTCGAATCTTGAAATAAAAATGCCGAGAGCCGTCTGATCGTGGAACTTCACTGCCCCGTGAACAACGGTATCTTCGAGAGGAATGCGCTGCCCGCGTTTATCCCTTTTCACGTCCTATTTCACCGGCAATATGTCGTACAATCTGGCCGTATACGCCTGAGACGATTTCCTCGGAGATGAAGTACTCCGGATCCTTTGCGTACCTCAGTGCGACAAGATGCCTGACCGTGGCCTCCATATCTCCGGTTCTCTCGTATACCGACTCCACGAGTCTTCGGAACTGCTCTGCAACCTGCATGGTTTGTGAGATAAATTCTCCTGCCTCCCGGTTTTTCACGACACCGCCGTGATCGGCACAGAGGTAGTTAACCTCAAGATTCTGCAACTTTTCCAGACTCCTCTGGAACAATGTATAGTTTGAATTCCCCGCCGGAATAATCTCGCCTTTGTGGGGAATTCCCCCACCATCGGACGGAAACAGTGCCCGAATCTCTGGAACATACGCGGATATCGAGCATGATGAATGCCCCGGTGTTTCAAAGATTTGTACCGTCATCCCTCCGAGATCAATGATGTCGCCTTCCTTCACCGAAACGCCGGACACATCATCGCGCCAGCAATAATCAAACGTGGCGAGCGCATCGGCAAATCCCAATTTTTCGTTCGTCAGTCGTGCGAACTCATTAATGGTTTTAATCGCATCGGGTGCATCGATAATTTCCCATGCTCGGGAAGACGCGTATATTTCGAGTTGCGGGTAGCGCCGTTTGAAAAATGGTACCACGCCGATGTGATCGAAGTGGGCATGGAGTATCACAAGTTTTCGTATGTGATCCTCATTGATTCCGAACGCCTCCATCTGCTGGAGAACTGTCGGGATAATATGACTCATACCGCCGCTCACAATCATTGCATCCTCCGCCCCTTCCAGCAGATAAATGCATGACTTTTCGTCACCGAGATACCACAGGCGATCAGTTACCTTTCCCGTTTCGGAAACCTTCATGTCCTGTTTTACGTTCATTTCTGTTTTTTCCTTTTCCTCGCGCTCGTGTTACATTTCGAACCCTTTTTCTTTCCCGAATGAGACGCGTTATATCTTTTTGTCTTCGTGTTCTTTTCTCTCCATCCATAGGACTCCGATTCCCCGTTCCCTTCATCGCCGTTTTCCCTATAGCTTCCTCCAGCAGGCGGCAACGAATGCCCCCGTCTGCCATCTTTCCTTCCGTCCCTGAAGTTCAACAGCGGTGGCGTGTTCAGGTGTGTCGTCCGCACTGAAGTGTATTGCCGTTTTCACCACTCCGGGCACATCCGAACAGGCAAGCAACTCACCGGGCGACCTGAAAATGGCATGCCTGAAAATCGAATTCTTTTGCTCCTCTGCCTGTGCTTTTCTCCGCTCGGCCCACGGACCGAGGCTGTTCAATGTCGCGACAACAACGTGACCCCGCTTTTTCACGACCCGAAAAAGCTCGGAAAGGGCATGGGGAGCATCGGCAATAAATTCCATGGCCGTGATAGAAACAACCTTATCAAACGTCCCCGATGAAAAGGGAAGAGTCATCATATCTGCTGTAACAGCCGACAGCGGTAATCCCTCCGCCTTGTCTACCGCCTGCCTCAGCATGGCAGCAGACACGTCGATTCCCACAACACCCGCCCCCGCGCGAAGGATATCTATCGTAAAGACACCGGTTCCGCACCCTGCATCGAGAATAAGCTCCGTGCGTTGAGGTTCGAGAAACTCCAGGATCAACTCCTCTTCGAACTTCTTGACAAGCTTCCCCGCAGGGGTTTCAAACCAGCGGTCATACCTCTCAGCCCATCCATCGAATAGTTTATCGTGCATACCGGACACATCCCTCACTCAGCAGGTCACCACAATTCACCGAAGAAGTATACCGTATGTTACTATGTGATTACGAGCTTTTTCATACCTTATGAGCTCCCATGAATAAGGAGCATCACTTTTTAATTTCTACTTTTGTGGTTTCCCTCATTTGTATAGTATATCTTTTTTATGATACGTTTTTACCTGATAATCGGTCATTGACGTGTCATCACACGGCACTTCATAGAGGTAATTTTATGTTCCCTTTCACAATACAGTAAAAACCATAATAAATCAGGAGCAGGAAGTATGACGATAAAAGTAAATACAAAGACTACTGTTCACCGGGGCCGTACATTCACTGTCGTGACGGAAAATGTAACCCTCCCGAATGACATCACCGCCAATTTTGATATCATCCGGCATCGGGGGGCCGCGGCGATTATTCCATTTTTCGACGAGGACACGATTTTGTTTCTCAGGCAATACCGACACGCTCTCGGTACCTATATCTGGGAGATTCCCGCCGGCACGCTCGCCCGCAATGAATCACCAGAGGAATGCGCTCGACGAGAACTTGCCGAGGAAACAGGATATTCATCGCACACATGGCATTTCCTGGGAGACATCATTCCCGTGCCCGGCTATTCCGACGAGCATATTTCCATTTTTCTCGCCACCGATCTGTACCCCGCAGAAACTGATCTCGACAGCGATGAAATTTTATCCGTTCACAAGCTCACAGTTGACAACGTGCGATCAATGATCGAGCGGGGTGACATTCAGGATGGAAAGACACTGTGCGGTTTCTTTATGGCCATGAGGAGGTTCGAAGCGGGAGACCACGGGTAATAAATCTATTTCGGCATTTCGTAATCGTTGCCAAATATTTCCCGAATCCACGCCAGGATCTCATCCCGCGTTCTTCTGAATCGCGCCATTGTGGCTTCTTCCCCCATATCCGTGATACCGGCCGGATCTTCGAAGTTCTTGTGAAGTCGAGTTCCTTCCCCAGGGAAGAAGGGACATGTCTCTTTTGCATGATCACACACCGTGACAACATAATCAAACCGCTCCCGTGCAAATTCATCAATGCCCTTCGAGCGGTGGTGAGAAAGATCGATACCGATCTCAGCCATGACTGTTATGGCATAACGGTTTACTTCTGAAGATTCCGTCCCGGCGCTTTTCGCCTCAAAGCGCTCATTAAAAAGATGGTTACACATGCCTTCCGCCATTTGTGAGCGTGCAGAGTTCTGGGTGCAGATAAACAACACGGTGCGTTTCTCATGAAGCACATTCATCGGGTCGACTCCTTCACCGTTTCTTATTTCCCCAGAGAAACACCTCGTGGCAGGTATCGTCACCCCGGGCGATCATCCTGTCTTTTTGATATTCAATACAGAAGTGATACTCGTTGAAGTATTCGATGGCAACATCGCACATCCACTGCGCAAGCTCGGAAACACCGAGTTCTTCGAACGCCTCAAAAACAAGACACCGTGTTACCACGATCTCAAAGCGTTCCGGTGAATCCTCAATGACATCGAACACGATGTTGTTGCATTCAAACTCCCGGTAGATCCTGCTGAAATCCTTCAGGTCATCTCCTTCACGGAGGGGTGTAAATCCTTTGAGGTACACTTTCCCGCCGGTCAGTATAATCTCACGAGTGATCCCGTTCGATTTTTCAGCACCATATCGTTTTCGCAGCTCCTTGTAGATCTCGGCAAGGAGTACGAAGTGATTCTTGAGGTTCGCCTTCGCTTTCTCCGCCGCATCGGCCGTATCTTCCGGTTCAAAGTGAATTTTACGTGCCTTAACAACTGCCGCCGTTCCAATTTTCACGGCCGGCCACGCGCCTATCTGCTTTCTCAACACCGAAAATCCGGCCATGTACTCCGGTGTAAACATCAGAACTCCCTTTTTCCCACGGGAGCGCGACGATACTGTTACTCAGGTAGTGTGTTCCCCTCTTCTGACACCCGATACTGATCTTTCATCTCCTCAGATACTTGATTGGCGGGACACTCAAAGTAGGTACACCTGACGCATTCATATCGTCGCACGGTCAGTAAAAATACGGTAAGTGACAGCACAAAAATAATAAGAAGTTCAGTCTGTGTATACAACCAGTAGAGAGGGAGTAGAATCACCATAGCGGGGGCACAAAACACCACGGATTTATCAAACCCTGAAAGGGGTCCGGGGCGGGGTGTAAAGAATTTTGGGACACCCCAGAAGAACATACACTTTGTTGTCTTCCCCCCTTCGACATAGTGGGGACAATGGGTGCAGTAAAACCGATAAATCAGAACGACGCCTACAGCACACACAATAAGATAAACAACAAACCACAAAATTGAATTTCTATAGATACCGATACACGCCGTGATAACGGGTACCGCCGCAACGATGTTCCAGTAGAAAAAATCTCCGAATGAATGGTGTTTCTTTACGTGGTGTACAGGAATCTTCATAGTATCTCCTCTTAGATAATCAAAGCATGCAGCATGTGTTTTACCATCTTCAATACGGTCTGCGGGAACTTCGCACGACGGCATCATGTTACGTTCATTTTTTTTATTGTCCCTTCACGAAAATAAGGGGGTCTGGCGACACCGATGTTCACGGACTCGCGGTATAGAGTATACATTAACCTCCCGCCCTACCGGGGGATGTCGCGTCTTTCCTTCCCCGACGGTAGAGAATTCGCTTTACATCTTTCACCGTTACCAGGGACAGAAGTTCCCGTGAGAATGTCTCGGCATCGGTAACCGTGATGTCGGCTATACATTTTTGAACTGCCGGCATGAACTGAGGATCAATACTGAGAACCCGCACCCCCACGCCCACCAGAAACGGAATATAATCCATTTCATGGGCCATTTCACCGCAGACATATACGTCCTTCCCACCCGTTGTTACTGATCGTACGATTTTGGCGATACTTCTCAATACCGAAGGATGAAAGGGTTGATAGTAATCGGACACCTTTTCATTCGTTCGATCAACGGCCAGCATATACTGCACGAAGTCGTTGGTGCCGATAGAGATAAAATCAGCCTCACTCACGATTTCATCGATAATTTCAACAAGCGACGGCAGTTCAACGAGCACTCCGATTTCCGGTTGACTGTTATGAGGAAGATTCAAACGGGAAAGTCGATGCATGCTATCGAAAACGATATCTCTCGCCGTTCGAAACTCATCAATCGATGAAATCATGGGGAACATGATCCTCACGTTTTCATGGTCTGCCGACGCCCGGAGGATCGCCTGAAGTTGCTGTTCAAAGACATCACGGTTTTCCAGGGTAAAACGTATCGAGCGCAGCCCAAGTTGCGGGTTCGGCTCTTTCGGGGCATCGAGAAACGGCATTACCTTATCTCCCGCAAGATCCAGGGTCCTGATTGTCACCACCTTTCCAGTCATAGTATCAAAAACCTTTTTATAGATGAGGTACTGTTCTTCCTCCGATGGAAAATGCGAGCGTATGAGGAAGGGAAACTCCGTCCGGTACAACCCGACACCTTCCGCTTTCAACCGGTCAGCAAGAGGGAGCTCGCTGAGGAGATTAATATTCGCAAGCAGATGTATCCTGACACCATCCTTTGTCTTTGTTACATCGGAGACGAAATCCGCCACTGATTCAGCAGATTGTTTCAGTTCGTTTCTCGACTCAAATTGTTTGATAATCTTCTCCGAGGGGTTGACATACAGATTGCCGACGTCTGCATCCATAAGAACAGGAGTCCCATCGGGGACGTTGAGGAGATATGGCTGGTCGGCAATGATAAGAGGTATATGCATAGATCTCGCAAGTATGGACACATGTGCGGTTATACCACCACTGACGAGGACAATTCCCCGCACCTCTTCGGAAGCCATCTTCAAAATATCGGATGGATATAACTCTGCCGCGATGACGATGCACCCCCCCGCAGCAGGGGGTTCTTCCAAGGCCTCACTTCGAAGGTTGGCAAGAATCCGGGTGGCAAGATCTTCAATATCAACGACCTTTTCTCTCATATATGCATGAGAACTTGAAGAAAAAACGGAGATATAATACCGGGCAACCGATCGCACCGCCTCCGCCGGTATCTCTCCATCCTCAATGCGACGAACGATTCCGCTGATGAAGCTCTCGTCTTTGAGAATCATGAAGTGGGCCGTGAAAATTAATGAGGCACTTTCCGGAAGACGCTCCGCAACATTGCCCTGGAGGTGCCGTAATTGATTGATGGTCCGGTATACAGCCCGGTAAAAATCATCGACAGTGCCGCCCTCTTCCGATTCCGGGTCATCGGCATGGAGATTCATACGCCCCCACCCGACTGCTACAGACGGCGCGAGGGCATACCCGGACACCGCACTTTTCCCTTTGACAAACCGGAGGTTCTCCAGAATCTCCGCGGTGGTATGCACTTCATCATGCCTCTCAATGTTCATGAGAAGCCGTGCATTTTCAATAGCTCCCGCAAGCTGCGACGCGATGGCCCGCAGTGCCATAACATCAATTTCACTGAAGTAATCCACCTGCTCGTGCTGGACTACAAGTACGCCGATCTTTTCTACGCCTCTCTGAATAGGCATGGCAAGAAATGATTCGAAACGATCTTCGTCGGCCTCTTCGAAGTATTTGAACTTCGGATTGCGGCTTCCCGATTCCTCCACGATCAATTCAAGTTTCTCGAGTGCCGTCCCGACAAGACCCTCACCCAGTTTCATCCTCACCTTGCCGACGGCACCGGGATTTAATCCTATCGTCGCCTTCAGCACCACCTCGTGGGTCTCTTCTTCATACAGATAAATGGAACAGACATCAGACTTAAGATGTCGGGCAACCATACCAACCGTCTGCTGCAGGAAGCCCCCGATATTTTCACTTCCCACAAGCAGTGCCGCCAGTTCACTGACATCGCAGAGCATATTGAGGTAGTCTCGTTCACCGGTTTTCATCGTCTTTTCCCTCGTGATGAACTGTTCCGAAAATCCTGGCATGGTAAGTCATTTTTTTCATTTTCTCTTCCCTTATGATGTCATCACGTGAAGATACTTCTTCCCCCACATCGTAAAAAAGTATCTCTGGAATGATTTTGACCTTATTCCTCTATGGGAAGCACTGTCACCGACACCGTCGCTTTTTTCTTGAAATACTCGGCATCCTCCAGTTCGCCGATACCTCTTCCCACATGCATGGGAATCGCAATTTTCGGCTTTATTGCCTCGACTGCCTGCAACGCTTCATCGGCGGTCATGACATAGATACCGCTCACGGGAAGTAGTACAATATCAGTCTCTATCAATTCCATCTCGGGGATGAAATCCGTATCGCCCGTATGATAGATCCGCTGCCCTTCAACGGTAATGATATACCCTACATGTCCCGATGCCTTTGGATGAAAATGTTCCCCGGGATTCCGATATTTGTCGATGTTATATGCGGGAACGACAGTTATGGGAAGACCTCTCACTGTCAGTTCGTCGCCGGGCTTGACAACCTGAATAGTTCCCGAAAGCTGTTCGGCTGCTGAGGCAATGGTTACAATGACTGTATCCTCTTTCCGAATCGATGCAACATCCGCAGGTGAACAGTGATCGCCATGCTCGTGGGTGATCAGTATAAGATCCGCTTTCGGCACATCTTTGAGCTGCCACGGATCGATATAGACGACAAGACCATCACCTTCAATGCGAAAACTGTCGTGACCCAACCAGTGAATATTTGACACCATACGTTCTACCTCCTTTTCGGCTTTGTGAAGATTACACAGTGCCTCGTTCTGTTCTTTTTCGCTTTTTCATGATGCGACACAACACCCTTAAAGGCTCAGCTTTCTCTGGAACAGGGTTGCGAGCTTCTTCAGGTGCATTCTCTCCTCCTCAGCCAGCGAAAAGAATACCTTCTTTGAACCGCCATCTCCCGTTTTATGAGCCATTCGCAGGTACAGGTCGAGGGCATCCGTCTCCAGCGCCATGGCAAGTTCGACTGCATCAGCAGTCGTCTGAATCCACTCCATAAACTGCGAGAGGGTTTCTTCCGCCGTCTTTCCATGTTCCAGAACCCCAGTTACAATGGTCGTCTCAAACTGTTCCCTCTCGATCTGTTCACCTGATACACTCCGGTACCGATCCCATATGCTCTCTTTGTGCTTTTCTTCCATATCTGACAGCATCCTGAAAAGGTCCTGTGTCTCTGCATCTTTCAGTGCCTGCGACACCGTCATATAAAACCTCCGATTTTCCTCCTCTAAACCGTACGCCAGTGCCAGCAGTTCCTCGGAAGATTCATCTCCTTCAATGAGATATATGCCCTGGTCAACCTCTGCCTTTGATGCGATGTCGTTCCATGCATCGAATCCGCCCTTCATTGATGCGGCATCAAAAAACTGTCCAGAAAGAAAATTTGCAGCAGACCTGCTGCGTCCACCAATCTTTCAGTACGCGATAATCTGTTTTTCCGGGTCAAGTTCAGCAACACGATCGGGAAGCTGTGACAGGGGCATGAACACGGCACCGGGAATATGTCCTTTTTCATATTCTACCTGTTCCCTGACATCGAGGAGGGTGTATTCCCCGAACGGCTGTTCCCTGACAACCCTTTTTGTCTCATTTACACTGACCGTCTTGACATGTGTAAACATATCCAGAAACTTCATGCGCTTTTCCCTCCCTTATCTCGCTTTCTCCGAGATCTGGTATTTTGACATGAATTTTCTGTCAATATAATCTTTCATTGCAAATGCCCATTTTGCCCTGATCACAACGGGGTGCCGAACCAGAAGCCCGTTGCCGTCGCCCAGATTGAAAATCAGCAGATACCGCGCCTGGGGTATAAAGGCCTTCAGGGAGTCGCCATTGAGGCGTGCCATAAGATTGAGAAAGAGAATGGGTGCCTCGCGAACAGCGTATACGCCGACACGATCGATTCTCCTTCCTTTCATTGCAATGCAGTCCCCTCCTCCGAAGACGTCCGGATGTGACGTACTCTGAAGGTACTCATTCACCAGCAATGATCCATCGTCTGCCGTATCGAGTCCCGAGCCGGCAAATACCCCCTTCGGCCGTATCCCGATCGTCAAAACCGCAATATCATAAGCCACGCTATCTCCTGCCTGTGAGATGGCCACACCGTCTCGCATCGACGCCACCCGATAATTTGTCAACACCCTTATTCCCCGCCCGACGAGAGACCGGCGAGCGCATTCGCGTGCCCGCCTCGAAATAGCAGGAAGTACATCATCCCGGGAACTCGCAATGGTAATTTCGCTCCTTCCGTTGTGCTCGGTGACAAGACGCCAGACATTCCCGGCAAGCTCTACCCCCGCGGGGCCGGCTCCGATAACGAGAATCTTCGGTATACCGTCTCGGACTCTTTCGAGTATCCTCCCTCTGACATCTTCCAGACGTTCGATCGGTTTGACGGGGTACGCTTCATCGGCCGCACCGGGCACGAGATCCATGGGCACATAACTTCCCACGTTAAACGACACAACATCATACGGAACTTCTTCACCCGTTTCGAGGACAACATGCCTGCGAGACGGGTCGACGGAGGCAACCCTGCCTCTGATAAATTTGCCACCCTGGGATTCGATCATCGTCTGAATATCAAATCGAACCTGCCGAGGCTCATAGATGCGTGAAAGCATACCCGGCCCCATTCCCGAGTAATAGTGAAATCGATCAGGTCCAATCAGGACGACATCGACACCCGCCCTGACAAATCTGTCAGCATATTTTAACGAGTAGACATGTACATGGCCCCCGCCGACAAATACAAGGCGCGGTTTTCCCGCAGTTTCCACTCCGTTCCTCCTCACTGTCTGGAACATCTCATAACTGATAATTCTTTTTATGTATTGTGCCACGAATGCCTGCGAAAACGCAAGGCGTTGAAAAAAAGGAGTACCATGCATGACACCACTTGCAGCATCACGCACGGCACCTCCTTTACGAAACCGTGTTTGAACTTTATGGCTGGGAACGTTCAGGGATTGAACTCACCACTATCTGAATCCGGGCACACCCCCCCCTGAAGCGTACTGTCTGGTATGAAAGTACCTGTCCGGTATAACACGACATGTGGGTAACAGAAAATAGTTCTGGATTCTAGCACGTGTGACATAATGCACCACGATAAAGACCCCCGAGGGGGTATCAACCGCCACGTCTTCTTTTTCTGTGCTTATGTTTGCGAATCTTTTTTCTCTTCTTCTTTTTATCGTTGGCCATGCAATTTCATGCCTCCCAAATTTCTTTCACTATACCGTCGATCAAAGCTCCCTCTCGTCGTGCCGATGATGCGTAACGAGGGAGCTTTTCAGCAGGAAATTCCGCTCTTTCTCCTTCACTCACATACGCCACGGCACACAATGGAGAACACTATCACCGTTACCGGTTTATTTAACTCTATGGTTTTACTAATATATGCTGTGTCTTTTGTCAATCATTCATATTGCCGCATCGACGAACAGTGCGCAAAATAAACAAGTTAATCGGATCTGTCAACAGCGATTTACAGTTTTGTGTAAAATATTTTCAAAACGTCGAGCACATATTCAAGGTCCTCGTCGGTATGATCGGTCGAAATCTGACAGCGGATTTCTTCATCTCCCTTCGGGACAACAGGATAATTCAACCCTGTCGTTAACACGCCGTTTTCCCGTAAATAGCTGACAAGCTCAGCCGTTCTCTTCGTGTCCCTGACCATGATCGGTACGATGGGGTGCTCGCTTCGAAGAATCTCACAGCCCAGTCTGACCAGCCCCTCCTCGAACCGGTGCGTTAAACGGCGGAGTTTCTCGAGCAGTTCTGTTCCCTCATCGCTCATTAGGATAGTGACAGCTTTCACTGCCGCCCATGCCTCCGAGGGGGTAATAGGATTGGAGTAAACATAGAAAGGTGCTGTTTCGCGCAGATAGTGCACGATGGTATTCTTTGCAGTGACATAGCCTCCGTTGATACCGAACGCCTTTCCTAATGTCGCAACCAAGATATCGACCCCCTTCGAATGAGTATACTCTTCCGTTCCGCGTCCTGTTTCGCCGAATGCACCAACGCCGTGCGAGTCATCAACCACAGTCACGACACCCTCCTCAAATTCCGGCTCAAAATACCCGGCAATATCCGTGATGACGTCGAGGGGTGCACAGTCACCACGCATGCTGAAAATACCATCGGTGATGATCATGACCCGGGTTCCTTTTCCTCGCATGCCTTTCAGTTTCGCCTCGAGGTCATCCATATCGCAGTGTCGGTAAATTTCGCGTACCTTCGGTTGCGACAGCTTGACAGCATTAATGATGCAGTTATGATTGAGCTCATCGCTTATGACAATTGTGTCTCGATCGATCAGCGGTGTTATCGTACCCATGACCGTGGCGTAGGCAGAACTGAAAATCACTGCCGCCTCCCGGTGATGAAATTCAGCCAGCTTCTCTTCCAGGATAATATGGGGCTCGAAGGTACCACTGATAAATCGAACCGCCCCCGGCCCGGCACCAAAACGCCGGACAGCTTCCTCTTCCGCCTCGATGATTTCCTTTCGCATCGACATTCCGAGGTATGAGTTTGAATTCATCCGAATAAATTCTCTTCCCCCATAGTCTTTTAACAAATAGCGCGGCCCCTTTTTCCCCTGTGCAGGTTGTATCCCGCAAATTACCGCCTCGTTGCCCTTCAAGACCCCCCGCTCAAGCAAATCGTCATATCGTTGTTCTATTGACGTCTCAAATTTCGAACTCGGCATGCTTCACTCCTTCTCATTGGCTGCATATTGTCATTTCTCTTGATCTGAAAAACCACCCGATACGAACCTCTCAGAAAGTTTCTCGATCATATCGTCAACCATTGACGCGAGGTCATACTCCGGTTTCCACCCCCACTCTGCACGTGCGGCCCTGTCATCCATCCTATTCGGCCACGAATCAGCAATAGCCTGACGGAGGGGATCAATTTCATAATCCATGATAAATTCGGGAATAATCTTCTTGATCTCCGCATAAATGTGTTCCGGGGCGAAACTCATAGCGGTCACATTAAAGGCGTTGCGGTGCTCAAGGCTTTCAGGGGCTGCTTCCATGATATCGACAGCCGCCTTCAAGGCATCAGGCATGTACATCATATCGAGGTATGTACCCTCTCTGAGATAACAGGTGTATCGTTTGTGCTTGATCGCCGCATAGAAAATCTCCACGGCGTAATCGGTGGTACCCCCTCCCGGCGGCGTTTTATACGAAATGAGGCCGGGGAAGCGGACACCTCTCGTGTCCACCCCGAATCGTCTGAAATAGTAATCGCACAGCAATTCTCCTGCAACTTTTGTGAGGCCATACATCGTTGATGGACGCTGTATCGTATCCTGCGGTGTACCATCCTGCGGCGTCTGCGGTCCAAAGGCACCGATTGAACTCGGAGTAAAAACTGAACATGCGTGCATGCGTGCCACTTCAAGCACATTGAACAGTCCCCGCATGTTGACCTCCCAGGCAATCTGGGGATTCCGTTCAGCAACGGCGGAAAGCAGTGCCGCCAGATGGTAGATGGTATCGATCCGGTATTTTTTGACGACTTCCTCGATTGTTTTTATTTCAGTACATACGATATAGTGAAAGGGCCCTGACTCAAGGAGCTCCTCATCGGGCCTTTTTTTATGTCCCGCCGCAACCACGTTGCTGTTGCCGTAGCGTTCTCGCAGGACCATGGTCAGTTCTGAACCAATCTGCCCGGTAGCACCCGTCACCAGTATTTTCCTCATGACTTCCTCCTTTTTGATGGTCACGTGGTTTCATTATATATGTTTTTCCCTGTGTTACGCCACCAGATATTGAACATACCATCAGCTGTTGCTCCCTCTTCCTCGAGAGTACCGCGGCGCCGGTCATATAAAACTCTATCACCAACCGCAGAGGACTGGTGAGTGTTCGCTTGTCCATACCCCGCAAACATTTTTCTCACTTGTTCCCACAGCTGTTCGGAACAGACGGCACACATGATGTTGTTGTGAATATTCCAACCGTCATTGCCACCACTGCTAGCGAGATGCTGTAGGGAAGAGTGTGAAATTTTTCTCTATCATCGCATCGGGTCGAGGCATAGAATCCCAGATTACTGAATGTATAAATACCTTTTTCCCGCCCCCGTTTCGGTGGAAACGATCCGGTTTCCTCCTTTGCCACGAATGTTCATGACGCGATAAATACGAGAAAAATATTAATGTATACCGGTCATTGAGGCAGGGGAAACCGAAAAATAAATTGCCACACGGCATAGAATGATTATATTAGAAACACGTGAAGTACACATGTACCGATCATCATCAAAAGGAACGCACACCATAATGGGACAACAGGACTATTACGAAACACTCGGTATCGAAGAGACAGCAACGGACAAAGAAATCAAGGACGTTTACAGAAAACTGGCACTGCAATACCACCCCGACAGAAATCCAGACAAGCCTAAAGCAGCAGAAAAAATGAAGTCGATCAACGAAGCGTACGCCGTCCTTTCCGATTCGCGCAAACGTGAAGAGTATGACTTCATGAGACAACAATTTGGATCATCTGCCCATAGTCGATTCAGACAAACCTACTCGGAACAGGATATCTTCAGCGGCTCCGACATAAATCGGATCTTCGAAGATCTTGCGAGATCCTTCGGCCTTCGTGGGGTTGACGACGTATTCAGAGAATTCTACGGGCAGGGGTATCGGACCTTTGAATTCCGACGACCCGGATTCGCAGCCAGAGGGTATGTCTTTACGGGCTCCACCCAAGCCGGCAAGCAGGAGCAGATACCGATGCCCGGTTCAGACCTGCTTGGCAAGATATCCCGCTTTCTCCTTGAAAAAATCACCTGTATCGACCTTCCGCAAAAGGGTGCCGACGTTTCGGACACCTTCTACCTGACGCCTGAAGAGGCGAGGCAGGGAGGATCATTCCCCTACCATCAAAGGAAAAAAGACAAGAAACTTATGGTCACGATACCATCGGGGATCAAAGACGGCCAGAAGATCAGACTCTCTGGCATGGGTGAAGACGGAAAAGGAGGTGCAAAGCCGGGAGACCTCTACTTGAGAGTAACAATGAAAAAACCGTTGCTCACAAAGGTGGTCGATTTCATCTCCGATCTCAGAAGATAAGAGAAACGAATCCTGCAGCAACAGCAATCGGAATACGGATAATCTTATTTTTCAGAGCGTATAGACCCCACTTTCGCGCCTCTTCAGCACCGCCTGTCTCGCATATATTTCCACACTCATCTCTCACAGGAGTCACCCACGCAGGGCGACCTCAACCTCTTTTCTATCACATAAGAGACAAAAACTTCATGGCACTTCGAAAATGCGTATACCGAAGAGATTTTTCCTTTACCGTATCCCAAAAAGGTGCTATGCGTTCTCGATTTTTTACCGTGTCCATGGAGAAATCATTTTTCCAAGTCACAACACACGCATGTTCTTGAATAAGTAATGAACATCAGCCTGAAGAAAGTGATAGCCGTGCTGTGGAACAAGCATACGGTGACATGAGATCAACGCTTCGAATGACCGAGAGACACTAATCGGGATTCCGCGCTGACGAGCACTTAGTTTTTATGGTCTCTTTCACTTTCAGAGATAATTCTGTGTTCACTGCAAACAGCAAAATGCTTGAAAATTGAAACGGCGTAACTCAGATCAATTGACGTGACTTGATAACCGGTAAGGCGATGACGTTCATCTTCATAAGGGTATGACTGAATTCATCGGAAACGCATAGGAACCGACACCTGAACTGCTCGACAACAACCAATGAACGCGAGACTACTGAGATTTTTATCCCTGAATCTGTGGGGAAAGTTACCAAGCTCTTATCAGCGCAAAATCTCTACCGTGTATGCAAGCCTGTACAATCAAAAATGGTCGAGACATCTCATAAAACCATACTGTATGATCGCATATGACGATATGGAGTATCTCAAGAAATTTTGTCCGGCCAGTGGGCACGACTCCTACCAGAGTTTTCAGGATTTTTTACGAGAGTGTTTCGAAATCGTCCCAAGATCACATCCGATGCAGTCTGGCCCTGTGAGGGATTGATCTGTGACTGCGGCCGGATATCAGACTTCACCATTACCACCATAAAGGGTCAACGATACAATGTTCTATCTATTTATGGGAAAAACAATGATGAAATTCCGGATCACTATCACTTTGCAAATATTTTTCTCCACAACAGTAACTACCACCGAATTCATTCACCAGTTTCGGCTAAAATCACGCGGATTGAACATGTCCCCGGTGACTTAGTGCTTCTGCGACCCTGGGCCTATAAAACGGCACCTTCGCTCCCCGCCTTCCGTAACGAAAGAATCAATGTAGATCTTGTCCCTGAAACGGGAGAACCGTGGTATGTATCAATCGTGGGCGGACCAACCGTCGGCCTCATCGCGGTACGTCCTGAGATTACCCTGGAGTCACCGTTGACAATCGGTGATGAAATCGCAACGTTTCTGCTTGGATCGACCTGCTGTATCGCATGTCCGAAACGCCTCGACATATTCAGCGTTGGCGATTCAATACGTGTCGGTGATGCAATATAACCTCAAGTGAACACACTTTATGCCACGCCTTATGAATTTGCCAAAAATGCTCGGCAGGAATAATCATAGCGTAATGCAACTTTTCTATTGACACAGAGCTCTCTATTCTTCAGTAAATATGTGGAGTTAGAGAATACTGTCCCCATAGCTTCTTCCGGCAGTTCATACACTTGTGCCACCTCTTCCCCGCCAATGACCGCACTCTTTCAGAGATCGGAGCCACTCCTCACTGACATATATCGCGGAATTTGAAGGAACACTGAACCTCTGGCAGTTCTGTCTGTGCGTCACGCCGGTGTTTTCGGTCGCTTCAGCCTGTACCACGGCGGCATCGTCGCAGATCATTGGGAGAAAGAAAGCCGGGTCTCCGGTGCACTTTCAACAAGAATACTAGGATAGGAAAGGAGGTTTCACACCATGAAAAGAATGGCAATGGTTCTTGCTCTTCTCTCTTTTGTCGCAGTTATTACTTCCCCCGCACATGGAACAAACGGAGATAATCTGATAGCCGTCGGTCCCAACGCTCGGGCGATGGGTGGTGTCGGTATCGCGTATCCCCTGGATGCGATAAGCGCAGTCTTTGCAAACCCTGCGGCCATGTGTTTTGCTCCCTACTGTCCGTCTTCCCAGTTTAATTTTTCCGGCACACTGTTTATGCCGAAGGTTGAAGCCACGATAACGGGGGCAGGAGGCGTCGTAGAGGCAGACAGTACCAGAAAGGTCTATGCGATACCTGCTATCGGGCTTTCCGTCCCAATGGGCAGTAATGTTTCACGATGGAGGTTCGGTCTTGCGGCATATGGTGTATCGGGTCTCGGTGTGGATTACAGAGGAAGCGTCATCGATAATCCAAATTATTACGCCCCTTCGGTCCCCCTTGTAAGTGGTGAGTATACGCAATTACAGATCATGAAATTTGCGCCTTCCTTCGCATATCAACTCTCCGAACGGCTCTCTCTCGGCGTTGCCTTTCACATTGATTATTCGAGCCTCGACCTGAGAAGGGGATCATCGTTCAATTACGGATTCGGAGTTCAACCAGGAGTCATTTACAAACCAACTGATAGTGTCTCAATCGGACTGACCTACACATCTCCCCAAAGCGTTGATCACAAAGACGTAACCGACTTCGATCAAGATGGCACACTGGACACCCTCGAGCTTGAAGCGCCACAACAGATCGGTTTCGGAATAGCTCATAAATCGCTCAATGGGGGATTACTTGTCGAGGCAGATGCAAAATGGGTAAACTGGTCGGACGCGGCAGGATACAAAGATTTTGACTGGGATGATCAGTGGGTCCTTGCCTTGGGTGTGCAGATCAAACCTACCAATAAATTTTCCCTGAGCGCGGGGTATCATTACAGTGAAAATCCCTTAAACGAACATAACGGATGGGATGGCAGTTTTACGGGACCAGTCCCCAACAGTATCAATACCGTTCAGGACAAGAATATCGGAAGTTATTATTACGAAACCTTCAGGATCATCGGATTTCCCGCTATCGTGCAACATCACCTCACTTTCGGTATCGGGTACCAGTTTACGGACACATTTTCAATGGACATCTGCTACATGTATGCATTTAAGGAAACGATCACGGAAAATGGCACTGATCCAACCGGACAGCTGGTTAACCTCGAATCGTCGCTCAGCGAGGACAGCATCGATTTTGGACTGACCTGGAGATTCTAAGCCCTTTATCGAGAGGGCCTTCGACCCATTTCTCTCACGTAACATACTTAATTCTCATGGGTAAAGAGGTTTATGCTCTCCTGCTCGTCGCATGAGACGAAAAGTGTATGACGGCAAAGTTCCAGACGGGGTGTTCCTGATATTATTTGGCATTTCTCCCATATCGCTTCACCTCGTATACTTTTCAGATATAGTGATGCCTTGATGGACAGGCGGCAATCTTTTATCATGTCATCACAACAGCTTATTGGACATATTGAAGCGTTGTGATTAAATTATAGGTATAGTGAAATGGACATTTCTGTTCACTATGCGCTTCACATTGTAGAGGTAGTGGAGGGACGTATTCGGGCAGGCCCCCTGATGACGTGAGCGTAGTCTTGAACACTGCGGGACCACATGTTCGATGGACAAAGAACAGCCGAAATAAGTCCCTGTCCTGTAACCGTCCGATGAATCGAGAGGTGATACAATGAGCAAATTAGGCAAGGATGAACGATCATATCTTGAAGAAAAATTCGGAAGTCGTGTTAATTTCAGCAAAGTGGAACGAAGGCTTTACAGCCATGATATTGCTGCAGTTCCCAGCATCATCAGTCCGCTCATCGGAAACACCACACCCGATGCGGTTGTTCAGCCGGAAAACGAACGTGAACTGATTGATATCTTGAAATGGGCTGCGGAACACGACATACCCCTTACACCACGTGGGAAAGCATCATCCGGATATGGGGGAGTCATTCCGGTAAAACGGGGCATCGTTGTCGATTTCTTTCGCATGAACCGGGTCATTAACGTTAATTCCGATACCATGACGGCAACCGTACAGGCCGGTGTGGTGTGGGAAAAAATTGACCGCGAACTCGAAAAGCACCGTCTCACCCTGAGGACCTACCCCTCCAGTTATCCCGGCTCTACCGTCGGTGGATGGATCGCCCAGGGTGGCGCCGGCATCGGCTCTTATGAGGCCGGGTGGTTCCGTGACAATGTGGTGAGTGCGCGCGTTGTTCTTCCTGACGGGACGGTCAGAGATTTCAGTGAAATCGACTTGGATCTCGTCTCCGAAGCGGAGGGCATTACGGGTTTCATCAGTGAACTAACCTTTCTCGTGCAGCCCCTCGAAGCAATGGATGTCGTTTCCATCGGGTGCCCCGATGCTCACGATCTCCAGCGCTTTATCCAGGCGATGGTGGACGCAGATCTGCCTATCTGGTCACTCCTTTTCATCAATCCCCGCATGGCGGAACTGAAAAATCGTGCTCCTGTAATGGAACATTACGGTCATCCGGTAGAAGAGCGTGTGCTCCTGCCCGCTTCGTACATCACGACCCTTACGTTCCGTTCAAAAGATCACTATACCGTTATGAGCGGTCTCGAAGAGCTCATACAACTCTGCAAGGCAGAGATACTCAGTGACCGTATTGCCACCCATGAATGGAAAAACAGATTCAAGCTCATGGTAGTAAAACGCCTCGGACCAAGCCTTGTCCCGGCCGAAGTGGTTATCCCCCTCAGTTCACTCGGCGATGTCATGTCAGAAATTGAAAACACGATTAATCAGCCCGTGGTTAAGGAGGGGGTTATCATACGGAAGACGACGTCAGGAGAACCCGAAGTTGTCATCCTCGGATTCATCCCGAGTGATGAGCGGAAGTTCAGTTATAATTTTGTCTTCAGCCTTTCCCTCACCATTATGGGTATTGCGGAACGCCATGGCGGGCGGGCATATGCCACGGGACTTTATTTCACCAAAAAGGCCAAGGAAATCCTTGGACAGGAACGCCTTTTGAAACTCAAAAAATTCAAGAAAGAAATTGATCCGAAAGACATTTTGAACCCGGGTAAGGTTATCGGCAATGGACTCATGGGAACCGCCATTACCGTCGGTGGCTTCTTCGAACCCCTCGTGAGACCCTTCGCCAATCATGTCATCACGAGTATCGGGGAACGACCGGAAAATCCTGTGCGGGATATCCCCGCAGACGTGGCATGGTACGCCTATAGCTGTTCTCAGTGCGGATACTGTGTCGAAGAGTGCGACCAGTTTTACGGCCGTGGCTGGGAAAGTCAGAGCCCCCGGGGCAAGTGGTACTGGCTTCGTCGGTATATGGAAGGGAAGGAAAAATGGGATCAGTTCATGATCGATACGATCCTGGTCTGTACTACCTGCGAACTCTGTAATCTGCGTTGTTCGGCATCGTTACCAATCGAATCGTCGTGGATGAAACTGCGTGGAAAATTAATACACGAAGACAAGAAAATGACATTCCCCCCCTTCGAGATGATGGCTGCATCAAATTTAAAAGAAGGGGATATCTGGGCTGGCTATCGAAAGAATCGTACCGATTGGTTTCCTCCAGACTTACTGAAAAAACATGGTCCTTCACACCATGCAAAAATAGCCTATTTTGCAGGATGCACGGCAAGTTACGTAGAACATGACATAGCCATGGCAAGTGTTCGGCTGCTCGATGAAGCCGGCGTGGATTTCACCTATGTCGGTGAAAAAGAAAACTGCTGTGGAACACCCATGCTCGTATCGGGACAGTGGGACGTTTTCGAGACCATTATGCGGAGGAATATCAAGGCCATAAAAGATGCCGGTGCCGAAATCGTCGTAACATCGTGCCCCGCCTGCGACATGATGTGGCGTCAGGTATATCCCCAGTGGGCCGAGAAATTAGGTATCGATTACGATATAGAAGCCAAACACTACAGTGAAATCCTGGCAGAGAAGATCGCCGCGGGAGAATTTACGTTTCCGGAGACAGATCAGGAGAAGGTTACTGTCACATGGCATGACTCATGCCATATCGGACGCGTATCCGGCGTTTATGAACCGCCGCGAGACCTCATCAGGGCCATACCGCATGCTAACCTCGTTGAAATGAGTCATCACCATGAAAATGCTCATTGCTGCGGGAGCGTTCTTACCCTGATAAAGGAACCGCTTATCGCAGCCGATATCGGTGAATCTCGTTTAAACCAGGCCCTTGAAGTGGGTGCCGAAAAGGTGTTAGCTCTCTGCCCCTGCTGTGAGTTCCAGTTTCGTGTCACTAAAGACAAGAAGGACATGCCTATTGAGGTTGTGGATCTGGCCCGTTTCGCTGCCTCAGCCCTTGGCTATGATTTTCCCGATCCGAATCCGGAGGTCCAGAAGCAATGGGCCGTATTCGAGGCTATGATCAAACTCATGACGCCACAGGGATTTGCCGATCTGATGAACACGATGTGGCCTGAGTTGATTCATGCCATGCCGTTCGGCATGGGACCGATGATGCGAATCATGGGCAAGATTCCGAGAACCCTTGAAGCGATGAAACCGGTGTTCCCCATACTCTTCCCGCGTCTCCTCCCCATGATGATGCCCAAGGTCATGCCGGTCATGCTGGAGCGTGTCGCTGAACGGATACCCATGCCCAACTATATGCGGGAGCAGATGCCTGACCTGATGCCGAATGTCATGAATAACCTCATGCCCCATATGATCGGCGACGTGGTACCGCTCGTGACACAACCGATGATCAACTACCTGAGAGGGAGAAAAAAAGAAGGGCAGCCAGATGCCGAGGCTGCATGATATTGAGAAACCAGGTAGTCACGGCATAATCCGTGATACCGCGACTACCGCTTTTTATATCCTCTCCGCGACAATGAGAGTTACAACGCATTCAAAAGGATTCCATGCTTCATTATCTCTAAGAAATACGATATATCTTTAATCTATTCTTACGGTTATATCTTAATACTTTCATTGAAAATTAATTTGCTATTTATAAATAAGGTCATTATAGTAGAAGTATGAGATTATCCCAAGAAGGGGTAGCAACAACAATAATTCATATTTTCACTATTTCATACGAGACCATCGGAAAGGGGGAAATGGCGCAGCGGTTTCATTAGAAACATAAATGAAAACAAAGAAAAGGAACCAAAACAATGGTGGTTCGCAAATGCGCCATTTGCCACACCGACAAAGAGACCGACTCGAAACGTTGCGCTGAATGCGATACGAAAGCGGTCAGAAAAGAAAGGATAACCGTCAAGGTACTCAGTGTTGTGATATTGGGTACCATGACGATACTTTGCGCCGATGCTTTCGCTCGATTCAGTGAGGACCCCGTATATGCCCTCTTGTGCGTTGTAATCGGTTTTCCCGCCATGATGCTGACTGTCATCGGGCTGTTCAGGGAAAAGCCGAATGTTCACGGGTCGCAATAACGGTGTCTGTCGGATAACGAGAAACGGCAGCCGCACGTATTCGTGTGCGATTATTATCCACACACATCACTGCGGTAACCATTGTTGTGTGCCCTTAACATATTCCCGTAATATATAGTAATATCATATTGTTATACCTTATTTATTGACATTACTTCTCAGATATTCACGTCGTAGATCCCCCACAAATACTCTTGTATTCCCCAATGATATCGAGTAAATAGTAGTTCACGGCTTACCGTGAAGAAATCGACACATCTTTCTTTCAAAGGGATAAATCAATGAAAATCATAGATTTGCGAAGTGACACCGTTACGCTGCCCTCTCCCACTATGCGCGACGCCATTTTCAATGCCGATCTTGGCGACGATGTGTACGGTGAGGACCCGACCACAAATCGTCTTGAGCAGATGGCTTCCGCCCGCGTGGGAAAAGATGCGGCACTTCTCGTGCCGAGTGGAACGATGGGCAATCTCATCTGTCTCCTGACTCACTGTGGCCGCGGTGACGAAGTCATTTTGGGAAATCTCTCACATACATTCATTTATGAAGCCGGTGGTATGGCAGCTCTCGGGGGGATCCACCCGCATACCGTTCCGAACCAACCGGACGGCACGATGCTTCTGGATGATATCGCCGGTGCCATCCGTTCGGAAAACGTTCATTTCCCCCGCACTCGACTGATCTGCCTGGAAAACACACACAATGTGTGCAATGGAACACCCCTGACACCGGCGTATATCGAGGCGGTTGCGGGTGTGGCCGCCGAGCATGGCTGTAAGCTCCACATGGACGGCGCCAGGATCTTCAACGCCGCCGTTGCCCTCGGGATCGATCCTTCAAAGCTGACCTGCCATGTTGATTCTCTCATCTTTTGCCTTTCAAAAGGACTCTCTGCTCCCATCGGCACACTGGTATGTGGTTCTGACGACTTTATCGCCGAAGCTCGAAGGGCACGGAAGATACTGGGCGGCGGCATGCGCCAGTGCGGCATTATTTCAGCTGCGGGCATTGTCTCCCTTGAGGAGATGGCTGATCGCATCGAAGAAGATCACGAACACGCGCGCCGTCTCGCCGCAGGTATCTCGGAGATCCCGGGCCTTTCAATCGAACAGGAACGGGTTACAACCAATATTCTCTACTTTAGTCTCGAAGAGAACCGCCTGAGCGCTGAAGACCTACTTGCCCGTTGCGATCAAAGCGGAGTCAAATTCCTCCCGACGGGAAATTCTCGATTTCGAATGGTCACACACTACGGCATCACCCAAAGCGATATCGAGACAACACTGAACACCCTCGGTGCGATCATGGCAGCTTCATAGTCGCCCATGATGACAAGACATGCACTGTTCGACATAAGTGCATGATTAAAGCGTGTGCCGTAGTAGAAGAGAAAATGTGAGGAATCAGTGAAACGGCATACAGGATTTCATACATCGATATATGCGGCAGCGGTCTATGTCCTATTATGCGGTTCTGCACCGCCACCCTCCTTCGCTCTGGACCGTGGAGATGCAAAAACGGCGTGGACCTTCAGTATCTATTTCGAAAACGACCTCTTTACCCATACAGATCAAGGCTACACCAACGGCACCAAACTCGTGTGGATCTCACCCGACCTCAGTACCTATGCCGACATCGACACACTCCCGGCGTGGTCCCTGCCGATTATCCGGCGGCTGCCCTTTATCAATACCGTCGGTCTTCAACGCAATATCGCGTTTTCTGTCGGCCAGAACATGTACACACCACAGAACACGTCGCGCTATGAATTGATCGAGAATGACCGTCCCTACGCCGGCTGGCTTTACGGAGGCATCGCCTTCCACAGTAAAAATACCTGTCACCTCGACTCTTTCGAATTACAGTTTGGGATGGTCGGCCCTCTGTCGTATGCCGAAGAGACACAGAAATTTGTCCATAAGGTCCGTGGATTTGACCAGCCGAACGGCTGGGACAACCAACTCAAAAATGAACCCGGTCTCAATGTTATCGCAGAACGTAAATGGCGCCTTCTGACGGCCCGTAAGGGATTCGGATACGACGCTATCACACATATCGGGGGAGCCGTGGGCAATGTCGTAACCTATGCAAATGCGGGCATTGCGATTCGTGCCGGATGGAATGTTCCCCGAGATTTTGGGGTTTCTCTGATCCGTCCGGCGGGAGACACCAATGCCCCGGTGGATGAGCATGATCCCCGTTTTCTTGGAATCCGGGGATTCGGCGTGCACGTCTTTGCATCGGTAGACGCTCGAGCCGTTCTACGCGATATTTTCCTCGATGGGAACACTTTTGAAGACAGCCACAGTATCGACAAAAAACACGTTGTTACCGATTTCGCCGCCGGTCTCAGTGTCATCTACTATCGATTCAAGATATCCTACGCCCAGGTATACAGGACAAAAGAGTTCAGGGGCCAAGACGGAGATCATAAATTTGGCTCTATCACTGTCTCCTTTACCTTCTGATTCTTCAATGGCGCGTTACTTCACCGTAAACTTTTGAACCCTGACTCCTCTGTCTCTTCATTTATCCGATTTGTTTCCTTGACGCTCCCGGCAACTTCCTGATAGTAGGTAAGAGCATTTTTATACCCGTCCCCGAACTTATGGAGAACACAGCAATGCCAGACAATCGAATCGTATGGATAAACGGGAGACTCATCCCCTGGGAAGAGGCAACTGTTCATCTCATGTCTCACAGTATCGGTCGTGGCTCGGCCATATTTGAAGTGGTCGGCTTTCATGACACGGATATGGGGTCCGCGATCTTCAGAATGGATGAACACATTAAGCGTCTCTTTAAAACGGCGGAGCTCCTTTCAATGGAACTCCCCTTCTCACCTGATGACCTGTACCACGCTATCACTTCTACCGTCAGACGAAACAACCTCAGGGAGGGGTTTATCAAGATCATCGGCTATTATCCGCAGATCGCATTCGAAATCCTCCCCCCACAGAAAAAACTCGATTTGGGAATCTTCGTCATCGGCCCAGGAGATGAACCAGTCGATCTTCATTGTACCACGGGGACAACTCTCTGTATTTCAAAATGGTTTAAACTTGACTCCCGTAGCGTCCCCATTGAAGCGAAAGTCGCGGCCAACTATCTGAACGGCATGATGGCACGTATGGAAGCCCGGCAGCGCGGGTACGACTTCGCTGTCATGCTTGATGCCAATGGATGCCTGACCGAGGGGGGCACGGAGTCGATTTTTCTCGTCAACAACCACATCCTCATGACACCGGCACCCGGCACGGTTCTGAGAAGTATCACCCGAAAATCTCTCTTGGAGGTAGCGAAACGAGAAGGCATCGAAACCTGTGAAGGAAAGTTACACAACGGACTTCTTATCGATACTGATGAAATATTTCTTTCGGGAACGCCGGAAAAGCTGCTCCCGGTTCGACAAGTCGAGGAGAGAACCGTAGAAAACACGCCAGGTCCCGTCACACGTAGACTTTCAGGCGTCATGGATGCGATACTGAAAGGACGTGACGACCGGTTTACACACTGGCTGTTTCCCGTCTCGTAAGACCCATCGCAGCATGCAACAGCGCGGCGCACCTCCTGTTTTCCACTCTACAATGCCGCAGACATTCGAATGGTAATCATTCCCTCCGGGGGTCTCCTAGTCTATGAACTCGATCTCGACTTTTTCCACATCCCACAGAGGTTCTATTTTCTCCAGAATTTCTCCCTTGATATTTCCTGCAAACTGGTGATCCGAGGGGATATCTATCGCCACCTTTACCGTTCCATTGTCTACCTGAATTTCCTTTATTAAATTTGTCCTGACCAGGTCCAGCCCCGACAGGGGATTCATCACCTTCTTGAGCCGTTTGCGCACTACTTCGACTGTGGTTGGTTTACGCTCCTTGATGAGGCCGTGTCGCTCTTCGTAATTCTGAATAGCGGAGCGCAGCCCCTCCACCGCGAGGACAGAACAGTGGGCCTTTATCGCGGGAAGGCCGCCGAGCGCTTCAGACGCCTCCTTCCAATTGATTTTCTTCGCCTCTTCGAGAGTTTTCCCCTTGGCAAGCTCGGTGATGATTGAACCGGTAGCAATATTCGATGCACACCCATATGATTCGAATTTTATATCTTCGATCCGATTCGTATTGGGATCAACCTTTATGTATACGGCAACCATGTCGCCGCATGCGGGGCTTCCCTCCAGAGCGGTTCCGTCAGGATTTTCAATCTTGCCCACATTACGGGGATGTCGAAAGTGTTCCAGCACTTTTTCGCTATATGGAAATTTCATTGTTATATCTCCTTCCCTTTTTCTGTCTTCCCCAGAGGACTGATCTCCCGTAATTGACCGACAACGTCGGCAATTGAATCAACTACCGAATCCACTTCTTCCATCGTATTATACCGTCCAAAGGTAAAGCGGATAGAGCCATGCGCCCTTTCATGATCTCCACCTATTCCGAGTATCACATGACTTGCCTCCAGGGACCTGCTGAAACAGGCAGATCCTGTACTCACGGCAAAACCTCGCATATCCAAATGAAGGGTAATCGATTCACCTTCCACATAATGAAAGGTGATGTTGGCATTCTGGGGAAGCCTATTCCGACGAGAGCCATTCAGGGTCGTATTCGGTATTTCTTTCAACACACGATCAATGAGGCGATCTCTCATCGTTCTGATAAAATCAGTTTCCTGCGCCGTAACCACCTCCACCGCCTTCGCAAAGCCCACGGCTCCGGGGAGATTTTCCAATCCGGCCCGTAAATCGAATTCCTGAAAACCACCATCCATCCACTTGACAAGCGGTGTTCCCTTGCGAACATAGAGCCCGCCGATCCCCTTGGGTCCATGAATGGTATGAGGAGAAACCGTCGCCATATCCACGTTCAGCTTTTCAAGGTCAAGCGGCACCCGTGTGAATGTATGGGTGGCATCTGTGTGAAAAAGCACGTCTTTCTGCCTACAGATGCGACCGATCGTCTTAATATCCTGAATGGTACCGACTTCCTGGTTTGCATGCTGGATGGATACCAAAATCGTTTTGTCGGTAATCGACCGTTCAAGCATCTCCAGATCTACAAACCCTTCCCGATCAACTTTCAGATATGTCACGGAATATCCCTGTCTTTCCAAGGCCTTCGCGCTGTAAAGAACAGGGAAATCCTCGATTCCAGAGATGATGATATGGTTACCTTTTTTCCCGGCGAGTGACAAAGCGGTTCCCTTGAGAGCAAGATTGCTGGATTCAGTGCTCCCCGAGGTAAAGATGAATTCCTCGTGACCGACACCCAGACGCCCTGCAATGGTGTGCCTGGCTCTGTCAAGTGCCTCCCGCGCCTCGATGCCGAGAGAGTATCCGAACTCCGATGTAGCCACCGCATACACGGTGAAGAAATACGGCTGCATCGCTTCCAGTACCCGCTCATCGAGCCGGCTTGCAGCTGCATTATCAAGATACACGGTCTCCATACGCATGGCGTTCACCCTTTCAGATAAATAAGGTTATCGACGATTCCCTCGCCTCCTGTATGTATGCTCCCACGGCGCCATACTCGTCTATGAGATCCTCACGCATGTTCTCTCGTTTTATTCCCATTATTTCCATTGTCATTTCACAGGCAATAATTTTCCCGCCGAGTTCCTTGAAGTCCCGAAGGAGTGTTTCTAACGAGACAACATCTGCAGCCTTCATACGGCGTTTTATCATCCATTTTCCGAGGCCAAGCATATGCATCTTGGAAAGAGACCCCTTATCCAGTTTACCTTTTACCAGGCGTTCGAGTCCCCAGAAAGTAAAGTAAATTGACGCATCCATTCCCATTGCGAGTGCTCCGGTCGCCACGATGAGTGCACTGGAAATCTTATCCATTTCGCCACTGTGGAGTATGATCGTTGTTTTATCTGCCATGACACACCTTCCTTCTACACTCCTATCCTGATCGTCCACACATTGCCCTCTTCTTGAATATCGATCAGTTGCAACCCCAGGGCTGAGACGGCCATGGGTATCTCTTTCTTTGAAGCGGGGTGCGTACCGATCACTTTCACCGTGTCACCCGACGACGCTTTTCTCAGCGCCTTTCGTGTTTCCACCAACGGTACCGGACACGTCTGCCCTTTCACATCTACCGTTATATCAGCCATCATTCGTTACCTCCCTGACGTCATATGTTTATCCCACTCCACCACCATGATTTTTCACCCGCAAACCAGCATATAAGTTTTTCACATTTTTTCTATTTTCCTTTATATAATATAATACTTACCCGTAACCAATTCAAGACAGGGACACATCCAGACGGTACGGAGCTGCTTACATTTTAGCACGTATCTTCATATGCGCCTCTTCAGACTAAGTGAAGATTATACATAACAGACAAAATAGAAATAAAGTGTAATACTTATAGGTAAGAAGTTTCTGTTCAGTCAGATGCCACAGAGGTGAGATAAGCAGCAGTTGAAGTGTACCCTAATAATCTATCTCGCCATTATCGATTACAATCGCCCCGTTTTCGGCATCTATGACTCTCCAGAGAGCCTTTCCCTTTTCTGTCTTCCAGAGATGGGTCTCTATGGGAAGACCCGGATACAGGGGTCGGGAAAATCGACACGCGAGGCGCTTAATGTTCTCAGGATATCCCGGAACCAGTTCTCGTATCATGGCCCTACAGCCGTAGCCCATGGCGCAGGCCCCATGCATAATGGGCCGGGTAAATCCTGATTTTCGGGCAAATACAGGATCGACATGAAGTTCGAAATAATCGCCCGTAAGCCGGTAGAGGAGATTCTGGTTTTCCGAGGGCCTGTCGGCAACGATACGATCAGGCGTTCGTTCCGGGAAAGTCACCACCGTCCGGGGTGCTTTTTCACCACCGAATCCTCCATCGAAACGGGCAAACAGACGGCAAATGCCGGTGACCAAGTGTACGCCGTCGGAATCGGCAATCGTACATTCGCCCACCACCAGGGCCCCCTTATCCTTCCCCTGGTCGTAATAGTGGGTTATTGCACCGCTGGTAATAAATGCCCCCTCTGTGGGAACAGGATTGTTAAAGATCAGTTCCTGTTCGCCATGGAGAATTCCCGCCGGATTGATATTCGACCGGCGGGCGACGAACCAGAAAAAATCGAACGTCGTAGCCAGTGAAAAGGTGGGGATCACTTTCAGATATTTCTCATAACAGTACTCGAGCTCTGCAAAACCTGCACCGACGGCGAGATTATAGAGAATTACGTCTCTTCGGGTATACGTACTGGTAAACGGCCCGATCATTCTTCCCAATGCCGTCACATCGAGCACTATAGAACCTCCTTCCTGATTTTCACACGCAGCGTTAAATATCGGATTGCAGAATCCGATACCGTTGCTCATACATCATGTATTTTTTCACTGGTAAGTTGTCCTTTCACTTCTCTTACTCCGGGAACGGCTTTGATAATATCTACTAATTTATCTTTTGATTCCAATGGGTTAATCATGCCGGTAAGGTAAACAACTCCGGCCTCCGGCACCTCAACGTGAAAATGCTCAGGGTGGATAAAGTTCTTGATCACGGCTGCCTCCACTTGCTTCGCCAGTGCCATCCGTTCCATCGTCTCAAGCGCTCCCAGGCTACATGTGCTGATACTCTCGGTATCTGTTGCCGCAACGATAAGATCAATGGCTCCTTCTGTACCAAGCTTGTCCCTATTGATGATCACATCATAGAGAGCGGGATCGTCCCAGTCCATATGGAAGGCAAAATGCATAAATCCCTTTCGATCGTCATCACTTTTCTGGATCAGCTTGCGGGCCGCATCCGGCGTCAGTCTCTGCTCATTCACAAGGGTATCGACACGGGAAGATTCGGACGAATATACTCGTACATGGAGGGCACACCCGAAATCTCTGAGGAGAAATGGTGCGCCGTGCCCGAGGATTATTGCCTCATCCTTTCCGGCAATTTTGTAAATCAGCGCCTCCATCACTTCAAGGTACGTATCCGGTTTCATCCGCAGGAGGCGATTGAATAGTCCCGGTATTTTCTCGTCAAGGCTCTGTAATTCATCGGATGATATTCCCATTGCCACCGCCTCTTCCTGGAGCCTATCGTCATCGTACAGCGCCAGGCCGAGTTTTTCTCCCAACAGCCGAGCAATGTCAATCACACCACACCCGATGCCCGATGTTAATGTAATCAGTGACATTCACCGACCTCCTTTCATCAGTAAAGGCAAGGTCTTTGAAAAATTACCAGACAACATGACACCGCACCGCGGTTCTTCTAACTTATCAAGATTATATGAGATACGCGGAAGGAAATCCACTATTTATTACCGAGACACTCTTTTATACGCCTTCGGCATACGAACATATTGTACATCGATGTACTCTCGACAACTGCGGGTACCTGGATGTGATGTACGATGACAGCACATTTCATATTCATTTTCATATCACGGAACGGGCATGAGATGATCTCTCACTCCTTCGCCCTCACCTGCCAGTCGATCATAGAGATCCAGTGGTGGTGGCGGAATGGCAACCCTGTTTTCTCCAAGCACCTGCGCCGATGTGAGGGCCTCGAGAACCGAATACCAGTCGCCGATATCATTGCCGTGGTTGTCCATGATATCAAAGCCATGGAGGACGGAGTCAAATTCTGCAACCTTTGCCTCCATTCCGTCGGCATAGTACTTCAGCGTTGCTTTCCTCTCCTGAAGGTACGGATGATCCACCGGCTGCAACAGAACCTTCTTCCACAGTTTTGTTACCAGGATATGCTTTTTGTCGATGGCAATAATTGCATTCGGATGACTTACAGACCCGCTTATATAGTAGACATGATCCTGCTTTACGATATACTTTGTAAATGTCTCCGACACCTCACTGCTCGGCCGTATCGCCCCATAGTGAGCGCTCACTGACTGTATTCCCGCACAACCGGAAAACATCGTGAGAAACCCCGTCAGGATCAGCGACACAAACAGGAATGATCTTAATTTTCCCATTGTAGCACTCCATACTGTCATTGAAAGATTTGCAAATATATTATACCACATATGCGGCACATGGCACCACCATACTCACATCACTATACCATATGCATTTTCATACCGCGTGTCAAAATGCATGAAACTCTCACAGAATCAGACTGCATATGTTGGGGGTATACGGGGGTTAGGATTAGGAATGAAAGCTGCGGCACCTCACGGCTCACAATGGAGCGAGGGAAGTAAGCTACTCTTTTCCCGTTCAAACACACGGGCACACTCAGGCACGCACGTCTTCCCCGTCACATACCACTTAACCTTCTGGTATCTTGTACGACTATTTCTAGCAGAACGATGCGCCGCCAACCGCAGAGGTCTATCCTATGAAACGCCGTCCTGTTTCTCTTCGTCAATCCGGTCAACAGTTGTGTCGGTGTCGGTCTTGTTGTATTGATAGATCAATTCACCCTTCGAGTAAATTGCCTGCACGCCAACAAGATCGAAATTCTTCACCGTGGAATTTTCCATGAGAACCCTCCTACCAACGTTTACCGCCTCGCCCTCTCGTTCCCTTTCTCTCGACAGTTTGTGTCGCACGTCATTCGAAAATCGAATCATGCATACAGTGCTTTTAAAGCGACCAGATGGTTATAGTTGATAAGAGAAATAAGGATATGAGAGTGTGAAACGTATTCAGTATGCCAAGGTAATTAAAAAATGCAATACGAATTTAGTACCAGAAGAGTACCGGTATGTACCTGGCAGCGATACCCATGCCAACGGATCATGGAATGGATAATCATCATGCTGCAGCCAGGGTTATGGATGTTCCATTGCTTCTTTTGTATAGTAGTCCTTATGAGTCCTGAATACCGGTCCCACATCAGCGCTATCGACGGCATTATTATGTACCGAGAGTCACCCGCTATTCCGTCAGGAGTTCGGCCGCTATCTCTACTCACATATCGCACAACACGTAAACTATACGTACGTGATGACAGAAATTGGCCCGAGGGTGAGAATTATTCTTGTGTCTCTGACTTTGATTGTCTATGATAGGTGTGTTGTACAGGCAATCACAGTGATTATTTTCTTTTTCTAACAATCTGACGACTCCCGGTTCTCATCTCAAAAGACAAACCGTATTTCTCAGGACGTGTTGTGAAGACTTCATACCATAAATCATCACCACGATACGAAACAAACCCTGTGTCATGGCGTGAGGAGGTACGGCAATGATAGACAATCAAAATAAAGGTATGTGGCACGTACTAGCCATTGTCATTATCATCTCGGTATTCCTGACAGTGCAGCTGTCCATTGTCGCATGCAAGAAAGCGGACAGTAAAAATACGGAAAAGGTTCCTCGCGTCTCCGCCGAAAAAGCGCGAGAGTCAAATATCTCAGGCAATTCCCTTCTCGTATGCGCCTACGATAACGAAGACAAATGTAACACCCTTCGCCTTGACGGTGCCATGACACTGCAGGAATTTGAGACAACTTTACCGACCCTCCCGAAGGAGAAAGAGATCATCTTCTATTGTACCTGACGCAATGAAGCCACATCTGCCCGTGTGGCAGCAACCTTTATCGAGCGAGGCTACAGCGCGACGGCACTCTTGGGTGGAGTCGACGCATGGAAGGGTGCGGGCTACCCCATGCATCGTTCCGAATAAGAGTATCTCACGACCCTTGTGTCTCGTTCCCCGCATTTGAGAAGCGTTCTGTAAGTGCGAACAAGAAGACCCGTATCGGCAATAGTAACATTGCACCAAACTGAAACAGTGGGTAGTGTATAATTATAACGAATAGAGGGAGTTTCATCCATCGCAGAACAAGAAACGGAGGGTTCATCATGGCAAAGACAAACGATAGTTTGAAAGTGGCATTTGCCGGCGAATCTCAGGCAAACCGAAAATATCTCGCCTTCGCAGAACGAGCGGATAAAGAAGGCTACCAACAGGTAGCGCGTCTTTTCAGGGCTGCCGCAGAGGCTGAAACGGTGCATGCGCTCAATCATTTGAGGGCTCTCAAGGGTGTCAGGAACACCAAGGAAAACCTCGAGGAGGCAATCTCAGGGGAAATGTATGAGTTTAACACCATGTATCCCGAGATGATCAAGGTGGCCAGCGCTGAAGAAAATAAGGTAGCTGAACGAACGTTCCGTTACGCAAATGAAGTAGAAAAAATCCATGCCCAGCTTTATCAGATGGCTCTCGAATCACTCGATTCCGCACAGGAAGACTATCCCTACTATGTCTGCCCGGTCTGTGGATATACGGCAGAACGTGAAGCGCCGGAACAGTGTCCCGTCTGCGGGGCAAAGGAAAGTCTCTTCAAAAAAATAGAATAACGAAACAGGGGTTTTCCCGAGACCCATGGTTCGCATATAGCAGGCCATCCATTTTTCTATCGGAGAGGAACGGCATGGCTTTCTCCGTCGACATCGGCAAAGATGTAAACGATGTGGTGCTATCTCTGACCGTTGCCTTACCTCGTCGCCCTCTGCAGTCTGACAAACCATGTAATGATATCCTTAGAGAGGAGCATTCGTTCCTTCCACGGCATATGACGCATTCCCGCCCGCCAGTCGAAAACACCCGAGGTTCTGAAAAGGTGTTTTCCATAATCATACTGCGCTTCAGTTCGATTTCGTTCTGCCTGAACCTCCCGCCGGTAGAGGGGTCCCGGATGAGTATCTTCTTGGATACCTTTCACCGCTGCCTGACCTGCCAGAAGTCCCGATGCCAAGGCCGATGATATGCCTTCGCCGAAGAGGTTCAGAAGCCCGCTCGCCTCTCCTGCAACAAGAATACGATCAGTGCCGAAGTGAAATCGCCCGTGTGACGCGGCCATGGTCACCCAACACCCGACCCTCCTAACCCGGACGGCGTTTTCGACTTTGATCCTCGGCCACAAATACCTTTTGAATCGTTCCATATACGGATCGATCTTTTCGCCCTCCCTCGCGGCAGCTTCCATTACCAGCAGTTCATTCTTCACGTATGCCGACGGATACGGAGAAATCTCGGGCATGGCAAAGTAATGAAAATAGCCGGGTTCGAGGCTGCACGCACACCGGTATACTTCCTGAATATTGAAATACGATTTCAATCCCTGATGAATCGTGGGATCCAACAAACGAACAATCGACGACGCCCCCCCATCCGCCGCAATCATAACACTGCATCGTATTGAATAACGTTCCCCACCCGCTTTTCGCAGAAAGAGTTTGACACCTCCGGACTCTTCCTTGAAGGATACCAGGCTGGTACGCTCACACAGGTCCGCCTCCGAGCGTTTGCACAGCCAGTGATCGAATCGATTGCGCCAGATTCCGGTGCCGTCAATCGGCACATCAAACGTGCGATCGCTCGAAAAATGCATCCGCATCGCCGGCACAACATGTGGCGTTGCGAGCACATGGAGGGGCAGATCGCCGAAGTAATCCTCAACAATCCGGCGTGACCGTGGTATCAGAATTCCGGAACATGCTTTGTGGCGGGGGAGTTGTCGTTTTTCTATGATAACCGTTTTCGCACCACTGCGGACGCACGTGAGCGCCGCCGACGCCCCGGCAGGTCCCGCACCGACTATGGCAACATCACAGGTATTCATTGAATACACCTCGTTATAGCTCTATGTAGCGCTAACAGGAACGAAAGTACCACCGCCTCTGCTGTCCTTCCTCTTACTCTACCCGCCCCTCATGCAAATAGCAAGGCGGTGTGTTTCCCCTGTCTGCATTCCTCACGACTTTTTTTATTCTCTCTTCCCCATCGCCATTGACATCGGGAGGGATATTGTGGGATGAAAGGAGAAGTGCAGCGATGATTCTTACCCATCGTATTCGGAGGTATTGTACACAATGACAGAGACAGGTAACAGGGCAAACACCACCCAGTGGGAAAGCGAAGAGTGGTACATTGAACGGTCCGAACTGAATCCCGGCTTCGGTATCGCTCTCACCAAGGACCGCGTGCTCTTTCACGAAAGGAGCGAATTTCAGGAGGTGGAAATCTTCGAAAACAGGCTCTTCGGGAACGTAATGCTCATTGACAATCTTGTGATGGTGACGGAAAAGGACGAGTTCGTCTACCATGAGATGATCGTACATGTTCCCATGTGTGTCAATCCCGATGCCACAGCCGCCCTCGTCATCGGTGGCGGTGACGGGGGTACCGTCCGCGAACTCGTAAAATACCCTGCCATGGAGCGCATCGACATGGTCGAAATCGACCGCATGGTATGCGATGTGGCACGACAATACCTGCCCACCCTTTCGAGGGCCCTCGACCACGAAAAAGTCAATCTTGTCTACGAGGACGGTATACAGTTCGTGAAAAACACCCCTGACAGCATCTATGATCTCGTCATCGTCGACTCCACCGACCCCGTCGGTCCCGGAGAGGTTCTTTTCACGGAAGAATTCTACAGAGATTGCATCAGGATCCTCAAAGACGACGGCATTATGACCAACCAGAGCGAAACGCCCTTTGTCGGCGAGGATATGGTTCGGGGGGTTTGTCGAAAAGTAAGAGAGGTGTTCCCCTTTTTCAGGCCATATTACGGGGTTATTCCCACCTATCCAGGAGCCCTCTGGCTCTTCGGGTTTGCATCGAAGGGGGTTGATCCCCTGCACGACATGCGGACAGAGGCATGGAATCGTCTTGGCCTTGCGACACGGTACTATAATACTGCACTCCACACGGCATGTTTCGCCCTGCCTACCTTTATCCAAAAACTGTGCGAGTAATGTGGACCGTCATCCGGCATGTTGTGGTACGTGCGGCAGCAGTCATAACGACACGAGACACATATCGTTAATGTAATATCTCTGGAAACCAACGGCGGGAGAATAACACGGACACACCACACCGTAAAAATGCCGTTGACGGTATCCACTCAGCCGATATTCTGATTGCCGAGAGTGCCTTACGCAGCAGTTTTTAAACCGATGACTGGCCCCATCTCATCTTTGATACAGCTGCACACATTGCTATCATATCAGGCGTAAAATACCTTGTCCTTATACACCTTTGCTGCCCGCCGGTATCCGACTCTCGAGGACCGCGGGAAATCGGTACTGTAATACTAGCTCAATAATTCGGTAACTTTTTGGAGCTTGTCAAAGGGTGTATCATAACCCAATCCACCATGTCGGCGAAGGTGGTTATACTCGAACAGGAAATTGCCAAGATTCATGATAATATCTTTTTCTTTTTCAATGGTATAGTATCGCCACCCCGCCCCTGCTACCATGTAAATAAAAAAATGAGGCTCGTGTCAACCATTTCCCGCCTCGTGCGTTTTAACATGTAATTACCGCATTCATCCGGAATGCGAAACGGAGGATAATTTGATGAAGAAGATTGCTGTTATTTTTTGTTGTTTACTGTTCATCTTTGCGGTATTTTCAATACCAACAGTCCGCGCCCAGGAGAATGATCCCGGTCAGCGACTTGAAAATCGATTCGACCGTCTCGGCAACCGAGCAGAAACGCGGTTGGACCGGAAGGGTGACCGCAGAGAAGCAAAACTGGATCGGAAGGGTGACCGCATCGATGCGCGTCTGGATAAAAAAGGCGACCGCATCAACGAGCGCCTAGATCGGCGAGGTGAAAAAGCACGTGCAAATGGGAAGGATAAACTCGCGCGGCGTCTTGACTGTCGTGGCAATCGTATTGAACGACGTTTTGAAAAACGGGGCGATTGTATCAACAATAAGTTGGACCACCGCGGTGACCGTATTAATGCACGCCTTGAAAAACGTGGAAATCACATCGACCGGAAGATGGACCATCGAGGCGCGCATGCGCACAATCGTTGGAACAGGCGACACAACTAAGACGGCATGCTGCAGTCGATGTGCAGCAGCATGCAACGGACCCTGAAGCTGCTCTATACGAAGTATACTCAGAAGGATGGCGGATGCGGCACAGCAGTCAGGCACTTGAACAATTTCTAGTATCGGTTGAGCGGCGTGCCTTTGTCATGGCGAAAATTGCAACACGGAATACGGATGATGCCCTTGATATTGTGCAGGATGCCATGCTTGGTTTCGTCAAGCGCTACGCGAAAAGGACGGAAGACGAATGGAAGATACTGTTTTTCACAACGCTGCAGAGCCGGATCCGCGACTGGTACCGCCGCACCAGGGTACGCACCCGCTGGCGGGTCTGGCTGGATGAGTGGCGATCATCGGATGAAGCACCAACAGGAGATCCAATGGCAAAACTGGCCGATCCGGCAGGTCATAGCCCTGCAGAACGGATGATCCTCGACGATTCGAGGGCGGCCTTGGAGGCCGCCCTCCGTTCCCTTCCCCTGCGGCAGCAACAGGCATTCCTGCTCCGCGCCTGGGAGGGTATGAATGTCAGGGAGACCGCAGCGGTGATGCGCTGCTCCGAGGGGAGTGTTAAGACTCATTACTCTCGTGCCGTCACGACACTCCGTACACTACTGGAGAACCAATGGACATGAACGATATTGACCGTGAAAGAGAATTTGTGCACAAAAGTAAGTCCATATTGGACGAGGCTGAAACAACTCTCGACACCAACGTCCTGTCGCAGTTGGAAGAAGGACGCCATCGGGCACTTTACGGTAAAGAGCGTAAGGATTCCAGAAAGTGGCACCGCTTTCGCGTCCCCATGCTGGGCGTTGCAACGGCCGCCGTGGTCGTCATAAGCGCAATGCTCTATCTTCACGGTCCCAATGGGACGAACCACCTGTATGATATCGCGGACATCGAAATTCTTGCCTCGAGTGAGACTATTGACTTCTACAACGAACTGGATTTTTGTACATGGCTGACACAGGAAAGAGAGCATGCTGGGTAGATATCTCATAATTGTCCTGATGATACTCATAATAGGTATATCTGCCGTCCCTGGCTTTGCAGGTAACACTGATGAGAGGTATCCCTCCTTGGAGTTACTCGAATTCCTGGGAAATTGGGAAACCGATGATGGGAACTGGGTTGATCCGACAGAAATGGATCACATGATATCACCGGATCAGGAGCAAAATGATGATGAGAAACAATAACCACACATATCTTCTGGTGTGCATCACCCTGCTCATGCTGCTGGGCATGACGCCGGGACGTGCATCGTCCGAAGCGGTTGGCACGTCCTGGAGTCAACTCGGTCCCGAAGAGCAGAAAGTACTGCACCCCTTTGAAGACCGCTGGAATCAACTGGCACCGGACAAACAGGAACGTCTGAAAAGGGGTGCGGCACGCTGGGCACGGATGACTCCGGCAGAACGCGACCATGTGAAGCAACGGCTGAAGATATGGAAGCAGATGACTCCTGACAAGCGGGAGCGGATCCGCGAACACTACCGGCGCTTCCGGAACCTCCCGCCGAATGAACAGGAGCGACTTCGCCGGACCTGGCGATGGTACCGCAACCAGACACCGGCGGAACGGGAAAAAATGCGAAAGCGCTGGCAGCGCCTTCCCCCTGAAAAGCGAAAAGCCGTGCGTGAACGGCTGCAAAGTATGACACCGCAGGAGCGACAAACTTCACGTGCAACGCGGGTGAAGCGCCATCGGATATGGCACAACAACAAGGCAGGCACACCTCGAAGCCAATAGGAAGGTATGGAAACGACCTCGATAGCCCCTCTGTGCACCGCCCCGCTTCGATGGCATCTTCTTACTTTACCCTGAGGCGTTCTATGATACAATGAAGCGCACATCATTGTTTTCCATCGGGGGAAACGCATCCATGCCGCCGTATTTCTTTCGTGAAAAGATCATCACCCCTATCTTGGTGCTCCTGAAACAGGGTATCACGCCGGAAAAGATCGCCATGAGCCTCTCGTTCGGTACTATCCTCGGTATTTTCCCCATTGTCGGCATTACATCACTGCTCTGTATCGCCGCGGCGTTTATCTTTCGATTGAACCAGGCAATGACACAGATTTTCAACTGGCTTGTCTATCCCTTTCAGATCATTCTTGTGATCCCGTTTTTCGAGTTCGGGAGTTACCTGTTTCACTCCGGACCTCTCCCCCTGACGGTTCACCACATTGTTGACTCGTATCGGACAGATTTAGGGGGAAGCCTCATTTTGCTGTGGGATATGACCGTTCACGCCATTGTCGCCTGGTTCGTAACGGCGGTTCCGCTGGCCGTGGTACTGTATCTCATAACCGCCCCTCTCCTCAGAAAAATGCGTATCGGCACTAATGAATGATAAGAAACCGGCACATTGATCATTGATACAAAATTCACCAGCTACGCAGTACCGCAGTACAAACCCTGTAGTATCTGTCTGCGATAAGAGAAAATATTTTTTCTATTTCACTGTTTTACAAATTTTTCCTTCACCGCAAAACATGAAGCGGTTCACGGGTGACCTCGGCAGCAGAGGTATGATAGTATGGAACATCACATTTTTTCAACGAGGCACTCATGCTGAAACGTTCCGTCATCCTTCTGGCGCTTCTCACACTGCTCGTTCTACCCCCTCACCGGGGCATCGGCTCAGGGAGGATAACCGATCGGATTACCCATCACCTGCACCAGCGGATTGTGACGAGGGATGTTTCGTCCAGGATTTTCTGCCGGAAGGAATTTCTGTGCGGTTCTTCGCTTCTGCCTCGCTTTTACAACGAGCGGAATTTTCGTCCCGGGTGGATCGATGAATCAGGCCTGACCATACAGGCCGAGAGCCTCATCCAGATGATCCATGCCGCCCATCTGGAGGGACTCACCCCAGAAGATTATCACCTGGTGTCGATCGAATCTCTCGTTCGTCACCTCAGAACGACGAAAAACTGGCGCCACAATGACGAGTTCCTCATCGATTTGGAGATACTTCTGAGCGATGCGTTTCTTATCTACGCGTCCCATCTGCTGTCGGGCCGTGTCGATCCCGAAACAATTCATTCCAAATGGATTGCCGCTACCCGCCGCGCCGACCTGATACAGCTCCTCCATACCGCCCTTGCCACACAGTCGGTAGATTCCACCTTGAAATCTCTTCGCCCGTCTCATCCCGGGTATGGAAAGCTCCGAAACGCGCTGAAGTATTACCGTCATATCGCAGCCGCTGGCGGATGGCGACCCATTCCGCCGGGGCCGAAAATGGCAATACGTTCCAAAGATAGACGTGTCGAAATGGTGCGCCGTCGTCTTGTACTCACTGGTGACCTCACTCCCGGCAGTCAGGCGGATCCCCGTCATTTCGATTCTGACCTCAAGGAAGCCGTTCGAACGTACCAGAAACTACATGGGTTGATCGTCGACGGCATCGTCGGACCTGAAACACTGGGCTGTTTGAATACACCACCAAAAGAACTGGTGCGAAAGATCATCTTAAACCTGGAGCGATGGCGATGGCTTCCCCACGATCTCGGATGGTCTCACATAAACGTGAATATCGCCGACTTTCGTCTCGACGTTATCGAGAACGACAGGTCGCTTATGGACATTAAGGTCGTCGTCGGGAGTAATTATCGGCGTTCACCCGTCTTCAGCGGCACCATGACCTATCTGGTCGTTAACCCTTACTGGTACATCCCGACGTCAATCGTCAGAGAGGATATCTACCCGATGGTCAGGGATAATGCCCACTACCTCGATGAGAAAAAGATCCGTGTGTTTGAGAACTGGCACGAAGACGCCCGGGAGATTGCCCCTGCCCTTGTCGACTGGACGGGTCTTGAAACGGAAAGGTTCACCTACAAATTGCGGCAGGACCCCGGACCCCACAATGCCCTCGGCCGCATTAAATTCATGTTTCCCAACAAGTTTGCCGTGTATCTGCACGATACGCCGTACCGGCATCTCTTCGAAAAGAATTCCCGTAATTTCAGTGCCGGCTGTATCCGCGTCGAAAAACCGATCGAGCTTGCAACCTATCTCTTACGTGGACACAGCATGTGGGCCGGTCAGACTATTGACGAACTGATAGAATCAGGAGAACGTCAGGTGATACATCTGCCACGGGAAATTCCCGTGCATCTGCTGTACTGGACGACATGGGTTGACAGTGATGGCCTGATCCATTTTCGCGACGACATCTATGAGCGTGACGAGGCGCTGTACGGGGCGCTCCTCGAGAGAGCTCCTACCCATTATTGACAACCACACACATAATGCCATTTCATAAAACAACATCTTGAAATAGTGCCCTTTTTCTGCTATACGTCCGCGCAAAACGGTGAGAGGATCACTCTACCGAATTCGGAATAGCTGAATGAAGCAACGGAACCACGAAATGAATTGCCCTTTGCGCGAGGATACAAACATCTCGACGCGCGCGTGGAGCCGTCGTTCTTTTCTCAAGTGGATGGTCGTTGCCGCCGCAGCACTCCATTTTCCTTCCGAAACATTGGGAAGAACCCCCACACCCGGGTCGACGGAGCGAAACCTGTCTCTTTACAATATCCATACGGGTGAAAACTTCCGTCATGTCTACTGGGCCAACGGTCAGTATCTTTCTGAACCGCTCACCGAAATTAACACTATACTGCGCGATTACCGCACCGATGAAATAGTACCCATCGATCCCCGGCTGCTCGATCTGCTCTCCACGATTCAGGCCACACATGGCAGAGATCACGCACTCCATATCATCTCGGGGTACCGATCTTCGAAAACCAACGAGTTCCTGCGAAAAAACGGACACGGGGTTGCCCGTGGCAGTCTCCACATGAAGGGAAAGGCCGCGGATCTAGCAATTCCCGGGGTGCGGCTCGCTGATCTGCGCGCCACGGCTGTATCACTGAAAGGTGGCGGTGTCGGCTACTATCCGGGAGCTAATTTTATCCATGTCGACACCGGCAGGGTGCGGTACTGGTAGGTTTTACGAGCAGATCTCTCCTTGAGACCCATGTCATTGCATTTATATCCGCAGGTACGCTTCAAACGCATCCCTGAAGGCATCATCGACAAAGTACGCACCCGCAGTTGGCATGTTGACAAAGCGGAATTCGTCACCCTTGAGATGAAACGCCAGGGCATACGAGTGGAGATAGCCGCGGTCCACGTCATCCCTCGCGGCACTTTCCCGGTAGTACAGGGGATCGCCCAAGACGGGTGCACCGATACTTTTCAGGGCGACTCTGATCTGATGTGTTTTCCCGGTCTGTGGCTTCACAACGAAAAGCCGGAGATTTTCAGCATATGCCCGGCTGTAAAAGCGTGTGACAGCAGGGTTTGTTCTGGTATGTGCCAGTTTCCACATACCACGGCGTGCCCGTTCCATATCTCCAATGATCAGACCCTGCTTTTTTTTTGGCCTTCTATCCGAAATGGCGACATACCACTTTTCCACGTCGCGGCGTTGAAATTGCGCGGCAAGTTCTCGTGCAATATCTCTTTGTTTCGCGAACAGAATCAGGCCGGACGTCATTGTATCGAGCCTATGGACGGTATAGACCGATGCAATGCCGAGGTCGGCCCTGAGGGCTGCAGTGAGGCCCCCTGCCCCCGCTTCTCCATGAAACCCCACACCGGGGAACTTGTCAATAACGACGAAATCCGAATTGTCGGCTACGACCTTATACATACTTATACCATCCATATTACCGGTTACTGCTTCTTCAGGAATGAAAGCCGCACCCCCTTTCGATAGAAGAGGACCCGGCAGGTGGCGATCGGTGTCTCACGTTTTTCTCTATGCCTTTTCTCATCAATGATTGTAAGAACAGAATCGCACCGTATTCGTACATAACCATATTACTGATTATTGATCAATTGCTATTCTACGCCCTGCCGTTATGGAGTCACTTATGACACCCGACGTCCCATATCGTTCCCGGATAATACTTGACAATTCCGGTTCGACGGGATAGTGTCCCCGCCTTGTGCACGATGGCACCCTTCAAACTACACAAAAAAGGAATATCATGGGACTATTTGCGAAACTTTTTTCACAAAAAAACCCGCCGGTGAATGCCAAGCTCGGCCGAAATGACCCATGCTGGTGTGGCAGCGGTATAAAATATAAACGGTGTCATCTGGAATCTGACACCAGAAAAAGATCGAGCCGGATCGCCGATGCAGCGGCACACGGCAGATAGGATGGGATCAGGTCTACACTTTTGACAAAAAGTAAAATAATCCGATGTCGCACCACGGTTCACTCCTGTCCCGATCTGGTAAAACCCCTCGAAATATGCTATGAGCAATCAGTCATTAATAAGAGAGGTGATATGTTGCGATATCTACCGGGTCCAGTGCGAGGAATCTTGTCATTTCTGTTGTACGTTCTCAACACGATCTTCTGGTGTACTCCGCTTTTTTTCGTTACATTCCTGAAACTGATCATTCCCGTAAACAGGTGGCAGAGAGTGTGTCGTGTCGTATTGATCGGAATTGCCAATAACTGGATCGCCGTCAATATTTTCAATCATTGGTTTTTCAACAGGACAACCTGGGATGTAACCGGTCTTGAAGATCTGAAGCGGTACGAGCGGTATATGATCCTGGCAAACCACCAGACCTGGGTCGACATCCTTGTATTACAAAAGATTTTCCATCGAAAAATCCCGTTCTTAAAATTTTTCATAAAAAAAGAACTGATCTGGCTCCCGGTTCTCGGACAGGCATGGTGGGCAATGGACTTCCCGTTCATGAAACGGTATTCCCGTGCGTTTCTCGCAAAGAACCCTCACCTGAAAGGGAAAGACCTGGAAACGACCCGAAAGGCCTGCGAAAAATTTAAGACCATACCTGTTTCCATTATGAACTTTGTCGAGGGAACACGCTTCACGCCAAAAAAACACCGCGCACAGGAATCGCCGCATACGAATCTTCTTAAACCGAAGGCAGGAGGAACGGCATTCGTTTTTCACGCCATGGGTGAACAGATACATCGAATTCTCGATGTCACCATCGCCTATCCCGAAGGATCTGTGAACTTCTGGTCATTCCTCTGCGGAAAGGTAAAAAAGATACAGGTAAGGGTGAAAGCATACCCGTTGAACAAGGAACTCCTGGGCGATTACTTCAACGATCCCGAATATCGCGAGCGATTTCACCAATGGTTGAATGGCCTGTGGGAAGAAAAGGACCGTCAGTTAGAGAACCTCTTATACTCCCGAGCCTTACCATCAGGAAACACCTCACAATAATACCAGTATGATACATTTTTGATGACGTATGGGGCATGGAGAAATCATGACAAGGACTCCTTTTGCGAAAGTGTCAAGAGTGTAAACCTGAACCCCTATGAAAATACACGAATATCAGGCACAATCTTTTCTTCGTTCTTTTGGCATCGTCGTGCCGTCCGGTGCCATCATTCCCGGGGGAAAGGAACGGCGGCAGAAAAAATAACGGCTCTTCAATCACGCGGCATTGCCGTCACTACCACTATCGGACAGTTGGAAACGGGGAGGGCAGTTCTCAACAGACCTTTTTCATAACATTTACTGCTGCCGACCCGGCAGAGAGCTGTTCTTCCGAATCTTCTCGCTTCAGAAAACCTTTTTCGATGAAAAGCATTGCAGGTGCAGTACCATAATGTTCCCCCCGCATCGGTCTTTCCATGGAAAGAATCGCTCTCATCCAATCCGGCGAAGAAGAAAGTCGTGGCCCCGATTGTTTTTTCGTGCGGTATCTGTGAAAAAGGCAATAGCAACGGACAGATAAGGAAAAGGCATATTTCAGCGATGCATGCCTATTTTCTTGTTTTATGAGACTATATGGCACATCGTTTGCGGAGTTTTTACTGTATCTCAATATTTTGGAGGTCTTTTACGATGGCTAAAAAACAATTAGGCCAGATTTTGATCGAAAACGGTATCATCACACAGAAACAGCTCGATACTACCCTTGCAAATCAAAAGGAACAAAAAGGAAAATATTTAGGCCAACTCTTAATGGAGATGGGCATTTCTCCACACAAAATTAACGACATATTGGATTTACACCATTTACGAAGACCCGTTGGGCAAATACTGCGAGATTCGAACTTCATCTCCGAATCTCAACTAGAAGAAGCTCTCGAAGAACAAACTACAAACTATAGACCGTTAGCCAAAATATTGATGGACATGGGTTATATCTCCAAAGAGCGTTATCTGGAGACTCTTTCTAAGCATTTCAATATACCAATTATTTCTTTGAAAGAACAAACCCTCTCCGTATCACTTCAGAAAGTTCTCGGGCAGAAATTCACCCTCACCAATAAAATAATCGTACTGGAAGATACTCCTGAAGCGGTAAAGATCGCAATTTCCGAACCCAGCAGGATGTTCCTAAATGAACTGCGAAGTTATCTGCCGGCACAAAAAAACACTGAGTTTTATCTGTCTGATCCTTTCGAACTCGAAGATTCTTTGAGAAAAATATATTCACTCGAAGAATATGGCGCCGTGAATGGAAAGAAACTGGTAATTTCTCAACAGGTATCAGAAAAATCGAAACGGTCTTCCTATTACACGGAAGAATTACAAACAAAAAGAGCCATCCGATTACTTGATTACATATTGGAAAATGCTATTGAAAATAATGCGAGCGACATTCATTTAGAAGCGAGAGAATTTGGAGGTCTCGTAAAACTGAGAATCGATGGTGAACTCGATTTTCTTGAGATGCCCGAATATTTCAATGAAGAATATTATTCAGTCATATCGAGAATCAAGGTATTAACCGGCTCAATGAAAATAGATGAAAAGGTTGTTCCTCAAGATGGCAGTTTTAGAGCAGAATATCGACTGGAGAATCGCAAGAAAGTTGTCGATTTCAGGGTTTCGACAATCAATTCAAATTATGGTGAATCTATAACAATCAGACTTCTGGACCAGGAAAACGCCAAGGTATCTCTTCTTGAATTAGGATTTTCTGAAGATATTTACACGAGGTTCAGGGAACTGATTAAACATCATGAAGGGATGATTCTGGTAACCGGACCAACAGGATCCGGGAAGACAACAACCTTGTATGCTTCTTTAAACGCTCTGCTCGACCCCCGTAAAAAAATATTATCAATAGAAGACCCGGTTGAATATATCTATAAAGACTTCGTCGTGCAGACCGAGGTAAACAAGGTAAAGCATGTTGATTATGCCACGTTACTCAAAGCCTTTTTAAGACAGGATCCTGACATAATAATGGTCGGTGAAATTCGTGATGAAGAAACGGCAAATACTGCAATCAGGGCTGTTCAGACAGGACATCTTCTGATCAGCACACTACACACAATTGATACGACAAAAAGCATTAGCCGTCTTTTCGAATTAAATATCAATCCCGTAACGTTTCTGTCAAATACCCGGGGGATAATGGGTCAAAGGCTGGTGCGAAAACTGTGCCCTGATTGTATGGAAGAATACGACCCTGACCCAGAAACTATCAAGAAATATTTTAATGGCCTATCGATCAATTTCCCGTTCGTAAGAGGAAGGGGATGCAACTCGTGTGATTATCAGGGCTTCAAGGGAAGAACTGTTTTAAACGAGCTGTGGATCATAAGTGACGAGGAGCTTTCAAAAGTCGACAATTTCAGTGATGCCATTGAAGTGAGAAAAAATGCCCTCTTTCATGGCCTCGAGACATTTTATATGGATGGAATAAAAAAACTGAAAAACCGGCAGACAACGCTTGAGCAGTTAGTAAAGGCAGTACCGAATATTGAAACGGAAAGGGATCTGTACTTTTGTCTGCTGCATAATAAAAGTGTTACCCACTTTGAACCCCAAACAGTCGGGCTTCTTTGTTGACCGTGTATAGGAAGGATCGAATAAATTGATACATGCACCACGTGACATCGTGTATCGATACAGGTGAGCGGTAGAGTTTGATATGGAGAATATCCTTCGAATGTGATGAAAAACCACCGACGGTGATTACTCGATTATCGCCTTCACCCTATTGCTCCAACGGGAATCCTGCTCGATTTTTTCTTTGCGTCGGAGTCCATGTGACATTTCTTGTATTTTTTACCACTACCACACCAGCAGGGGTCATTTCTCCCGAGCTTCACACACTCAGGGGGCTTTTCCGATGCGAATAGTTTTTGAAATAATCCCATGACTCACCTTTTGTAGACATTATCAAATAATAGAATTATGCGTACCTGAACCGGAGAAAAAAAGTGTTGAACCGTATCGTGTACCGTCAACGTTGTCAAGTGCTTTATGAATCCCGCTGCTGAATGGTCAGCCAATTATGGAGCCTTATTTTCGCTATTGTCACTCTGTCTCGAGTGCTCCCCGTCGAAAGGCAGTTGACGAAGAGGTAGTCCTGTCAGTTTGGATCCAGGATTAGATCTGATGATTTACACCTCGTTATACGTCACAAACGTGGCATTTTAATTGAAAATAGTTATAGTGAATTCGTGGTAATTATTGTTGAATGCTGAGACTCGACCCTGTTTCTGTAATTATTACTTGACATAATCGCCCGAAACACCTATATTAAAGCAGTTTTAGATCCGGTTTTGGTTGATATCCCCAGAGACCGTGACAGGCTTCTGGGGTTTTTTATGAACATGAAAAGGGTGCGCATTAACAGTAAAGCGGGGCGTACCGGTCGCATACAGGAGTATTATGGCAAAGAAAAATCGTAACACCTTCATGAAGAGACAAAAGGAGATTGAAAAAAAGCGAAAAGCACAGGAAAAAATGGCACGTAGGCAAAGTAAAAATAAGAAGCCTGAGGATTCCGATGAGAATCAGTTAGAGAACTCCGATGAGAATCAGCTAGAGAACTCCGATGAGAATCAACTATCAGATCAATCCCCACAACCCTCGGACATTTGAATAAAAAACTTCATATATGAATCCCGAAGATACACTCACCAGACGTATGTCTGGTTCACAAATAAAACATAAGGATATTTAATGAATTTCAAATCATTTAATCTACACCCACGCATCGAATCCGGTATCGAGTCCATCGGCTACTCGACCCCAACACCGATTCAAGCGCAATCTATTCCCCCTATTCTTCAAAATCGTGACGTTATGGGACTGGCCCAGACAGGAACGGGGAAAACGGCCGCATTCGTTCTTCCAATCTTGCACCGACTGATGGATGGTCCGCGCAAGCGTATCCGGGCGCTCATCATTGCGCCAACACGGGAACTGGCAGAACAGACACACGAATCTATATGTCAACTTGGCTGTCAGACAAAACTGAAGAGCATCACCATTTACGGCGGCACCAGCAAAACCATTCAGATAAGAAACCTCCGTAAAGGAGCCGAAATCGTTGTGGCCTGTCCGGGACGCCTGATCGATCTCATGGACCAGCGGGTAGTGGATTTATCCGCCCTCGAAGTGCTCGTCTTGGATGAGGCTGACCGGATGTTCGACATGGGCTTTTTACCTGACATCAGAACGATCATAAAGCGGCTGCCGGCAAAACGACAGACACTGCTTTTCGCTGCCACAATGCCCAATGATATCCGTATACTGGCACAGGACATCCTTCACGATCCCGTTACTGTCCAAGTTGGCGACACGGTTCCCGTATCCACGGTTTCCCATGCCATCTATCCCGTCGAGCAGCACCTCAAAACATCTCTTTTGATGAAGCTTCTTCACAACACGGACATGGAATCGGTGATTGTTTTCACCCGCACAAAGCTCAGGGCTACACGCCTCGCGGTCCAGATGAAAAAAGCCGGATTTTTTGCGGCATCCCTGCAGGGCGACATGTCACAGCACAAGCGTCAGGCAGCGTTGAACGGGTTCCGAAACGGTACATTTCGCATCCTGGTGGCTACCGATATTGCCGCCCGCGGCATCGATGTCTCCGGGATATCTCACGTCATCAATTACGATATGCCTGGCACTGTCGATGATTACACGCACCGCATCGGCCGCACGGGCCGTGCTTCGAGTACCGGAGATGCGTTTACCTTCGTAACAATCCAGGACAGAGCCTTTGTATGGACCATAGAAAAGACTCTCGGCGAAAAGATCGAAGTACGGACACTGGAAGATTTCGATTACACCATACCAACACCCGTTGGAAACGGCGGTTTCCGTCGCCCGCGGCAGTCTGCGAAACATCACATCGTACCAATGGCTTCGGAACAATCCCCAATGCACCGTACAGCTCCTTCACCGCCGGCCACGCATCAGGCATCAGCCCAACGAAACGGACCACGATCTCTCCCCGGGGGAACACTTTTTTCCGGTTCATCTCGAGTGAAATCGCGACGATCCCGCAGCTTTCGCTGATCCTGAAGGCACAAAGAGCGGTTTGATAATCGTTTCGGTTGCAGGCCACTCTCGTATAACAGTAAAATGTATAAAATAGACAACGTCAGGGAATGGTTAATTTTTTAGAAAAGGAGATGTTATGAATATCTATGTAGGCAATTTATCATATGCCGTCAAGGAAGATGATTTACGACAAGCTTTTGAAGAATTTGGGCAGGTATCGGCCGTAAATATCCTTACGGACAGGTACAGCGGTCAGTCCAAAGGGTTCGGATTTGTCGAGATGCCCGACAAAGAAGAAGCCCAGGCAGCCATAAGCGGCTTGAACGGCAGGGAAATGAGCGGACGGACGCTGAACGTAAATGAGGCCCGTCCTCGCGACGACAACCGCCGTGGCGGTGGCGGTGGGCGCCGTGGCGCTGGTGGAGGACGCCCTGGCGGCAGATCACGATACTAGGCGAACAGCGGGGGAAGGTTTACTTCTAACGGGATGAAACCCTGTTAGTGTGCCCTCCCCCTTTTCATAAAATAGGTTTTCACAATACGGGCAACGCCTATTTTTACACCAAGTTTTGTCGTCAATTGTCTCGGACATACACATATTTTTTGATACATTTCACTAGTTCTTGCTGAAATGGCGAGATATCATAAATAAGCACTCGTGTGGTATCCATTTTGTCACACGTGTAAACCTGTTCCTCACTCTCATAAAACATGTTGCGAATGATCGTAACCTTTTTTATAATGACAGCACACAACGATGGGCATTTGACTTCGTTGATCTGCCACAATTTCGTTAATTCGACAGCAGAGAGACTCGCAGTCGTACTTCATGATCATCGTGTAAACAGAGGAGGTATATCGTGCGGATCACAACAGGCTTCTTTGTCATCCTGGCCCTTTTACTTTCACTCCCCACCTGTGCCACTGCCTACGGCGGCGGCGGCGCTGACGAGACGGTCAGTGCCCTTGGAACCAACAAAGTGTGCCGGTGCGAAACACTCGATGAGGTCCGAAAAGGACAGCGATGGCACACCCGCCCCGACGCCATCAAAAAGACGGCGTATGAGTTTGTCTCCAGCTTTCCCGATGCCGACAGGAATTTCCTCGACAGCTACGACACGGGCGCCTTCACCAAAGAAGAGGCGGTAGAGATCCTCCAGTGGTTGAAAACCAACAGGCTCTACATGTCCGACAAGGCCCTCACACTCCTCAATACACTCACCGGCACCTCGGGTACGGCAAGCACGTCAGACACAAATGTCACGTCGACGAGCCAGAGCACACAAACAACACGTACCACAAGCAAAACCCTCTTCAAGCGAGCAAAGCAATTGTACACGCAGCATCCACATCGAAGCCGGACCGCGATCGCCCATAACCTCTACAAAGAACTATATACGGACAAACAGCAGGCGGATCACGGTCTTATCCGTATGTTACAAACAGTCGACCTTATCGAGCATATGTTGAACAGTTATGAACGTATGAAATTACTACCTTATAAAGCGGAAAGATATGTCCCAAAGAAAAGCACAAAATAAACAGATCGTATCAGCGATGAAAAAAAGAGGTGTATCGTGAGGATCACAACAGTCTTCTTTGTCATCCTGGCCCTTTTACTTTCACTCCCCACCTGTGCCACTGCCTACGGCGGCGGCGGCGCTGACGAGACGGTCAGTGCCCTTGGAACCAACAAAGTGTGCCGGTGCGAAACACTCGATGAGGTCCGAAAAGGACAGCGATGGCACACCCGCCCCGACTCCCTCAAAAAGACGGCGTATGAGTTTGTCTCCAGCTTTCCCGATGCCGACAGAAATTTCCTCGACAGCTACGACACGGGCGCCTTCACCAAAGAAGAGGCGATAGAGATCCTCCAGTGGTTGAAAACCAACAGGCTCTACATGTCTGACAAGGCCCTCACACTTTTCAATACACTCACCGGTACCTCGGACACGCCAAGCACGTCAGACACAAAAGTCACGTCGACGAGCCAGAGCACACACACCACCGCAAGTGCGCCAAGCACACACACTACATCGACGACACCAAAAGATGCACCCTTAGAATCAATCAAGAGTAAAATTTTCGGCATAATGATTTTCCAAAATGATGTACGTGATATGTTTGCTCAGTTACAAGAGCAGCATCCCCAGAAAAATGAATTTGACATACAGGGCATGGTGTTCCGAAAAATTTTTACCAAACAAGAACGAGATGAAATTTCCAAAGACATGGAAACTCAATTATATATCATGGGCATGATCAATGAAGTGACGAAATAGCTCGATATGCCGTCAGTGTCACGGGACACAAGCTGCATAACGTTCGTCGTTAATTCACTATCCGTGTTACAAAGTGTCCAGGGTGTTGAGCAAAAAGAAAGGTATTCATTAAATTAACGGGGGAGAACAACCATGAAGAGAACACTCACCGTCATGTTGTTGCTGTTATTCGCTGCGATCCTGAGTTCGTGTCAGGGCATTTCTGAAATACAGGGGACACTGACCGGATTAAAAGACCGAATTTCCGGAAATGTGTCTGTTGCCTACCAGAAAGGAGACCTGGATACTCTGCCCGATGTCAGCAGATCGGCAATCTCCGCCTTTGAAATGGGGAAGATGGGTATGCTGGAATCGTCACCATACGTAGCGATCGATCCGCAGGGCATAAAACTTGAAAACATGACGGACTACTCGACATTCATGCGGGCCAACACCATCATCATGGATTTCGATATTCTGCCCGATGGTGCCTACGTCCAGGACATGCTCTCTGAATCGGTAGACCGATACGGCAGGGTTGATATAAGTCATGAACGCATCGTGTACTCACTGCGAGAGCCTACAGCGAGCGAAGCTGATGCCATCGCCATATCGATGCTTGCCACGTCGAAAACCTTTAATCACATGGATTCACATTCACGGAGGCAGTTTAATAAAGCCGTCGCCGGCTTCCAGCGTGCGCAGGGCCTTTCTGCCGACGGCATCATGGGGAGAAACACGGCAAAGAGCGCAGCCCGCCAAACCCAGATGCTTGACGTCAAGGAAATGACGAGTCGTATCGTACTGCATGAGAGACCCCGAACACGCCTCTACGCGGTTCCCTCCGAAGTGGTAAAGAAAGACCCCGACACATTCAACAGGGGTTTCGAGAGCATGGATGCGGTAAAAAAACATGCCCTCACACCTGAAACGTTTCAAAAGATTAACCAACCCGGCCAGCAATTTACCGTTTTCGTATACTTCCTCGATCGCGTCGACCCCGCGAAGGCCGTACGGGTCTGCCTCGCCTCTTCCGAGCACCGATGGTCGGAAGTCATAACACCGATCGTTTACGCACCGGAAGAGTGGCCCGTGCTGGTAGAGTCATTCCGGATCGATGAAAAGATGGGTGAGTCACCCCTTTTCGCCAATGTCTTCGTGAAGGAAAAATACACATACACCTGTATCGGGAGTTACAAGCTCAAGTAAATGGAACACCGCTGATACCACGCGAAAGCAGCAGGTCCCCACTCTCGGACCTTGTAAACCGAGAAAGCCACACTTGCGAGTGTGACTGTGTGTAAACGTATCCTCGTCGTTAACAAACCACATGGAAACGCTAAAAAAACTGCGGAGGGAAAATCATGGAGAAAAAGAAAAAAGAGATGATAGCGTACCTCGTCATGGTCGTTATTTTATTCGGTGCCGGTCTCTTCCTCGGATATTACCTCTGGAGTGTCGAGAGGCAAAAAACACCCGATTACAAGGCATACCTCAATAAGACGATCGATCACATTGCGACCATCGAAAAAGCGAATCTGACACTTGCCGAAAAAACCGGAGCGTTGCAAAAGGAAATTGCCGACCTGAAAAAGATTATGAAAGAGGGTCCCGGGAAACTCGAGGAAGAGATCACGGACCTTCAAACACAGGTCGAATCACTCACCAGGGGAAAGAATACGCTCCAGTCAGCACTCGACGAGCACAAAGGCATTGCTGAAGAGCACCAACAGCTCTCGATAACGATCGAGGAACTCACTGGCGAACTGGAGAGCCTCAGGAATGAAAATGCCTCGCTCCACTCCACTGTAAAGGAGAGTGAAGATCTTCTTGAAAAAAACGAGCTGTTGCAATCGGCGCTGCAAACCACAACCGAGGAAGTGAAAGCGCTTACGACAGAAAAAGATGCCCTTCAGGCGACGATCGACGAAAGTGCGAGTATTATAGAGGAGAATGCGCAGCTCAAAGCGAAACTTCAGGAACTCACAGATGAGATACACGAGTCGAATAAAAGCGAAGCCGATCTTCAGTCCCTCATGGATCAAAATCAGTATCTGACAGACATCAACACGCAATACGAAACGAGAATCCAGGTGCTCACGGATGAGCTGAAAACCCTGAAGTCACGTTTAGAAGCAATCCAGCAGCTCGTCGGCCATGATGAAAGCGGTTCCTGACCGCGATCCGAGATAAAAAAGAGGGGCAATGCCCACGTTCCGCCACAAGAGTATGTTACCCATGTATTCAGCTCATTGACCGATTCTCTCAGGCGTTGTCCCCTGCGCCCTTTGCCTGCAGCCTCATACCTCTATCAGATAGCACTCCCGATCCGTCCCTCTTGAGATCAAAGATATTTTTTCGTCGTGTTGAGTATTTTTCGCGATCTCTCGAAATCGCCAAATATGCCCACGCGGATTGACATCTCACATGTCGTTTCATTGAGAGCGTTTATCTTGATCCACACATCTTTTTCATCGGCAAACCGAGATGTTATCTTAGCCGTAACGACATCTCCTTCTTTTTCGATAACAGGAAGCTTCAACTCCACCAGCGCTTTGAGAGCTGCCTGATATGTTCTGTTAGTCGTGTGGTCGACCTTCGCCACAAGATCGCCCTTCAGGTAGGCCATCGCTCCCGCGCCGGCGCCGGCACCGGCTCCCGCCGCGAAAAAGGCCGCTGGACATCCGCACAGCTGAACGAAAAAAAAGGCCAGCACTAAAACCTGTAACCATGTTGCATATCTTCTTTGCATAGCCATAATGCCTCCTTTCACAAATACAAAATGTATCCATGCAACACACTACCATCCACTTCATTATATAATAATGGTATACAAAGAGGGGATTCATGTCTACCCTTTTCACACTTTTCCGTGAAGCACCACGTGATCATACAGGAACAATTTCAAAGCATTATTCTGTCAAGGGCGTTGACCTGACCCCTCCTCATTACTTGATCTTTTCTGCAACATCTGTCATACAACAAAAGGTCTGTATAGTGACTCAATGGAAGTGACATAACAGGACTCATCAGGAGAAACAGTCACCTCCGGCACTAATTCTGTCAAGAGTGTCGACCTGACCCCCACGGGAGGATTTCAATGAATGAACCGAACGATAAATGGTACATGACGCAGCAGACATTTCCCGAACTCCTCAACAGAAACGTCGAGCAATTTGGCACCCGGTGCGCCCAGTGGTGGCGAGTCGGCGAATCGACAGAATCGATCACCTACGCCGACCTTGGACAGATTGTGAAGGAACTCGCCGCCGGCCTCATGGATTGCGGTATCGTGAAGGGTGATCGCATCGCCATTATGGCCCATTCCTCTCCCCGTTGGGTTTGGGCGGACTACTCCATCCTCTGCGCCGCAGGGATCACGGTCTGCATCTATCCCACCCTCTCTGCAGGAGAACTTACGTTCATAGTTAACGACTCGGGGTCGCGGATTCTCTATGTTGGCGACGAAGAAACGCTCCGAAAGGCGGTAGCGTCCTGGGACGACATGCCATGTCTCGAAGCCATCATCACCATGGAGAATCACACCTTCCATGACGACCCCCGCATCTTGACCCTCAGCGACGTCCGTCGCCGGGGATTGCAACTCCTCGAAGCGAACGCATCGGCCTACGATGAGCGCTGGAAATCCGTCACCCTCTCCGACACCATGACCATCGTCTATACCTCGGGAACCACGGGAACACCAAAGGGAGCGGTACACACGCACTTCAGCATCAACGCCGCCTGCCGCAGGGATATGCAACTCGCCCCATCCATCAAAGACGACGTCTTCCTCTCGTTCCTGCCCCTGGCGCATACTTACGAGCGTGAATGCGGCCACGCTGTCGCCATGCACGGCGCCGTTACCATCGCCTATGCGTCGCCGAAAACCATCGTCGAGGATTTTCAGATCTTCCGTCCCACGATCTTCATGTCGGTACCGCGGATCTATGAACGTATCTTCATGGTCATGCGGGCCAAGGCATCGGCATCTCCCATCAAAAAGGCCATTTTTACCTACGCCCTGAAGGTGGGACTCGACGTGGTCGCCGCTCGTTCCGATGATGACGGCTTTATCGACATGTCGGAAGACGCCGATCTTTTCAGTGGTCTCGGCTTCTGGTTGAAGCTGAAATACAAATTCGTTGACACAATCCTCTTCAGCAAGGTGCGCCAGATGCTCGGCGGCCGATTCCGTTTTGCCTTCTCAGCAGCGGGGAGTCTCCCCGCAGACCTGTGCAAAGTCTTTATGGCGATGGGAATACGCATCTACGAGGGCTACGGCGCCACGGAAACATGCAACACGGTCAATCTCAACCGGCCGGGCAAGGTCCTCCCCGGATCGGTGGGGCCGCTGTGTGACGGTGTCGAGGGGAAACTCGCCCCCGACGGCGAGTGGCTCGTCCGGGGTGACAACAATTTTACCGGCTACTGGAACAATCCCGAGGCGACGAAGGAGGCCTTTACCGACGACGGATTCTATCGAACGGGTGATATTGTCGAAATGCTGGCGGACGGCTACATCAAGATCGTCGATCGCAAGAAGGGACTCATCGTCCTCGATACGGGGAAAAATATCCCTTCGGCAAAAATAGAGAGCATGTTTTCCCTGAGTGATTACATCGACACCGTGATGCCCATTGGGGACGACAGAAAATACATCACCGCTCTCGTCGTGCCAAATTTCGACGCCTTTATCACTTACTACAAGACCAACGGTATCCCCTATGACGCGACGGCCCTCGAATTCAGCGGCGAGGGAACGGCCCGCACCTGTCTGAAGGCAGGGAACGATTTCATCGAAAACGAACAACTGCGGGCAATCGTCGACAACGAGATCAACAAGGCAAACGACGAACTGGAACCACACGAACAGATCAAAAAATATTGTATCATCAATCGGAAGTTTACCGAGCAGACGGGCGAAATCACCCCGACGCTGAAAGTGAAGCGGAGCGTCATTTTGAAAAATTTCGCCCGGGAGATCGACGACCTTTATTAGCGGGAGGGGGTCAGGTCTCAACATTCAACATTTTTCTCACACTGGTGACCGTTTCCCGCCTGAGGGGTTCAGGCCTGCACTCTTGACACTTTTGACAAACCGGATTGCCCTATCCCGTAATATAAATCTTATTTTCATTTGTACCCCATAAAAACCCTTCATTTTTGCCGATTTGCCGACGATAATTGCAGACAGAGACTGATTTTTTGAGCGTTTTCTGCTCTGTCATAACAATGTTGAAAGGAGGGAAATCGCAAGGTGTTCATGAAGGTGCCGTATACGGGACTATGCGAGGTGAACTTGAAAAAGTCGCCATCGAGTACGGGCCATGTGCCCTTGACTGCATGACAGGAGGTACGATGGTGAGGGGCATCGTGGACACCAATCTAGGAGGGACGGCGAACTTTCCCGAATACACGGCAGGGCTCCAAGGTACAATGACCGGTACGATCACGGGCACGCACACTTACGGCACCTGGACATTAGTAGTACAGGCATTGAATCTTACGTACCATGGCGAGTGGTCTGCAGAGAAGACAGACCGGCAAAAGTGAGGTGACTCCGCTCCGTCACTTTCTTGCATGAGCGGCAACGGCATCGATAACCCTCGACCACACAGCGGGCACATCTCCTACGGCATGTCCCATCCCGTCGATCATCTCGAGTGTCGCTCCGGGGGTTATCCCGGCCATATCCCGGGCGCACTCCGGCGAGACGAGAGGATCTTGTGTCCCGTGGATGATCAGCAGGGAAACCGTCAGTTCCTTCAGCTCTTCTCTCACACTTCCCGTGCCGACATAGGCGGCGTAGTGACGCATCACGCCGTCAGGATAGAACGCCCGGTCATAGGCTCGCCCTGCCCGCTCGCAGGCACCTGCTTCGTCCGGTGCGAAGACCGGGCCCGCCATTAACCGAGACATCCGAAGGCAGTAGGCGATATAGCCCTCGCGATATTCCGGGACGGTTTCGCGAAGGGCTTCGAGCGTTTCGGGATTCGGCGGTGGAAAGCCCGGCGCACCGGTGTGCGATACAATCGACGTCGCCGTCTTGAGGCGATGTGGATATTTTATCGCCAGTATCTGGACGATACGCCCGCCCATAGACGTCCCAACGACATGGGCAGTAACGATACCTAGGGCATCGAGAAGCCCCACAGCATCATCCGCCAAGTCATAAAGCGTATAGGGAACTTCTACCGGTTCGCCCCGGGCGAGGGCCCCTTCCAACGCATCGATATCGGGCACCGTCTCGCCATCGCAGTGCGTAGACAGGCCTACATCCCGGTGATCGTAACGGATCACCCAGAATCCCCGCGTCGCAAGACGCATGCAAAACTCCTCGGGCCACAGGACAAGCTGCCCCCCGAGTCCCATGATCAGGAGCAGCGGCGGTGCGGCCGGATCACCAAAAGAATCATAGGTGAGGTTCATGGTACCAACAGTGACAACGGCTTCCTCCTGGTATTTGGCAGTGTTCTTCATGTTTCACTTCCTGTGTGACATGTTGCTATTTCAGCACTTTCCTCAAGAGGATCAGCCTCGGTTATTGTTTCCCCACGGGTATGACTTCACTCGTATCGTACTTTGTTAAATCACTTCTCTTATCATTGTCAATTCATAAATTCTCGTTCCTTTGCACCGCCACACTGGCATTACAATGCTCAACCCACCATAGCGAGACCTACGTACCTTTATCTCGACGCCCCGATATCACGGAGAACGCCTCCGACACAGACGGCTACTTCAACACGGGCGACCTCTTTCAGATACAGGACAACAACTGTCTCGGATTCTTCAAGCGCACAAAAGACATCATCATCCGTGTCGGTGTTACCATCAGTGCCCATGAAATTGAGAACATGCACCTGGAGCACCCGAAGGTGCTTGACGTGGCGGCCGTCGAACTGGACGACCTGATATCATTCATGAAGGGAAAAGGGATCGCCGCCTACAAGCTTCCCGAACGCATGGAAGTCGTGACGGAAATCCCGCGCAATCCCTTTGGCAAGATCCTCGAGAAGGTACTCAGGAAAGACATACAGAAAAAACTCGCATTGCAGGGAGAGCTAACGGTATGCCTTGAATGATGCCACGAGTTTTTCTATCCGGGACAACATGGTGGTGGCGTTACTGATCTCCTGCGCGACTGCCTGCGACCGTTCACGGCGTCGTGCATACGCCTCTGTCATGGCCCCGTGCGTGGCCGTAATCGTCTCCTCCAGGCAATCGGCAAGCTCCAGGCTTAAACGACAGATTGGCATGTGCGCGGGTAACACTGTCACGAGTGGAGACCTGACCCTACCCCGGTGCCATCTCGAGGATCCGATCCACATTAAAGATCCGCTTTTCCCCGCGCACGAGGCAGTGGGCCTCCAGGCCGAGAAACAAATGACCCCGGTAGCTTCGCTCTCCCATGGTGAGCGGTGTGATCGTCCGGCAGCTCTTTACATCCTTCGATTTGAGATACACTATTGCCAGATTTTCGCCGTCTCTGATCGCGTCATTGATACGGCGGATCTTCTCTTCCCTGGGCAGCAGGGTTTCAGCCTGTGCGTACTGGTACTCGGTGAGAAAGCGTACCACCCGCCAGTCCATGAGAATATGGTTCCTCCGGACGGGCTGCTTGAGGACAATACCGCCCATGCTGGCGCAGCGTGACAGTGCCACATACATCTGGCCGTGGGCAAAAGTGCCACGGCCCACATCGATGACCGCCTTGGTAAATGTCTTCCCCTGACTCTTGTGAATCGTCACGGCAAAGGCAAGGCGCACCGGATACTGGGTGAAAGAGCCGACCACCTTTGATGACAGCTCCCCGTTTTCCAGGAAATAGCTAAATATTTCCCAGGTATACATGCCAATTTCCACCTCCCTGCCGTTGTCCAGCCGCGCAATGATAATCTCATCATTCTCCTCGTTCCTATCAAATTTCGATACTCGGCCGATGGTCCCGTTTACCCATCGTCCATAAAGATCATTGTTCAGGAGCATGATCTGCGCCCCCTTCTTCAATTTCACCTCCGGGGCAGTCGGCAGGTATTCCCGGCTGAATTCACCACTTATGAGGGCTCGTGAGATCCATATTTTTCCCCGGAGCTTTTCCAGATGTTCCTCATTGATGCTGTCGGCGAGGCGATTCGTGCTGGTCAGGTAGATATAGAAATCCCCTTTCGGAGGAACGAATTCGCTATCACAACGCCGGTTGAGCACTGCCAGCGCATCGTCTGTCACCGTCCGGTTCCGTATGGCATTGAGAATGTCAATAAACTCTTCGTCCCTCTGCCGATAGATCTTTTCCAGTTCAACGAAAGCCATGTCCAGTCCTTCAAATGCTCGTGCGCTGAAAAAATAGGGGCTTTTGTAATGATCCCGGAAAAGTTCTTTCTCACGGGACGTAACTACCGGCGGAAGCTGGTAAAGATCGCCGATAAAAATCATCTGGACGCCGCCAAAGGGCTGGTCTTTCTCGGGACCGTGGAGTTTCAGAAACCGTTCAACACAGTCCAGCAGGTCTGCCCTCACCATTGAAATTTCGTCAATTACAATAGACCCCAGTTTTTGGTAGAGACTGGCCCGCTTCTTACTGCGTATCTTCCTGATCGACGTGGGGGTAACATTCGGCTTGAAGCCGAAAAATGAATGGATTGTCTGACCATGGATGTTCACGGCAGCCACTCCCGTGGGAGCGAGGAATACCGCACGTTTGTCCGTATGTCGGCGGAAGTACTCCAGAAGGGTTGACTTCCCCGTCCCCGCCCGGCCCGTGATGAGAAGGTGACGGCGGGTGTGCTCCATCAGCTCCAGGGCCGTGAGAAACTGTTTGTTGAGTTCAATCTCGTCCATCGTCTCCTGCGCATGAGTGGGGGTCAGGTCTCAACATTCAACACTTTTCGTCTATTTCTCGAGTATCTCATGCCGTATTTTGATGTCGGAAGCACTGACAACGTACAGTCAAGAAGATACCATCCTCAATGATATACCGACATTACAATCGTGACATTTTGGTGCTTCAGTTCGTGAATCTAATCATAATTCAGGATATGGTACCATCTTTTTTTACTTTTCCCCGAAGGGTGTTCTTCTTTGATAAAATTGGTGGTAAAGTTGGGGGTAGCCACCGATTTTCGGCGAGTTCACACGTTCGCAGGTGAAACTGTCACAGGTGTAGACCTGTCCCTCCTCCTATGCATTTTTTTTATTGCGAATGATGATTGTTGGTGATAAGACACGAGGCAGCCAAAGGGGCCGCATGCTGACACAGATGCTGGGGGATCGTTCAACGGTAGGACGCCGGACTCTGACTCCGAGAATCCAGGTTCGAATCCTGGTCTCCCAGCCAGAAATACCGGAGAGGGTTTTACTTACACGGGTAAAGCCCTCTTTTTGTAATTACGGGCAAAATCGTGAATCTTGACTTTACCGCTTATTCATCCCGTGTTCTCTTCATTGTCACGGGTAAAGATGTGTCAGCACTACGTCACTCACGCTGCAAGCGAGAAACACATCTTAAAGTAACAGATTAAGAATTGCGGTGTAACTGTACTATTTTCCTTTTGAGTCCCGAAGTGTTACCGTCCGGTTGAACACCGGCGCGCCATCGTACAAATCATACGTGTCCACACAGAAATAGCCCAGCCGCTCAAATTGGAACCGGTCTTCCGGATCGGCATCCCCCAGGCTCGGCTCCACCTGGCATGCCGTGAGCACTTCCACCGATTTCGGGTTGAGGTGCTTCGTGTAATCGTCACCATCTTCCAAGGGATCGGCAGCGGTGAAGAGACGGTCGTACAGGCGCACTTCCGTTGCGATGGCATGGGCCGCCGACACCCAGTGAATCGTCGCCTTGACCTTACGGCCGTCGGGGGCAAAGCCGCTCCGTGTTTCCGGATCGTAGGTACAGTGCACCTCGACCACCTCGCCGGTGGCCGGATCTTTCACGACGTCGGTACACGTCACAAAATACCCGTAACGGAGCCGCACTTCCCTGCCCGGAGTCAGGCGAAAGAATTTTTTCGGCGGCTCTTCCATGAAATCGTCCCGCTCTACATACAGGACCTGGGAAAAAGGCACCTTCCGCGATCCCATCTCGGGCTTCTGGGGATGATAGGGGCAGTCGAACTCCTCGACCTGATCTTCCGGATAATTGTCGATCACCACCCGCAGGGGCCGCAGGACGGCCATGACACGGGGGGCCTGCGCGTTAAGATCCTCCCGGACGCAGTTTTCCAGGAGCGCCATATCAATCGTGCTGTCGTTCTTGGCAATCCCAATGCGTTCGCAAAAATCGCGGATCGCCCGGGGGGTGAAACCCCGCCGTCGCATCCCCGCCAGGGAGGGCATCCGGGGATCGTCCCATCCGCTGACAATGCCCCGCTCCACCAGCTCTATGAGGAGACGTTTACTCATCAGCGTATAGCTGATGTTAAGCCGGGCAAACTCGATCTGCTGGGGACGGTACTCCGCATCCACCGCTTCCAGAAACCAGTCGTACAGAGGACGGTTATTTTCAAACTCCAGTGTACAAATCGAGTGGGTGATCCGCTCGACGGAGTCGGAAAGACAGTGGGTAAAATCATACATGGGGTAGATGCACCACGTATCACCCGTCCGGTAGTGCGCCTCTTTCTTGATGCGGTACATGATGGGATCGCGCATGACGATATTGGGCGCGGCCATGTCGATCTTTGCCCGCAGGGTATGGGTCCCCTCTTCGAACTCCCCTGCCCGCATCCGTTCGAAAAGGGCGATGGTTTCTTCCACCGGCCGGTCGCGGTAGGGGCTGTCGGTACCCGGTTCGGTAAACGAACCGCGGTAGTCCCTCATCTCTTCGGGGCTCAGTTCGCACACGTAGGCCTTCCCCTCCCGGATCAGCTGTAAGGCGAATTCGTACAAACGTTCGTAGTAATCGGAGGCATAGAACAACCGATCCCCCCAATCGAACCCGAGCCACTTGATATCGCGGATGATCGACTTGACGTACTCCATACTCTCCCCACTGGGGTCTGTATCATCCATCCGCAGATTGCAGGTCCCGCCGTACTGAACGGCGACCCCGAAATTCAGGCAGACCGCCTTGGCGTGACCGATATGGAGATAGCCATTTGGCTCGGGGGGAAACCGGACGGCCACCCGCCCCTGGTGTTTGCCGGTGCGCAGGTCGTCATCTATGATATCCCTGATAAAATCAGACGGCTGTAATGTCGTGTGTTCTTCCATACCTCGGGGTTCCTTTCCTCAGTCCGGGGTCGGGGTGGTGCCGCCGTCCCCCGCACGATAGTGCCTTTCTCAAGGCAGACACCTCGTATCTGCCGGCGTCATTTGTACCACATTTTCCGCCGGAGTTCTGCCATTTTTTTATACACACGTGGGGTCAACGCGTTACTCTTGACAATAAGAAGAATGAGGGAGGAATAAACGGTAAAGTCAAGAGCAACGCTTTGACTTAATCCCAATTTGCCCCTTAACATACGGGGCGGTTTCGTGTAAAAGAATCATGGGCGCCGTGACACTGGACCCAAAACCAGCGCGGTGCCATCCGGGGGTCGTGAAAACCGTCATGAAAAAAATCGTTGACGCTAACTATCTCCAGCGACCCGAGCTGCACGACTACCTCACCGACAGCCCGGACAACTACGTCGTCTTCACTGACTTCGCCTTCATGGAGGCCCACAAGGGAAATGCCCTCATCAATATCTCCCGGTCCCTCGAAATCGTGTTCGACTTTCCCGAACAGGTCATGGTGCTCAAAGACACCCGTGATGTGATGGCTCTGGATTTTTCCTCTGCGCACCTGCCGGAGCACCTGGTCGATGATAACCGAACCGTTGGATTCACGGAGTTCTGCCGTCAGGTGCAGCTGGCCCGAGAGGGTGATGCCACCATGTCAGAGGAAATTACCCGCCGGGGGCAATGGGTGTCGGACTACTTCGAGGAGCGAAGGACCCGGCACGACGCCATTGTCGACGGCATAAAGGGATTCATCAAGTCCTTTGAACCGTCGCACCTGAAAGCCCTCAGAACGTACCAGCCCCTCCCACCGGACATGATCGAAAAGGCAAAAAAGGACGTGGTGCTGCTCTCGGCATTTCTCTTTCGAGATTCCCCTGCGGCCACCCACCGCGCCCTCTCGAACGGTCTGCGGAATCACTACATCTTCCGCCACACCCTCAGCGTTTACCTGCTCTGTCTCCGGTGGATTGCCGACGGCGGTGTCGACCACCTGCCGCCGGAAAAACTGGGGAACGATTTCGTCGATATGACGTATGTTTCATACGCCACATATTTTGACGGCCTTCTGTCGGGCGACAAAAAAATGAACGAACTCTACGGCGACACCATGTGGTTTTTGAACCACGTGTTCTAACAATGGGGGGGTGCCACATCCTCACTACTGCGCAGTGTGCCACAGCACGGGGCAGTCAATAGTAACGGCCTACCCCCGGTCTACCCTCCATCTAAGGTTTTTTAACCCCGCAGAATCAGGATTTTTCCCATAGCACTATGCGGAAGCCCCGTCCTATATATTGTTGCGAGACCATACCCGCGCCGTGCTGCACAACCGCGTGGTGAAAACATCACGAGAAGGAGGTTGAAAGCATGTCGTACTATATCCCACACTCAACGCATCCATTACCGACAAAACCAGGCCGCTTCGTCCGACCCCCCGGGGATATCGTGCAGGAGATTCTATCACCCACGGGCATTGCCGTAAACGGCGCGAACCCCTGGGACATTCAGGTCTATGACAAGCGACTCTTCGGCCGGGTACTCAAAGAAGGCAGCCTCGGTCTCGGCGAGGCCTATATGGACGGCTGGTGGGATTGTCGAAGGGTGGACGAATTTATCTACCGAATCCTTTCGTCTGCGATGGATGAGACGGTCACCGGCGGCATCCGCCTCTTCGTCCCCTATGCCCTGGCACGTTTGACCAACCGGCAGTCCAGAGCGCGCTCCCACATCATCGCCGAAGCGCATTACAATCTCGACAATGATCTGTTTATGTCATTTCTCGACCCCTACAACCAGTATAGCTGCGCCTACTTCACCGACACCGACGACCTCGCCCAGGCCCAGCGGAACAAGCTTGACCTCATCTGCCGCAAACTTGACCTCCAGCCCGGCGACCGGGTCCTCGACATCGGATGCGGCTGGGGAGGATTCGCCCACTATGCGGCCCACCACTATGATTGTTCCGTTACTGGCATCAATATATCGGAAGAACAGGTCCGTTACGCCCGGAATCTCTGCAAGGGGCTTCCCGTCACAATCGTATCCGCCGACTACCGCGACATTCAAGGAACCTACGATAAAATCGTCTCGGTCGGCATGATTGAGCACGTGGGATACAAGAACTATCGGACATTCATGCGAGTGGCTCACCGCTGTCTTGCCGACGACGGCATCTTTCTTCTTCATACTATCGGTGGCAACGCCTCGAGGATAAAGTGCGATCCATGGATCACCCGGTATATCTTCCCCAACGGCATGCTGCCCAGTATCTCGCAGCTCGGAAAGGCAGTGGAAGGGCTCTTTGTGATGGAAGACTGGCACAACCTGGGGCCCCATTATGACCGGACCCTCATGGCGTGGAATGACAACTTCCAGCGGGCATGGACGGAATTCGGGGGAAAATACGACGAAACGTTCAAGCGCATGTGGGAGTACTATCTTCTCTCCTGCGCCGGGGCATTTCGTGCCCGCAACATCCAACTGTGGCAGACCGTATTCACGAAGATCGGTACCGCCCAACCTGACTGCAGACACTGACAAAAAATATGGGGGTCAGGTCTCAACATTCAACACTTTTACTCTCTCTGCACCCTCAACGAGTCGCCTCTGAAGCGCTTTCCTCCTGCAGCGTATCGCAACGGTGTCGATTCGCCTGACGTTCTGCAGATTCTTTCTTCCTCAGTGTAGCCGATCACTTCACATAGTTCTATCTCAGACATATATGCACACATACTCTTGAAACAATAACAATGTCCGTCAAGCATCGATTCAAGTAGTCACAACCATACTTGCGTTGTTCGACTTATCTTCTCTCTTTTATAAATGTTGAATGTTGAGACCTGACCCCTTCACGCTATGAAATCATGATGGCGGTCACAATCCAGACGATGCCCGAGGTCACGATCCCGCCCAAAAAAGCGAGGTACGCGCGCCTGAGGTACTTGTATTTGTGATTCACCAGGTACTGTCCGAGGAAATAGATCTCTTGAATCTGTACCTCGTAAACTTTCGACGGATCATTGCAGACGTCTTCCATGAGATGCGCATACTTTTCATAATCCATATTTATGAAATCACCGAAGAAGAGAAGGTTGAACGAAGGCGCGGCAATATCCACGTTTTTCGGGTTATGGATGCTCGGCATGGCAGTATAGATGGCGAGAAGCATGGTCAGGATACTGAAACAGATCAGGGTGACGGCAACGAGACAAAAGTGCGGGTTGCTCAGAAAGTGCGCCGTCAGAGGAATAATGATGGCGCACACGGTGATAAGCATGCTCGCCTTCCGATCAGCCATCATGCTCAACTGTACGTGATGGGCCCGTGTCTGCCGCATCATCTGGTCGATGTGGGCACCGTGATGATCAATCTGCATGAATTCACCTCCCTAAAGCAGGGCGCAAGTATATGAGAAGTTCAGAGACGTGTCAAGACGCATCAGGATAAATCGATGCTATCGTGGGCAGATTGGCCGCTCCGATGCCAAAAATGTCAATTGTTGAGACCTGACCCCTACTGCACTACTCAACTTTCTCCACGAGCCGGAAGAGGAAGAAGAGCCCGACATATATGACGCAGAGGGCAACGATAACGATCCAGTGGTGCAATCCGAGGATGTCGGGAAGAGTTATCTTGCCTAAGTTCCCCCACGCCAGTACGGAGGCTTTCAGAGCAGGATATGCCTCGGCGTAGAGCGCGGCACCGACCAGCATGCCGACGATCGCAATCAGGGCGTCCCACCTTCCTTCACCGAGAGCTCCGGCAGCCGTCCCCGGACAGTATCCCGCAAGGGCCCAGCCGATTCCGAAGATAAGACCACCGATTATGTTCGCTCCGAGGGAGGTCGATTTGACGCTCAGCGACACGATGCCGGCATCTTTAAGAAAATATATGCCGACCATACCGACGATAATCGCAGACAGCATGAATTTAAAGATAGTGAAATCCGTCAACCGCATCGCCCCGACCTGCTTGTCATAGCGAATGACATGTGCCTTCTGCATGAGAAAACCAAATAGAATGCCTGTCACAAGACCGTAGATGAGTTCCATGATCCCTACCCCCTTCTGTATAGCATACGCGCCGTTATCACGCCCGCAACAAAAAAGCATATGAGTGATACGAACCCACTGATCGAGAGCTGAGCCAGACCGCTCAGACCATGTCCGCTTGGTCATCCTCCCGCCATGCGGGCGCCGAACAGAGCGACAACACCACCCAGAAAGGCAACGAGAAACCGCGGTGCTTTGTTCGTGCCGAATCGTCTTCTCCACATGGGAGGTATCGCCACGGCAGTAAAATCACGTGATATCTGCGCCGACGCAAAGGATCCGAGGAGAATACCGACGACAAACAGCATCTGCCAGTCCACTTTTACTTTTGTTCGCATGAAGTATGACGATTTCGCCACGTGATCCGATGCAACTGCTTTTTCCAGGATGCCGGCGGAACGAACATAGGTGGTCGATGCACCGAAGTACTTGCCCGCCACAAGCACTGATAGGCAAAGTACAATGCCTGCCAGGGCACCCGCGAGGTACGGAGACCAAGTTTTTCTTATTAACACGTTCATATTTTCTCTCATCCCTCCTTTCCCCTTGCTACGAAAAATGGGGTTGGTCTCAACATTCAACATTTTCTGCTACCCTGCCTTCTTCTCAACTCTCGTCTGAAGCGTCTTCCTTCTGCAACGTATCCTTACACGGCAAATACTCTCTTCCGAATAGTAACCTATCACTGCGCACAGCACTCGTTTACACGCATATTCACATACCCCTGGAACAACAGTACCGTCCGTTAACCGTCGATGCCGAAGATACGGCAAGATTGCCGCTGTTTCAGCACGATGAGCTGCATGAAAAATGTCAATTGTTGAGACCTGACCCCGCTATTTCATTTGAATTGTACGGAGACTTCAACGGGTCCTTCGGGATCAAGGCCGGTGTACCGCGCTTTGATGGTTGTCCCTGCTTTGGCAGGCATTAACTTCGTTATGGTCCCAAGAGAGAGGAGGTCACCCTCCTTGAGCATTATCCCTTCCTGATTGAGCGAGTCTTTTATCCAAAGTACAACGGTGAGGGGATCACCGAGCAGATTGCTCCCCGTGCCTTCCGCAAGCATGGTGCCCTTTTCATCAAATATCTCCAGTTTGAATTTCTTCAGGCGATCCATACATTCCACCGTCGGGTTGAGGGGTATTGGTTCACCCATGATTCCGTAACGGGCGGCAACGTTGTTGGCGGCAAGCTTTGGACCATTGATTTTCACAGCAGGTTCGTAGAGAAGATCGGGCAGCTCGATAAACGGGATTGCCGCGTCGATGTACCGCAACGCCTCCTCGGGAGTTTTGGCCTTGTTGATTCCTGCATCCTTAACCCGCAGGATAAGATCGCCTTCATGGAGAGGCCGCACGCCGAAGGTCGCCTCTATTACTGTCCCGTCTTTCAAAAGCATGTTTTTCAGAAGTGTGCCCCGAAGGGGATGCGTCACGCCGAATTTCTCTTGGACTCCCTTATTAGTCAAACCTGCCTTGTATCCCACTACCGGGCCGTATTCTTTGCCGATAAGCGATACGTACTGTGCCTGAATCTTCATTGCTTCGGGAAGTTTTATACCGTGGATAAGATCGGGAGCAGCTGTTTTAGCGAGAAAGTGTCCGGCAAGTTCCGATGCGGCATCTCCTGCCATGGCACCGGCCGGAATGGTGAATACAAGAATGAACACAATAAAAACCGATACGGTTACTGCACGTAACCACCTTCTTCTACCCATATTACACCTCCTTTATTTTGTTAGAACACTAACCTCCTTTGTTTTGATACATTTTTTATTATGAGATGTAGGAATTCACTTGTCAATCACATAAACTGGCGAAGAGGAGTCAGGTCTCAACATTCAACATTCTTAGTCGATCTGTCCCTTCTTTGACTCTCTTCTGAAGTGCGGTGTCCGTCTTTAACGTACCTCTGAACCAGAGATCCACCCTAATGCACGGGAGATTGTCTTCTGAATGGTAACCGATCACTGCGCGCAGCTCTCGCTCACACGCATACGCACATACCCCTGGAACAATAGTGCCGTCCGTTAACCATCGATTCCGTAAGACACACGGTAAGATTGCCGCCGTTCCAGCACGACGAGCTGCATGAAAAATGTCAATTGTTGAGACCTGACCCCAGAACTATTCTATCTCTAATAATTTTGCTTCCAGCTCTCTCATTGGTGGTATCTTCGGCGGATTGTACAGAAGATAATTCTGCACAGGATAGCGCGTTCCCGTCTTCTGTGTTGCTTCGAGTCCTTCTGTGAGATCATTGACATACTTTGCCGGCAGGGAGAGGCACATTTCAGTATCTCCCGTCGCCGCCAGCATACGTTCCCCGCGGCCGGGATTGGTAAACGCCGGTTCCTGCGTCCAGTATGGCAATGCGGCGTGGAGGCAGGAAAGCCCCACATGCGCTCGCGATGTCAGCGATTTTCCATACGTGTAAAATAACCCGGACGCCAGCCGGAACATTTGTGCCGGCATCCCGTAAATCATAACGAGGTCCGGGGGAACGGGCGCTTTGTTGAGGGGAAACATCACGATCCCTTTCACATCGCCAGGAGTCCGGTATTCGACGTTTTCGGCCATCGATAATGCCTGTTCCTCTGTTTTTGTATACCCCATGCTCATGAAGAAGTGCGCCACATCCTTTATGTCCGGGACCCGTTTGAAACCAAAGGCAGCCAGACACGGGGTGCAGTTAATATCTTCTCCCATCGCACCAACGATCCACCCCCATTTCCTCGCAATGGTGGTCCATTGGCATAGCGATATCTTGATTTTGAACTTCGCAGGTCTCACCGCTTTTTCGGGAAACGGCTCGTCTTTTTTGATAATTTTGACACCGATGGGAAACGATTGCGGCATGATTGTCTTTAAAATCGTATCATAGCATTTCTGATAATCCATCCTGTTCCTCCTTTTTTCGCTAGTAATGTGAGCCTCTTGCCCCGGTTCGAACTGTTTCACCATATGCAGTATTTGTCAATACCCGACTTTCATAGACGACATTATTGCACGCAACAGCACAGGTCTGACCCCGCTATTATTCATCATGCGCTATTTTCTTCGCACCAGTGTACACTATTTCAGGAAATCTTTAAAAAGCGGATCATCTGTTGAAATAATGTTGCACGTCCCGGTTTGCTCATCAAAGACAATGATGGCCCGGCCGTGCGCGAGTTCTCTTTTTACTTGCGCGACCTTTGTCTGAAGCAACACTTCGGTGCCACCATAATCGGTTCCGTCGCGGGTGACAAATTCTTCAATGACCGCTTCCAAGACTTCGGGCGATAAGTATTTGTACGGTATGCTCAAAACAGTGCCGTTATCGCATGTGTCCGTCACCTTTTCGTTTCTGATTCGATGCATCTCTTTTGAATCCTTTTTCCCTTTTGTAACGATATTAAACGACCATATGGCAAAATAGGGAATTTTTCGCAACAGGAAAATGGTCAGGTCCCCCCTCACCCTTTTGTACCGTGCAGCGTCACCCGGAGGATCTCGCCGCGACGCCAGAGACGCATGCGCGGTCCCCACATTCCGGTGCCGCGTGTGACGATAATCGTCATACCCGATATCTCGAACCGCCCTTCCAGCAGCGGATAGAAGAGACGGACCAGATAGCCGAAGGGCCAGATTTGCCCGCTATGGGTATGGCCCGAAAGCATGAGGTCCACCCCGGCGTGTGCCGCCCGCTCGACCTGCCACGGCGTGTGTGAGAGGAGAATAGTCGCCCCAGGGGGGTGATTCGCGAGGGCTTTTCCGATCTGGTCGTCCGACCGTCCGGCGCGGCGGCTTGTGGTAAGATCGTCCACGCCGGCCACAACAAAACCGGGCCTGACTTCGACCCAGCGGTCGCGCAGCAGGCGGAATCCGGCCTTTTCAATCAGGCTTATGCTTGAACTAAGCCGCCCGTAAAACTCGTGGTTTCCCAGCACCACCCAGACGCCAAGCGGTGCGGCAAAGCCGCGCAGGACCGGAAGCAGTTCGTCCATGGATTTTCCGTGTCCTTCGAAAATATCGCCGAGGAGAAACACGATGTCGGGCCGCTCAGCCTTGACCTGGGTGACCCGATCCGCCAGCCATCGCTCCCCGAGGAGCGCCCCCACGTGCAGGTCGCCCATGGCGACGATTACCGTACCGTCCATCTCATGAGGAAGGCCGGGAATGGCCACCTCGTAGTGTTGCACCACCGGCGGCCGAAACCCCTGGATAAGGGCGATCACGGAGAGTACCATACCGGCAGTCAGGGCCCACCCCCGGAGGGATGGTGCAAACCGGGAAAAAAGAAACCCGAATCCCGTGATGACGTCAACGGCAAGGACCGCAACGAAGAGCAGGAACAGCACCCCCACCCAGGTCATGCCGCAAAATTCCATCACCTCGGCCAAGGTACCCGAACCGCCATGAACGGCGAAGAGGCCCAGGAAAAAGCCCGCCCAGAGGAGCACCCCTACCCCAATAAGGACCTTTCGGGACACAGGCCGACGCCAATATGGCACCGAGGCGGCACGCCAGAAGACGTAGACGTGTATCACCGTGAAAACGGAAAAAAGAATGTATCTGAACACGATCCCTCCCGCGTGGAACCCTTTCATCCCGTTACGTCAAGAGCTCAGCCCCCTTCTTATCCGTAACGTCCTTTTTTGTAAAGAATGAAAACTCGAATGATGGGGTCAAAAAATTGGGGACAGACACTCATTTTAATAATTTTCTACGTTTTGTCAAAAGTGTAGACGTGATCCCGTATTGACGGGTCATGGCATATCGCTTTTCTCTTGACTTTATTATTTCCCTGGTATTGAATATTTATAGTTTCAATTAATTTGTGATATTTCACCATCTCTTTCACTTTTCGTCCTGTAGTCATTATTTTCAAACTTACAGCATATCTCTTTCACCATCTTTCATATTTCTGAGAAAGACACACAAATCATCAAGGAGGGAGCACTATGAAAAACATGCAAAGACTTTTTATCCTAATCCTGGTTTTGGGGGTGGCTTATCTCCCCGGCGTGTACGCAGAGGAAAATTACGTAACATCCGAGAAGCTTTCTATAACTGATGTCAAGCCATTTATTGAAGCTCAGTTTCTCCAAGAAACTCCCATAGGCGAGGCATCTGGTGTAACTGTTAAAAGCATAGAGCAAAAGGGTACTCGCGCTACCGTCATATGTGACTTCTGTTATCCGGGAACTCCGTTTTCATCGGTAAAGCATGAGCTCAGGAATGTCATTTTTGAAAGGACGGAGTCGGGGAAGTGGATCAATACTGCCTCGGGCAAGTTCCTTACTAAATAGTCGATCAGTCCGGGAATTGACATACTTTCAGGGCGTGTACGCAGAAATTAATGGCTGTCCCCAATTTTGCCAATTTTGAAGGAGGTAACAGCCATGGAAAGAGGTTACTTTTTCAAGGATGTGGTACAGCTTGAATTTGCTGTGCCCGAGTTTAACCGGGTGGGAAAACTCCCCTGCTTCTACTACGACACTACTACCATGACCGCCGCCTTTACCGCTTCCACGAAAAAGGTGCGCCGCTACCTTCCCCTCCCCGAGATGCATCCTGTCGAGATGATCCCCGAACGATGCCTTGTGGCATTCACCGCCTTCGAATACCGCGACACCGACATCGACCCCTATAACGAATTCAGCATCGCCGTGCCCATTACCTTCCGCTGCAGGAGCATCCCCGGCCTCACCATAATGCGTCGAGCGCGGACCCGACGCATGACCGGCTACGTGTGGCACCTGCCGGTCACCACGGAGATCGCCCGGAGGGGCGGTGTGGACCATTACGGGTACCCGAAATTCATTGCCGATATCGTCTTTGAACGGACCCCCGGCATCCTCACCTGCACCCTCGCGGAGGCCGGCGAAACGATCCTCACCCTCACGGGGAAAACCCTCTCGACCAAACCGGAAAAGCGCACACGTATCAGGACCTATTCCGTAAAGAACGGCACCCCTCTTGTCGCCAACATCCACGTCAATCCCCTGGATTTCGCGCAATCGATGAAACGAGATGCCGCCAGCCTGAAGATCGGGAGCAACCATGCCATCTGCCGCGAGCTCAGCGGGATCGGTCTCAGCGCAAGGCCCATCCTCTACCAGTACATTCCCCTGAACGAGGCGATTCTGTTTCCACCCCGAAACATGATAGATGACTGAATTGATAAGGGGGTCAGGTCTCAACATTCAACATTTTCGATACGGAAGGGCGCGCCATCGCACCCCTCTCTCTTG
>Ga0272441_10000277_pt1 | contig 116788 bp, 86 predicted proteins | sample SSMProp6N_FD_193582 | JGI IMG/M metagenome (GOLD analysis project Ga0272441, IMG submission 193582) | Marine sediment archaeal communities from Little Sippewissett salt marsh, Falmouth, MA, United States - SSM-Prop-6N | ecosystem: Environmental > Aquatic > Marine > Wetlands > Sediment ...
TGGCGCTGGGTTGGCGCTGGGTTGGCGCTGGGTTGGCGCTGGGTTGGCGCTGGGTTGGCGCTGGGTTGGCGCTGGGTTGGCGCTGGGTTGGCGCTGGGTTGGCGCTGGGTTGGCGCTGGGTTCGTGCGGGGCTAGTGCTGGGTTCGTGCGGGGCTAGCGCGGGGGCTGGGCAAAGGGGCGGGCGCGGAGGCGGCGGAGCACCTCGGTGTTGTACGTGGGGCGGTACTCGCTGAACACCGCGATGCCCACGGCGCCGACGTTGCGGGTGTTGCCCGTGGACCGGGCGGCGTAGCTGTTTCGGACCGAGCCGAAGCGGAAGGCGGCCACGTTGTAGCGGCTGGTGCGGAAGCCGCGGATGTAGACGCGGCCATAGGGAGCCAGGATGTAGCCCCGCTTGGTGAGGCTGGCGCGCTTGCCGTCGATGACGTCCAGGCCGTCCACCGAGGCGACGATCTCATGGCGCTGGCTCGAGTAGCTCCGCACCAGGATGCCGTAGCGGGTGCCGGCCTTGCCCATGACGATGGTCTTGCCGCCCAGCTGTACGCCGCGTAGGGGGCGGCGCAGGCTGTCGACGAGCTGCACGGTGATGCCGGGTCGGACGCGGTAGGCCGACAGGGTGCCGCAGCACCGCCGGCGGAGGTGGCGGGTCATGGCCACGAGCCCGCGGTAGTCGTTGTAGTGGATGGACACCAGGCCGTCGGGGCGGTTGCGCGCCCGTTGGAAGGTGGTGAAGGACACGCGGCTGCGCACGCGCTCGCCGAACACGGTGGCGAGACCCGGCCGGTGGGTGGGCTGCGGGCGGACGATGCGGCGGGTCTCCCGTCGCCGGTGCCGGTATGCCGAAGAGGGGCCGCGGGGGGCCGGCGGCGGGACGGTGACCCCGGAGGGGCGATTGCGGCCTTGCCGTGCCCGGGGCGCGGCGCCCGGAGATGGGGGAGGCGGCCGGTAGGTGCCGCCGCTGGAGCGGCCGACACCGGACGCGCCGGAGGTCGGGTGGTACCTGCCGGCGGTTCCGGAGGTGGCGGTGCCACCTGCACCGTAGCCGTAGTAGGACTTCTTGGGATGGTACGTGTGGTAGGCCTTGTCCCGGGCGCAGCCGGTGAAGGCCAGCAAAGTCATTGAGATGGCAGTGATGATGGTGCGGGCCATGGGCTTTACTCCTGCTGAGTGATTCAGCTAGGGAACGCCCCCGGGCCCCTTGTCCTTACACCGGGTCGTCGATTCTACTTCAAAGCGTCCCCGGCGCAGGCGGCCAGCTCCTTGCAGCTTCGCTCGCCCTTGGCCGCCAGGCAGTCGGCGATCTGTCGCGCCAGGGGGCGGTCGCGCTTCTTGAGGGCGCTGAGCCGCTCGCTGCAGCGCTTGCGGCAGGCCGAGTCGCTCGCATTGCCCCGATGGCACCTGCAGTAGTTCTTGCACCCCTTGCGGATGTCGCCGTCCCCGCACCCCGCCGAAAGCACCAGCCCGGAGACCACCAGCCCGGAGACCACCAGCCCGGAGACCACCAGCCCGTGGACCCCGAGCCCGGGGCGCTGGAGCCCCATGGCCGGGAGCCCTGTGACCTTGGAGATGAGCCGGCGCCAGATCATGTCGGCTGTGATACCAGAGTTGGAACCCGAATTCCACGGTGCTCGTGAGGCGACGCTACTTGCCGGGGGAGGCGAGGCGCCCGATCCGCCGCCCGAGTCTTTGCCGGTCCGCCGCGGTCGCGGCGTGGCGTTGGGCCTGACGGAGCACCTCCAGGGCCTCGGCGGTCTGATGGGTCTTTGCCAGGATGTCGGCCAGGTCCACGGCCAGGTCCGTCGCCCTGGGGTCGCGCTTCAGCCCGGCCCGCAGGGTGTCGACGGCCTTGTCGATGCGTCCCAGGGCCAGGTGGGCCCGGGCCACGGCCAGGCGGGCGGCCCGGGATCGTGGGGCAGCGATCAGCGCACGGGTCGCGTAGCGCAGGGCCCCGGCGTGGTCCCCCTCTGCCCTGGCCATTTCCCCGCGCGTGACCAGGCCGCCCAGGTGTCCGGGGTGGTCCTTGAGAAGGCGGTCGAGCTCGGCCCGGGCCTCGTCACGCTTGGACGCGCGGAGCAGGTCCCGGGCGAGGCGAAGCCGGATCCCGGCCGACCGCGGGAACTTCCTGAGCAGGTTTCGCCGGGAGCGGATCTGGTGACGTGCGGCGCCGTAGCGGTGATACTGATCGAACCCCCAGACGATCACCGCCGCGGGGCCGGCCAGCATCACGGCCACCACGGCTCCGATGAGCACCCGGCGGCGCTGGCGCTCCCGACGGCACAGGGGACCGAGCGCCTTGCCGTTCCAGTCCTTGACGCAGTCGGTGCAAAAGAGTCGACCGCACCGCTCACAGGGGGTGTCGGCCACCACCTCGGGGTGGTAGGCGCAGGAGCGTTTTCGGCTGTGGCCCGCGCCGCGGGTCATTCGTCGGCGGGGTGGGCTGCAGTGGCGTCGTCGTCGGCGTCGTCGGCGTTGGCGTCGTCGTCGTCGGCGTCGGCGTCGTCGGCGTCGGCGTTGGCGTCGGCGTCGGCAGAGTCAGTGACGGTGTCGTTTGATGTGGCGGTGGAGTCTGCGTCAGCGCCGGCGGCCGTGGCTGGCCTTAGCAGGGCCACGATGTCCGGCGCGCTGGTGTAGACGTCGCTCTCCTGGTGGTGGTCCAGGTACAGCACATAGGCAGCCACCTCGTGGGCGGGGTGCATGGCGGCCAGGTTCCTTGCGGCCGAAAGCAGCTGGTCGACGGGGATTGTCTTGGTGAAGGTCTCCTCCGTCTCGCCGCCCTGGTGGGTGACACCGATGGCGTCCAGGTACTCGATGAGCATCTTGCGGCGGTGGTGCAGCAGCCACTCGTACAGAAGGTTGTCGGCCACTTCCTCGTTGTCCTTGGCCAGGCTCGTTACCACCCGCCCGGCCCAGACCCTGCGGCGGGCCTTCTGGGAGACCATCCGCGAGGGCACCTTGATGTTGAGGTTGCCCTTACGCAGGGTGGTCTTGAGCTGATTCGAGTTCAGCTGCTCGCAGATGGTTGTGATTCGCGCCTCGCCGAGGCGCGCGCAGATGTCGATGGGTCGCATGATATTACCGGGGCGCGGAACGGCCGCGCTACAGCGATTCACCATAGGGGCTTTGACCCGGGACCGTCAAGCGGTCCGACCGTTGGGGTGCAGATCCCGCGGGGTGGCGGGTCATCGCGGAGGGAGGCCTCCCAGGGTCGGGCCCAGGTACACCGCGTTGAGCGCGTCGGGGCGGTTCAAGCGGGTCTTGAGGGTGAACCACAGCAAGCTCGCCCAGAGGCCCTTTTTGCTAAAGGCGATGAGCCGCGCCTTGGCCCGCGTCGCCACCAGTGGTGCGAGGATCTGTCGGAGGTCGGCCGCGGTGCGGGGCTGCGTGCCCGGTGCGGGCTGAAGTTGCGCCACGCCGAATCGGAGCCAGGCCGGCTTGGCCCGGCCGGGCCGCGGCGCGGGGCGGCGCAGGCCGGCATGGACGAGCTGGGTCCCGGGCTGGTTGCGGGCGGTGGTCAGGGCAGCCAGGTCGGTGACCAGCACCTGGCGCCGGAGCCTCGGGCTGGTCCGCGGTTTGGGGGTCTTGGCAGGTGCGATCGCCTTGGCAGGCGGTGTCGGCGTCGGCGCCGGCGTCGGCGTCGGTGTCGGCGTCGGTGTCGGCGTTGGCGTCGGCGTCGGTGTCGGCGCGGGCGCGGGCGCGGGCCTGGGTCTTGCGCTGGCGCGCGGACGCGGGCGGTCCGCCAGGGCCGTGGACCGGGGCCGGCGGTGTCGGCGCCAGGAGGCGTAGCCGCCCCGGAGGATGGCCAGCCGCCCCTGGGCGGCTCCCGTGGCATAGAGCGCCAGGTAGGCCCGGGCCGCCGCTGCGCGGTCGGTGAGGTCCTGCCCACTGTGCACGAGCACCACCGTCCGGCCCGGCGGGTCGGTGGGCAGCGCCGCGGGCTTGGTCGTTGTGGCGGCCCGCAGCCGCGCCAGGGCCGCGGCCAGCAGCGTTTTCCCTGCCGGGTCGTTGACGGCGCCCGGCAGGTGACCCCTGCCAAAGGCCTTGGCCTGGCGCAGATCCAGGATCGTCAGGGTCGAGGTGGCAAGACGCTGCTCCACCCAGGCGGGGCCCACTGTACCGCGCCCTGGGGGTTGGGGCTGGGTCACCGTGCGGTGGCGATCCGCGGATGGACGGGGACCCGGGCGAGGACCCGGGCCCGAGAGGTTGGGCAGGACCAGCTTGTTGGTCTGCGCAGCGGGCGCGGGCTCGTCCACGCAGGCGCCGAGCCCGGCCAGGACCACCACGGCGGCGGCACCGATCAGATGCTGCAGGAGGTGGCGCGGCACAGGGTGAGCAGGGCCTTGACCTTCTTGAGGTCGGCCGGTCTGTACATGATGTTTTTGAGCATGCGTAGGAGCTTGGGTTTGAGGCTCCGGAGCTTCTTCAGTAGGGCGGGGGAAGGCTTGAGCAGCTTCATGCCGCTGCGCCGCATGGCGCGCATGGCCTTGGCGTTGATGGACTCCGAGGTTTTGTTCAGGTAGCTCTGCATGGCCAGGGCCGCGCTCGTCACGATTTTCTGCTGGCCGGCGGTGAGCTTGGCGAAGGCGTCGTTGCGCAGCAGCATCGCGCCGATGGCCATGGTGATCCGGAAGCCCAGGGCGTACTTGACGCTGGTGTGCCACTGGAGTGCCTGGGTGGAGTGCGGCATGCCGTAGACGGTGTCGATGGTGCCCGCCTGGAGGGACGCCAGCACATCGGTCACCGGGAGCTTGTGGCCGCGCATGCCCATGATCTTGAACATCGCGGTGGCCATGGGATCGTGCTTCCAGCGCCAGATCTTGCAGCGCTTGATGTCGGACAGCGATCGGAGGGGATTTTTCGAGAAGAGGTAGACCCAGCCCACGCTCGCCATGGCCAGCAGACGGTAGCCGCGCGTGTTGTACCGCTTCTTGAAGACGGGCTCCATGGACTTGACCACGAAGCGGAACTCCTTGTAGGAGCGGTAGAGCATGGGCAGCTCCAGCACCCGGATGGAGCCGTCGATGGAGGACAGGGCAGCGGAGGCCGCCACGATCCCCTGGATCTGACCGGACTTCATGCGGCTCAGGGCGCGCTGCTCGGTGCCCGCGACGGCGCCGAAATAGACCTTGAGCACCACCTTACCGTGCGTCTTTTTTTTGACCTGGGCGGCGAAGCGGGAGATGGCGTTTGCCCAGGGGCCACCCCGGGGCATCACCGTGGCGACCTTGAGGGTGACGGGGGCAGCCCGGCCGTCGGAGCCGCCGCTGGCCAGGAGCACCGCCGCGGTGCAGGTGATTACCAGCCGTTTCATGGTCTGTCTCCACGTGCCACGTGGTGGTTGCCACGCTGGTCTTGAGCTCCGAGGAAATCGTCCTTGCGCCGGATGAGCCGCTCGGCCATGCGTTTGGCGAGGGTGTTCGGCAACCGCAACGAGGGCGCGTCGGGCAGGCGGAAGCGTCGAACCTCCTCCAGGAGCCCGACGAAGAGCGCTCGCTTGTCCTTGGGTCGGATGGGGACCTTCCGGGCCTTCGCGCCCAGCCCCACCCGCTCGAACTCGACACTCTGAAACTGCCAGGCCCAGTAGCGGGCGTAGAGCACGAGGTACAGCAGATGTCGCCGGCCGGTGAGCCGGATGGCGCGCTGGAAATAACCCTGAGACTTGATCGCGCTCCCTCCCGTCATCATGTCCCGTCCATAGTACAGGGCGAGGCCCGCCACCGGAAGGGCATTGGCGTATCGCGGGTTCAGGGCCACGGCGCGCTCGAGCAGCAAGGGGATCTTGCCGATCATCTGCAGCAGCCAGGGCTGATCGATGCCCAGCAGCAACGCGCTGCCGGCGCCCAGGGCGGTCCAGGTCAGGGCCGGGACCGCCCGCTTGTCCAGCTTGGCGATCTGCCGTGACACCTCGGCCTTCTTCGTCTTCTGCAGGGTGATGGTCGCGCCGTGGGTTCGCAGCAACCGCAGCCCCAGCTCGTATACCTTCACATACTGGCCGCGGGCCCGGCGTCGCATCTGCTCGGCGGCCTCGGGGTCGGTTCCCCGTAGCCGCTCGTAGTCGGCCTGGAGGAATCCGAAGGTGTACTCGTACAGACCCCGGCAGAGGAGCCGTAGGAGGGTGGGGTTCTCCGGGTCCGAGGCGAGGAGCCCCTCCAGCACCACGAGCAGGGCCGGCGTGGCCTGGCGGGCCATCTGGGGGTCCTTGTAGGAGAAGAGGACCGACACGGACTTGCCGAGGACCGGGCCGCTCTTGCGAATGACGTAGCGGGTCAGGTTGCAGCTCGCCGAGATCGCGATGATCGCCACCAGGCCATAGAAGAGGCTCTGGCGGGATGAAGCAGGTTTGGGAACCATGGGTCTCCAGAATCGGTGGATATCGATTGGACGATTCTATCATAGAACCCATTCAAGTCCGGATTTCGGCGGCCTGGGGAACATCGCCCGCAGGACGCCGGTATCTTGGACAAGAGGCAGTACGGCCGGCGCGACGCCACCGGGATCGACCCTGTGACGGCGTCGGCGGGAAGGATGTAGGAAAAAGTAGGACACAAAACTTCATGTGTGGTAATGTAGGCACAACTTGTCGAAGATCCTGAATGCGGCAGATCCGCCGCTTCTGGATCTCGGATCGAATGGCGAACGATCATGGTAAGATGGTGACGTTTTGATGAGAAGAAACCGCCACAAGCTACAGGTGCTCGCGGCCGCGACGCTCACCATTCCGCTGAGCCTCTTGTCGCCTTTGACGCCTTTGGTTCGGTCTGCACCGGCGGGATCCCGCACGACGAAGAGGGAGGTCTTTCTGGCCTCGCTCTATCGCAAGCCCTTGCCGTCGGTGGCCGAGATCCCCAGCGAGACCCTGCGTCGGGATCGCCCCGGCTACTGGCACGGCGTCTCCGACAGGGTCCTGCTCCAACGGATCCGGAGTCAGCCCATCAAGCGCATCACCTTCAACCGTGGCGGATCCAGCCTGTCGTTGCGGCTGAGGCTGGCCGACGGCTCGAGCGCGGCTTTCAAGCCCGAGCAGATCCATCCCCAGACCGTGCCCCGCAAGGAGATCGCCTCCTATCGTCTCAACCGGCTGTTGGGATTGAGCCGCGTGCCCCCGGCCACCTGGCGGGTGCTCACCTGGCGGGATCTCTACGCCAGGATCGATTCCCAGGAGAAGCGGTTCTTCTTCCGCTTCAAAAAGGAGGCCCGGTTTCGCAAGGGCGGCAAGCTGGTGGGCGAGGTGTCCTGGTGGATCCCGAAGATCCGCTACATCCCCATCGACCGGTGGAAGGCGCGGAAGCGTTGGCACCAGTGGCTCAAGGCCTACAAGCGGCTGCCTTCCCGCTACGTCGAGGTCACCGCGCAGCTGTCGGTCATGCTGCTCTACGACTTCCTGATCAACAACCCCGACCGCTTCTCCGGGTTCAACACCATGGGGACGCCGGACACGAAGTTTTTGTACTTCATGGACAACACCTACTCCTTCTTCCCGACGCCCCGGGGCGGCAGGAACGCGCGCACCGGCCTGGAGCGGGTGCAGCGTTTCTCGCGAAAGTTCTTCAGAAACCTCAAGGCGCTGACCTACGCGCGGCTCAAGCGGGGGATGGCCCAGCCCGCGGGTGCCCCCATGCCGCTTTTGTCAGAGTCCGAGATGCGTATGGTCATCTCCCGGCGGAACCACGCGATCCAACACATCAACTGGGTCATCGCCCGGTACGGGTGGGAAAAAACGATGGTGTTCCCATGACCATGGCCGTCTGCCCCGGGTGCCACTGCGAGGTGCATCCGCTCCTTGGGGACGCCCCTCTCGTCTTGGCGGACCGGGTGGTGATCTGCTGCTCGGAGGCCTGCCGGCAGAAGGTGCGGGATGGGCTGGGGCCCCATGGACCGACGCGATCCGCCGGGCCGCCCGCCAGTGGGACTGCGTTGCTGCGTGATGCGGCGGCCCCCAATGCACCGGGACCGCTGGTTTCGGACCTGGCGATGGAGGCGCCGGCGCCGGCAGAGTCCCGGCGACGGCGGGTCCTCCTGTCGACGCTGGCAGGGGGCGGTGTCCTCCTGCTCGTGTTCGCGGGGTACCTGATCCTCACCCACGCCTACGGGGGCGCTGCCGACAGCGACCGGGCCTCTCTGTCGGCCAACATTGCCAAGGTGCACACGCCGTTGCCCACGGTCCCGGACGCGTCGCCGCCGAAGCGGTCGGCAGCGTCGACCCCGGCACCCGAAGCGGTATCTCCGGCCATGGCCCGCGCCCGCCCGCGGCCGAGCCTCATGACGCTCAAGAACCGGTCCTGGACCATCCTGGAGGCCTTCTTGGCCAGTCGCACGGGGCGGTTCTGGCGAACGGCGGCCCGGGTCCTCGCCGAGCAGGGCCACGCCGGAGCCCTCGGTGCCCTGCGCAAGGCCCTGGTGTCGGACAGCTGGGCCAACCGGCAGCGGGCGGCCGAGGCCCTCGCCCGGCTGGGTCACCCAGAAGGCGTCGCGGTGCTCAAAAAGGACCTCGCGGCCCGCCGGCGATCGGTCAAGTGGGCGTCGGCCTTTGCCCTGGCCCGGTGCGGCGACCCTGCCGGGTTGCGGATCATCAGGCAGCTGGCCAAGTACCGGCAGCACCGCATGACCGCCTACGAGGCCCTGGTGCGCCTGGGTGACCCCAAGGTCCTGGCCCACCTGCGCGAGGTGCTCCAGAAGTCCCGCGCCCGGTACGATCGTTTGCGGGCAGCGGTGGCCCTGGGCATGAAGGGAGACAGGACGGGGCTCGGGGTGCTCAGGGCGCGCACGAAGGAGCCGGGCATGCACATGGGGGTGGCCCTGGCCCTGCAGAAGCTGGGCGCGCCGGAGGCACGACCTGCCCTCGTCCGTGCCTTGGACCACACCGCCCTGCGAGAGGAGGCCGCCCGGGCCCTGCGTGCCTATGGAGACGTGACCCTGGTGGCCAAGATGGCGCCCGAGCTGACCTCCGACAGTGAGGAGAACCGACTCACGGGCGCGGCGGCCATCGTGATCCTGACGGCCCAGGCCAGGGCGGAGGCGCGGTAGCCATGGCGCGAACCCTCTGGCTATACAACCTCTACCGGGCCCTGTGCACGGCGCACCTGCACAAGGCCGTCTTCGTCTTCGTGTTTTTGGCCCGGGGCCTGTCCATGGCCGAGATCCTCCTGCTGCAGACGATCTTCACCGGGGCCGCCTTCGCCCTAGAGGTGCCCACCGGCGCCTGGGCGGATCGCCTGGGTCGGCGGCGCTCCATGCGACTGGGCTCCCTGCTCATGGCCGTGGCCAGCGTGGGGTACTTCGTGGCCCCGGGCTTCGCCGCGCTGGCCCTGTGCGAGTTCACCTTCGCAGCGGGGTTGACCCTCACCTCGGGCGCCGACTCGGCCTACCTGTACGACCAGCTCGAGGCCGCCGGTCGGGCCAGGGAGTATCTGCGGCGGGAGGCCGCCGCCAACGCGGCCAAGTACGTGGGCCTCGGCGTGGCCGCCGCGGCCGGAGGGCTCCTGGCCTTTGTGCGCAGCCCAGACGCCACCTTCCTGGTGACCGCCGTGACCTGCGCCGGCGCCTTTGGGGTGACCTTCTTCTTCCCGGCCACCCACAGGAGCGGGCACAGTCGCAGCGCCGCTTCGGCGTCCCGGTCGCCGGGGCTGGTCAGGGGGATGCGCCAGGGGCTCGGTACCATCCGCAGGAGCCCGGCCCTCTGCTGGGTCCTGGCCTACTCGGCCCTGCTGTTCACCCTGGTCATCCTCAGCGGCACGCTGTTTCAGCCCGTGCTCAAGAACCAGGGCTTCAACTTCCTCGGCATCGGGCTGGTCTTCGCCGGGCTCAACTTCGTGGGCGCCGCGTCGGCCCTGCGGTTGGGGCGTGCGACCTGGTCCCGGTGGCAGGAGCCCATCCTGTGGCTGCTGCCGGCCCTGCTGGTGTTTTGCTACCTGTTCATGGGGCTGCTCGGGCCGCTCATGGTCGTGGGGCTCATGATCGGTCACTACGTGGTCACCGGGGTGTACTCGCCGGTGGTCAAGACCCTGATCAACGAGGAGGTGTCCGACTCCGGCGTGCGCGCCACGGTCCTGTCGGCCGAGAGCGCGGCCAAGCGGCTGGTGCTCCTCGCCGTGGCGCCCCTGCTCAGCCTCGTCTTCAAGCTCACCGGCACCGGGGACGCGGGCACCGCACCCAGCGCGGTGGCCATGCGCCCGGTCCTGCTGGTGTGCAGCGGCCTGGCCGGGCTGGCCTTCGTGGCGCAGTACTTCTACCAGCGCCACCGCCGCGCCCAGCGGGTGGCCGCCGACGTCCGCGGCGTGCCCGAGACCTCGAGAATCGACCGCCCGTCCTCGGCCGCGGTCCCGGTGCGTGCGGCTGAGTAGCCTTCGGCGGCTGATCAGCACAACCTTGCCAACCCGACCGCCGATCCATCCCGCTTGGCTTTGTCGCTCCTCGGTTGTGTACAGCCCGGTACGCGCCCTCGTCGCTTCGTGCCATGCGGGTGACGCCCCACCACGGCAATCTTATGTCGAACAGCCGCCCTTGCGCGGGGGAAGCCATCCCCCGGGCGCCGGGTACCATGGGCAACGTCTGGGCGTTTGTCCCAGGCGGCCTGACGCGCTACACTGCGCCTTTCGGAGACAGCCGCCCCGGTGGCGGCTCCAGCGGAGGAGTCATGGTGCGTTCGATTCTTTGCTCGGTCCTGGCCGCGGGCCTGGTTGCCGCCCTGCCCGGTGGTGTGGCAGAGGCGCAGGCTGTTCCTCCCGGGCAGAAGGTGGCCTGTAGGTGGGGCGAGCCCCAGAAGCTCGACGCCATCCCTGGGTGTGGCGCACCCCGTGTCCTGCACGTGACCTCGCCCCCCGGGGTGGAGCGGCTGATGTTCGCCCGGGACGACAACCCCACGCTCAAGCGCTACATGTACCGTTCCCGGGCCATCGGCGCCCCGGTCAAGTCCTTCAAGCGGATGGTGAACGTCTCCAAGACCGACGTGGTCCTCTGCCCCTCCGACTTTCAGAAGGCCCGCATCCTGGCCTTCCGCGTGGTGCGGGGCAAGGTCATCACCGCCCGGCCCACCTGCGAGGTCGGCCCTCCGGGGGCGGCCGGGACGGCGCCTGGCATGACGCCTGGCATGGCGCCCATGGTCGCCGCTGGCGTGACGCCGGCGATGACGCCTGGCATGACGCCGGGCATGGATGCCATGGCAGGGCGGAGCGTCACCGCGGCCATCGAGCGGGACAACCCGGTCCGCCAGCGGGACCTGGTCAAGCTCCGGCGGACCCTCAAGATGGACAGCCTCGCCCGGCTGCTGGGCTTGTTGGGGCTGGTGCTCGGCCTGGGCGCCGTCGTGGGCGTGGTGCTCCTGGCCCTGTCGACGCGCAAGCGGCTCGATCGGCTCGAGCGCCGCGATCGGCTCGAAGAGCGGGGTACGAGCAGGGGCAGGAGCACGGGCGCGAGCGCGAGCACGAGTGATGGCGAGAGCAAGAAGTCTGACGACTGATGGCCGCCGACCCGCCGAAGACCGTCCACATCGTCTCCCTGGGGTGCGCCAAGAACCGGGTGGACTCCGAGGTGCTCCTGGGCCTCCTCGGCAGGGCGGGGTATCGGCCGGTCTCCGACCCCGAGGAGGCCCAGGTGGTGGTGGTCAACACCTGCGGGTTCATCGAGGCGGCGCGGACCGAGTCGGTGGACACGGTGCTGGAGGCCGCCGACCTCAAGCGCACGGGTCGGTGCGAGACCCTGGTGGTGGCGGGGTGTATGGTGCAGCGCTACGGCGCCGACCTGGCCGCGGACCTGCCCGAGGCCGACAAGCTCATCGGCACGGCGAACCTCGCCGACCTCGTGGACCTCATGGCCAGCGAGGACCGCCTGCGCGCCGATGAGGGCCCGTCCTTTCTGTACGATCACACCTATGAGCGGAGCCCCTCCCTGGGGCCGCACACCGCCTACGTGAAGGTGGCCGAGGGGTGCGATCGAACCTGCGCATTCTGCGCCGTGCCGGGGATCCGCGGGCCCCAGCGCAGCCGCCCGGTTTCGTCCGTCGTCGCCGAGGCGCGGCACCTGGTGGCCGGCGGCGTGCGCGAGGTGTGCCTGGTGGCCCAGGATCTCACGGCCTACGGGCGGGATCTGTCACCGCGCCCCAGGCTGGCCGGCCTCCTCGAGGCGCTCCGCGAGGTGGAGGGGCTGGAGTGGATCCGGCTCCTGTACGCCTATCCCAGCGAGGTGGATGACGCCCTCGTCGCTGTGCTGGCCGAGGGGCTCCCGGTGGTGCCCTACCTGGACGTCCCTGTGCAGCACGTGGACGACGGCGTCCTCCGGGCCATGCGGCGCGGCTATGGGGGCGACGTGGTGCGGCGCCTGGTGGACCGCCTCCGCGCCGCCGTGGACGGCATCTTTTTGCGCACCACCCTGCTGGTGGGGCACCCGGGCGAGGACGACGCGGCCTTCGAGGCCCTCGTCGACTTTTGCGCCGGGGCCCGGCTGGATCACCTGGGCGTCTTCGCCTTCTCCCCCGAGGAGTCCACGCCCGCCTTCGACCTGGAGGCGCCGCCCCCGGAGGTGGCCCTGGGGCGTCAGGCTCGGCTCCTCGACCTGCAGCGAACCCTCTCCGCCGAGCGCCTCTCGGGGCTCGTGGGCGTGACCCTGGACGTCCTGGTGGACGGGCTGTCCCCCGAGACCGACCTGCTGGCCGCCGGGCGCCACGCGGGCCAGGCGCCCGAGGTGGACGGCCTGGTGCACCTCGCCGACCTCGACGATCCCACCCCCGGCCGCCTGGTCCGCGCCCAGGTGGAGCAGAGCGCCGACTACGACCTGGTGGCCCGGGTGGTCGGTCCCATCAGTCCCGCCAGAAGGTCAGGTCGATGGTCTCTTTGATCGCGGTGGTCTTGTCGTTGGCGTGGAGGTCGTAGGTGCCACCGAGGGTGACCTTGGCGTGGACGGGCAGGCCGGTGGTCGGGTCCAGGACGTACCGCGCCGTTGCCTTGCCCTGACCTCGGTGGTGGGTGTCGTGGCTCAGGGTTCGGGTGCGGCTGCGGAGCTTGAACGAGAGGTCGCCCAGGATCACGGGACGGTTGGCTTCCTGGCGCGCGGTGAGCTTGTAGGCGCCGGTCAGCAGCACGTCGGTCGAGCCCGAAAAGCCCGGCTGGTTGGTGAGCGAGTCGGCCGACTGGGTGCGCTTCCAGCCCACCTTGCCCGACGCGCGCCACCGGGCGCCGACGCCCACGGCTTGGTCGGGGAGCCGGGGCAGGACCAGGGGCAGCGCGAGGGCCAGGTTCACCGGCGAGGGCAGGTTGTCACTGTCCTGGATCTCGGTCACGATCCCCCGGGGTCCGAGCCGGCCCTGGACCAGCACGTAGGCGGGCCCCAGCTCTGGCATCCCGCCCGGCGGGAGCGGGCTCAGCCGCCCGACGCTGACGAGCCGCAAGACGAAGGAGCCCCCGCCGCCGGTCACGGTGCTCACCTTCAGCGCCACGCGCAGCCGCATCTTTGCCGTGAGCTTCAATGCAGGGCACCGGCGGGTCACGGCGAGGTGATAGGTCACGTCCTTCCCTGCCGCGGGGCGGTAGCGAAGCTTGGCCCGCGGCGCGGTGCCCGCGGCCTGCAGGGAGTCGGTCCGCTTGAACCGCGAGAAGTCGTCTGCCCGGCTCTTGGAGCAGCCACTGTCCGACATCGTCACCAGGGTGAATCCAACCAGGGCGGAAGACCATCTGTGAAACCGGGTGGCGTGCATTGCTCGTCGGGCTCCCACGCCAGCCCAGGGGCCATGCCAGCGTAGAGGTCTTCTACCACATCTACGCAGTCCGGGCCATGCGTCTCAGCCGGGCGCGGCGGGCCTGGGTGGCGTGGGGTAGGGGTGAGGGGTGGAGCCCGTGGGTCGGGGTCGGGGGCGTCGGGGTCGCGGTCGGAGGTTGATGGCACGGGTGGATGTTGTGGTGGTCTGCTTGAGGGTGCGGGTTCGGCTCTTTTCGATGAGGCTCAGGTCGAGGGTGATGTCGGACTTGGCCGAGACCACGGTGGCGTGGTTGAGGTCGATCTTTATTTCGCCTGTGCCTTGTCCGCCTCCGGTGACGCGCGGGCCGGCTGCCCAGGCGGCCCGCGAGGCTCCTGGCGTGGGGCCAGGCGAGTGAGCCGTGAGCTGGATCCGGCTGGTGATCTGCGCGTAGCGTTCCCGGCCGCCGCGCTTGATCAGGGCCAGGGTGTAGCGGGTGCGCACTCCCAGGCGCACCTTGAGGTTGGTTTTGGGCAGGGTGAGGGTCACGGGCTCGTACCGCTCCCAGGTGGCGCCGTGGCCCACGGCGTCTGCGGGGAGGGGCGCGGTGAGGATCTCGAGGATCCCGTTGGTCATGGGGGCGGCGAGCCCCGTGCCCCGGGCAGCGCCGCGGGCGGTGGCGCGGGTGCGGGCAGTGGCAGCGCCGCGGGCGGTGGCGCGGGCGCGACCGCGGGCGTCGATGGCGAAGCGCAGGCTCATGGCCATGAGGCGTCGCACCACGTCCTCCCGGATGGAGGCCGGCCGCGCCAGGCGCACCTTCCGGACGGACACCTCGGCCTGGGCCCAGCCCGCGGACACGCCGGTCACCCGCCGCTCCCAGTCCAACACGGCGGTGAGCGAGGAGGTCTGGCCCGCGGCCCGGTGCTTGACGCTCACGCTCGTGCGGAACCCCTGGTACTGCCCGGGCTCCAGGCGGTAGCGCAGCCGCACCCGGGGCTCTGCGCCCGCAGAGGTCAGCCGCACCTCCCCCGGGGCGTGGAGGCGCTGGTGGGCGAGGTTCTTCGGGGCCGGTGGGGCCTTGCCCTTGGGCGCGTCATCGCCGCAGCCAATGGCCGCCAGCAGTGGCAGCCACGCCGCCAGGACCACCGGGGCGGTCCCATGGCCTCGTACCCGGGTCACATGGACTCTTCGAAGCACTTGCGGAGCTTGGCGCAGTCCTTGATGTCGCCGCACTTCTTCATGGCCCGCAGGGTTTGTGCGTGCTGTTCGGCATCTTTGCTGGAGCAGTTCTGGATGCACTCCCGGATGTCCTCTTCCTGCTTCTCGGAGAAGTTGGCCATCTTCTTGGCGAAGCAGGGAACCAGACGCTTGCAGAAACGATCGCACTCGTTCTTGGTCAGCTTGGGGGCCTTCTTCTTGCATCCGCTGACGACCAGGGGCGACAAGCACAGCGCGACGGCGACCAGCCCGGTGGTGGCGATTCGGCTCATGGATGACCTGATGGACGACCTGGCGGCCGGGGAGACGTCGGGGGTTGGGACCTGTCCTCTCGACATGGTGGCTCCTCGCAGGTGATCGACGGGGCGGCGGCCTACTCGATGGCCTGGGCCACGCGCTCACCGATGTCCGTGGCGAAGTGACGATAGGTTTCGAGCACCTTTTCCGCAAGGCCCGGGAAGGCGTAGCCCTTGTCCCGGTAGCTGCCCAGCACCTCGCCCACGGTCTGGGAGATCTGACGCGTCACGGTCTGGGCCACCAGATGGGTCACACCCTCGGGCCAGAGTTGCCCTTCATTGACCACGCCGGCGGTGGACCGAGCGCCCTGCAGGACCTGGTCGGTGAAGGAGGAGGCCTTGATCGCCCGGGCGAGATCCTCGGCCAGCTTGGCGTGGAGGGTCTTGGCCAGGTCGCCCACCACCCGGTCGGCTCCCCCGGCGGTGCGCAGTCGGAGGAGGGTGACCAGGCCGAGCAGGTCCAGATCCTTGAGCTGGGTCGGGTTCACCGCGACCACCAGCAGGGTGCCGCTGGCCACGTCCCGGTGCAATGCCTGTCGCCCTCGGTTCTCGTCGTCTGCCCAGGCCTCGGTGATCTGGTCGGCCAGGTGCGTGGACCGCTGCATCATGCGCGCCAGGTTGGCGTCGCTGGGATCGGCGGCGATGACCTCGGTCACCAGGGACGCGAGCTGATCCCGGGTGGGCGTGGCCTCCTCCACGTCGAAGGTCCCTGTGGCGGCCCTCCGGCGGACAGCGGTGACGGCGTGCTTGAGCTGGTCCTCCAGTCGGCCGGCCTCCAGCTTCTCCGTCGCGGGATCGTCATTGGCGGGCTCGGTCGCGGGGTCGGGTGCGGGCGCCTCGGTCGCGGGCGTCTGGGCGACGGCGGTCTCGGCCAGGGGCGCCGGGTCGGCGGACTCGGCTGGTGGTGCCGGGTCGGCGGTCGCCGGCGCGACGGTCGCCGGGTCGGCGGTCGCTGGTTCGGCGGCGTCCCCAGCCGGGGCCTGGGGCACCTCGATGGTGTCGGGCACCCTGGCCTCCGGGATGGTGACCGGTCCGAAGTCATCGTAGCCAAAGGGCCTCTGGAGGGGGCCGGGGGGGGGTGCCTTTACCGCGGGCCCGGCCGCCTCGTCGGGGGTCCCGGTCTCGAGGGTCCCGGTCTCGGGGGTCCCGATCTCGGGGGTCCCGGGGGTCCACGACGCGATGAGCTCCTCGCCGATCTCGGCCGGCAGGGCCTCGTCGTCCGCGGTCACGTAGTAGAACCCGTCCAGCCGCTTGACCAGGCGGCCGCTTCGCAGGCGCGGGTGGACGTCTTCCCCGCTGCCGAGGAACTCGACGATCTCCTCCTCAAGGGCGGGCGCTCCGTCCTGGGTGGGCGGCGCGTCGGGGTCGGCGCTCGGCTCCGCCTCTGCCGCGGGCGCCTCTGCCGCGGGCGCCTCTGCGGGCGCCTCTGCCGCGGGCGCCTCTGCCGCGGGCGCCTCTGCGGGCGCCTCTGCCGCGGGCGCCTCCGCGGGGGCCGCCTCTGCCGCGGGCGCCTCTGCGGGCGCCTCTGCGGGCGCCTCTGCGGGCGCCTCCGCGGGGGCCGCCTCTGCCGTCCCGGGGGCGACCCCGGGCTCCGGCGCGGCTTCGCCTGGTCCGGCGTCGGCCTCCCCTTCCTCTGGCGCGTCCCACGCTTCGAACAGGTCGTCGCCGATCTCCTTGGGGATGGCCTCGCCGTCGGTCGTCACGAAAAAGAAGCTTCCGCCCCGATCCACCAGGTTGGCGCCGCGGAGCATCGGAGGCACCTCCGGCTCCTGGCCCAGAGTGTCGATGACGGTCTCGGCGGGCTCTGGTCCAGGCGCGGGTTGAGGCGCTGCGGCCGACGCGGACTGCCCGTGGATCGACGGCACGGGCGCTGGCATGGGGACTGGCTGAGCGGCGGGAACGTCGAGGCCCGGGTTGGTGACCTCGGGGGAGTCGAAGGCATCGAAGAGGCCGTCGCCGATCTCCTTGGGCAGCTCAGCGCCATCGACGGTCACGAAGAAGAAGTTGCCGCCGCGATCCACCAGCCTGGCTCCGCGGAGCTGCTTGGGCACGTCCTCCCCGGTGCCGAGGGTGTCGATGACCGTCTCGGGAGCCGGGGCTCCGCCGCCCGTTGCTGCGCGAAAGGCGTCGATGAGCTCGGTGGCCTGGGCCTCGAAGTACGTCGTGCCGTCGGGGCGGCAGTAGAAGACCTCCACCTGCCCACCCGGGTGCCGCCGCTCGATGACCTGGCAGCCGCGGATCTCCGGCGGCATCGCGGCGTCCGCAGGGTCCACCACGTCCACCACCATGTCCTGGAATTCCGGCGCCTTGGTGAGCGACTCCTCGTCGGCGAGATCGTCCGCGAACTTTTCCCATTTTGCCATGGTGCTCTCCCTTGTCGCCGGGAGTATACCTCGAAACGTCGACAGGGTTAACCCCCCGGTATTTCAGGTATCATCCCTGGGCCGATTCCGGAGAGATGCGGGCTATCCGCCCAGGGCCGCCAGGGTCGCGTCCAGGGCGCTCAGGGTGAGGCGGTACAGCCCGCCCAGGGACCCCAGGATCACCGAAAGGCTGAGCAGGAGCACGGCGATGCCGCCGAGGCCCTTGATGGGCAGGCCGAGGAAGTACAGGGGCAGGCGCGGGGCCAGGCGGCCGGCGAGGCCCAGGGACAGGTCCACCAGGACCGCCGTGGCCAGGACGGGCGCGGCGATGCCCAGGGCCACGAGCAGCAGCTCGGACCCCAGGTGCAGGGCCAGGGGCACGACCCGGGCGGGCGCATCCGGCGGCAGGGCGGCCCCCACGGGCAGGGAGAGGTAGCTCTGGCCCACGGCGCTGATCACCATCAGGTGCCCGTCCACCAGCAGGAAGAGCACCACGCCCATCAGCAGCATGAAGGCGCCGGTGGGGGAGGTGCGGACCCCCGCGGGCGCGGCCAGGACCTCGGCCATGCGGGCGCCCCGGGCGGTGTCGATGAGGCGGCCCGCGGCCTCCAGGGCGTAAAAAGGGATGGCCACGACCAGGCCCAGGAGGGCGCCCACCAGCGCCTCCCGAGCCACCAGGAGCGCCAGGGCCGTCGAGCCCGTGGGCAGGGGCCCGCTCGCCGCCTGGGCCGCAGGGAAGACCAGCAGGGTCAGGGCGATGGCCAGGCCGAGCCGCGCCGTGGCGGGCATGGACCGCGCCGCGAAGATCGGCGCCAGGACGGTCAGGGGCAGCCACCGGGCGGCCACCAGGAAGAAGATGCCCACGTACTGCCCGACCACCCCGCTGTCGAGCACCTTTGTGAGGAGGTCGGTCACGGACCGCCCATGTGGCCCACCTGTGCGATCGCCACCATCAGGGCCTCGGTGAAGCGCAGGAGCTGGCCGCCCATCCAGGGCCCGGCGACGACCAGGGCCACGGTGACCGCGACGATCTTGGGCACCTGGTTGAGGGTCTGCTCCTGGACCTGTGTGGCCGCTTGGAGGATGCCCATGGTCAGCCCCACCACCAGGGCGGCGAGGATGGGCGGCGCGCTGCACACCAGCACCAGCAGCAGCCCTTCCCGCGCCACCCGGAGGATCGTGTCATCCATCATCGTCGCTTCTCCTACAGGTAGCCCGCGATGAGGCCCCGGGTCAGCAGGTGCCACCCGTCCACCAGCACGAACAGGAGGAACTTGAAGGGCAGCGAGATGGTCGTGGGCGAGAGCATGTGCATGCCCAGGGCCAGCAGGATGTTGCCCACTACCAGATCGATCACCAGAAAGGGCACGAACAAAAAGAAGCCGATGATGAAGGCCTCCTTCAGCTCGCTGGTCAGAAAGGCCGGCACCAGGACCAGGAAGTCATCGCTGTGGATCTTCGCCCGGTCGCGCGGCTCGTGGAGGCGCCTGGCCAGGGCCAGGAAGGAGGCCCGGTCCCGGGAGTGGGCGTGCTTTTTCAAAAAGCCGCGCAGGGGTCCGGCGGCCTTCTTGCCCGCCGACAGGTAGCGCTTGACCTGGTCGGAGGTGGAGCCGCCCCTTCTGTTGATCTGCTCCACCTCGGGCTCGGCCACCCTCACGGTCTGCCGAACGACCGGCGCCATGACGTAGGCCGCCAGCACGAAGGCCAGGCCGGTGATCACCAGGGTGGGCGGCACCTGGGGCGTGCCCAGGGCAGAGCGCAGGACCGACAGGACCACCGCCACCTTCACGAAGCTGGTGAGCATCACCACGGCGAAGCCCAGCAGCGAAAGGGCGGCCACGACGACCACGGCGACCAGGGGGCTGTCCAGCAGCCGGTCCCCGGCCGGGGCCATGGCGGGCAGGGGCACCAGCACACACACAGACGAGAGTCTACTCATTGCGTCCGTCCTTGTCTGGAGCCTCCTCGCCGGGCTCGCCTTCACTCTTGGGGGGGCTGTCGGGGCCGGGTGTGATGGGCTCCGGCGGCGGCTGCCCCCGTCCCAGGGCGGCGCGGAGCACGTCCGCGAACCGCTTGGGGGGCTGGGCCGCCCGCTTCTGCTGGGCCTCGGCCACTGCGTCGGCGTTGACCTCGGCCAGGAGCGTCACCGAGCCGTCCCCCACGCCGAGCAGCAGGTAGCGCCCATAGGCCTGTACCAGCACCACCTGTCGGCGGCCATCGAGCGGCTGGCGGTCCACCACGGTGATCTCGCTCCCGCCGCGGGCCCGGCCGGGCAGGAGCCGCCCCAGCCCCCAGCGCAGCAGCGCCCAGGCCAGCCCGATGACGATCACCAGCGCCAGGATGGTCTTGAGAAGCAACCCGCCGTAGCTGGGCAGATCCGCAGAAGGAAGCGGCGAGGCATCGCCCGGTCCGGCGAGCAGGGGCACCAGTAGACACAATCTGTACATGACGGTGCCGCACACTAGGCGGGGTCTTCGGCGGTGTCAACGGGTAGAGAAAAGGGGCGTTCTCCAGGCGCCCCGACCGACGAGTCCAGCTACCTGATCACGCCGTAGATCTTGTTGATCTTGCGATTGGCAGACGAAAAACGCCCGTCGTTGTAGGACGTGGTCACCTGGACAAAGAGCTTGTTGACCTTGTTGCGCTTGGAGTTGCTCAGCTTCTTGCGTCGGATGTAGGCCGCCAGGCGCCCCATCTTGGCGCCGACGAACCCGCGGTTGATCTTGATGGCGCGCAGGGTGGCCCGGAGCTGGTCTGCGCCGATCTTGGCCCGGGCGTATTCCTTTTTGCGGATGTATTTTTTGATGTTGCTGATGAGCTTGGAAAAGCCCGAGGGCAGATCCGAAACCCGGATGCCCTTGCCCGACATGGTCGCCATGGCCTTGGCGTAGGCCGCCTTGGCGTCCGCCTTGGAGTAGGAGCGTCCGCCTCCGCTGGTCGGCATGGAGGGCGCGGCGATGGTGGTGACCATGGTGGTGGCCACGGCACACTTCTTGGACTTGTACTCGACGATCTTCCGGTACTGGTCGTTGAGGGCCTTCTCTCGCAGGGCCACGGCCTTTTCCCGACGGGCCACGGCCTTTTCCCGCAGGGCCACGCCGTGCTCCCGGACGCGCACGTTGGCCGAGGTGTCCCCACCTCCACCGGTGGCCTTGGCCTGCAGCGCCGCCGTGGCCCGGGCGTAGAACTGCTCCTGGCGCCGCAGGGCGCCCATGAGCTTGTCATTGACCTGGGTTTCGGCCTTGCGCAGGTCCGTCTCTTTTTTCTTGAGGGCGATCTCCTCCTTGGCGAGCTTGGCGTGGCCCTCGATGTCGTCCTTGGCGAGGTTGGCCCGCTTGGCCTCCAGGGCCTTGCGGGCGGCCACGATCTGTTCTCGGCTGGTCTGGAGCTTGCCGCGCCGCTTGAGCAGATCGTTGGCGCTGGCCTTGAGCTCCTCCCCCGACTTCTGCAGGGCCTTGAGGCTTTTGTCCGGACCGCTCTTTTTCTTGTCCTTGGTCTTACAGCCGGCCCCCAGGGCCAAGATCAGCAGGATGGATAAGGCTACGCAATGGGCTTTCATGGGCAATCCTCACGCCGATAACAATAGTACCCAAAACCTACCCTTGTTGGCGATGGTACGCAAGTTAGGACCCGGCGCGGTTGCATTTTCGACGGGCCCCGGTACTGTGGGGCCTCAGCGCACGGCCCGCGGCTCCCGGTTCGGGGCGGCGGACGGGAGTTTGCGATGGATTTCCAAGCAGTCTGGGACACTGTGCACGAGTTCATGACCACGCGGCAGGTGTTGGGGCTCGACGTCTGGCGCATCGCCGCGGCCCTGGGGGTGCTGCTGGTCATCTACCTGGCCCGGAAGTACATCCTGGGCATCGTCATGGGCTTTCTCGCCCGGCTGTCCAAGCGCACCGCTGCCCAGTGGGACGACAAGCTCTTCGACGCGTTGGAGCCCCCCATCGGCGCGGTGCTCCAGGTGCTCAACGTCTACGCGGCCCTGGCCATCTTGAACCTGCCGCGCCATCCGACGGACTACGACGCCATCATCGACAAGGCGCTGGTGGTGGCGCTCATCATTGTCTCCGCCTGGGCCCTGATCCGCTCGGTGACCCTGGCCACGCACTTTTTGACGAAGCTCACCGCCAAGACCAAGTCCCCGCTGGACGACCGGCTGGTGCCCTTCGTGGATCGCGTCATGCGGGTGGCCATCGTGATCATCGCCGGCCTCATGGTGCTCCAGGAGTCGGGCGTGCAGATCGCCGGCATCCTCGCCGGCCTCGGCATCGGGGGTCTCGCGGTGGCCCTCGCCGCCAAGGACACCCTCGCAAACGTCTTTGGCACCATCACCATCGTCGCTGACTATCCCTTCGACGTCGGCGACTGGATCAAGACCAAGGACGTCGAGGGCACCGTGGAGGACATCGGCTTCCGCTCCACCAAGGTGCGCACCTTTGGCAACGCGCTGGTGTCGGTGCCCAACGCCAAGGTCGCCGACTCGGCCATCGAGAACTTCTCGCGCATGTTCAAGCGGCGGATCTCCTTTCGCATCGGGGTGACCTACGAGACCACGCCCGATCAGATGCGCGAGGCCCTGGCCCGGATCCGGGACGTGCTGCGCAACCATGAGGACATCCGCCAGGACTTCTGGCTGGTGTACTTCACGGACTTCGCCGGCTCTGCCTTGGAGATCATGGTGTACTGCTTCAGCAAGACCACGGTCTGGGCCGAGTTCCTGGCCGTGAGGGAGTCGCTCAACCTGCAGCTCATGCAGACCCTGGAGGAGATCGGCGTGGAGTTCGCCTTCCCGTCGACGGCGGTGTACATGCGCTCAGACGACAGCCTCGAGCGCGATCGACACTCCGAGCGGTGCGCGGCCATGGTCGCCGAGCGGCAGAGGCTCGCAGAGGCCGAGAACGCCGGGGAGTCCCTGGACGAGGCCGACCGCCGCGGCGCCTCGGATGCATAGGGCCCGCTCGTAATTACCTTGATCGTTCAGGCCGCCGATGCATCCCGGGTCGCTTCGTTTCTTCTCGTTACATATCAATAAGTATGCGCCTCGTCGCGCCTCGCGAGCCGGGCGCCTTGACGTCCTGCACTGACCAAGTGATTTGCGAGCGGGCCCATCGCGCCAGATCCGTAAACCCTTGACAAACCACGTGGTCGGTACTATTTCTCCTCGACCCTACTAGCCCTGGAGGCTCATCGTGGCCAGAGTGACCGTAGAAGATTGTCTCGAGCAGGAACCCAATCGTTTCGCCCTGGTGGTCCTGGCAGCCATGCGCGCCCGACAGATCCAGAAGGGCTACGAGCCGCTGGTCAAGTGTACCAACAAGCCCGCGGTCACCGCCCTGCGCGAGATCGCCCGGGACAAGGTCCGCTTCCACGAGAATGTACCGGTCAAGCTCAACGACTTCATCCGCGACCAGGGCCTCCACGCTCAAGACCTGTAGCTTCCCCCGACAGATGCCGTTTTTGTTTCGACCCGGGGAAGACGTGGCTTTCTACAGGTCCACCAGGGCGATCTTGGAGAAGAAGATGTCCTTGATCAGCCCCCGCTCGGCCTGGGCGAGGTCCAAGGCGTCGAAGTAGATCCAGTAGGATGTCATGGTGAAGATGTTGCCCAGCAGGCCGATGGCGAGGTAGATGGGCGGGAAGTCGGCGACCTCCTTGGCCTCGATGGCCATGGCGAACCGCTCGGCGAAGAACTCCAGAAATCGGCGATAGGAGTCCATGGACTTGCGGGCCAGGGGCTTTTGGTCCAGGTCGGCGCTGGGCCGGTACTCGGCGATGAAGAACTCCAGGAAGGCCCGGTTGTCCGTGAAGAGATCCAGGATCGCGTCCATGCCGTTGTGGATCTGCTGCAGCGGGCTGGTCACGCCCCGGATGGACTTTTCCAGCTCGGAGTAGGCCATCTCGAGGGTGTCCTCGATGAGGGAGTGGTAGATGTCTTCCTTGCTCTCGAAGTGCTTGTAGATCGAGGCAATGGAGAATTCGCTGCGCTTGGAAATGTCGGCGATGGTGGTGTTTTTGAAGCCTTTTTCAGAAAACACCTGGCACGACGAGTCCAGTATTTCCTGCCGGTGGCGGGCACGCTCCCGTTCACGGCGGGTGAGGGGACGTTCTGTTTTCGCGTTTTTCATGATTCTCAGAAGGTGGCCGAGCTCAGCTCCAGTCGAGTGGTACCATCATACGGAACCGCGCTCGTCTGGCAAGTACCCAGGACCGGGCGGTGTTGGTTTTCCGGTTTTCATTCCCCGGGTTTGACGGTAACAAAGTTTGGCGGGCTCTTGTGAGATCGTCTATTATCGTGAAACCCGAGCCCCGGCCGTGCGTCCCTGACGATGGTCTGGCCGGCCCGGGGGAGTGAGTTGGGTCACATGGGGTACCGATGACGACCAGTGATCGTCCTGCCACGCCGCTCAGCGACGAGATCGTTGGCGGTCGGTTCCGGATCCGGGAGCGTTTGGACGCCACCGGGCGGGCCGATGTCTATGAAGCCGAGCATGTGCTCATCCACAAGCACGTGGCGCTCAAGGTGGCTCGAGCGAGCACGGATCCCGGCGAGAAGAACGTGGCCCGGTTCCAGCGGGTCGCCCGGGTGGCCACCCAGGTGGACCACCCCAACTGCGTGAAGATCTCCGACTTCGGGCTGGACGATCGCGGCTACGTGTACCTCGCCATGGACCTGGCCGAGGGGCGCGACCTGCGCCGCATCCTCGCCGAGGACGGCCCGCTCACCCCCGAGGAGGTGGTGGCCATCGGTTGCCAGGCACTCGACGGTCTGGGGGCCGCGCACCAGCGCGGCATCCTGCACACCGAGCTTGCGCCCCACTACGTGATGGTGGACCTGTCCAGCGGCACGCCGGTGGTGAAGCTGCTGGGCTTCGGCCTGGGGCAGCTCATGAAGGGCATCGAGAAAGGCTCGGTGTCGCGGTCGCTGGTCGACGGCGCGCCCGCCGACTACGCCGCCCCGGAGCTGGTTCAGCCCGGGGCCCCGGTGGACCACAAGGCGGACCTCTTCGCCCTTGCCGCGGTGCTGTTCGAAGCCCTCACCGGGAGGCTTCCCTGGGCCAGGGCCGAGGGCGACCCCCTGGGTCGCGTGAACGAGCCCTCCCGCCGGGCCTCCAGGGTGCGCCCCGACGGGATGATCTCCATGGCTCTGGATCGAGCGCTGGCTCAGGCCCTGGACCCGGATCCCAATCGCCGCTACAGCGACGCCCGGGACTTTGCAGACGCCCTGACCCGCGCCATCCGCGGGGATCCCCGGGAGGTGTCCACGGTGGCGTCGGTGCACCGGCAGTTCGGTCGGTACAAGCTGTTGCGCTCCATCGCCCGCGGGGGCATGGGCGAGCTGCACCTGGCCTCCAGCGAGACCCTGCCCGGGCTCACCAAGGTCTGCGCCCTCAAGCGGCTGCGGCCCGAGCTCGCCGCGGAGAAGACCTACGTGGACCGGTTCCTGGCCGAGGCCCGCCTGGCGGCCCAGCTCAGCCACGCGAACCTGGCGACGGTCTACGACGTGGGCAAGGCCGAGGACAGCTTCTACATGGCCATGGAGTTCGTCATCGGCAAGGACTGCCGGCGCATCATCGATCGCGCCCGGGAGGACGGCCTCGAGATCCCGGTGGAGGTGGCCGTGTTCATTGCCCGGGATCTGGCCGACGCCCTGGGCTACGCCCACCGCGTGAAGATGCCCAGCGGCGATGTGGGCCTCATCCACCGGGACGTGTCCCCCACCAACGTGCTCGTCTCCTACGAGGGGCTGGTCAAGCTCATCGACTTTGGCCTGGCCAAGCACGCCACCGCCCAGGGCAAGACCGAGACCGGCGTGGTCATCGGCAAGGTGGCCTACATGGCGCCGGAGCAGTGCCTCTGCGAGCCGCTGGACCACCGGGCCGACATCTACTCGGTGGGCTCGGTTCTCTTCGAGCTGCTCACCGGCAGGCGGCTGCGAGAGGGCGAGGACTTCGAGCAGCTCGCAGCCCAGGTGCGGCTGCCGCCTGAGAACCTGCCCGGCGATCTGCGGGAGGACGTGCCCCCCGAGGTGGACCGGGTGCTGCGGCGGGCCCTGGCGCCGGATCCGTCCGAGCGTTATCCCCACGCCGAGGGGTTGCGGGACGACCTCGCGCAGATCCTGGCGACCCTCAACCCGCGCATCAGCCGGGACACGGTGGCGGCCTTCCTCAAGCAGCTCTTTCCGGCGGAGCAGCAGAGCGAGACCGACCTGGCCCAGGGGCTGCTCACCGAGGCCGCGCCCACGAGCCCGGCCTCGGCCATCTCCGGGGTCGTCGACACCGGCGACTTCTCCGACTCCGACGACACCGTGGAGGTCGGCCGCTCGGCCGGAGGGATGCCAGGCAGCGGTGCCGACGGTCCCCAGGGAGACACGGACGACGGCACGGGCAAGACCATTGCCATGCCGGTGATCTCACCTGCCGAGGCCGCGCGCATCAAGAAGGAAGCCCTGGCGAAAAAGCCCACCCCCGCCATGGCGCCGACCCTGGTTTCCGACGGGTCGGCAGACCCTGGGGGCTCCGGGCCCGATGGAAACCTGTCGCGCTCGGACCCGGACCTCAGCCAGGTCGACACCCTGGACGGTCAACTCGCCGTGCCCGGAGCGCGACTGCCCACCGATGAGCCGTCGCCCGGTTCTCGCGGTCCGGGCTGGGCGGTGGCCGTCGTGCTGCTGATTCTGGGCCTCGGCGGCGGGTTCGCCGTCCACCACTTCGCGCTGCCGGGGTTCGGCGGCAAGGCCGCCAGGAGTGACACCGCGCAGCCGGGCGGAGGCTCTGGTCCGCCGGCCATGGCGCCGGCCATGGCGCCGCCCAGGCGTCCGGTGACGGCGCCTCCACCGCAGCGCCCCCGCCCGGTCGAAAAGGGCCCCAGCCTCGAAGACCTCACCCGCCTTGCGGCCCAGAAGAACCTCGCCCGGCTGGACCACCTCGCCCGGGCCGCGCTTTTCAAGATCGGTGTGCAGGTCATCGACCTGCCGGCCCTGCCCAAGATCGAGGCGGTCTACGGGCCCGTGGCCGCGGCCGTGAAGAAGCGGGACTTCGAGGGAGCCCTTGCCGCGCTCTACGCCCTGCGGGCGCTGCTCGACAAGAGGCGCCACTCCTGCAAGCGGGTGCGACGGCGCAAGTACAAGTGGGCCAAAAAGGCCGTACGGGCGATCCGGCGGGCCGCTCCGCGCAAGCGGAACGACCGCGTGAGCTTCTTGAAGCTGCACAAGTGGAAGGACCTGCGGGACCAGGTCAGGGTCGTCAAGAAGCGCTCCCGGGATCGCCAGCTGACCTGTGCCGAGAAGAGCCTGGCATACAAGAACCTCATCCCGGACCTGCAACAGACCCTCGCCAAGGTGAAGCCGCCCGACGGCGGCAGGCGCAAGGGTGATCGTTAGGCCGCCCATGCGACTGGCGTGGAACGCGACCTTCAGCCACCAGGTCGAGGAGTTCGACCTGCGGTACAACTGCCCCGACTGCGGTCACTTCGACGAGGTGGGGCAGGTCTGTGCACACCGGTGGCCCATGATCGACCATCGTCAGCCCCACACCGGCGCGGACCAGGCCGACAGAGAGGTGGTCTTTTGCAAGGAGTTCGAGCTGCGGTAGCCACCACGCTCCTTTTGCTGACCGTCACGCTGGTCACCGAAGGTGGCTGCTCCGGCAACGGCGAGCCGGTGCGCCGGTCGGGCCCGGACACACCGCCCTCCACGGTGGCGTCCAGGGCGGGCACCCGGGCGCCTCCGCGCAGGTCTGGCGTCGGTCGGCCCCGCCCCCCCGCGTCGCAGATCGTCACCGTCTCCCTCCTCGACCAGCGGTGGTCCATCAAGGCGCCGCCCTGCAAGCGGCTCGAGCGGCTCGTGGCGCTGGTCAAGGCGCGGCATTGGCGCATGAGCGGCTTTCGGCACAGCCGCCTGCCGCCGGACCTGGCTCCCCTCGAGCAGTTGGTCACCTTCCGCTACGACAAGCCGCGCCGGTGGCTCGCCCACCACGGCAAGGCCCTGACGCCCCGGCTGCGTGCCACCAGGGGCAGGGTCGCCGGCCTGCGGCTGGGCAAGCCCAGGAAGTGGCCCTGGAGCTCGGGGGTCTACGAGTCCAACCGGTCCCTGCTGCTCTTTGGCGGCATGGCTGCCCAGGTGAAGGTGCGGGTGCCCAGCCGGGCCGCGCTCGTCTTCGACCTGGGCCTGGTGGCCGGGCGCATGGGCGAACGCCCCCTGGAGCTGTCGCTCCATCTGACCGGCCCCCCAGGGGGAGCCGCGTCCAAAAAGCTCCTCGAGCACCACCTGGGCAGGCTCGCTGCCAACCGGTGGTTCCAGGTGCGGCTCGACCTGTCGGCCTACGCCGGCCAGATCGTCTCGCTGCGCTTCTCCGTGCGCAACCAGGGGCCCGAGGCCCAGCACATCGGCGCCGTGGCCGTGGGTCGCCCCGTGTTGCAGGGCGAGGCGCCAGGCTCCCGGCCGAACCTGGTCCTGGTGGTCCTCGACACCGTGCGCCACGACGCCTTGAGCTGCTACGTGGGCCGTCGCACCCACACGCCACACATCGACGGCATGGCCAAGCGGGGCGCCCTCTTTGTAAACGCCTTCACCAACGCCGCGTGGACCAGGCCGTCCCTCATGGCGCTGTTCTCCTCCCGCTACCCGTGGGCGGCCGGGTCCACGCCCAAGGGTTTCCACGTCAACCGCGTGGACCGCTGGTACGTCCAGCACGGCCAGGTGCCGACCTTCTTCGCGCACCTGGCCGGCCAGGGCTACCTGACCCGCGGGCTCATCAACAACTTCTTCATGTTGCCCCACGAGCGGGTGGGCCACGACCATGGCCTGGGCTCCTTTGCCCACATTCTTTTTGGCCAGGGACCCAAGCGGCGGGACAACCCCGCGATCACCGCCGGCGTGGAGCGGTTCCTGGCTGTGCACAAGCGTCACCGGTTCTTTCTGTACGTCCTGTACGAGTCGGCCCACTCGCCCTACTCTCCGCCTGCCAGCGCGCGCCGGCGCATGCGCAAGGTCATGGGATTGGACGAGCGCAGGAGCCGCCGACGCACCGGCCGCCGGCGCACCGGCCGCAATCGCCGGCTCAACATGATGGAGCGGTACCGCGCCGAGGTGATCAACCTCGACGATCACGTGGGGCGGATCCTTTCGGCCCTGAAGAAGAACGGCCTCGCCGACAACACCTACGTCGTCGTCACCTCGGACCACGGCGAGGTCATCAGCCGGCAGCACTGCTTCTTCATCCCGCGGCTCAAGTACCGCTCCTGCTACAGCCACTCGGCGTCGCTGTACGACCAGGTGCTGCACATCCCGGTGGTGCTCGAGGGCCCCGCGGTGAGCCCTGGTCGACGCATCGAGCAGTACTATCAGCACGTGGACCTGGTGCCCACGCTCCTGGACCTCATGGGCCTGCCCAACCTCCCCGGTGCCGTGGGCAAAAGCCACGCCGCCCGCCTCCGGTCGGCCAAGGCACTGCCGGTCACGCCCCGGGATGTCTACGCCGTGGGCCGGTGGGTGACGGGCCTGCGCAGCGGCCGGTACAAGCTCATCCTCCGCGCCCACAGCGCCCAGGGCATCGTCAAGGACGGCAAGAGGCGGCGCGTGCCCGCCGAGGTATACGACCTGGACAAGGACCCTGACGAGCGGTGGAACCTCGCGCGCCACCAGCCCAACGTGGTGGCTCGCCTCCGCTCCCGGCTCGCGCCCTACGTGAAGCAGGACCGCGTGCCCGAGGTGCCCGGTATGCCCCGCGCCCTCCTCCGGGAGCTCCGTGCCCGCCAACGGGTCACTGTTCTACCCCGCCCCAAGCGCGTGGGTAGGCGGGTCAGCCCAAAAAACCGGGCTGCAAAAACAGCGCCGCGGCGAAGCCCAGGGCGGTGATCCCGCACAGGGCAGTGAGCCCTCCCAGCAGGTCGTGGGGTCGGGGCCGGTTGAAGCAGGCCCAGGCGCCCCAGACGCAGGCCCACAGGCCGAAGATCAGAAGAAAAATTCCCAACAATACGGTCATCTTCCGGACCACCCACGCCCCTGGTTGCGCGCCCGTCATGATACCCCAATCCGTGGCCCCGTAGGATATTTGAGTCGTGGGGGCCACCTTTCTGTTGTATGATGTGAGCCAGTGCGTTTAACGTTGACATAATTTCGCGGGACCATAACCTAGGCGCCCTGGGTGTGTGGGCGCTGCCCAAGTAGCCAGATAGCCAAGAGAGCCAACCGCAACACGAAGGAGCGAGAAGAGATGAAGCGCAACCATAAGTTTTTGTTCATAGCCCTGCTGGCCGGCGTCTTCGCCCTTGGCACGGCTGCATGTGGCGACGACGCAGCCGCTGGCGATTGTGGCGACGACGAGTGCAACGGCACCGAGACCTGCGAGACCTGCCCCGAAGACTGCGGCCAGTGCCTGGTGTGTAACGACGACGGCATCTGCGACGCTGGCGAGTCATGCGTTGCCTGACAGCTCGAGGGTAGCCAGGACTGCTGCACCAGCTGCAACCTTGGAACCATGGGCGGCCCCGACCACGACTTCATCGTAAGCGAGATGTTCTTGCCCACCACCTCTGCGGAGGCCGCGGAGAACGGCGTGGACATCGACGGCGACGGCGACATCGACAACAAGCTCGGCACCATCATCAGCATGCTCGCGAGCTACGGCCTCGACAGCGACCTCAACGCCTCGCTGAACCAGGAGATCATCGACGGCAGCCTCCTGCTGGCCACCCGCGTCCGCGAGAACGACCCGGCCGACGGCGACGTGGCCGTACAGATCTTCCAGGCCGAGATCTTCGACGCCACGCCCGTGTTCCAGGGCAGTGACAACGTCACCATCGCCGCCGACACGCCGCAGGACCTCTTCCTCTGCGGCCAGTGGGACGGCGGCCCCGACCTCGAGACCGACCCCTCCGAGGTGACCATCGCCTTCCCGCTGCCCTCCATCGGCCTGCTGGAGGTGACCCTGTCCAGGGCCCAGATCCGCACCGTGACCGACTCGGACAACCCGCACCACGACAACAGCGAAGTGACCGCGACCAGCATGACCGACGTCATGATCGGCGGCGGCCTGACCCAGGACGAGATCTACGGCACCGACGGGCTCATCGAGTTCTTGGCCACCTTCATCCAGGACATGGTGGATGAGGGCGGATCCACCGCCGACACCATCGCCGACCTCTTCGACGGCGGCTGCACGGTCCTCCCGGACATTCCGGGCTGCGAGGATGTCGTGGCCGGCGAGGGTGAGTGCGACGACACGGCAGACCCGCCGGTCATCACCGTCACCGAGCTCAAGTGCAACGCCCTGCTGAACTCGGCCCTGGGCCCGGACGTGGACACCGACGGCGACGGCGAGTACGACCTGCTCACCCTCGGCCTCCGCATCGTCGCCGCGGTACCGGTGACCCTCCACTTCGAGTAGCCCCGGCGCTCGAAACGGTCACAAGAGCTAGGCGATAGCTCCCAACCCGCCCCGGTCCGCCGGGGCGGGTTTTTTTGTTCTGCACCAGCCGCCTTGGGCGTCTGTTTGATGCTTGAGCATGGTGCTTTTATGCCTCATACTGACATCATGAGAACCACAGTGAACATCGCGGACTATCTCGTCCTCGAGGCCAAGCGGCTGGCCGCTTCCCGCAGGACCTCGCTGGCGAGGGTGGTCGAGGACAGCCTGCGGAAGTACCTCGCCGAGTACCGGTCCGAGGCCTCGCGTGCCCGGGCCCCCTATGCCTTGCCTACGCTCGACGCCGTCTCGCCAAGGCGCGGAATCGATCTCGACGACACCAGCGATCTCTGGGACAAATGATACAGCTGTGGGATGTGAACCTGCTTCTGTATGCTTCGATTTCCCAGTCCGAGCATCACGAGCGCTGTCGATCTCTTCAGCAGGCCACGGTCGACGGGGATGATTACTTCGGTGTCAGCGAGCTGATCCTGGCGGCCTTCGTGCGTATCGCGACGAACCCGCGCGTGTTCGACCCACCGGCCGCCCCTGCCGCGGTCTTCGCCATCTGCACTGCGCTGAGAGAACACCCGCGCGCTGTTGCGGTGTCTCCTGGGGATCGGCACTGGGAGATTTTCCAGGATCTGGTTCTCGGTACGGGGATTCGGGGTGGAGATACGACCGATGCTTACCTGGCCGCGCTTGCCATGGAGCACGGCTGCGAGTTCTGGACCGCGGACAAGGACTTTGCGCGGTTCATGGGCCTGAGCTGGCACAACCCGATCACAGGCGCACGCGGGCGGTGACCGTCTTTGCCCGTGGGAACGGTGGGCCTGCAGCGATCGCGAAAAACAGCTACAGCCCCAGGGAGCGGCGTAGGGAGGTGCGGAGCTTGATCTTGTACCGGACCTCCACCCGGCCCGAGAGGGTGTCGTCCTCCACCGTGACGTCCTCGCCCTGCTCCCGGCGCTTGGCGCGGACCTGGGTGGACAGGGCGTCGGTGACCCGGAAGATGAGGCTCCCCTCCTGGCGCTGGCTGCCGGAGTAGCCCATCTCCACCTCGCCCCGGAGCTTGAAGAACCGGCCGAGGCGCTTTTCGACGAAGACCTGGACCGAGTCCGACGACAGGTCGAGCTGCAGGTCCACCGGCAGGTAGTCGGCGATCAGCGGGGCGAGGTTCGGGATGGAGGCCGACCGGCCCTTGCGGAGCTGGTCCGGGGTGCGCCCCGTGGCCAGGAGGATCAAGGTCTGGGAGCTGGTGAGGCCGGTGTTGGTGGACCAGCGCGGGATGAGACGGTTGAGGTAACCCGTGATGCTCAGGTTGATCTCGTGCTCGGTCTCGGACCGGTCGGTGTAGGTGGTGGTGCCCTGCAGCGACACGTAGGGCTCGTCGATCCCCTCGGGGCGGCCCCGGTCGAAGTTCACCGAGCCGGTGACGCTGCCGTAGCGGCCGCGGAGGAAGGGGATGGTGAAGGAGCCTTCCTTGAACTGCACCGTGCCGCCGATGCGGTAGTCGGTGTAGAAGCCGCTGGCGGTGAGGTCGCCCTCGAGGCCGATGTCGGCGAGGTTGTTCTTGACGCGCAGCGAGCCCATGGTGACGACCAGGCTCAGCTTGAGGTTGCGCAGAAACTCGTTCTCCTCGCCGGCGCTGGCGGCGGACTCGTCCACCCGGCTGGGCGAGAGGATGCGCTGGACCGGGTTGATGCTGAACTTGCGGATGTACCGCCCGTCCACCACGTCCACCGTGCCCGACAGGGTGTAGCACTGCTTGGGGTCGCCGGCGGTGTGCAGGGTCTGGATCGGGCGTCGTCTGTGGGTCGTGGAGAAGCGGTCGGCCCAGCCCGGCTTGCGCCTCGCGGCCCCACCGATGGTGAAGCCGCCCTTGCGCGCCCGGCACATGCGATAGTCTCCGCGGCCGGTGAGCCGCACCTTCATGTTGAGTTCCACCTCGTAGCTGCCGCCTGACCGGTGCGGGATGGACTCGCCCTCGAAGCGCAGGTCCAGCCCGTTCATGGCGAAGCCCTTGAGGGCCACGTCGCCGCTGAGCTCGAAGGGGCCATCGTCCACCTTGCCCCGCACCGCCGACAGCCGGACGATCCCCTTGGTGAAGTCCACTCGACCCGAGGAGATGGCGAGCTCCTTGCCGAGGCCCTTGAGCCCCATCTGCATCCGGCCCAGGGCCAGGATGCCGTTGATCTCCGGATCGGCCAGGGTGCCGCCCACCCGCAGGTCGATGCGCGAGGACTGCCCCCGGGGGCGCTGGACCCACTCGCTGGCCAGGATGCCCAGCCCCTTGGGGGACAGGTCCCCGACCAGGGTGAGGGCCAGGTTGCCCGGCGTCCAGTCCGCAAGGTGCACCAGCCCGTTGAGCTCGGCCTCGTCGTCGGCCAGGATGATGCGCAGCCCGCGCAGGTCCAGGGCCTTGTTCGAGATGACCACGGCGCCGCCCCGCACGATGAGGTCGTCGTCCAGGCCCGGGGTTCGCAGGGTGACGCTGGCCGGGTACACCGCGCCGTAGACCTGCGGCTCTTGCGGGCTGCCCTTGATCGATAGGTTGACGCCCACGTTGCCCCGCAGCCGAGCGAGCTTGGCCCCGGCGAGCATCTCCAACGGCAAGAGGTCCAGCCGGCCCCGCACCCGCAGGTCCATGGACCTGGGCCCCACGGTGCCCGACAGGGCCAGCCGATGCCGCTCCTTTTCGCCCGTGAGGATGAATCGCCGCACCGTGAGGCGCTCCCCGTCGTAGGTCATCACGATGTCGCCCCAGTTCTTGACCACGGCAGGGTCGGGCGGCCGGTCGTCAAAGGGGTCGGGGGGCTTTGTCACGGTGGCGTGGAGGCGGCGGATCGTGAGCCGCGCTTTTTGTACGCCGCCGGGGGCGCCCGCCGTCAGGGCCAGGGTGCCGCTCACCTTGCCCTGGATGTCCCCCAGGCGGGCCAGCTCGGGCAGGTAGGTGTGAAGCGGGACGTCGTGGAAGTCGAAGCTCAGGTCCGCCACCGGGGGGCTGCCTAGCCCCAGGCGGCTGCGGCTGCCCACGAAGGTCAAAAACGACAGCAGCGAGCCGGAGACCTTTGTCCGGTCCCCGGCCGCGTTGGGGGCGAGCCGGATGGTGCCGCCCCCGGCAGGGACGCCCCGGATGGCCGCCCGCAGGAGTCGCACGGTTCCTTCGAGCACCGGCGCGGCGGTGGTGCCCCCGATGGTGAGCGCCTCGGTGTCCACGGTGCCGGTCACCGGCGGGTCGGGCCCGGCCAGGGCCGGGACGAGTGACAGGGGCAGCCGCCGGAGCGTGACCTTCAGGGCGATGCGGCCCCGGGTGTAGACCTTGCCCTTCACGCTGAGATACTGCTTGGGACTGCGAAAGACGAGCGCCTTGTCGATGGTCACCTGACCCGGGCGGAACCGCAGGCCGACCTGGGCGTCTCGGTACCGCTGGCGGGCCGCCCACAGGGACCGCGACCGGGCGGTGAGCCCGCCCCGCAGATGGCCCAGGGGTCCGTTGACATCGAACCGCCCGCCGAAGAGGGCCCGCAGGGCGCCCCCCGTGGGGCCGGCGGTGTTGATCCCGGCGAATTGCCCGCCGGCCTTGAGGTGGGAGTTTCTGTACATCTTGCGCACGTCGCGGTCGTACAGACCCACCTGCGCCCAGGCCGAGATCGTGCCGCCGTACAGTTGGGTGCGCACGTCCTTGGCCGCCAGGTTGCCGTTGGCCAGGCCCACGGCCGCGGTGATCCGGCGTAGGCGTACGGGGCCGCTCCGCACGCCATAGGCTTGGGCCGCGCCCACGAACCGCGGGTTGTACACGCGCCCCTTTGCCCGGCCGGCCACGGAGAGGGCGGCCACCAGGGGCGGCTTGCCCAGCTTCATCAGCAGGCCCCGGAGCCGCTTGGCCTCGGCCTTGAGGGCCAGATCCATCCTGAGCGTCTGGGGCCAGAACCGGCCCTTGGCCCGGGCGGTGAGCACCGTCGAGCGGAAGGTCAGCCGCCGGATGTCCAGCCGCTCGGGGGAGGCGTGAAGGTCGCCCTCCACCCGCAGGCGGCGGGGCAGGGGACCCTTCTTGGCGTGGCGGGCGAGCTCCACGTCGAACCGCGTCCAGCCCCGGGTCGGGTCGTCCACCTGGCCCGCGGCGTCCAGCCAGCCGTTCACCCTGCCCCCGAGGCTCTCCCGCAGGTTCTCCGCCAGGGCGCCGCTCGTGTCGACCCCCTTGGCCCGCAGGGTGGCGCGCCACTGCCCGGATCCGAGGTCCAGCCGGGCCCTGGCATCCAGCCGGCCCCCCAGCACCTTGGCCACGAGCTGGTCCACCAGGAGCACGCCGGTCTCGTACCGGGCCGCGACCTCCAGCTCCTTGGCCACCACCTTGCCATGGCGCAGCCCCAGCCCCGAGACGCGCACCACGCCGGCGGGGTCGGTGATGGGGCCGCGCAGGGAGGCCTCCAGCCGGCTGCCGTGGTCCACCACCTGGCGGCCGCTCAGCCTGGCGAGGAGCCCGCCAAAGGTGGTGGCCGTGGCCTGGAGGGACACCGTGGGGCCGCCCGGCGAGGCGCCCTCGCCGCCTTTGCGCTTGGCCTTCTGACCGAGCCCGAACAGCCCGCCGCGGACGGTCAGGGTGGCCTTGTCCACGCCCACGGTGGCGTCCATGGCCACCCGGTCGGGGTGGTCGCGGGTGGCCGACAGCCGCCGCACCTTCACCCGGCTGATGTCGAAGAGCTGGTCCTTGTACCGAAGGGTCCCGCCCTGGGCGGCCGGGCGCAGGTCGTAAAACAGGCGCGCGGGCTGCCTGGTGCTGGCCGAGGCGTAGTGCAGCCGCCCGGCCAGGCTGACGTCGTCGAGACGGAACCCCACGTCGCCGAAGTCGGTGATGAGCGTGACCCCCGCCAGATCGAACCGCTTGACCACCATGAAGGTCCGTTGGCCCGAGGACTCCCTCTTCTTGGCGGCCTGGTCCTTTTTCGCGGCCTTCTTCGTGGTCTCGAAGGCGCCCGCCAGGCCGATCTCGTAGCGGTCTCCTGCCTGGTCGGGGCCGTCGGGGCGCAGGTATCGCTCCAGGCGGACGGTGGCCTGGTCGGCGTAGAGCTGCTCGAGGAAGAAGTCCCCCTTCAGGATGATGTCCCAGAGCTTGATCCGCCCCACGGCCCGGGGGACGTGGAGGGCCAGGTGGCCCCGGGAGTCGTAGATCCGCAGGTCGGTGACCACCACGTCGTCGTAGCCGTTGCGCAGAAGCTGCAGGATCGCCTTGGAGCGCCAGTGGATGGACCCGATCTGGATGCGACCCCGGTGGGTGCGGTTGAAGTTCTCGGTCAGCCGCTTGGCCAGGGCCTCGTCGTTGAAGTATCGGTTCGCGACGTAGTAGCCCCCGGCCACGCCCATGATGAGCGAGATGAGCACCAGCCGCCCGAAGAAGATCACGACACGACGCATCGATGAAAGCCCCTCGAGTCGCCGCCGGCCACGTCGACGACTCTTCCCTACCATTGTAGCATCTCGGGGCGGGCTGCGCTGGGTCTGAACCCAGGCAAAATCCTGGACACTACGGCGGGGCTGATGCTACCAACCAGACGTGATGATTACATCTGTTCTCCGCCCAGGTTGCGTCGCGGCGCTGGTTCTGGCCCTGGGGCTGGGTCTGCCGGGGTGCAAGCGGCTGCGGCGCCAGTCCCGGGTGGAGGAGAAGACCCTGCCGGCCGGGGCGGATCCGGCGGCCCGCCGCGGTGACGGCCGGGTTGCGGATCCCCGCGTCTACTCCGAGACCCGGTCGTACATGGGGACGCTGTTTAGGGTGGTGATCGCGCTGCGGGGGGACACCAAGTCCGAGGCCGGGCGGCAGCACCTGGCCGAGAGTCGCCGCCAGGCCGTGGAGGCCGTGCGCGGGGCCTTTGCCGAGGTGGTGCGCCTCGAGTCGCTCCTGTCTGCCCACCAGGCCGACTCGCTGATCAGCCGCATCAACGCCGCGGCGGCCAAGCGACCCACCCGGGCGGTGAAGGTGCCCCAGGAGGTCTTCAACCTGATCCTCCAGTCCATCAAGCTCAGCCGCAGCCTGTCCGGGGCCTTTGACATCACCTTCGCGCCCCTGGCCAACCTCTACCGGCCTCCGCGTGGGGCCCAGCCAGCCAGGGTGCCGAGCCCGGTCGACCTGCGGCAGGCCCTGACCCTGGTGGGCAGCAAGCACATCGTGCTCGACTACGACAAGGTGTCTGTGCGGCTCGGCCGGCCGGGCATGCGCATCGGGCTCGGTGCCATCGCCAAGGGCTACACCGTGGACTCGGTGGCCACCGTGCTCCGGGCCCAGGGGCAGACGGCCTTCATCGTGGACGGCGGCGGAGATCTCTACGTTTCGGGGCGCCACCCGGATCGACCTTGGCGGGTCGGCATCAAGGACCCCCGCAATCCGTCGGTCTACTTCGCCACGCTGCCCGTGCAGTCCAGGGCGGTGGTTACGTCAGGCAGCTACGAGCGGTTCTTCGACAAGGGCGGCGTGCGATATCACCACATCCTGGATCCCCGCACGGGCCGGCCCGCCTCCACGCTGACCTCGGTCACCGTGGTGGCTCCCAAGGCCGCCCTGGCCGATGCCCTGGCCACGGGGGTCTTCGTGCTCGGGCCGAAAAAGGGGCTCGAGGTGGTCAAGCACTTCCCCAAGGTGGATGCCCTGGTGGTCACCAGCGACGGCAAGGTGCTGATGACCCCCGGGCTCAAGGGCGTGATCAGGCACCAACCCCCGTCCCGACCAGGCAAGTGATATTGAAGCTTTGTTGCCGTTTGCAATTTTGGCGGGTGATCCGTACCATTTGTCTCATGGTGTAACACGGCTCTGCTGCGACCCGCAGAGATGATGCAGAACATCACCTTGACCATATCGGAGCCCCGGCAGTGGGACGGGTACTACAACGCCGGTGATGACGAGGACGTGCTCTTCGTCCCCACCGACGATCCGACCCCCGTGGGCTCCCTGGTGCGGATCAAGCTGTCCTTCTTGCAGGGGCCGCAGTTCTTTCTCACCGGCGTGGTCATCTGGCGGCGCCCGGTGAGCAAGGGACACCAGCGGCTCCGCCCGGGCGTGGGCGTGCGACTCCACCGTTCCGAGGGCTCGAAGATCAGCTACGTGAGGGGGTTCGCCCGGGGCGGGCTGCTCGACAAGCGCACGTCGTCCCGATTGCCCGTGCGCCTGCGAGTGACCTACAAGACCCAGGCCGCCCGGCGCATGAACTTCACGCGCAACGTCACCGAGTCCGGCGTGCTGCTGGCAGCCGCGGAGCTTCTGCCCGAGACCACCTCGGTGGAGCTCATCATCATGCCTCCGATGGACCTGCCCCCGGTGAAGCTGCTGGGCACCGTGGTGCGCCACGTGAAGGACGAGAGCGGCAATGCCATGGGCATCCGCTTGGACTTCCGCGATGAAGACGAGGAGCGTCGCTTCTCCCTGCTCGTGCGAGACATGGAGCGCGCCTTCAACAAGGGGCGGCTCGAAGAGCAGTTCATCGCGAAGTGATCACACGCCCGGTTGGATGTCCGGTCGGTGGCTCTCGCCGTCGGCGTCGCCGTCGGCCTCGACGTCCGCCCCGACGTCCGCCTCGCGCGGGTCGAGGTACTCGATGTGGCCGCGGGCGAGGCGGCTCCAGACCGTGTCGCTGTCGCCGGACAGGGCGAGGTAGTGCCGGAAGTGATCGGCGGCCTGGATGCGGCTGCCCACCTTCTCCAGGGCGATGGCGAGGTTGAAGTGGGCGTCGGCGAAGTCCGGGCGACTGGCCACCACCCGGCGGAACTCGGCGATGGCCAGGTCCAGCTGGGACTCCTGCTCGTAGAGGTTGGCCAGGTTGTACCGTGCTTCGGGCTGGTCGGGGTCCAGCGACAGGGCGCGCTCGAAGTGGGCGCGGGCCTGCGCGACCTCGCCCTTGTCGAAGCAGGCGATTCCCAGGTTGGTGTGGGCCGCCGCCAGGGAAGGGTCCAGCTCCAGCGCGCGGCGGTAGGCGTCCATGGCCTCATCGAGGGTCTCGCGCTCCTCGTGGTGGGACAGGCCCGTGAGGAACCAACGGTAGGCCGTGCGGTGGGGGTGCGGCTCGGGGCTCGAGGTGCCCTGGCTCGGCAGGGGGGTGGTGCGCTGGTGGGGCGGGCGCGCCAGGTCCAGGATGCGCACGACGTCGTCCTGCAGGTCTCCGGTGGACAGCTCGAGCATCATCTGGCCGGACGTCACGTCGAAGCTGGCGTCCTCGGCGTGGACCCACATGCGCTCGCCATCGGACTGCACGCGAAGCCTGGACAGGGGCCGGGCCACGTCCGGCAGCATGGACCGCAGGGAGGCCAGGTTCTTGCGGACGCGCTGGAGCGACAGCCCCGACTCGAGCAGGTCCCTGGCCACCTTGATGCCGATGAGATCGCTGAAGCTGTAGTAGCGGCGATTGCCCCGCCGGATGGTCGGGCCGATGAATCCCGTCTGGGCCCAGTAGCGGATGCGGCTCTCGGACAGGCCGAAGAGCCGGGAGATGTCCTTGACGGTGAAGACGTCGTCCATGGTCGCTACCGCTGGTTGACCAGTCCCTCCAGCTCGATGCTGATGCGCAGCTCGTTGCCGTGGTGGCTCGCGTCCATCTCGGTCTGCAGCTCGAACAGCGCGCAGCCTGCGGACCGCTCGGCCTCCCGCAGGGCCAGCTCGGCTAGCACCTCCCGGGCGATCGGATCCGACAGGATCATCTGGGTCAAGCGCTTGGCGGCCGCCGCGTCCAGGGGGTCCCGGATGAACGAATCGCAGGCTGACAGGTCCACCTTGATCAGGATGCTCCCCAGAAAGAGGGGGGTGTCTGTCTCGGAGGTGTCGAAGGACCCTTCGGCGATCACGTCGGCCGCGCCGATGAGGATCTCGAAGGCCGGCGGGGAGATCCGCTCTTTGATCTCCCTGCGGAAGAGCGACACCTTTCGCGTCGAAACCATGGGCTTGAGCTTTGGCGACGCGGTCTGGGAAGCGTCCAATTTCCTGGCCGACGACACGGGCCACCTCCAGTGGCGAGGCGCCACGTCGGCGCCCCGAATCCACCCCTTGGTGAAAAGAAATTGTAGCAAATCAACAGCGGCCGGGCAATTTCGTGCCCTTTTCGGTCCCCGCACCTTTGCGGCCCAGCAAGGCGATTCACCGCAGGTCCTCGACATTCCGGTGGTCGTTCGGGGTATAAAGAACAGGTGATGCCCCTGTGGACAACCCGGCGGATGGATCGCGGCCGCCCGTGGCGGTGGCTGGCCCTGGCCCTGGTGCTGGTGTCGGGCTGCCACTTTGACCCGTCCGGATCACCGGTCACCGGGTCCGACTCCCGAGTGGACGCGACGGTCATGGACGGCGGGCAGGTCGATGCCGACTCCGACGCTGCCCCGGGAGATCCGGATCCGCCCCTCGGCGTGTCCATCCCCCTGCGGGCCGGTCTCTGTCCGGCTCAGACCGTGAACGCCGCCACGGTCACGTCAGTGGAGGTGGTGGTGACCCTGGGGCCCACCTCCCGCCTCACCGACCAGGTGCACCTGCGGGTGCAGGGCGGTGGCAGCGTCACAGAGCCGGGGTCCCAGGCCGCCCCGGATGGCCAGGGCACGGTGGCCTTTGGTGTGGATCTGTCGGCCTTTGCCGACGGCCCCCTCACCCTCGCCGCCGCGGTGGAGGCCAGCGGCGGCGCGCGATCCCCCGAGGTCACCCACGCCGCCCGCAAGGACACCGTCATCGACCTGCTCGTCGACCCCGTGGTGACCCCCGTGGGCGTCAGTGCCACCACGCAGCAGGTGTCGGGCATGAGTGAGTCGGCGGCGGACCTGGTCGTGGGCAACACGACCCTGGGGACCACGATGACGGCCGTGGCCGACGCGGACGGGTACTTCGAGTCGGTGATTCCCCTCGGACCGGGTAGCAACCAGCTCGACGTGAGGGCCACGGACGCGGCATGGAACGAGGCCCACCACTGGGTGGACCGGTTCGCCGGCCCGCTGGTGGTGGACGTGGTGACGGGCGCCCAGGACGTGATCTTCACCGAGGAGTCGGCTACGCGGCTGGCGGCCTCGGGCGCGTCGACGCCCTGCTCGGACAGCGCCGCGGCGACCTTCGCCTTTGTGCGGGCGCCGGACCTCGGCTCCGGAGACGCGGCGCCGGACCTGTTCGTCGGCTGCGTCAACCAGCTGTTTGTGAATGATGGGCAGGGGTTCTTCACCGGGCTGGCCACGCCCGGAATCGCCGGAGAGCGGGGCGCGGTGTGGGGGGACTTCGACAACGACGGTGACCAGGACCTGGCCGTGGTGCGGACCGCCGGCAGCGACCTGTGGATCTACAGAAACGAGCTCATTCCCGGTGGCACCGTGGCCTTCTCCCTGACCACGGGGCTCATCCCCTACAATCCGGGGAACCCCGAGGGCGTGGCGTGGCTCGACTACGACCGGGACGGGTGGCTGGACCTGTTTTTGAACGACGGCGGTCGCAACGAGCTGCTTCGGGCGGGCGGCCCGGGGCTGCCCTTTGTCGCCGTGGGGGACGCGATGGGGGTCAACACCCTGGGCGACACGCTCAACAACGGGAGCTGGGTCGCCGTCAGCGACTTCGATGCCAACGGCGAGGTGGACGTCGCCGTGTCCGACGACTCGGGGCCGGGCTTTCTGCTCGCGAGCAGCGGCTCGATGTTCGGTGATGTCACCACGGGCATGGCCGCGGCCTTCGTCAACCCGGCCAAGCGCGGCCTGACCTTCGGTGACATGGACGACGACGGGTACTTCGATCTCTTCGTTCCCCAGGGGTCGGTGCTCGGCTCGCACAACGCGCTGCTGCAATGCGACGGGCCCGGCGGGGTGTTCACCGACGTGGCCGTGGCAGCCGGCGTGGATCTGCCCCTGGCCTACGACGGCGCCGCCTGGGGAGACGTGGATCTCGACGGGCGGCTGGACCTGGTCTACTACACGCTGCCGGTGTGGGATCGTCTCGATTTGGTGATCGGGCTCAATCGAGGTGACCTGGACTCCGACGGTGTTCCCGACTTCGAGCTGCACACCCAGAACCATCCGCTGGTCAGCCCCGGGGGGTTCCGCCCGGAGTCGGCCCTGTTGGCCGACGTGGACAACGACGGTGACCTGGACCTGGTCATCGCCAGCCGGAACGCCGGCCACCTGCTGTTCATCAACCCGCTCAACCGCCTCGCCGCCGTGCCGGCCCAGAACCCGCGTTACCTCAAGGTGGTGCTCTTTGGCAACGGGGCAGACTGCAACCGCACAGCGCTTGGCAGCGTGGTGTGGGTCCGCGACTGCGCCACCCAGGTCCTCCTGGGCACCCGGGAGGTCAACGGTGGCCGGGGCAACGGCGGCCAGGACTCCCCGGTGCTGCACTTCGGCGGAATGCTGCCGTCGCGCTGCGTTCGAGTCGAGGCGCGGTTCCTCGGGGGCGCCCACGTGATCCGGCAGGTCCGCCCCATCGACCTGCCCAACCACACCCTGGTGGTATTCCAGCCCTGATCCGCGACGGCTCAGAAACCACAGCGCTGCTTCATTGCCACCAGGGCCGGGTCTTTGGGGTTGCCCAGGTTGCGGGCCTTGTCCCAGCTCGGCCGGGCGGCCTCGCAGTCGCCGCGGAGGACATGGTACCGGGCGCGGAGGTACCGGGCCCACAGCAGGTACATTCGGGTCAGGGGGTCGGGGCCGGTGGTGGCGAGTCGAGCCTCGAGTCGCTGCCACCTGCGCGCGGAGGCCTGCCCGTGCGGCGACGACCCCGCCTGGGAGGGAGGGTGACGCGCGTCGGGGGGGAGGACGAGGGTCAGGGGTCCCAAGGGCGCGCTGTGCCGGATCATGGCCTCGCCGTAGGTGTCGTCGTCGAACTCGAACAGGACCACGCGTCGGCGGGCGGTCCTCTGCAGTCGCGCATGGCCCAGGTCGCCCGGGCGGGTCAGCCCGCCGATGAGGCTCTGGACCCGGGGGTTGCGTCGCACCAGGTTCGCCACGTAGCCGGGCTGGCTCAGGTAGCTGCGGTGTACGTGATCCACGTCCGGGCGGGCCCCGTCCAACAGCCGCGCGGCCCACACCCCGAACCCGGTCTGGTAGTAGCTCGTCAGCAGCAGCCCCCCTGGCGGCGGGCTGTCCACCACCAGGTGGGCGGTCACCTCGGCGCCGTAGGACTGGCGCAGATCCACCCGGCGCGAGGCGTTGACGACCGAGAAGAGGGGCCAGACCCCCAGGGTCGCCGCCAGGACCAGGGACGCCACCCGGAAGGGGGGGCGGCTGCGCAGATGGGCCAGCCCAACGATCAGGGCCACGGCGGCCAGCCCCGACACCAGCGCCAACAGCAGCAGCACATAGCCCAGGGAGTCGGGGTTGTCGGGCTCGAACCCCGCCACCAGCGCGGCACCGCCGTTTCCCAGGATCGCCAGGCCGACCAGCGCCCCCAGCGGGTGGAGTCGTCGCCGCAGCCCCAGGATCGCCAGCCCGACCAGCCCCGCGAGCAGGATGCCCGGACCGAGGTGGGTTGTGGCGGAGGTCGCCAGGGCCGCCACCCGGCCCGTGGGCTCGTGCCTCAGGGACCGCTTGGCCGTGCGGGTAAACAGCTTCGCGGAGACGGTCCAAGCGAAGCGCTCGGCCGTGTGGGGGGCGCCCCAGTTGATCTCGGGCGCGCGTGTGGACCGCACCGGCAGGTGCGCCAGGACGGCCAGGCCCAGCAGGGTCGCCAGGGCTGCGCAGCCCAGGTGGGCCAGGCGTCGCCTCCACGGCCGATCGCGCGCCAGGGCCACCGCGGCGAGGCCCGCGGGCAGGACCGCCAGGGTGAGCAGGTGGTGGTTGCACAGGCCGAGGCCCAGGACCAGGCCGGCCGCCACCAGGTCCCGGGCCCGGCCCCGGGTCAGGTACCGCAGTGTCAGATGCACGACTCCCAGGTTGAGCGCCAGGTTCAGCCCGTAGACCTCCGCCCGGACGCCCTGGTACAGCGCTGCGTGGCCCAGGACAAAGCCCAGGGTGGCCGCCGACGCCACGGGCCAGGTGATCCCCGGCGGCAGCGGCTTGGCCTCGGGACGCAGCCAGGTCCACCCGTGGTGGGCCGCGCGCCGGATCGTGAACAGCAGCAGCACCGCGGCCACTCCCAGGGCGATCCCGGAGGCGCAGTTGACCCGGAAGGCGATGCCCCCCAGCGGCACCAGGGTCGCCGCCTTGCCCACCAGGATCACCAGGGGATGCCCCGGCGGGTGGGCGTTGCCCAGCTCCCAGGAGGCCGCCGCAAACTCCGCTGAGTCCAGCCAGTGGGCCGCGGGCGCGGCCAGGGCCACGCAGAGGCCGGCCGTCAACAGAAAGACCGCGCCGCCGATCCACTGAGCGAGCCGGGGCGCGAGCCGGCCGTCCGGAGCCTGGTCCGCCGAGCGCATGGCCCGACTGTACCACGACGCCCAATCCCCCTGCAGCGCGTAGCGTGGGGGTGCGATTGATCGGCCCTGGCTTTTGTGCCATCCTGGGCGCCGAATTTTGCCGCGCAAAGCGCTGAGGAGCCTCAGAGATGACGGGCAAGCGGAAGCCGATGCAAGGGTGGACACGCGATGGACGGGGCAGGGGCCCGGGGCTCGTACCGGGGCTGGTGCTGGGCGTGGGTCTGGTGCTGGGATCGCTCGCCGTCGGCGGCGTGGCCGAGGCGCAGATCAACACCGAGGCCATGCGCCCGACGGTCCCCAAGGACGGGGTGCACGGTTGGCTCAAGGGCGGGGTGACCTGGAAGACCGGGAACAGCAACTCCTTCACCACGTCCTGGTTGGGCAAGATCGCCTACCACCATGGGGTGCACACGCCCTTTCTGCAGCTCTCCATGAGCTACTCCGTGGCCACCAGCGAGCGGTACGAGAACAAGGGCTTCGCGCACCTGCGGTGGCCGGCCATGTGGCACAGGCGGGTGGGCTCGGAGCTGTACAGCCAGGTGGAGTTCAACGAGTTCACCTCCCAGATCATCCGGACCCTGGCGGGGGCGGGCGTCCGCGTGGCCGCGGTGCTGCACAAGAAGTTCGAGCTGTACGTGGGCACGGGGTACATGTTCGAGTACGAGGAGCTGTCCGATGTGGACCCGGCCGATCCGCACCCGGACGTGACCAAGTTCCACCGCTGGACCAGCTACGTCAGCTTCCGGGTGCTGGTGTCGAAGTGGCTCGTCATCGCCAACACGACGTACATCCAGCCGCGGTTCGGGGACTTCGGGGACTATCGCTTCTTGGAGAGCCTGTCGTTCATGTTCAAGATCTACAAGATCCTTCACCTGCAGCAGCTGGTCACCGTGGCCTACGACAGCCAGTCGCCGTGGCACATCTACCCCTGGGACACCGCGATGCTCACCAAGCTGGTGGCAAAATTCTGAGAAGCGTCCGCCGCTGAGGTCCGCTGCCGGATGGAGGGACCCGATGGTGGGTCAGGCCCCGATCAGCAATACCCTGATCGCTCAGGCCGCCGAACCATCCCGGCTGGCTTTGTTGCCAGGCGGTCGTATCTTCCCGATATACGCCCTTCTGGCGCCTCGCCAGCCGGGCGCCTCGACGCCCTGATCTGACCAGGTAATTACTGAGCGGGGCCTCAGCGGTGCCGGGCCAGGGCCCTGGCGCGCTCGGCGTCGCCCACGGCGTCCTGCAACGAGGTCAGCACCAGCTGCCACACCTCGCAGTCGTACTGGGGATCCGCGTAGCGCAGCCAGCTTCCGCACAGGGGGAAGGCCCGGCAGGTGGAGCATTCGGTCTGGTCTCTGAACAGCCCCTCGGCGTACCCATCGAGCCTTCGGAAGGCCTCCGAGGACTCGACCTCCCCGGACTTGATCTCGCGTAGGGTGCCGTAGGGGTGGGTGTCGGCGAGGCGCGCCGAGATGCTGACCCGCCCCGCGTCGTCGACGAAGAGGTTCCGGTGGACGTTTTCGCCGGCGAAGTCCCACAGGGTCTGGTCCTCGCGGTCGGCGGCCGTTTTCACCATGGAGACCAGGGGCTCGATGCGTACCGGGCGCGTGGCGCTGGTGATCAGCACGTAGGACACGAGGCTGTTCAGGGCGGCCAGGTCGATCGCGTCGGGGTCGGTGAGGGGCATGGCCATGTTCAGCGAGAGTGACTCTCCCACCACCAGCTTGTCGTAGAGGTCGGGATCGTCGGGGGCCACCAGCACCGTCACGGTCTGCCGCCGAAGCGCGGGCAGCAGGTCCAGCAGCCGCCCCACGTCGAACCCCTTCCACCACAGGTTCCACCGGACCCGGCCGTAGTACGCCTCGAGCGCCGGCAGGTCGTCGACCGATGGCAGGGTCACCTCCCGGATGCGCTGCCAGGGGAGGTGGTCGGCCGCCTCGACCAAGGCGGCGCAGTCATCCACGCGCAGGTGCAGGGCGGGGCCGTCGAGGTCCTCGACCAAGGCCAGCGGCACGCTCACGGTGTAGTCGTTCGGAGGCGTCATCTATCGCTCCTCCTCTCTGCGTACCGGCTCGCCCAGGGGGCGGAGACACTCTTCGAAGAACGCCAGGTAGCCCTGGCACCACTTGGTGGGGGCCTCGATCGTCCCGTGCTCGAGGTAGGCGTCGTTGGGGCACCCGCCGTGGCAGTAGACCCACCACTTGCAGTCCTGGCAGGGGCCCTGCAAGAGCACCTCCTGCCGCTTGGCGAGGTTGAGGCGCACCTCGGAGCTCAGGATCCCCTCCCGGTCGGTGTCGAAGACCGTGCCGTAGCTGTACTGCTGCGTGTCCGACCAGCGACCGCAGTTGTAGATGGAGCCGTCGGGATCGATCCCCATGTGCGTGTTGTAGCAGTTCCCCTTGTGCGAGCAGGACATCTGATGCGGCTCCCGCTTGACGTGCGCCGCGAAGATCTCGTTGAAGGGCGCGAAGGAGGGCCGGAATCCGTCCCGCTCGTACAGCCGCCAGCCCCGGATGAGGAACTCGCCCCACTGGTCGGCCGTGATGCCGAGGTCGGCGACCTCGTCGCTCTTGCCCAGTCCCTCGGCGTACAGGGGGTTGAAACGCACCGTGGGGACGAAGGGGTGGTTGCGGAAGAAGGTCCAAACCTTCTCGGTGTCGCGTACGGTCTGCTGATGCACCACGTACACGACCCCCGTGTCGATGTCCGCCTCCCGGGCCACGTGGATGGCGCGGTACCAGCGCTCGTCGAGGCTCTGGTCGCCCCGGATGCCGCGCACGCCCGGGTAGATGTCGTAGGACGTGCCGATGGGGCGCGTCAGGATGGGCTTGAGCGCCTCCGCCTTGGCGGGGGTCAGCAGCGTGAGGTTGGACTGCATGGCCACGCGCAGCCGCGACCGGAGCGCACCGAGCTGCTCGTCGATGAGCCGGTCGAAGGTGGCGTAGAACCGGCTCGAGCGGAGCATGGGCTCACCGCCGTGCAGGATGATGTGCACGTGGCCGCGCAGGTCGGCGCGCAGGTACTCGGCGGCGAGGCCGAGGGCGCGCTGGGCCACCTCGACCGACAGGTGCTGGGGCTTGTCTTTGTACGCCGAGCAGTAGACGCAGGTGCCGTTGCAGGCCGTGCTCATCTTGAGGATGATGACCATCAGTTTGTCTCCTCGAAGGCGTAGCTGCGGCATCCGCCGCTGCACTGGCCGCGCTTTCGATACCGGCAGGGCTCACATTTTTTGTAGATGCCCGTGAAGCCGCGCTTGTGCGTCTCGGCCCGGATGAACTCTGCGTAGAACTTCCGCAGCGCCGCGAAGCCAGGGTACTCCTCCAGGGGTTGCGGGCGAAGCTTGGACAGGGGGAAGCAGGCCCAGGTGTTCAGGTCCGGCCCGATGTCGATGACGGGGCCGCAGCGGAACTTCAGGTTGGCGTTGGCCCGCAGCAGCGTGCCGAGCTGCTCGTCGGTGAAGTCGCACAGGGTGAAGCCGCAGTCCAGGGACAGGACCACGCCTTGGTGGTCACAGCGCTTGGCGAACTTGGCGATCTTCTCGGAGATACCGGCGTACTGCTCCGGCCGGAGGAAGTCGTTGGGCTCGCCGGCGATGGGGTGGGCCAGCCCCAGGCGGATCCGACCCCGGAGCTGGTACTCACCGATGATGTCGAGCAGAAAGTCCATGTCGGGATCGGGGCGGAACAGGTTGAAGCTCAGGCTGCACGCCATGCCCAGCTCCGTGAAGAACCGCTGCTGCATTTTGGTCTCGAAGTCGGCGCAGTCCCGCTCCTCGTTGACGTTGATGATGAAGCGGCTCCTGTCGGGGACCAACGCTGCGAGCAAGGCCTCGATCTTCTCGTTGCTCATGCAGCCGTTGGAGAACATCTTCACCGTGAACCTGCGGGCCAGCAGGTAGCGGTAGATGTCGACGAACTCCGGGTGCATGGTGGGCTCGCCGCCCAGCACCGTGATGACCGGGTCCTTGGCCTCCTCGAAGTAGTTGGCCGCGGTGACGAGGTTCTTCCAGGAGATGAACAGGGGCTCGTCCGGATCCAGGGACTTCAGCCGCTCCTGGGCGAAGCAGTAGGGGCAGTTCCGGTTGCACTTGTAGGTCAGCAGGAGGTTTGGCATTTCATCAACCCCGGAGGCCCGGCATAGGCGATTTTTGGATTAACCGATCTGTTTCCTGTGGAAAAGGCAGCGGCTCGCTCCGAGCTCGTGCCGGGACTATACACCAGTCCCATGACGGTCGCGACTGCCGGTCAGCCGGCTTATGGGGTGTCGGAGTAGTCCGAGTAGAAGTCGGAGTAGTCCGAGTAGAAGTCGGAGTAGTCCGAGTAGTCCGAGTAGAAGTCGGAGTAGTCCGAGTAGTCCGAGTAGAAGTCGGAGTAGTCCGAGTAGTCCGAGTACCCGTCGGAGTAGTCCGAGTAGTCCGAGTACCCGTCGGCATAGTCCGAGTAGTCCGAGTACCCGTCGGCATACCCGTCGGCGTAGTCCGAATACCCGTCGCCATACCCGTCGGCATATCCGTCGGCGTAGTCGGCATACCCGTCGGCGTAGTCGATATAGTCGGTGTAGCAGCCGGTCACGCCCAGGGACAGGGACGCTCCCAGTCCGAGCACCACGGTGGCCGCGCCGATGTCCCGTGTCTTGAGCAAGAAAGAGCGCCGGGTGATTTCCTTCTTCACCGCCAGGGTCAGCTTGTTTTTGTCCTTCATTCTCGTCTCCCTTGGGATCCAACCCATACTATTACACGTTCGGGACATTTTTCGAGGCGAAATTTGCCATCGTGGCCTCGTGGCTGGATTCGGGTTTCGAGGCGAAATTTGCCGTCGTGGCCTCGTGGCTGGATTCGGGTCACCCGGGCGGGCCGCAAAAAATTGGCCGGGGATCGTCTTCGGTGTATGTTCTAGACTACGGACCGGGTTGGCCTGATCATGAGCTCTGACTCCACATTTCCGCGGCGGTTCGGCAAGTACAAGCTCCTGGCCGAGCTGGCCGAGGGTGGCATGGGAGCGGTGTACCTCGCCGCCTCCGGCGCCCGGGGCATGGAGAAGGTCTGTGCCCTGAAGGTGGTGCTGCCGAGCCTGGCCACGCCCGAGTACTGCGGGCGCTTCATGGACGAGGCCAAGGTCATGGTGCGCCTCTCCCACGGGAACCTGGTCCAGGTGTTCGACGTGGGCGAGGTCGATGACGAGACCTACATCGCCATGGAGTACGTCGAGGGCCAGGATCTGCGGTCCATCTGGAACCGCTGCGTGGAGGTGCGACGGGCCTTCCCGGTGGACGTCGCCATCCACCTGCTCAAGGAGGTCTGCCGAGCCCTGGCCTACGCCCACTCCTACGAGGGGCTGCACCTGGTCCATCGGGACATCAGCCCGCCCAACGTCATGGCCACCTACTCGGGCGAGACCAAGGTCATGGACTTCGGCCTGGCCCACTCGGCCATCAAGCTCGAGCACACCTCCCCGGGGCTGGTCTTCGGCAAGGTGCCGTACATGTCCCCGGAGCAGGCCCGCGGCGACGAGCTGGACGGCCGCACCGACGTCTACGCCGTGGGTGTGGTCCTGTGGGAGCTGCTCACCGGGAAGCGCCTCTTCCCCTCCAAGGGGGACCAGGCCGCCGAGATCACCGAGCGCGCCAACAGCCCGGTGGTGCCGTCCACCAGGGAGCACACCCGGCGGGTGCCCCCCAAGCTCGACGAGCTGGTCCTCAAGGCCCTGGAGCCGGACCCTGCGGATCGCTTCGGGTCAGCCGAGGAGATGAGCGCTGCCCTGGGGCGGTTTCTGTCCACCAACTGGCCGGGCACCGACAACCACCGGGTGGGCTCCTTTTTGTCGGATCTGTTCGCCGCCGAGCGGGTGGAGCACCGGCAGCGCATCGAGGCGCTCCTGGCCGAGGCGGCGATCCTGGACGCCCCGGAGGCGTCGGACGGCGCCGCCGACGCACCGGCCGACGCCCCCGAGGACGAGGCGCTGCTGGGAGGCCGGTATCGCCTGGGCAGGAAGCTCGGCGAGGGCGGCATGGGCGAGGTCTACGAAGCCGAGCACGAGGCCATCGGCAAGCGGGTGGCGGTGAAGGTGCTGCACCGGGGCTACGGCAAGTCGAAGGACGTGGTGGCGCGGTTCAAGCGCGAGGCCCGGGCCGCGTCGCGCATCGACCACCAGGGCATCACCGACGTCACCGACTTTGGCGTCACCGACGACAACCGCCTCTACTTCGTCATGGAGCTGCTGCAGGGGCGGCTTTTGTCCCGGGTGCTGGACGTCAGCGGCGCCCTGTCCCTCTCCGAGGCCGTGGACATCGGTCTACAGATTTGCAGCGCCATGACCGCCGCCCACGAGGCCGGGCTGGTGCACCGGGATTTGAAGCCCGACAACATCATCCTCGTGCCGCGCAGCGGCGGCACCGAGCAGGTGAAGATCCTCGACTTCGGCATCGCCAAGGAGCTCGGCCCGGCGGACCAGGCCGAGATGCTCACCCGGCCGGGCACCACCCTGGGTACGCCGGAGTACATGGCACCGGAGCAGGCCGCCGGGCAGCCCGCTGACGCGCGGTCGGACGTCTACGCCACCGGGGTGCTCCTCTACGAGATCCTCTGCGGGGAGCCGCCCCACACGGGCGCCAACGCCAAGGAGGTGCTCCTCAAGAAGCTGCAGGAGCCCATCGAGCCCATCGACCAGCGGCGGACGGGCATCCCCGAGGACCTCTCGGCCGTGCTCATGCGCTGTCTGTCGGCCAGCCCGGACGCGCGGCCCCGCTCCATGCGCGAGGTGGCCCTGGTGCTCGAGCGCGTCAGCGAGACGCTGGCGGGCCGGCCCCTCGAGCCCATCCCCGCGTCGGTGATGTCCATGCCCGGGGGGAGCCCGCGGGCCGCCTTCCGGCGGAGGGACGCCACCACCGAGATCGTCGAGCGCCACCAGGGTCGCCGGCAACGGCGCAGCCTGTACCTCGCCCTGGGCGGCCTGACGCTGGTTGTGATCGTCGGGCTGGTGCTCGCCCTGAGACCCTGGCGTGGAAGGGACGCAAGCGCCGGCGGCATGGGCAGCCCAACGGCGGCGGCGGGGCGCACCATGGATCCGGCCCTCGATGCGTCCGGCGCCGCGATCGCAGCCGACGCCTCCGGCGGCGCGCCGGACATGCGCTCGGTAGGCCCGCGCCGCCGACGCCGGGTCCCTGCGGCGGGCATGCACCGGGCTGTCGCCATGACCGGCACCGACGCCTCCACCGGCCCCGGCGTGGTGGAGCCCCCGGACATGGGAACCCCTGGCAACGGCAACGGCGCCGGCGACGGCGGCACCACCGAGCCCATGGCCCGCGCTACGGTCACCCGCAAGTCCGAGAAGGAGCGCGCCCGGGCCTTGCTCAAGGCCGCCCGTGGCCACGTCGCCGCCGGACGCTGGGCCGCGGCCCGGCAGTCCCTGCTGGAGGCGGGCAAGATACGTGGCTATCGGGGACGCGCCCTCACCGGGCTCGCCCGACTCTCGTTCCAGCGCGGCCGCCACGCCGAGGCCATTCGCAACGCCCGCCGGGCAGTCTCGGCAGGGGGCGGCACCTCGGCCCTGCTCGTCCTGGGCAACAGCCAGCTCAAGCTCGGCCGCTACGCCGCCGCCGCCAGTACCTACCGCCGCATCCTCAAGCGCCGCCCCAACCACGCAGAGGCCAAGCGCTACCTCGCCCTCGCCCTGCGCCGCCTGGGCCGGTAGGTAGCTGATCCCGATGTCGCTACACCGGAGCATTCAGATGCCTGTCATCCCCGCGAAAGCGGGGATCCAGTGCTGGATTCCCGCTTCCGAGGGAATGACGAACGACCACTGTTGCAGACTTTGGAACAGTTATTTGGCCACCCCCCAACCCTCACCGGGTTGCGGCTCTCTGGCGGTCTGAGTGCCAATTGGCTAAGATGCGCGCATGACCAACGACACCGCGGACACCTCTGACGCTCCTGCGTCCTCTGACGCCCCTGCGTCCTCTGACGCCCCTGCGTCCTCTGACGCCCCTGCGTCCTCTGACGCCCCTGCTTCCTCTGACGCCCCTGCATCCTCTGACGCCCCTGCATCCTCTGACGCCCCTGCATCCTCTGACGCCCCTGCCCCGCTGGTCTGGATCGACCTCGAGATGTCCGGTCTGGACCCCCAGCGTTGCCACATCCTCGAGATCGCCACCCTGGTGACGGACGCCGACCTGAAGGTGCTGGGCGAGGGCCCGGACCTCGTCGTGCACCAGCCCGACGCCGTGCTGGACGCCATGGACTCCTGGTGCACCGAGCACCACGGCGACAGCGGCCTCACCGCCGCCGTGAAGACCTCCACGATCTCGGTGGCCGACGCCGAGCGCCGCACCCTCTCCTTTTTGCGCGACTTTTGCGACCGCGGCGAGTCCCCCCTCTGCGGCAACTCCGTGTACATGGACCGGATCTTCATCAACCGCTACATGCCCAGGCTCGGCGACTTCCTGCACTACCGCACCGTGGACGTGTCCACCATCAAGGAGCTCGCCCGCCGCTGGTACCCCGACCTCGACCCGTCCCCCAAGATGGAGGCCCACCGCGCCATGGACGACATCCGCGAGTCCATCGCCGAGCTGCGGCACTACCGCGAGACGGTCTTCCGCGTAGGCTGATCACCGATCGCTATTCGGGAGTAATGGTGCCCAGGTAAACCGCCGTGGTGTAGGAGGCGCTCGGGATGAGACTGCCCGTCACCACGGGTGTCCCCTGGGCCGGTCCGACGTTGATCACGATGAAGCCGGATCCGCCCCCGCCCCCGCCGCCGAAGATCCCCGACGCGACGCCTCCGTCGGCGCCAGCGATTCCCCACGCGTTGGGCGCGCCGTCCCCGCCGTCGGCGCTCGGGTCCGAGCAGCCGGCGCCGCCGATCCAGCCATCGGACCCCTGGCCGCCCAGGCACCCGCCGCCGCCGCCGCGGGTGTGCAGGGTGCCGGCCACGTTCACCACGGGCGCCTCGAGGCTGAGAAGCCCTCCGGCGCCTCCGCCAGCCGAAACATCCTGTCCCCCGCCGCCACAGGCGTGGACGGTGCTGCCGGCGAGGACGTCGATGGACTCCCCGGCCACCAGCAGCAGGTTGCCCCCTGCCGCGCCGCCCACGCCGACGGAGGAGCTGCAGCTCCCTCCCGCGCCGCTGCCGATCAGGGGGTTGAGCTGCCAGTCGTTCATGCCCGCGCCTCCCTGGCCCAGGAGGTACCCCGCCACGGCGCTGCCATCGCCGCCTCGGCCGGCGCGACCGCCGCCACCGCCGCCCGGGACGCCCCCCAGGTCGCAGACCGTGTTTTCGCCGTTGGCCAGGTGAGCGCTGCCGGGCGCCGCGCCTCCGGGGCCGGGCACGTCCAGGTGAGCCGAAGCGTCCACGTAGGCGGCCGCCACCGTGATCGTCGTGCGGGCCACGATGGCGAGAAACTGGCTCCCGACGATGTGCACGTCGCCCTGGATGTCCACGTAGCTGAAGCTGATCACCCAGCCGGTGGTGAATCCGCCCAAGGAAACCGTGCGCGAGGCGTATCCCGACACCGGGCTGCCGTCGACCCAGACGATCTCTGCGTCCGTGTCGATGGTCGCCGTCACGCCAGAAGGCACCACCAGGGGGACGGTGCCCGCGGTCACGTCCGTCCAGGCCAGACCAGTGGGCTGGAAGATGTTGCAGCGCAGCGCCGTTGCGTTGCACCCCAGGACGCAGCTCGTCGTGTAGGCGACGAGCCCGTCGGCGCCGCAGGTCACCAGGTCGTCACCGGCGCAGGTCACGCCGCTGGGCACACAGTCGTTGCACGCGTTCCGCGCGGGGTTGCACCCGTGGCTGCAGGTGACCTGGCTCACGACCTCGCCGGTGCTCCCGCACTCGACGAGGTCGTCTCCGCTGCACGTCGTGGTGTCCGGGACGCAGTCGTAGCAGCGGTCGTTCACCACATCGCAGCCATGGGCGCAGGGGGTCGTGTCCACGGGCAGCCCCAGGGGCCCGCAGGTCACCAGGTCGTCACCCACGCACGCCAGGTCGTCGGGATAGCAAACGTTGCAGGTCTGGCGGCTCTCCGAGCAGCCGTAGGGACAGGTCTCCCGCGACGCCTCCAGCCCGTCTGCGCCGCAGGTCACCAGGTCCTCGGCCTCGCAGGTCTGGGTCTCCGGCTCGCAGCCGTTGCACTCGGACCGGTCGCTGTTGCACCCGTGGGTGCACCCCTCGCTGGTGGAGTTGCCGTCGGCGTCACAGTCCACCAGGAAGTCCCCGTAGCAGGCCAGGGTGCTCGGCACGCAGCTCTCGCACTCCGCAATCCCACCCGCCAGCTCCACGCAGCCCGTGGCGCAGAACTCCGAGCCCTCGATCAGCCCGTCGGTGTCACAGGTGATCAGGTCGCTTCCATCGCAGGACTCCCCCGACCCGGGCACGCACTCCGCGCAGCCCAGCGCGCCTTCGGTGCACCCGTACTGCCCGCAGGCCAGCACCATGGGCATCTGCGAAGCGTCGCAGGTCACCGCGTCATCCCCCTCACACTCCACGAAGTCCCCCTCCACGCGGTTGAAGCAGGGGTTGGGCTCACACAGCCCATCCTCCGAGCACAGCTCCGTGGTCAAGCACTCGCTGTGGTCGTTACAGTGCTGCTCGCCCTTGCAGCCAACGCCCCCAAGCCAACCCCAAGCCAACACCAGGCTCACCAGGCTCACCAGTCCAAGCGTCGCTCTCATCACAATTTCTCCCGTGGCGGTTTCTGTACCACAGTTATCGACAGGTGGGCCAGCAGGTTGCGTGCAAGGAAGAAGCGAAGACCAAACCCAGCGGAATTACGGATAATACTCGTCCGCCCCGATGTCGGGCAAGGCGTCCCGGACCTGGCCGTCGAAGTCGTGGGTCGGAGGATCCACGGTGTCCCCGGCGTTGATGCAAGGCGATCCGACATCGAGATGGTAGTCGTCGCCTCCCACAAAAGCCGGGGTGCCGTCCGTGGTCGTCCAGGAATCCGTGACAGTGCACAGCGCCGCTGTGTCTCCACCGATGTTTCCATAGGCGATCGTGCTAACGACCTCACCATCGGGAAAGCAAGAAATACCTCCCTCGATGGCCTGCGCATCGTTCCACACCACCGTGTTGCTGTGAAACCGGCGAGTCGTCCCGGGGTTGATAATCTGCACCCCACCATGCGTCGACGACACCCCGCCGTTCAAGGTGATCATGTTGTTGATCACCGTGAAGTCCGAGTCGCTCAAGTACACGCCGCCGCCCGGATTTGCAGAAATGTCATTTGCTTCCAGCGTCACGGTGCAGTTGGATGCGCTGACGCCGCCGCCGGCGTTGTTGGTGATGGTGTTGCCGAAGAGGATCAGGGTGGGTTGCGCGGCTGCCAGCCCGGTGCAGAATGTGCCGATCCCGGTGTTGGACCCGTTGTGAATGGTGAAGCCCTCGATTCTCGCTGATGTCGTATCCGTTGAAAGCAGGTTGTGCACGGTCACGACGTTGATGTCCAGGTTGGAGGGTCCGATGATGGCGCCGGGTAGACCGACAATCCGGACATCCTGGTTGTGGATTGTGATCTCGTAGTAGCTTCCATCGGCCACGAGGATTGTGCTCACGGTTCCGCCCACACGGGTGAGGGCCTCGGCGATGGTGCAGCACGCTACGTTCGTGTCGCACGCTCCAGAATCCGAGCAGCCCGCATCGTCATCCACGTAGATGATGTTGGCCGGGTCCACGCAGGTGCTGGTGTCCCAGTCGCAGACGCCGGTGTCGGGGCCGGCGAGGAAGTCGCAGTCGGCGTGGGCCTCGCAGGCGCGGCAGGTGTGGGAGGTCGGGTCGCAGATCTGGGTGGCGCCCCCGCAGTGGGTGGCCGAGTCGGTGCACTCCACGCAGCTCGCGCCGTCGCAGGCCGGGAGGCCGCCCCGGTCGATGCACTCCTGATGGTTCGCGCAGGCGGCGCAGTCCCCGCTGCTGTTGCAGATGGGCGTTGGGTTGACGCATTCGCCCAGTCCGGTGGCACACTCTACGCACCGGCCACCCTCGCACAGGGGCCGGTCGATATCCTTCTCAGCGCACTGGGCCGGCTGGGTGCAGGGCTGGCACGTCTCGTCGATGCACACCGGCTCCGCCGGCTCCGTACACTCCCCGTGCCCCGTGCACTCGATGGGCTCGGCATCCCCCGCGTCCGGCTCGGAGTCCCCCGCATCAGGCCCGCCGTCCCCCGCGTCCACATCCACCACATAGCAGCGGTTCGTGTCCAGGTCGCACTGCTCCCCCGCGAGGCAGTCCTCGTCGGACTCGCAGTGGTCCTTGGTGCAGCCTGCGCCCGCGCCGCCCCAAGCCAGGATCGCCGCGAGCAGCACCGCGCCGTGCCAGCTGCAGGGTCGATCCGCCATCATGACGTTGTTGAAAAATCGCATCATCAGAACCGCCCCCAAACGAACACAGAACCCCGGGGATCAACACCGACCGTGATTTTGACGGGGACCTTGCTCTGCTTCTTGATCAGCCCGTAGATGAACAGCCCCGTGCCCGCCGCTACCGCTGCTGCGCCAACCGCGGTCAGGATCGCGCCGCCTGTGTTGGTGTCGTACAAACAGCGTCGCCCGTTGCAGCCAGAGGGTTTCACGTTGCCGTCGAGCACGAGCAGCACGATGCCCGGGATCAGCGCGGCCACGCCGGCGCCGATCCCCACCAAGCCCCAACGTCGCAGAGCTTTTCCCTTGTCCACGACGCGAAATCGCGGCTTCACCGGGGTCGTGACCACCCGTCGCGTCACCACCCGTCGCCGATCGGGCAGCGCTCGACGGACCTTGCGGCGCGGTGGCGTCAGCCCGGGCATCCCGGCGGCTTTCTTCGCGGCATCGGCGGCGGCCTGGCTCAGGGCCTCGCGGGCCTCCTTCAAGGTGCACAGCTCACAGCGCCGCTCCACCCGGGCGGCCTGTTTGCCCGTGACCACCGCCGTGAGCACCACCTCCACGCGAAAAGTCGTCGTCCCCGAGGCCTCCACCGTGGCCTTGGCGCACAGCGGTACGCCCAGCACCGTGCCGATGCGCCTGAGGCACACGGCGGTCTCGCAGCCCTGCAGCCCGGCGTGCGGTTTGAGGGCGGCCTGGACCTTGCTCAGCCCGGTGACCGTCAGTCCCCCGGCGGCCAATCCGCCGGACAAGCTCTTGGCAAAGCTGGGCACCGCGGCGGCGTCCACACCATGAGTTGTCAGGGAGGTGATGGCCACGCCAGTGGCCGGGGCGCCCCGAGCCGCCGGGGCCGCGCCCACCAAGACCAAGCCGATCACCACAGGCGACCAGACAGCCAAAAGTATGGGTCCATGCATGGGCTACAGTATTTCTCCCGACCACCGGTCGCTGTCAACTTCAATGGACGCCCGATGGGTCGACGTTCCAGCCCCACCCCGAGGACACCCGGTGGGTCGACGTTCCAGCCCCCACCGACCCCTCTTCCCTGGCCTCGGCAGAGCCCCTGAGATTCGTCCAACCCCCGAGAACCGCGATCCTAATTTGCTTGACAGCCCCTGGGGTGATCACTATATAGCTTCACCTGGCGCTCGAAGGCCGCCCGTTCTCTTACATTGTGTTTTTTCGGTTACTCGCGGATCGTCTAATGGCAGGACGCTAGGTTCTGGCCCTAGTAATCAAGGTTCAAATCCTTGTCCGCGAAAACGGCAGTCACACCAGAGGCTGCCAACGGCCCCATAGTCTAGCGGTAAGGACGTCGGCCTCTCACGCCGAAATCCCGGGTTCAATTCCCGGTGGGGTCATTTTTTCTTCAATAAATACGGGCGCTTACAAGGCGCCCGTATCGTCAGTGCCCAAATAGTGCCCAAAAACTTTTCGAAGGGGGTCGTGAGTGTGCTTACACATGGCTCCCTCCGTCCGTTGCCGCGGCGGGTGGAGGCGGGGCAGGAGAGGGCACCGTCGTCAGCCGTGGGCCCGGGGCCTTCGCCTCGCCGGTACCGGTGCCGATCGCCGTCCCCGCCCCCTGGGGCGCCCTGTGCGCCCCGCTGTGCCCCGGCACCACCGTGGGCGCCCTGTCCAGCGCCTCCACCGCCTGTCGGCGGACCTCGGGCGACAGGTGCGCATAGCGCAGGGTCATCTCGATGGTCGCGTGCCCGAGCAGCTCCTGGATGGCCTTCAGCGGTACCCCGGCCATTGCAAGGTGGGAGGCGAAGGTGTGGCGAAGCACATGAAACCCGATCTTCCGCAGCCCCGCCAGCCGGCACGCCCGCAGCAGCCCCCCGGAGGCCTCCGACCGCGTGAACATCCGACCGTCGTCCTGGCAGAAGACCAGCTCCCCCCGCAGGTGCCGGTGCGCCTTCAGCGCCACCGTCACCGTCTCGCACAGCGGCAGCTTCCGCACCCGGTTGCTCTTCGGCGTCCCGATCTTACCCCGCGACACCGACCGCTTGACCATCAACCGCCTCGCCTTCAGGTCCACGTCCTCCCACCGCAGCGCCCGCATCTCCCCCAGCCGCAGCCCCGTCTTGCACCCCGTGATGATCATCACCCGGAAGTCACCGTCCGCCGCCGCCACCAGCCGGTCCGCCTCCTCGTGATCGAGGAAGTCGAAGTCCGGCGGCGCCACCTTCATCTGCTTCACCTTGGGCGCCACCTCGAGCAGCCCCCACTCCGCCGCCACCACCAGCGCCTTGCGCAGCACCGCCAGGTGGTTGTTGATCGTCTTGGGCGAGAGCCCCTTGGCGAGCTTCGCCGCCTTGTACCGCTCGATCACCGCCGGCCCGATCTCCTCCATGGGTAGCTGCCCGAAGGCCGGGATCAGGTGCACCCGCAGGATGCACTCCTTGGTCAGCACCTCGGAGTGCTTGTTGTTCGCCACGGCGTAGGTCTTCAGGAACTCCTTCGCATAGTCTTCAAACCTCCTTTCCTCCGGCTCAGCCCAGATCGAGCAGACGTCCTCCACGAACTCCCGCTCGAACTTCTCCGTGCCTTTTTTCGTCTGGAAGGGCGAGCGCTTGCGGAAGCGCTGTCGCCCGTCTCCTGGAACGTCGATCCAGACGTCGACGTACCAGACTCCGCGTATCTTTCTTGCTGGCATCGTGTGTCTCCTCTGCTTCAATCACACGCGCCTTTTCCCGTAACCACACACGTACCATCTCCGGGCTGAATCTCAAGACTCCATTGACCCGTAAGTGTGGAATCTTCCTCTGATTCACCCAGCTGTATATGGTGGACCGGGAGACGCCCAGGATCCGCACCACGTCCCCTATCTTCAGCAGGGGCTGGATGCTTCCTCCGGCCGCGCCACTCGCGCCGCTACCCTCGCTACCCTCGTTGATCTCGTTGCGCTTGTCGGCCTCGCGCTTCTTGCCCTTTCCCATGTCGCTCCTCATGTGCGCTTGATCGCGACCACCTTCGCCCCCGGGAAGGCGGAGCAGATCGTCGTCAACGTGATCGAGTGCTCCACGCTCAGCTCCATCCGGTCTGCGCCCGAATACACCGGCACGATCCAAACCTCCCCCGCCTCAGCGGACCGGATGCACACCTCCGCCCCGAGCGCCTTGAACGACGCGATCTCCTCGTCCGTAATGTTCCTGACCAGGGGAGGCTTGGGAGGCGCAGGGGGCGGCGCGGTCGGCGGCGCGGTCGGCGCCGCGGTCGGCGCGGTCGGCGCGGTCACCTTCGTCGCCGGACCGCGGTTGGATCCGCGGCGAGGTCTGTCCGGCAGCACCGGATTGCCGAACAGGTCCCGGTTGGGTTCGGGCGGGGTCGGCTGATCGGGCTTCGCCTCCGGGAGATCCTGGCCTCCGTTGACCTTCACCCACTCCCCGCAGGCCGCACCCGAGCTCCCGGACCGAGCACATCGCCCTCCGTCCAAGTAGTGCACGCACCGCCTGCTTTCACCGCATCGCTGATAGCGCGGGCAGGTGATCGTTCGGCCTGAATCGTCGGTCATCGAGCGCAACCTCCGGCAGCAGCCTCTATAGAGGCAAAGCCCCACCCGGCTCACACCGGGACATTCGACAGCCACAACCCGGTGTGCGATCGGTACCTCGCCGCTCGCAACAACCCCGTGCGGCACCGATTTCATTGACATCCACTCGCATCCGCCGATCATGAACCGGCGGACCGCAACCACCCGTCCGCCACCGGAGGCAGGCCCATGCCCATCTACGTTGTTCGCTGGCCAGAGCCACTCGTCAGCCTCGTCAGCGCGAGGAACGAGGAGGAGCTGAAGTACCGCCTGGACGAGGCGGCCGATCCGGGCGGCTGCACGTGGCAGATCTACAAAGGGCCGATCTGGGTGGACTTCGAGCTCCCGGTCGAGGTGGACATCGGCGACCGCGAGGACAAGCGACGGCCCCTGTCACCCGAGGACGTGAAGGTCGACATCGGCGAGCTCGCGCGAGAGCCCTGGCAGCTCGAGCCAAGCGACTCCCTGGGGGCGGACACGGCACACGAAATGTACGAACGGATCCGTCGGTTCGCCTTCCCGGCGCTGCAGCGTGCCCTGGAGACCGCCCCGGATGGCGATCCCGAGTCTCTCGACCTCGAGGCCGTGAAGGCGGCCGTGGCCGAGGACATGCAGCCGCTACTCGAATACACCTGGCGCCAGGCCCAGCTCGAGGCGCGCGACGACCCGGAGGCCGAGATCATGCGGCAGCTCGGCGTCACCGTGAAGTTCGGCGCGTTCGAGGATCAGGACTTGAACGACGACGATCAAGGCGGAAAGCCGGACAGCGAGTGACACAAGGTAGTTTCGTCTTTGCTCCGTGGGGTCTGTCGAAACTACTTCTTTGCCGGCGTCGTATGCCAGGCATCACGAATCTCCTTTTCGTCATCCTTTGCGGCTTCGAGACGCCAGGCTTCCAAGATGGCCGTCTGCTCTGCCGTCAGCATCTCAGCAGCAGAATACAATCTGTGTGCCATGATCACGCACTCTCGTTTATGCTCCTCTATGGAGTCCATCGGGATACCAGACGAAGCCATGCATGACTCATCACCCTCTTTAGTGCGTTCAAGCAGACAGAATTCACCCAAAAGAGAATTCAGTGCTTCAATTAGATTGTCAATTTCATCCTTCGTCAGTACTTCGGGATAGTGTTTCAAGATGGAATTTATCAGCTCCATTGAATAGCAGAAGTTGCGCGTACATCGATTGGTGACCATACCGACAACAGTGCTCACTAGCTTGGACGGGCATTGCCGCAGATCACGCTCCTTGGAAAGAACAATCCAACGCCAGACAGCGCGATGTGCCGAGCTGGCAATCCACCGGTCTCGCGACAGAAGCCCACTGTACAAACGCTGGAGCGTGCTGTCAGCGGTTTCTGGAGCATGGATCATCAACCCAGGAAGGAGCTCAAGCGCAGGGCAGCCAAATTCGTTACAATACTCAAGGTACTTCTTGACCTTGGCAACGACGGCTGGCTTCGTGACTTCGATTTCTGGCAGCAGAACGAAGCCAATCAGCTCAGCCAGATCTGATAGCAACTCTCTGATGCGATGTTCGTTCACGACAAAGGAGGCAAGCTCTCGCAGGTCCGGCACATTCTGGTCGACCCATGAATATACTCTCGAGAAATGCTCCAGGGCTTCCATTGGAGTCCATTCAATGTAGGTGTGTTCAGGGTCTGTCCTCCCTGGGTACTTTGAAATATTTCGTACTTGTGAAACTAGATCGTGAAATGGACCTAGGCTTTCAGTCTTTCGCTCCCTTTCGATCGGTGCTCCTTCAGGAAGCACAATAAGTCCTGTAGCAGGAGGAAGATCGCAGTTAAGAAGAAAGAGGTGAAGGACGCCCGGAACATCAACGTCTGGCGGGCTAGGCAATCTGAGATACGCATGTAGATTATAGTCCAGATCTGCCGGCAATCCGTTGTGTTCGTTGATTCTAGACCATATGGCCTCCCCAAATCGTAATGCAGTTTCCTCGTCCAACAAGCCTAGTGCGAAGAGGGCGTCGAGCCTGCTCGCAGCAATAGGCCTCGATATCTCACTTCCCTCGCCTACTAAGCGGACAAGTCTTTCGACCATCTGGGGTTCGGGCGAGAACTTCGTTTGGGCCTTTTGAGCCGATGACAAGCCAAGATATCTCGTCGGCTCAGGCCATCTACCATAGAACGACACATCAAAACCACGCTCGGAGTCCAAGATTGGCAGTTCGAAGAGCAGCGACAAATAGGCGTCAATGTCTTCGTCGTCTACTTGGGACAGCAGTCGTCGGAACATATCGTGTAGGTGTTCGTGGGCACCAATGGATATCCGGAATAGCGGGGAACGAAAGGCACGACATGATAGGTCCAGCACCTTCCTTCTTTGATCGCCATCGATCCGTATCAGTAAACGCGACAGAATTTGACCACACGCAGTAGCCACCCTGTACGCCATCGTTCCTTCAAGTCGGCTTGGTCGGCTAGCTTCTCGCTCATCTGCGAGCTCAAGAGCTTGCTCCATAGCTGAAGCGGCCAACTCGAAGAGTCGCTCGATTGTTTCGCTTGGCCAGCTGCGAATTCGGCGCTTGTTGAAGACATCCTCGATGGACTCTCTTTGGCCAGACCGTGCTAGCGTTGAAAGCGCTTTCAATGGGCATCGTCCACCGACAATAACAGCAGCGGCAGCAATCGACTTTCCGTACTGAGCATTCATTCCGCATCTATAGGGTATTGCAGAGTCTTCTACGGCGCGGAGAAACTGTAGAGCATCCGACTCTCGATCCCCCGTTCTATGTCGAAAGGTTGTCCGATACTGATCGATATCAAACAACTTCTTTGTTTCAACTGCTGTAGAGACACCGCGAGGCAGCTCCTCTCCCATTCTCTCTGCGCGCTCCCATGGATCGCATCCAAGTCTGCCGATCTTCTCCCAACGACGGTTGTCACTTTCACGCTTCCTGGACCGCTCCTCACTCTCGACTGAGAGTGAGTCGTGGGTTTCGTCTATACGCAATTGAAAACCGAGGATGTGCGCAAGCCAGAGAGCAGCGCCTTCTTGGGAAAGTTGCTCGAAATTGTCTCCAGCGTCGATGTCATCATAGCGAAGACTCTCAAGGGCTCTAGCAACCAAGGAATGCGCCTCTTGGTAGTCGCCGATTTCGGCCAGTATGGCTGCGCGCCGAACTTCATTGAAGGGGACCTCAGGGGTAGGTGCCCACTCATTCAGAGCCTTTCGTAGTTCGCGCTCTCTTAGTGAAGACAGATGATACAGTGCTAGTTCGATGGACAGGCGAGAGCATCGCCCTGGATCTTCGCTAGTCGCCTTAGATAGGATACTATACCAATGCTCGAACCGAGCTCCTTCATAGTCTTCCCTGAACTTCCTGAGCAAAGAAAGACCTAAGGAAAACCACTTTTCATCAAGCTCATTCCAGTCGAGAAGAGCATTGCCCTCCGGCGATGGAGAAATCGCGCCAGGCATTTGGTGTAGCAAGTCAGGCCGAGGGTTCACATTCTGCAGAGCATTCTCAACCATCTCGGCATGCTCTGAATCCAGTTGTATTAGCAGTCGTTCCTGTATCCACAGCACCTCATGCAGCGCTACGATGCGGTCAGGCGGATTCAAACCTGGAATGTCATCCAACAAGCCCGGTAGCGTCTTGGAAAGGCCCACGAGGAGCTGAGTCGTGTTGCTCTTCGGTAGAACAACCCATCCAGGATACAATTTGCGAAGGGCTTCCCAGAACCTGGCTTGCTGCATCGGTCCCGAAGGTGGCTGCGATCGTTGAGATATGAAACGTTGGAGAGGTTCGGAATAGTCAGCACCTACAAGTGGTGGATATCTCTCGGGACTGTGAGCAATGATGCTGGAATACAGAGATGAGACAACGTCTGGCCAATTCGATAGAACTGACGGCACGGGCCTGTAGAGGCTTCGAAGAAACCACTCCATGGCTGAATAATGGCGAACTGACTGGTTGGGGAATTTGCTGCTTGGGAACAGCGGAGCTAGATCAACGGCAATGACACCCGACTTCTCTAGAGAGACGATTCTCTGAGGTGAATAGTCAAAAACGCCAATCAAGTGGACCTTGGGCGCCCATCGCCCAAGGTTGTCACGGACCCACCCCAACCATTGCTTGAAATTTGGATCGTCCCCAGAAAACCCGAGCAAGCAGAGCACGTTCTCCATCAGCGACTGCTGTACGGTATTTACAAACGGAGCGAATTCTTTGGGGTACGTCCGATAGTCTTCTTCTGTAATGATAAAGGGCCGGTGTGAAGGAAAACTGCCATGAAGCTTAACGATGCGAGGCTGAGTCTTTCCAGCGAGGTCCTCGATTCTATGAACGGCATTGTATTTCTGTCTAAGATCACCAGTTAGTGTTCGTTCCAGCAATGTGTCGTAGTTGGTCGTAAACACGTCGGCCCAGGGGAGGTCCAGCAGGAGTTGGTGGAGTTGACCTGGGGAATAGTCATCGTCTGGTATGATATCTAGAAGCAAGTCGTCCAACGCCAGACGGCCAAATACATTTTCGAACTCCTGGGCAACTACGAGTGGTGACGCACGGAGAGCTCTCTCGTCATCTTTGCTTACTGAGTAGATCGTCGCGTACATGTGGCGAGCTAGATCCGTCCAGTTTGGCATTGGTTTCGTAGATGATGAATTACGGCGGGCATTCCTGCTGAAACCGGCGCCGACCATCACAGCAGCTCGGCCGTGCTCAATCCCACTCCACAGTAGCTTCCTAATGCGCTTTACGTGTGCCTCGGTGGGTAGTTTTGTGGCTTGTTTGTCCATGTGTTACTCAACCCTCCGCCGCACGACTTGACGTGCTGTGAGAAACCACCTCCCGCGCGCCAGCTATATCGAGAACGCTGTCCTCAATAAGGGCCCAGAGCGACTCCTCGGGAAGGCAGGGCTGGAACTTGCTGATGCGCCCCTTCTGCGCCCCTGCCGCGTGACTTTGGCCGTCCTCGCGTGCGGGGCGACCCTCGTCGGCGAGCTGGTGGAGGTACTCGCGGACGGCGACGATACTCTTGGCGGCGTCGCCGAGGAGGCTGATGTTCAGGTTTCGGACGATGACCTTGCCACCCAGCTTCGATTCGAGCATACGGGCGAGAAGGACGTTTGCGGAGCCGCCGCCGAAGGTCCACCAGATGATCTCGTCATGGCCATCGATCAGCGGGGAGCGCTCATCGCGCAGGAAGCCGTGCTCAGCGCGCATGATGGTGAGCACACGTAGGGCGCGCTGGGACCACCAGTCGTCCACGTCGTCGCTGATTAGGACACGGCGCATGGCCTGGCAGAGCTCGTAGCTGAGGAACTGGCCGCCGCTGAACCAGCGGGCCGCGCGCCCCTCGGGGGCGGGCTTGACCACGCAGATGCCGCGCTCCCATTCGATGAGCTCAATCTGCCAGGCGCGGCCTGCGAGGATGAACATTCCCACCGAGTCGGGATCGCTATCGATGTTAGCCAGGAACTTGGCGTCGACCTGGCCGATCTCCTGCTTCTGCCAGCGGACTGAGACTAGGCGGGGCGCGTCGAACACGGCGTAGAGCTGCATGAAGTTGGCCCGGCCGTATTGGTGCTCGCCCTTTTCTCCAAGCCAGAGCTTGCCGCCCTCCTGACTGAGGATATCGGTCTCCAGCATGTGTTCGAGGACGGCCTGGCGGTCGATCTCGGTGAGGTCGGCGAAGGCTGTGGCCCCAGCGATCCAGGCCCACCAGTCGCTCACGGGTACGCCGGTGTGCTGGACGGATAGCGCCATGAGCTGGTGTGCCAGGATGTGGGAGGCGATCCGGCATGGCCGGACATCCTCCACGAAGCCCTCCCGATGGAGCTGCAGGATGCCTGCGGCCTGGAGCAAAGACGGTTCCTGGGTGACTAGGAAGGTGCAATTCGGGACCGTATCGGCTCGGCGTCCGGTGCGGCCCATGCGCTGGAGGAAACTGGCAACTGACCGCGGGCTGTCCACCTGGAGCACGTGATCCAGGTCGCCTACATCGATGCCCAGCTCCAAAGCGCTGGTGGCCACGATGACACAGTCCCGCCCTTCGTGAAATGCGCGCTCGGCCTCTCGCCGCTCAGGAAATGAGAGCGAACCGTGGATCACGAAGGCCATCACCTCCTGTTTGCGGAGCTGCTCGCCAAGCTTTTCGGATAGACGGCGGGATTCCACGAACACCAGGCGTTTCCGGCCCGGGTGTAGGGCTCTAATCATCTGGACTGCGTTTTCGTCGCTGGCCACGAAATCCAACGTGATCTGTGGCGATTTCTTCGCCCCGCGGGGGTCTACAACCAGCCCTGGACGCTGCGAGCTCCCCTTCACCCAACGCAGAATCTCATCCGGGTTCCCCACCGTGGCGGAAAGCCCGACGCGCTGCAGATCCTTACCGCAAAAGCGTCCGAACCGTTCCATCAATGCCGAGAGGTGAGCTCCACGATCATCGTCGGCAAAGGCGTGGACCTCGTCGATGATCACCGCCTGCAGGCTGGCAAAGAGCTCTGCCGCGGGCACACGTGGACTCATGAGCATCGCCTCGAGCGACTCAGGCGTGGTGAGCAGGATGTCGGCTGGGTCGCCCATGAACCGCTTCTTGGCCGTGCCCGTTACGTCCCCATGCCACTTGAAAGCCCGGCGGCCGAGCAGCCCCGACAGGTGGGTGATGCGATCCTCCTGGTTGTTCAGCAGCGCTCGAATGGGCGAGAGGTAGAGCACCGACACGGCTCGCCAGTCCTCGGTGTCCATCTGGGAAAGCAAGGGGAAAAACGCCGCCTCAGTCTTGCCACCGGCTGTGGGGGCCAGCACTACGCAGTTGTTCCCGTCCAGCACGGCGTCGATGGTTTGCTCCTGCACCGGGCGCAGCTCTTTCCACCCCAGGCTGTTGACGATGTGGTACTGCAGGGCGCCGGAAAGACGGTCGAATCCCGTCATTCGAGCTTGCTCCCTCCCCCACCTGCGTCACTTAGGTCGAGCTTGATGTCGTCCACGCTCCGTTGGATCCCAGCGGCCTCGCGCTCCTCAGGGCTCATCTCGCTGGCCTCAAGGACGAGGCGGTAGTGCTGCTTCGGGTCGAAGTCGTGGTGGAGATCGACGCGATCCAGTATGCCGGCCACCAGCTTACGTAGGTAGATCCGTGGAGCGATCCCGACTTTTCCGCCGATCTTGCCGGCGACGCCCTCGCCAAGCCAACGGAGCACCTCGTTAGTGACCTTCTCGCGGATACGGTCGGGATGATCTGACGGGAACAGGTCCCGCACCTTCGCCCCTACCTCGACGAGCTTGTCCAGGTCGAAAGGCGACAGGCGAATCTGGACGTCGCGAGGGTTGTCAAACCGGGCGTGCTCCCCAAAGTCGACGTGGAGGCGCTGCGCGAGTGGAGGCAGCCGCCGCACGCCCTGTGGGCCATCGAAGAATGCTGGCGTGCCGGTAATGAGAACGTAGAGCCCCGGGAAGCGGCCGCCGTACACGTCGTCGATGAGCTGGCGCAGCGCGTTCAAGCTCTTCTCGCGGCTGTCCGCCCGGACGCGCTGGATCGTCTCGACCTCGTCGAGGACCAGCATCAGACCCGGACGTCCCGTCTGCCGCAGCACGGTCAGCAGACCTCGAAGGAACGCCATCGCGCCGGTGTGGTCCACATCCCCCTTGATGCCAGCCCTGCGCTTGATCGCCGCCCCGACGTTGGGCTGCCCCATCAGCCAGGCCATCAGCCCCTCGCTCGTCGAGTAGTCCTCCTTGACGAGGGCCGCATGACAGGCCCGAAGCGCGGCCGCGAACTGCGGCTGCGTAGCGCTGACATTCGCGAGCCGCCCCTCCAACAGCCGGCCGACCAAGCGCGCCAGGCTCTCCGAATCGCCAGCGTCGACGCCCTCGACATCGACGACCTCGTCCTCGAGCGACATCAGCCAGGCGGTGACGAGGGATCGGAAGGCACCCTGGTCCCACTCGCGGGTTCGGAGCGACTCCATCGCGCGTCGGTACACCGTCTCCAACCGGTGCAGCGGCGTGTCGTTCACCGAGATCTGCACCTCGGCGACCGCCCAGCCAGCTTCAAGGGCCCGCTGCTGGAACCACCGGGCCGTAAAGCTCTTGCCGCAGCCGAACTCGCCACGGATCGCCTTGAACACCGCTCCACCAGCCGCCACGCGTTGCAGCTCCTCCTGGAGCGCGGCATCGAACCACTCGGTGCCGACCGCGAACAGGTCCAGGCCCCGGCGAGGGACCGTCCCACGTCGGAGAGCGGCGATCACGTCGCGTCGGAGAAGTATGCTCGGCTCTGCGCTCATTCCGACAACCCGTATTGCTGGACCAGACGGCTCAGATTCAAGACGACACGACGGCCGGCGAGGTCATGCTCGACCATGGCGAAGCCGTCGCAGTTCAGGATTCCCATAAGCGCCACCGTTCCACCGACCCGGTGGGGGCGGATCCCTACGCGACGAGCGAACTCGCGGTCCGCCATCGCGTCGCCGGCCTCGACCAGCACGGCGAGGTAGCGCATCACGCGGTCGATCTCGATCTGGGGCTTGCCGGCCACTTGGCGCCTCAACACCGGCGATTTGCGCAGCGCCTGGATTATCTCGGGCTCCGTAGTCGCTCGGGCTGTCTGCGTCGGTACCACCGGGCCGGCTGGCGCCACGTCTAGGATGGAAAGCTGCCGCTGAGCGCCGGCAGCAGGCCTGGGACGGCGCTCGGGTGGCCGCCTCTCAATCGGCGCCTGCGTCTCTAGGTGCCACCACGGTGGCGTCGCCAACGAACGCACGTCCAGAGCCGTGGTCTCCTCCTGTCGGACCTCGGCGAGCCACTCTGGAGCAATCAAGATGGCGGGAGCGACGACCTCGGGTAGGGAGATGCCCCCGTGCTCACCGTAGGCCGGCACGCCGTGCGCAACCCGTTCGTCCCATACAGCGGCGAGCCCGCGCGAGCCGGCCGGTGCCCACGCGGTGTCGGGCAAGCGCACCTCGAAGGGGTGAAGCGTTCCATCCGAGCCGAGCGCACGCCACCGCTTGCCTCCTTCGCGGGGATCGAGAACGGACTGGCCATGCGGTGTCATCGCGTCTCCGGGCACGTGGCCGTGGTCGCTCGCGAGTAGCACAACCCGCTCCGCGCCTGCGGCGGCTTGAAGCAGCGCTTCCAGCGGCTTGATGCGATTCGGCAGGCTGTAGTCCTTGTAAACCTGCGAGCTGCCCTTGAGCTCCTCGTCGATGGCGTTGACGACGACGCCGACGACGGGCGCCTCGTCCGAGATCAATGCGTTGACCTCCGGCTGCAATTCCCGGTCCTTCATCAGTCCTCGTCGCAGCACCAGCTCCGGCACCTCGTCGTGGCCGGTCAGGCGCTGGAGGAGGCGGTTTGACCTCCAGCGTTCCGCGTCCTTCTGCGAAGGTTGGTTGCCGAACCTGGCGTCAGAACGGCCAGCGAAGAACGTGGCCCTGCTGACGCATGTGATCGTGGGCACCTCGGCCAGCACCGGCGGCAGGAAGCGCTCAGCCTCGTGCCCACGAGGACGCCAGGCCACCGCCCCCCACCGCTCCTCCTGTAGCCGACTTAGGATCTGCGTCGCGTTGGCCCAGCTCATCCCGTCCATCAGCACGACGAGCAGACGGAGCTCGGGGTGGCCGTCTCTCAGCTCCCCGATGTATCGCTGCAGCGCAGTTCCGATCGGAGTGATCTTCTGCGAAGGGCGGCCAGCGCCCAACCATGCCAGGAAACCGTGCGCAAACAACTCGTTATCGTGCGCCCGTCGCGCGTCGGCCTCATCGAGCACCGCGTGCAGCCCTGCTCGCAGTGCCAAACTGAAGGAGGACGGCGATCGGAGACGCTGGCGGCACCAATCAACGAAGCCGCCTTCCTCCGCGAACGCTCGTGCCAGATCTACCGCGGTTTGCCACGCCGGTACTCCCAGGGGAGGCTCCTCGCGCTGCGCATGGGCGACGAGCCACGCGCCTAGTCGCGCTCCCATCCGGCGCACATCCCTTTGGTCCTTGCTGCGCATAGATCTGTCGAGCTCATGGGCCTCGACGTCCGTCAGCGCGCGTGTGACACCTGCAAAGGCCTCTGGCGTCGGGGTCGCTGCGACCGCCTCGAGGGCGGTGCCGAGAGCATCCTCGCGTGCAGCGTGCCCGCTCGGCAGCCAGGGGCTAGCCGCCCGGGTAGTGGCGAAGCTCCCTGCCTCAACGAGCTGTTCAGCCGTGCGAAGAACTCGCTCGATGTCTGGCGCCGACAACTCCGTGTTCAGCGCCTCGTCGAGGACCGCGGCGATGCTTGGGCCATGCTCAAGCAGTGCATCGGCTACGCAGCTAAGTCGTGCGTGGAGGGTCGCCTGCAGCAGTCCTCTAGCCTCGGCGTCGCCGGAGCGATGCTGTGCATCGGCGAGCACCGCGAAGGCTACGAAGGTGACGCCTTCGTCCTTCTCCCAGGCATCCCAGGCGAGGCCACCAAGCGCGCCGGCTTCGGTGACCACGAAGTCTCGGATCTCGCCGCGAAGACGCTCCCACATGGGGCTCGACGCGGCGCGCTGCACCAGCGCGGGCCCCGACTCGTTCCGGGCAGTCCAGGCCAGCACCGACGCGGCAGTGAGCGGTCGCCCAAGAGGGAAGCCGGCCCACGCATCGAGGAAGCGCCGCATCGCCGCTTCGAGGGTCAACATGAGCCCAGCTACCTTCTTGAGCCCCTCGATCTCCTCCGAAAGGAGCACCTGCGCCAACCCGGTCGACATCAGACCGTCCTCGGCCTGGCGCGCACCGAAGAGAGTGGCCAAGCGCGTACCGCGGGACACACGAAAGACCGCGCCACCGGCGAGTCGACAGCGGATGTCGAGCGGCAACGGATCCTCGGTCCAGTCCACGAGGTAGACAGTTCCAACGCCGTGTTCGCCAGTATCGTGACTAATTTCGGGCAGGTTGATGCGAAGATCGAGCTCGCAGCGAGTCGGCTGGATCTTCCACGGCTCCCCACCGACGACGAGCGTGGCCTCGTCGCCGGTACCGAACAGGGCCGCGACCTTCGAGCGCCGGTCCTTCCCGAAGATACGCTCGATCTCGAGGCGGAGGTCGCTCTCGGTGAGGCGAGGGGCGCTCACTCCTCCTCCTTCCGGTGTTCCACTACGGCGCTCACGACGAGGCGAACATCGCCACCGGGATCTTCAGCAGCCAGCTTGTCGTTCAGCGTCTGCGCGAACTCCGCTAGCTTATCGGCGTAGCGCTCGCGGCCCTCCACAATGAGCTGCTCTCGGTGCCAGGCGCGCCAGTCGGTCGCTGTCCGGCCTCCCGTTCCACCGATCAGCTTGGCAGCTTCCTTTGTCAGCTCGTCCATCTTCTTGACCAGTGGCGCCGAAACGTCATCCGAGACGAGCGCTTCCGCGAGGTCGTCCAGAATCTGCTGGGCCCGGTTGGCCTTGCGGGGATCATTCAGACGGCCTCGGACCGTGAGGAAGTTGAGCCAGCGAGCCTCGTCTCTAAGCGCTCGCAGAACGCCCGGCGTGCTCGTGAGACTATGGCTCATCGCGGTGAGGGAGGTGGCCAGCTCGGCACTGGCGAGACGGCGCACCTGCTCGGCTCCGGTGGTCTCCGCCAGGGCCCGCACCAGCTCTCCGCAAGCCTCCGCTGTCGTGAGCCGCGAGGCGGGCTGTCCCGGCGCCCAGGTATCGAGCTTCGTCTGCACGGCTGCGGGTAGATTCGCTGCGTCCGTATGGCGCTCCAACGCCGTCGCCAGCTTGTCGCAGAGCAGCGTCAGATTGCGCGCGCCGAGGTGCCGATTGGGAAACGTGATGCCGAAGAGTTTCGCCGCCCGGTCGAGAGCCGTGCGCCACTCCGTCTCGGTCGGCAGCTCGGGCAGCACCAGCTCCGCGTCGTCCGCCAGGCGCCCAGGCGCGGTCTCCTGTACGGACCGGCCGCCTCGCATTAGCGTCCGCCCCGACCAGGCACAGTAGAGGTAGGCCACCAAGTCGCCGATATCCCGGGTCAACCCGCGGGTGCCCTGCGAATCGGCGTAGCTCCTGATGTCGGCGACGCAGGGGGTTTCCATGCCAGCCTGAACTCGAAGCCGATCGACAGCCCGGAAGAACTCTTGCTCGAGCTGGGCGTTCTGGTCCGTGGTCACCGTAATCCCGAGCGGGTCTGCCACGCCGCGCAGAAGCTTGCGTTCATCTCGTTGCACCAGGAGACTGCGGTTTGGCGCCTCTATGACCCGCTCGACCAGTGCACCTACGCGTCCGAGCCGCTGGGGAGTGATCGTTCCCTCGAACTGCGGATGGTGCGGGTATCTGTGCCGCAGGATCGTGTCGACAATCTGCGCAAAACCCTGCTCCATGGTCCCAGCCAGTAGCCCCCGGATCCGGAGCCCGCTCAGCAGGGACACTACGTGGTCCTCCACCGCGCGGGAGTTGTCGAGCAGGTCCTCTCCCGCGCTCGTCGCCGCGATACCATAAGCACGGCCGAGCGCCTTGGCGATGCGGTCGCGCTTGCCCAGCAGCAAACCCCGCAAATCGTCCCGGGCCCGCGTCTGGTCGTCCGGCCGCAGATGGCCCACGTACTTCTGAGTGTCGCTCTTGTTGAGCACATGGTCGATGACGACGTAGTCGCCGAGATCCTGCTCCAGCTTGTGACTGAAGAAGGTCGGCAGCCAGGCGATGGTCGGGTTGTCCGAGCCGTCGTGATTCTCCTTCCACGCATCCAACACGCGAAGGTCATCGTTCGGTCCGTGCTGGGCGTCATCAAACGGGAAATCCACGATGAGATACCATTCGGCGCCGTTGGGGCAGTGCAGTCGGTCGGCCGACATCTCCCGCACATTTCCGAAACGGACGATCCCTTTGCGGCGCGTTCCCTGAAACAAGTGCGTGTGCTCCACCTCGTTGCTGGAGGTGGAAAGGTCGAGGGCCTTGAAGAGGATCTCTCGGAGTGCCTGGCGGCGCGCCCCGGGACTGTCGAAGTCGGCCGCCGAGGCGAGGATCGGCCGCAGATCGACCCCCTCGAGGTGCAGGGTGACTTCGGGATCGGCCTGGTCACCGACGCGCAGCGGGCCGATCTGGCTCGCCCACTCGCGGATCCGCTCGGCGGCGAGTTGAACCTCGGCGCCCGGAATCGGAGTATTTATCACGCCGTGGTTGAGGTGAACCAGCCGCTTGACCGTGAGGCTCCGGAACGGACCAGCGTCGGGCACGAGTGCTGACATCAGCAGTGTTTTCGCGAGCCGATTGTCGTCGCGACATGCACTCTCGGGACAACCGCTGCAACCCAGGCTCACCTTGTGGGCGTCTCGCAGACGCTGACATTTTGCCGCTGTCTCTGTCCCGTGCTCCGAGCGAATCAGCGGCAAGAATCGCTCCTCGTACAGATCGCGAGCGCGGTCGAAGCGATCCTTCATCACGTGGTCGAACGGATCCTCGCCCCCCGCGATCACGTCGAAGGCATCTCCTACTGGCACCACAGGCCCCAGCGGAAGCTCGGGTAGGTGCTCGACTAAGAGCTCCATCAAGATACGGATGGCGGTGCGCTCCCGCTGCAAGCAGTCCGACAGGGCGACGAGGGCCTCGACTAGTGCCGGCGAGAACGGGTATACCTGCCGGAACGCTGACTCGTCTCCCTCGCTCCCAACTAGCGTCGAGCGCGCCTGTCCTGCCCCCTTCCACGCCTTGACGAACCCGTCCTCGAGCGTCTCTTTCGCGTTGTCATCCTTGGGCCGGATGACCCGGTGGGCGATGATCGCCGGAAGGTTGCCAGACAACATCGGCACCTCCTCGATCTTTCCCGAGAGGTACTCGAGAGTGTCCTCCAGAGCTGCGCGCTCATGGCCGCTCGCCTTCTTGCCGACCCACTCGGATAGCCGGCGCTGGCGAGCGATGAAGGTCACGATGGGTACATCCCGCTGCTCGTCTTGCGCCTCTTTGAACTTCACAATCTTCTCGGCTTCTCGCTCGACGAAAGGAAGATCGGCCGCCTTCCCCGACAGCCACAGGATCAGCTCATCGAGGTAGAGCACTGCTGCGTGATAACCTAGCCCGGAGGCGTGACGCGCTAGTCGGGCGAGCCCGGTATCGAGGTCAACAAACCGCCCGCGCTCCTGGGCGAACGCCGGGAACAGGGTCTTCACCAGAGCATCGAAGAGCTTCCCACGCTCCCCGGCATCTGCGCTCGCCACGGCGGCTTCGAATCGCGCGGCGTCCCACTGTTGCGCCGCCGCCATGCGGCCCCAGCCCGGGGCCGTCGACGTCGTGCTGTTCAGCGCCCGGAAGAATACCTCGTCACCCAGCAGCTTACGCTGGCGCCGCGCGTTCTCGAAGAGGTCCACGTCGGCGAATAGCGGCGGCACCGGGGCGTCGGGATATGTCTCGGCGCTCCACCGCACGTACGACGAGAAGACCTGATCCTCGATCGAGGAGGCACCGATCATGTGGACGGGGAGTTGGAGCAACTTCTTTTCGCCGATCCAGCCGAACTGGCTCCGGACGGAGTGAAGCTCCGGCCGCTTCCAGGGCGCCGGGTGGTTGGCGAGCATCAGATGGAGCACCGCCATGAAGTGGCTCTTGCCAGAGCCGAACGAGCCGTGGAGGTAGGCGGCCTGGCTGCGCCCCGTCTTGAGCGCACTGCCCACGATGGACATAGCGTGCTCGAAAGTCTGCACAATCCTTGGCGGAATCGCGAAGTTGGCGACGGTTCTGTCCGGATGCCTGATCCCGTCCACGAGGCCCTGGACATAGTCGCCCTTGCGAATGGCCTCGGGCAGCTCGAGCAGGTCATGGATGTAGGTCATGGTGCATCTCCACACATAGGCCGAGCCACTCGCAAGAGGAACTGAGAGTGAGCGCCGCTTTGCCTAGGCTCGATCTCGAGCTCGCCGTCTGGCCTCAGCCAGGCTACCATCGAGCCGGCGCACGGCACTTCGCTCGGGGGGCGGCGTGCCGGATGGCCACTCTCGGCACGATGTCGGTACGGCCACTCGACAATGGCGGCGTGCTCCAGAGAAATCTCGCGCAGCTCGACGGGATCGGCGTGGCATCTCGGCGTGAGCTGCGTGCACAAGAGGCGACAGGTGCCCTGTCGGCGGGCTGCTGCCGCGTGCTGCTCCAACGGGTGCCCATCGCCATTGTTCGTCCCCACCGACACCGCCGCCACCTCGGCACCAACCGCGTCGTAGAGGTGCTCAAATTCCGTCCACTCTTCTCCTTGCTCTCGTATCTCGCCACCGTGATGCGGGATGCGGATCGCGCCCGCGTAGCGAAGATGTGCCTCGAGCCGCTCCCACGAGCCGAGCGGTGCGTCGCCACCAACGAGGATCGCCGTTTCTCCGCGTTGGACCCGGAGCACGGCAGAACAGTGGTTTGGGTCCTGTCCTCCTGCGGCAAACTCACCGGTTACCGTCCCGTACCAGGGAAGTACGAGTTCCACACTCCATCCGGGCCGCTCCGCCAGGACAAGCGGTGTCTTGGTTCGGAACGGCGGCTCGAGCGAAAATCCTTCGTGAGGCGGCTCCTTCTCCCAGTTCAGAGCCGCGTCGACGAGAGCCTGCAGGTTCTTGTCCTGTCCCTTCTGCGGAACCCGGTCCAGACCCAGCACGAGTCGCTCTACTCGCCGACCGGTCGCAAAGTGGTGCTTCAGAAACGGCAGCATCCCCCGCACGTGGTCGATGTCCAGGTGGGATGCGACGACCGCCTGCAAATTCTCGATTCCATGATTGGCGACGAAGCGCTCGGCCGTGTAAAGGTCTGCGCAGTCAAACAGGATCGGATCGCCTTCGCCCTCGGGGGGAACGACAAACGTGCAGTCTCCCTGGCCGACGTCGAGGAAGTGAACCTTTAGAGAACTTGGCTCAGCCGGCATCGCTAAGCCTCCGGCGCCACTGGTCCCAGATGTCCTTTTCAGATCGGCGAATCCCGGGCTCGAGCTTCTTCACGGGCCCCGTGGGCACCCCGGCGTCGGTCTTCACGAGTGCGAAGTAGGGGAGGTCGCCGACCACAACGCCGGTCGCCAGGGGCGCCGGAACCTCGAACCACCGGTCGTAGTTGCCACCTGTACGCAGCCAAAGCACACCTTCATTGTCGCGATGGAGGTCGCCGAAAACCCACATTGCGTCCGGTTCGTCTGCATCCACTCCGGAACCCACGACATCGATCGCTCCTAGCAGGCGTTGCTTGAACAGGCGATCCCCAGGCTCCAAGTCGGCCGTATAGGACCGAATGAGTCGCTCCGCCTCCTGCCGCAACCGCTCCACCAGCGTGCGCAAGGCGTCGATGGGATACGCCCCCTTCACCGCCACCTCCAAAAAGGCCACTCGCGCGAGCCATCCCCCAGCGACACGCTCGATCCGCACCTCTTGCGGTCCGGTAAAGAACAGTCTCGGCTCGGGAATGAGCGAAAGGCCCTTCGCCTTCCATCCCTCTGCGACTCGCTTTGCGAAGCGTAGCTCCACTTCGCGCGCCTGTTCGGTGTTCGGATCATATCGACCCCATACTTGAATGGCGTCGAGCACCCGACAGTCCTCATGTAGTAGTCCCCAGACGGTCCGCGCAATGAGGAACGTCTGCTTCTGCGGGTGCTCGGGCACCTGGGCATATGCTCTTTCGAGTTCCCCTAGCGCCTCTGCCGGTCGACTGTCATAGAAGAGGACACGCACGAGCCGAGACCAGAAGAGCGCATTCTCCGGCCAATCGTTGAGGGCCTCACGATATCCGCGCTCGGTCTCTTTCAGACTGTCGAGCCGAGCTCGGGCGCGATTGTAGTGCAGGTAGTGACGTGCGTAAGCTCTCAGCTTCTGCCCAACCGGCAACCGCTCGTGTTCCGCAGCGGCCACCACGACTCCATAAAGCTCAGCGGCATCCTCGAAATGCCCCTCCACCGATTGCTGCCTTGCCGTATCAACAAGGAGCGCCGCGCCGTAGCGCGCGTAGGTCTTTGCCTTGTCCAGCTCGCCGGCTGCTAGGTAGTGACGGTGAGCTTCAACCAGCGCCAGGGCCTTGCGGCCAGCCTCGGAATCGTTCGGGAACACCTGCGGTGCAAAGAGGTCAGCGAGCTCGCGATGTACGGCGCGGAGTTGTACAGGATTGAGCCGAGTTCGCCACCATCGGCACCACCCTTTGTCAACAAGCAGGGTAGAACCCATTCGACGCCACAGCCCGATGTCCGCGCCGAGCTCGATCGTTGAGATCTGGAAATTGACGAGTTGCGACGAGATTGGACGCTCATGGATTGATAATAGGCAGAGCAAGTGCAGGGCGGAATTGGGCAGCCGCTCGACGATGCGTGATCGAAGGCCATGATCGGTGGCGCTTTCGATGGCATCGTCGTTCGGCCTCGCACCTAGAGCCAGGAGTGTTAGGGCAAGCTCGTATTGGTGGACATCCGGTGCGAATCGCTCCCACAGCTCCTCTTCCGCCTCATCTATGCCATTGATCAGCACAAGCGGCGGCTCCTCGGGCTGCCAACGCCGATACGCGGTGTCCCTCGGTGCTCTGCCCCGACCCAACGCAAACAGTGTTCCTAACTCGGCAAGCCAGTCGCGAACGGCATCGGTACGTTCGCCTAGCGTGGCCCCGATCTCCGCATCTACTGCCGAGGAGCCAAGTCGGTCCCAGCCATCGATGACGAGACGCCTGCCATTCAGCGCCTGTCCAAGGATTCCCAACGCGTTCGTCGGAGCCTCTGGCTCCTTGCGCAACGCCGCATCGGTCTCCTTGGCAACCTCCTCGCCGAGCGCTTGCGCTACATCTAGTAGCACACGCTCGGTCTGGTCGAGCGCATCAGGTACATAGATCAGCACCGCATCTGGCACATCCGCTAGGACGCGTGCCATCACACGGGATCGGCCGTCTGCTTCCGTGCAACGGAACGCGATTCGAGCCCGCGGCGTCTGGCGTATCTCGTCGGCCAGTCTAAACGCCCGTTCTTTGACGGGTGGCGAGTCGTCGATACGGAGCATTACGCTTCCTTCCTTTGGATGCATACGTCCCAAGGCTCCTGACCGCCATTATACCTTCCATCCGTCTCCGTCATAGGTCAGCCCTTCCCAGGCCGCCACGCGAGCAGGTCGGCCTCGGACAGGCCCCATGTGCGCAGCTCTGCGTTCAAGAAGTCCCTGAAGAACGAGCCCAGGCGGCGGCCGCCAAATGCAGCATCGGGCTCGTCGTGCCACTGCAGGAGCCACGGTACGAGCTCGTGCAGCCCGGCCAGCAGCGGCACAAGCTGACCGCCCTCCCAGCCGTCGTCGGTCTTGCGCTTCTGGTAGATCGCCGCGAGCGCCTGGGCCTTCTGCAAGTGGTTCCAGCCCGCCCAGCCCATGAGCGGCGTCTCGTCGTTCTCAGAGCCCGCGTCCGGGTAGCAGACGAATCGCTCCTTTCGGACGTCGAGCTTGCCACGATGGCTCCAGCAATTACCCTGGAAATCCGCCTTTATGTACTCCGGCGGCTTGTCGATCTTGACGCGCACGCCGGCGTCCTCGCGGCGCTGCAGATCCCAGACCTTCTCCCACTCGCGCCGCTTCTCCATGCCGCTCTCGGTGTAGCGCAGAGCCGCGACGTAGGGGACGGCCTCGGACTTGGTGAGCTTCGAAAACAGGACTGCTAGGTCCGGGCTCGGCTCGCCCGTGTAGACCTCGGCGACTGCGAGCACAGCCAGATCACGATGCAGGGTCTGGCCAAGATCGCGGGCGCTCATGGCCTCGGGGCTGGCGGCCTCGGAGAGCAGCAGCTCGATGCGGTCCAGGAGGTAATCGCGGTAAGCGGCCTCGAACTCCTTGTCGTAGTTGCGCGGCGACCAACGGCGCTTGGTTTCCGGCGTCTCCAAGAGCTGCAGCTCCTTGCTCTGGTCGATCAGTCGAAGGCGCCTCCGGTACAGGTCCGCCAGCGGGCCGCCGACATCGCGTGGGGCCTTGCGTTTGTGGACGCGGAACCACTCGCTGGCCGAGATGTCCTCGTCGACCTCGCGTGCGAGACGCACCTCGAACGGGCGGTGCTCGGGCCTGACTGGAGCCGTGACCTGGTCGTCCTCCGCCGTGAGCGTGGGCAGGTCAAAGAGCCCGTAAACGCGCCAGTCGATCTCCTCCTGGAGGGAGACCATGAGCCTTCGCAGGCGTTCCAGCTCGGCAACCGCGTGTTTCTTGGAGGCGCGAACCGCCGCAGCGTTCGGCTCGCCATAGGCGAGGCAAGCCGCCATCACCTTTGCCGGGGCAAGCGCCTCGACCTCGGCAACGGTGGACTCAATGCGCTCGACCAGCGGAAGCAGCTTCGGGCGGGCGACCTCGAGATCTGGGACGGGGAGCTTCTTCAAGAGGCTACCGGCGTACTCGAGGTGCCGGTTCCACGGCGTCGCCGAGACCCGGCCGCCTTCGCCCATCTGGTCGCCGCCCTTGGGGAACATCACGAGGCGACACCAGAAGCCGACGGTGGAGCTGTTGAGGTAGCCGAGGACGGTCTTCTGTTCGTGAGCCCCCGAAAGAGGCGGCGCTGGGACGATCGCGGGAGCCGTGCGGTTGAAGACGATGTTTGCACGACCAGCTGCAAAGTGGTTGTGGGTGGCCACGAAAGGGAATCCGATGAGCCCTGTTGCGAGGAACCGCTCTCGGAAGAACATCGTGTGTCCGAACCACGGCAGGCCCCGTTGCTCGATTGTCCTTCCGTAGTCCTTCCGAGCGCGCAGATGGGTTCGGTACCGCCAGTAGTGAATTCGTTCCGCCCCGCCCGACGGCTCCCCCGGCTCGCCGTCGGATAGGCGGTAAGGGAACAAACAGGCGTCGCCAGGCAAGATGGTGAAGTCTCTGACGTCCGTTCCTCGAACTGCGCCAACCACGCGCTCTACGGGGGCAACGTAAGACGCTACATGCGGGGGGACGAAGTAGACGGGATCGAGCCCGGTATGTGTGGTCCGGCCGATCGCAGTAGCGAGCGAGCCCAGGAGGCTCGAAGTCACGGTGCCGAGACTTGAGAACAGGTGCCTTGCCCCACCACCTGCCGTGATCCAGGGGTGTTCCGAAAGCTCCTTCCGGGGTACTGCCTCGACGCTGATGTGTCGCCCGTCGAAACCAACGTCATTGTGGTGCTCCACTATAGCCGTCCACACTGGTGCGCGTGCTGGTTCAGGCGGTTCGGACGATTCTCCTCGCTTGCCCAGCACTGCAGTAACGGTGCTGTTTCCGGGGGACCGACAGCGCCCGAACAACAGGAGCGTGGGGGTGCCGTGACCAGGGATGTAGGCCCCAGCAGTATCCACGATCTTCACCAGATCGAGCGTCGGAAGCACTTGTTGTACGAGGCTCTGTCCTGAGTCCCGCTTGGTAAAAGTGTTGGTCGTGATCAACCCGACAAATCCATCTGGCACGCAGGTCTTGAAGAAGCGCTCGATGAACGGAGCCGCAAGTGGGAAATCGCCGCTGGCTGCATCGTAGAGTTCGCGGTATCGGTCGCGCTTCTTGGCGTCCTTCTCGGTAATGTACGGCGGGTTGCCGACCACGGCGTGGTACCGGCCGCCGAGGATCCGAAGAGCCTCAACCTCGTTCTCGAGCGCGAAGAGATCATCGCCCCATGCCTTTCGTTCCTCGCCCTCGACCTGTGTTGCCAAGCGCCCTTGGGACCCGGTGACGCCGTGGAGCAGGCTGTCGGAAACGCAGAGGTTGAGTCGCAATTCCGGGGCCCGCGAGAGCTTGTCGATACCAACCGCCTGCAAGACCTCCATCGTTAGGCGGAAGCGGGCGATGGCGACAGCGTAGGGATTGATGTCAGCGCCGTAGATCTGCGTCAACGCCCGGCGCGCCAGCTCGATGTGGGGCGTCGCGGGCTCCGCATCGGTCCAGCGGGCGAGCAGGCGACGGAATGCGCCTAGCAGGAAGTGCCCCGATCCGCAGGTCGGATCGATCAGCTTCACTTTCGCCAAGCCAAACTCGTCGATCGCCGGGTCGAGCGTCTGCTCGAGGATGAACTCTTCGACGAACTCCGGCGTCTGGAGCAATGCGAAGCGCTTGCGCGCGTCCTCGCTGAGCTTCTGGTACAGATCGCCGAGGAAACGCGTGTCGGTGCCGTCGAAGGTGGGGGGCTCCAGCGTCTGCCGGCCGATCTTTGTGGGCCGGCGGAAGTAGTCGAGCAGAACCCGCGATTCGTCGGCCGAGGGCGCGAGCACCCACACCGGATTGTGACGCGGGTCAAACACGGCGGCCGCACCGGGCAGTTCCGAAAGCTCCCGGAATACGGTCAGCAGGTAGTCGCGCGCGGTCAGGTACGGCACCAGGTCGCTGAACAGCGCCTCGCCGTCGTCGGCCCCCGGCCCGGCGATGCGGCGGCGATCGAGGAACCCGCGGTCTTCCAGCGTGCGGACGAACACGCACGACAGGATCCAGGCCACTGCCACCTGGGTCACGCGCCGACGGCGCCAGACGGCGAAAGCGTCCCCGGTGCGAGAGGCGTCGCGCTCGCGCTTCCAAGCGATCTTCAGCGCGGCGTCGACGCCCGGGTCCTGCGCGCGGGCGAGCAGGTCCTTCTCCAGCGCCTTGAGGAGCGGCTTGAGCCCCTTGAGCAGTGCGGCGGAATCGACAGGCATCAGCTCTGCAACCTCCTCATGGCGCCGCCGCTCGGTGCGCGTTGCGCAGCCAGTCCTCGGGCATAGCGAGCCGCTGCCCCGGCAATGGCGCGGGCACCGGCAACAAGCCGTTGATCGTGGGAGCCAGCGTGTTGTCGTGGCACGGCACGACCAAGATGATTGCGGCACCGTCTTCTTGCTGTGCGCGATCGACAAGCCTCTCGAGCGGCTGTTGCAACGAATAGCGAGCGAGAATGCCTGGATTCACTAGCACGCGCGTCCGCTTGCGCTCAGAAAGCAGATGATCGACGACGGTGTCGGCCGCTCCTTTCATTAGCTGCAGCAGCAGTTCCCAGTGCCGTCCCTTTGGCCCCTTGCGATCCGTCTCCATCACTGCAGTGAGGTTGACATCCTGCTCCTCCGCGAGCTTTCGCGCCGCGCGCCAGACCATGTGGTCCAACGAATCGCATGTGACCCCTAGTTCGGAAGCCAGACTCTGCGCAGCCTCCTCGAACCGCACGGCATCCTTCTCGAACCGCACGTCTGCAAGAACCTCGACAACGCGGAATCGACCGCGCTCGACGCCACGACTCAGCGCATCCTGGAACGCCTGGGCACGCATCGCGTCGGGGCTCCGCCGTTTCCGCTGGTGCGGCTGTGCGGAGGTCATTCGCGTGAGGGCGCGGATGGTCGCAGTAGTGGGGTGCGACACCCCAGGGCGAACGTAGCTGCCCGCCTGAGCGTCGTAGCGGAGTTGATGAACTGCTATAAGGGCGTCCAGCTCGGGCCGATCTGGAAGCAGGGCCGCTTCCGGGTAGCGCGCGGCCACGCGGTCTCGGACCTCCCCCGGCGTTAGCCCAGGTGGCGTGAGCACCGACATGCTCAGCGTTAGTGCGCGGTCAGCGGCCATGCCCCGCGGATACAGCTCCAATCGCGTGGAGGCCGCTGCCTGCCCGCTGGCGCGTGCTGCCAACGCCACCAATTGATCCGGCGCAAGCCCCTCCAGCGGAGTTCCCTCTACGAGGCGTGTGAGCTCCCGCCGAACCGTCTCGGTGGAGGGTAGGGGCTCGGTGGTTGCCAACTCGTCCGCCCGCTGTCCCAGCGAAGCCGCGCCATCGAGGGCGGTTGGATCGACGGCGACCCAAGCCCGGGACCCGATGCGACGCCACACGAGCGGTGGATCCGGTCGGAGCTCGAGCACGAGGCGAACCAGAGCCCCTGTGATGCGGAGCGAGTCGGCATCTGGCTGGCCGGCTGGGTTGCGCTCGGAAGCAAGCTCGCGTGCCACGGCCTCGAGCGGGACCGCCGGAGGGAGGTGTCCAATGATCTCCAGCAGGGCACTCACGAGCGCTTCCCGCTCGGGCGCCTCAGCCCACCGCTCGCGCATGAACTGCAGGCTGCTGTGGACGTGGGATGCCTCCACCCCCAGGGCGTCCGCGACCTCCTGAGCCGTCGTCCCGCCGATCGGTGCTGGCGCATCGTCGGCGCCACTGGGGAGCAGGTCAATTCCGAGGAGGATACGGATGCGTTGCTCAGCCTTGTTGCGCCCCTTCCGGTGCAGCGGCCCAACCAGCTCGTGCAGCCACTTCTCGGGACTGTTGGGCTGGGGCATCGCCTCGGCCAGCGCTCGCAGCGCGTCGCCGAGCCGCTTGGCCTCCGTGCTCCCGGCCAGGCGGTCGATGCGTCGGGCCGGCGCTGCGGCGGCGTCGCTCGTCGTGGTCAGCCCGGCGTCGGCGAGCCGCGCGATCATCGCCGTCGGCAGCTCCAGCTCGGGATCCTCCAACGGGAGCCGTGGGCCGGGGAAGCCGCTGACGAACGGATCGAAGGACTCGATGGTCAACCGCTCGTGGAGGATCTCCGCGACCGCGACGATTTCGCGGTTGACCTTTTGTCCAACACCCCGGATGGCCGAGAGGTTGTTGCGTGGGAGCTGGAGCAGGTCAGCGACGGTCACGACGCCCGCCCGGTCAAGCGCATTGCGTGCCCTCATCGACAGGGGCAGCGCCTCGACGTTGGTCTGCAGGTTGGCAGAAGCCAGCGCCTCGGCGGACGGTGTGGACTCTTCCTCTTCGCGCTCGGCGACGGCTGGGGTTTGCGAGAAGAGCGCTACCCAGGCGGACCGCATCTCCTCGGCCGCGGCGAATCGCTCTGACACGTCCCGAGCGAAGGCACACCGGAAGAACGCAGCAAGCCGGTCCCGTACTGCAGCGTCAAACCGCTCGGGCTCGATGAGCACTCGGTCCCCGTCTTCAGGGCCCTCGGCGACTTCGGATCGAGTGCCGCTCAGCATCCGGTAGAGCACGGCCGCCGCCGCGTAGCGGTCGGCGTGCTGATCCCATCTGCCACGGGTGTAGAGCCACGGGTCGCGCCACTCGGGTGTGCCAGCGTCGACCGAGGAAGGGTCCGAGGCCGCGAGCGAGAAGTCCAGCAGCACGAGGTGACGTGCCCTCTTGGACAACGTCGTGAAGCCCAGGTTGCTCGGCTTAATGTCCCGGTGCGTAATGCCCTGCTCCTCGAGGTGCTGAACAGCGCTCAGGAGGTCGTCGCCGTAGCGACGAGCGGTGTCGAGGTCAAGCGTGCCCTCCTCGCGCAGCACGTCGTCCAAGGACCGATCTCCCGCGAACTGCAGGAGCAGGCACTGCCGGCCTCCCAGCTTCAGGCGCTCATGGACCTGGATGATGTGCTGGTGGCGGACGCGATCCAGGACACGCGCCTCCTCATCTAGACGTGCCGCGCACCCTTCGTTGTGCGGCACCTTCAGCGCGTAGAAGCGGTCATCCTTACCGTTGTCTCGACGGACCTTGAGCACCCTCGCGGTGCCGCCGCTGCCGAGCGAGCGGTGCACAACCAGTCCGTGAGCTAGGCGGTCCCCGTGCTCCGCCTCGAGCGGATCCGGGTCATCCTCGGGACTGACCTGGGGCCGAGTCAGCTTGTCGAGGATCCAACCTTCGAACCACTCCTGAGCGTTATCCGCGCGGTTCACGGGGTACCGCTCGGTGGCGAATTCCATCGCTTCGTCCAGCGCTGCGAGATCCGCACGGATCGCAGAGATCTTCAGCCAGCCGTGCTGCTCGAGCAGCCGCTCACGCTCGTCCAACGTGGGCGCCGGCGGTTGCCCGGTCACCAGAAACCATGTCAAGCAACCCAGGCTGAAGAGATCCGACGCTAGGTTGGCCTTCGACGGATCCCGCAGCGCCTCGGGCGCTTGATAGAGGCGATCCATGCCCTCCGCGAGCTGGTCGACGTGATGAGTCCCGACGCTGGTGTGGCCAAGCTGGGCAGCGGTCTGGAATCGGTGAAGCCGAACCTCGAGTGCGCCTTCCTTCGCGCGCCTCACCAGGACCGAGGACGGCGACAGGTTGCGGTGCAAGATCTCGTTTCGGTGGCAGTGTCCGAGCGCCTCGACCACCTCGGCCAGGATTTGGAGCCGGTCGTCGAAGGACAGCTCGGGCTCGAGCCGCAGGAACATGTGGAGTGGCAGGCCATCCGTGAAGGGCTCGAAGACCACCGCCGGCCCGAGGGGTCCGTCATCCTTGAAGCCGCGGTAGCTCAGGATTGCGGGATGGCGCCCGATGCGGGAGAGCACGCTTGCCTCGCGGCGGGCGGCGCGCGCGAGCACCTGTTGGTCGGACACAGAGGTCTGGTGGGGCACGAGGTAGCTGCGCACCCTCACCGTGTCCCCCTCGACCTCGCCGTGGATGCCGAGATGCTCCTGGTACCCGGGGCCTTCCTCGAGCAGCCTGGCGAGCCGGTAGCCGGCGACGATGCGGCGCGACTTCGCCGGCTGGAGCCCGACCTTTCGCAGCGCCTCGACGACTTGGCGCATCATCGGGCGGTTGACCACCCGCCGGCGAGAGCCACCGCCGTCGAACCCATGAACGAGAGCCTGACGGATCGTGTCCCGCGTCAATACCCAGGGCCACCTGCCGGCGCCCCCGTCGAGCTGTACATCGACCGACTCGTGCGACACGAAGATTAGTGGCTGCACGAACGGCCGGTCTCTACCCATCGTTCGGTCTAGGAGCCCGGCGAGCACCTTGGCCTTGTGGTTGGTATTCGCGTAGGGGCACTCGATTGACTTCCGCCGTCCCTCCCACGAGAAGGTCCAATCGAGCGAGTTTCCGCTCAGGACCCCGGGGTTGCTCTTGATCTCGACGAGGTAGAAGCCGCCCCGCGCCAGGACTAGCAGGTCGATCTCGTAGAGCCTTCCGGTTCCGGGATCGAGCAACTCGTGCAGCGGCCAGACCTGATGCGGATCGGTGTCCGGGAGTTGCTCGAACACATAGTTCAGCGCTGCGCGCTCCCAGGGGTGCGGTGTCTCGCCACCGGCATGGATGCGACCGGGGGACAGCGCCATGCTCAGTCCCCTCCCGCCGCGTGCCGGGCAAAGCTGATGGCCGCGGGATCCGCATCTTCCGAGACCACTGCGTGGGCGATCCGGGGGAACCCGGCGGCCTTGATCCTCCCAGCCACATCGTCGTCGGGGCTCACGAGGCGCGTCGCTCCCTGAGCACCGGTGAGTGGTGCTACCAGCCCGCCGAGCTGGCGAACCTCTGGATGCTTCGCCACTACGAGGACCTGTTTCGACCAGCTCAGATCAGGACGATCCGCGAAGGTCGTGGCGATAGACAAGACGGCCGCTCCGCCTGCGACGCAGACCGTCGAGGCGGCGGCGAGCTCGGGAAGTGCGACTTCGGTTCGTTCCACGCCGAGCAGGCGAGCCACGTCCACCAGGCCTCCTGCCGTCTGGGTCTCCCGCCAGAGCCGGCGAGCCTCGGACTCGTCGAGCGGAAACCAGTCCGGCCCAAATGGCTCATCGGCGGCCAGGCCGATCAGCTCGAAGACGTGCGCAGGCGAGAACGCGGGCCCCCACTTTACGGCGGCGTCCCTGAGCAGAAGGTCGATCCGGTGGGCCAACCGCAGATGACCTGCGAAGGACTCCCAGCGTGAGTCCGCGTCGGGGCCGAAGCGGCGCGCCGTCCCCTCTCGCTCCTCAAGCGCATGGAGCCCGAGAAGCGCCGCGGCGTAGAAGCGGCGGCGGGCGCCGTCGTCCAAGTGGGGCGCGGCAGAGTCTGCTGCAGCGGCATCGGTCCTGCTCATGGCTCCCCTTCCGCCTTTTTGACCTGCTCCTTCTGAAGCTCGATCCAGTCCTCGATGTCCGCCCGCTTGAACCGCCACGAGCTCCCCACCTTGAAGCCAGGAATCTTGCCCTCCTGCACGAGACGGTAGAGCGTCCGCTCCGTCAACTTGAGGTAGTCCGCAACCTCTTTGATCGTGAGGATGTCGTTGTCGGCCATGCCTGTGCTCCTCGCCGCAGCCGTTAGGGACCAGACGTATAGTATGGCGAGGTTTTCAATAAATCAACACCACTGGCGAAATCTTCGCAATGATGGGCAAGGCACTCCACCAATCGCTTTCGTCACGAACAATGGTGTACACGATCGTCCGACACCGACGTCCGGCTTGTTGTTTCACTCTTGATAAAGCGCCCTGGCATCGAGCAGCTCTTCGACCACGGAATCCCGCAGTGCCAACGGCTCCAGAACCTCTGCGTCCTTGCCAAAGCTCAGGACCCAGCTCGTGAGCTCCACGGTGAGGGCCACTTTCATGGAGAGTTCGATGGCTCCCCCCTCGCCTCGGAGCTTCCGGATCTTCTGGCTGGGGTGCCAGAGGGATCGCTCGATGTAGCGTGCGACGTTGGGGCTGAAGCGGATCCGGACTCGCTGGGGCTCACCGCCGATGAGGCCGAAGGCCCCCTCGATGAGTTGGCTGGGGTGGTAGTCGTCCGGGTACTCGAAGGACTGGCCGCGTAGCCAATCGACCTCGCGGATGCCGTCGAAGGCGAAGGTGCGGATCGCCTGGTGGCGGTGGCTGTAGCCGACGAGGTAGAGGCCCTTCTTGTAGACGAGCAGGGTGTACGGATCGAGTAGGATCTGCCGCGGGCGGCGTGGAGCACGGCGCCGGTCGTCCGCGGTTGCGGCACCCGGGGACTCGGACGAGGAAGCCGTGCTCACATGCGTCATCTGCAGCCGCTCCTCGCGGACGAGGGCGGTGAGGATCTCGCCGACGTCCTCCACGCGGTCCTTGTAGATGCGGGGCGCCTCGTTGACGTCGAAGATCTTGCGGTCGAGGTGGCGGACGATCTGGGCGTCCTGGCGCTTGAGGGTCACCTCGAGCTGGCGGAACACGTCGTCGAGGTCCTCCTTGAAGCCGGTACCCTCCAGGAAGTCGAAGACGCGGCGGGAGAGGAAAAGGGAGAGCATCTGGCTGGTGGAGAGGCGGATGGTGTCCTTGCGGGCCGTGGGCATGAGGCGCCAGACCTTCCGCTTGCCGTCCCACTCGTCGTAGAGGGGCTCGCCGGCGCGCTCGAGGGCGGAGACGTAGCGGCGGGCGGTCTTGACGGTGACGCCGAGGCGGTCGGCGAGGTCGTAGAGGGACGCGCCCTCGGCTGAGTTGAGGATGGCGCGCACCTCGGCCAGGCGGATGGCCGGGGAGAGACGGCCGCTTTGTTTCTTCATGGCGTGGTGCCTTTCGCTTCTCCGGGGCTCTCGGGCGGGTCTCCCAGCAGCGTTGGGCTGCATTTCGGACCCTTCAGATCCCGATGATCCTGGAATCTCTACTGATCCAGGTGGGACCTGTTTTGATCCACCTGCACGGTACATTGATATCAGAAACAACGACGGAGGATCGAGACATGAAAACCAAAGCGAGCAGGAGAGGGAACGGATCGAGCGGGGCGAACGGGGCGACGGAGCGCAAGGCCAGCGTCGAGCTCGCGCTGCGGACCATCGAGAAGTCCTACGGCAAGGGCGCCATCATGCGGCTGGGGGACGAGGGCGGGGTGCAGGCGGTGCCGGTGATCTCCACCGGGTCGCTGGGGCTGGACATCGCGCTCGGGGCGGGCGGCCTTGCCAAGGGGCGCATCGTGGAGATCTACGGGCCGGAGTCGTCGGGCAAGACCACCCTGGCGCTGCACGTGGTGGCCGAGGCGCAGAAGGCCGGCGGGGTGTGTGCGTTCGTGGACGCGGAGCACGCCTTGGACGTGGGATACGCGCGGAAGCTGGGCGTGGTCACGGATGATCTGCTGGTCTCGCAGCCGGACTACGGCGAGCAGGCCCTGGAGATCGCCGATATGCTCGTGAAGTCCGCGGCGGTGGACGTCATCGTAGTGGACTCGGTGGCGGCGCTGGTGCCCAAGGCGGAGCTGGAGGGGGAGATGGGGGACTCCCACGTGGGACTGCACGCCCGGTTGATGAGCCAGGCCCTGCGCAAGATCACCGCGAGCTGCGCCCGGACCGGGACCATGGTGGTGTTCATCAACCAGCTCCGGATGAAGATCGGCGTGATGTTCGGCAGCCCGGAGACGACCACAGGCGGGAACGCGCTGAAGTTCTATGCTTCGGCTCGGCTGGATGTGCGGCGTATTGGCAAGGCGCAGAGCGGAGACGAGGTCACTGGCAACCGTACGCGCGTCAAGGTGGTGAAGAACAAGCTGGCGGCGCCCTTCCGGCAGACGGAGTTCGACCTGATTCATGGGCGTGGGATCTCGCTGGCTGGGGAGATCGTGGACCTGGGGGTAGAGGCGAAGCTCATCGGAAAGCGGGGGAGCTGGTACTCCCTGGGCACCGAGTCTATTGGCCAGGGGCGGGAGGCGGCCATGCGGCACCTGGAGGAGAACCCCGAGCTGCTGGAGTCGCTGCGGACGGAGCTGCTGGCCGACGCGGGGATCATCGCCCGGCCCGAGGAGGACGAAGGCACCGGGAGTGACGTTGGCGGCGAGGCTGGGGACGACACTGAGGGCAAGGAGGCCCGAGCGGCATGATGAAGATCGCGAGCCTGGAGGCGCTCAACGTCGATCGGGACCTGCTGGAGATCTGGCAGCACTCGATCGGCGACCACCTGCTCCCGGTACAGGAGCGCGCGGTGCGGGAGCTCGGCCTGCTCGGCCCCAACAGCACCGGCAACCTCATCGTCTTCTCCCCCACGAGCTCGGGCAAGACCTTCGTGGGGGAGATGGCGGCGGTCCAGGCGGCGCGCCAGGACCGGAAGGTCTTCTACCTGGTGCCCCTCAAGGCGCTGGCCCACGAGAAGTTTGAGGAGCTGCGCGACCGCTACGAAGGAGCCGGCATCCACGTGGTGGTGTCGTCGCGAGACCACGCGGAGTTCGACGACGACATTGCGAAGCTCCAGTTCGGCATCGCCGTCGTGGTCTACGAGAAGCTGCAGGCGCTCCTCGTGGGCTACCCGGACCTGATCGAGCACACCGGGCTCGTGGTGGTGGACGAGCTCCAGCTCATCACCGACACCGGACGCGGGCCTTCGCTGGAGCTGCTGCTCACGAAGCTGATCACCGCGACGAAGAGCCCGCGGATCATCGGGCTGTCGGCCGTGCTGGGCAATGCCGACCGACTGGCCCGTTGGCTGGAGGCCCAGCTGCTGGTGGAGCACCACCGCCCTCTGGAGTTGCGCAAGGGTATTCTCCACGCCGGGACCTTCCGGTACCGCGAGCACAACTCCGGCCTGCTCGGGTCGGAGGAGTTTCCAGATCCCGGCAACGTCGACCGGCGCGAGATCGTCCTGTCGGCGGTGGAGCACCTCGTGGGGCTCGGCGAGCAGGTGATGGTCTTCGAGGAGACCCGGGCCGCCACGCGGGAAGGCGCGCTCCTGGCCGCTGACCGGCTGAGGCTGCCCGTCGCCCAGGAGGGGCTCGAGGCGTTGGCCCACCGCGAGGAGACCGAAGCGACCCTGAACCTCCGCCGGGCCTTCGAGAGCAGCGTGGCCTTCCACAATTCGGACCTCGCGCCCGAGGAGCGGGCCCTGGTGGAGCGGCTTGTCCGGTCGGGCGCGATCCGGGTGGTCTTCTCCACGCCGACCCTGGCCATGGGCGTGAACCTCCCCGTGAAGAACGTCATCGTACCCACCTACAAGTACGCCTACCTCAAGCGGTACCGGAAGACCTCGCGGATACAGCTTCCAAAGGGCGACTACGAGAACATGAGCGGCCGGGCCGGCCGGTACTCGCTGACAGAGGACTTCGGCCGGTCGCTGCTGGTCACGCCGTCGAAGTGGGATGCCAAGGTCTGGATGGACAGCTACGTGGACGCGGAGCTCGAGAAGCCCAAGCCGACCCTCGAGGAAACCAAGCTCGACGAGCACTTGCTCGACCTGGTGGTCTCCAAGCTGGTGGCGACACCCGAGGAGGCCGCGCAGGTCCTGGCGCGCAGCTTCACCGGGCAGTCCGCGTGGCTCCAGAAGCTCGGCCAGGAGGAGCTCATGGAGCGCCTGGGCCAGGCCGCGGAGCGGTGTCAGGCTGCGGGGATGCTCACCGAGAGCCGCAGGAACCTGGTCCCGACGACGCTCGGCAAGGTCTGCGCGGCTACCGGGATCCGCGTCGCCACGGCCGAAGCGTTCGCGGACTGGCTCAAGGCCACCGCCGATCTGCCGGTCGCACCGCTGGACGTGCTCACGGCCCTGACCTTCACGGCCGACGCCGACGATAGCTACGTGCCCATGAGCACGAAGGAGTACCACAGCCGCCAATACGGGCGCCGCCTGGTGCGGGAGGCCCGGGGGCTGGCGCTGCTGGACCGGCCGGAGATCCGGCGAATCCACGAGAGCAAGTACACCCTGCTCTACGAGGACGCCAAGCAGGTCAAGAAGGCGCTGATGCTCCACGCCTGGATCCAGGAGCATCGCACGGCGGAGATCGAGCGTGGCTACCTGGTCTGGGGCGGTGCCATCCAACGCGTGGCCGAGGAGTACAGCTGGCTGGCCGAGGCCCTGGTCCGCGCCGCGGAGGCGCAGAAGTGGAGCACCTCCAAGCTGTGGGAGCTCCGCCGCCTGGGTTGGCGGATCCGCGCGGGAGTCAAGGAGGACCTGCTGCCCATCGCGCAGCTCCGGGTGCGCGGGCTGGGGCGGGTGTACCTGCGCCGCCTGGGTGATGCGGGTCTGGCGGACTTGAAGGCCTTGAAGGCTGCCTCGGCCGAAGATCTGCGCGCGGCGCTCAACCACCGGGGTCTCGCCGAGCGGCTGTACCGGCACCTTCACCGGGATGATGATGAGCAAGGCGAGGGTGTGGGAGCAGGTGACGGACCTGGCGCTGATGCCGTCGAGCTACCGGAGGCAGACACCAGCGCTCCGCCGACGCCAGCCGTCTATGCGTCGTCCTCCCACGGCGAGGCGACAGGATGCCGGGCTGCGGAGGAGTCACCGAAGTACGGAGAGGCTCGCCAGCATCACGAAGAGCCTCGGCGCGCAACGCACACCATCCACCTCGTCGGCACCTGCCGGCAGCGCCGCTACCTCGTGGAGCTCGCTGGGAGAGACGTCTGGCTCCCCAACCAGCTGTTCCGGGTGCTCAGCCAGCTCGTCCTGCACCGGCTCGACGATCCGTCCGGATGGATCCACCAGGCCGACCTCGGCGTCGCCTCCGGTGCCTACCGCGCCCTCAGCCGCCTGCGCAAGACCCTCGAGCCCTACCCGGGGCCTGCAGGCAACGGCTGGTTCGAGAACAACGGGAACGGAGGCTACCGCCTGCTTCCCCAGGTCGAGGTGGGCTGGGATGAGCAGAGCATGCGGTCCGAGCATCCCGACCTGGTCCCACCAACGAGCTGTCGGGGACGATCAACTCACGGGATGGATTGAAGTCGGTCTGCCTAGAGCCGCAACGGCTCGGCTGCCTTCTGTGCCAGAAACTGCGTATTGAGACTGGAGGAAACCATCGCGTCGTCTGCTAGCAGGTACTCAACGAAGACTTTCCTCATCTCCGCCAGCTTGTTCCATGGTGCACCGTACCCGCGCCAGATCTCGACCAATCGCTCATACACGCCCTGATCGTAGATCAGCGTATCCCACAGGACTCCCTCGAGATACTCGGGATGACGCATCAAGAGGCTGCTGAGACCATCGCCAAGCTCCGTAGTGCGAAGCATGTCGTCGTCAGAGAGGTCGTCGAACATATGCGGAACGCTGAGCGAGCCGTCCCGCCGCAGTCGAGCAATCACCCGTCGCACCTGTTCAGGATCGAACCCCGCACCCGCGAACGCGGACACGACATCGGCAAGCGACGGAGCGAGATCATCGGTTTGCTCAGCGGAAACTTGGAACAGCACACGGATAGCCAAGCTGTGCGCCTGAAGAGCTGTCGATTCGACTGCAAAGACATTCGGCACGAGGCAGTCCGGGCTGCTGCTGAGATACCTTCCCCTACGGGTTCGCATCATCGCTCGCAGTGTCCTTTTGGGGTCGAGCCAAACGTTGTTTCCTCGTGCCTGATGCTCGACCAACTTGTCCATATATTTGGGGCTTAGCCGGAAAACGTGGCCGAGGGCATCGAGTGTTCGTCGCAAGTTGCCGTTTCCCACCACTTTCACGAAATCCGCCACCTGAGATCGGCGCTCGAACTCGGTCCGCAAGACATCAACCAAGACGGATAGGCGCTCCACGGTGACGATGAAGTTCGGCTCTTTGTTTCGCTCCACCTCAGCCGTGAGAAGCCTCTCCAGCTCTGCGCATCGCCTCGCGACAACATCCACAAGGCTTGGCCGTTGAACTTCGAAAACCTCATCCACATTCGCGAGACGATGTTTCTTCAATCGATGCGACATCAACGCCTCTGTGCGAAGGCTGAGCAGCGTCACTGCGGCTGATCTTCGCTGAATTGACAACGTCAGTGTGTAGAGGAACTCCTGAAACTCAATGCCAAGCTGATCGCTGTTGTCCAGTACCAGGACCACTGGCATATTCTGCGTCCGGGTCAGCCACTTCAGGGTACGGAGAAAGTGCTCCTGCGGATCTTCTTCCTTGAGGCGCCAAATATACTCTCTGACCGCCTTGATGTACTCGTCGTCAGAATCATCGCTGTCTGGATAGCGCTGCTTCTGAAACCTACGTACTTCAGTGTTGTAGATGTCGCGGAGGTACTTCCAGTCCTCTGGATCAATCCGTTCCTGGGTGTGGCGAGCGGACTTTGCAACCAGCTCTCGCAGAGTAGCGCTTATCTTGGTGGACAACCGATCGATGGCGTCTTGGTCTAGCTGCTCATCGCGGTAGTCGAGTAAGTCTAGGTGAGCCCATATCGGGCTCTGATCCTGCTGGTCCGCGAGTTGCTCCTTGAGCAGAATCGGAAAATGTCTCAGATACGAGGTTTTTCCCACGCCTATCGCGCCATGGAGGATTACCGTCCGGCCCACGAGGCTCGGTGAAAACAGTTCGCTAGACGAGTCTGTGCCGACAACCTTTGTCGAGTCTACCCGCGACCTAGCCCTGTTGAAGGCTGCGAGCTGGTTCTTCAACAGCGCATCAAGAGCGTCGTCTGTTGTCCGCGACCAGGGCACACGGACATAGCAGCGGTGAAAAGACTCATCGTTTGTGATGTCCACCAAGTAGTTGCGGATGACGCGGTCAACGAGTGCTGAATAGTCGGCTGTCTCGATGTCAGGTTGGAGCCGCAATGGGAAATCGTCGTCTAACCGTTTTGCGAAATCCGGCGACAGAACCTCTCTCCCTGCCAACAGTTGTTCGGCAGATCCGCCGCGCACTCTCTCCTTCTGGATCAGGTCACAGAATTCGTCGATGCGCTCGAGCATGCTTTGCGGAGACGAATAGAGCACTACCTTTGCTTCACTCTGACCTCGACCACTGTGGAAAGGCTTGAAAAAGAGATACTCATGACCATTGCTGGCGCACGCGTAGGCTGCTCCTGTGTGTGCCGAGTAGCGGCAGCACTGATCGACTGCCTCAGCAAGATCGGGGCTGCCAGAGGCGAGGACTTTCTCGAGAGTTGTCGACGGGTGGCGCGTGAGTTCCTTGGGAAGACTAAAGGTTCGGGCTGTTTTCTTCGCCTCCACCACGAAGAATGGACGGCCTCGGAGAAACAGCAGATAGTCCAGATATCCCCTCTGCTCGCGCCAGTTCGTGTAGGGCTCTCGGCGAATGTCTCGTGGCGTCCAACCCAGTGCCGCAAGCAGGGGGTCGATGAGGATTGCTCTGGTGTCCTCCTCCGTGAACGTCTCGGGCACAGTGCTCTGACCCAAGTCCAGAAGAATGTCCATGATCGCTGACATTGGCCCCTCACGTCGGCATCTACCGGATCGCCCACGGTCGCTATTTCCACCACGCATGACCCGATGTCACGCCCAAAACATTCATACCGTGTGTTGTATACGGCACGCAAGCTCGCCCCATTGACGCCGACGGAGAACGTCACCAACTCCGCCACCTGTTGCAGCCAGGCAAATCCGTGCTCGGTCCATCCGGCGTATGTCGAAGCCGGATCGAAGTCAGGTCCAACATCCGCTCGATCGGACCGCGGTCAGGTCCAACATTTGCCTGGTTGGACCGGAGTCAGGTCCAACATTTGTCTGGTTGGACCGGAGTCAGGTCCAACATCCGCTCGATCGGACCTGGATCGGCGCCGATCGGACGGGAATCGCCGCTCGTTCCGGTCCACCCTCCGTCCACCTTCCGTCCACCTTCCGTCCTATGTTTCTCTGTCCGGCTTGTGCAAGCTGCATTGCATCGAACGCGACGACGAGCTGATGCGGAGACGGCAGATGGCCGAGAGCCCTGGACAAAGCTGGCGGTGCAAACGGTGCGGAACCCTGCTGGGCGTGGAGCGCGGCGGCAGGCTGCACCTCAAGTACAAGGCCGCGCAGTACCTGGTCGAGGGGTCGGTCACGGCGGTGTGCCATCGATGCAACGAGCTCAGCGTGATGAGGACGACGACGGAGTCGCGGCAGGACCAAGACGCCCGCTCGGGAACGGCCAGCGCCGGGACCTGAGCAACGAGGTGCGGTCCTGCCTGCCGGCGCGGCGAAGGTCGCGGCGCCGGTGAGCTGACGGCAGGCAGCGCGACGGGACATACCAAGCAGCGGCACGACCAGAGGTCCATCGAGGCCCAGGCACCGCGGGCGGCGACCGGCGAGCAGCGAGCAACGAGGCTGCAGCCGGACGCCGCTGTCAGCGGAACCGGGATCCGTCCGCGAACGGAGAAGGATGATGGACCTGAAGGAAATCACAGCGGGAATGAGGCAGGAGATCCGGGGATCGCGGAACCAGCGGCTGTTCGACGAGGCGAAGCAGCGGCACACAGTGCTGGCCCACCACTCGGACGTGGACTCGGTGCTGGAGGTGCTGGCCGACGATTCGCCCGAGGGGTACTGGGAGCGGGAGGCGATCACCCAGGCGCTCATCGGGGAGCACCAGCGGCGGCCCCACCGCCTGTGGTCGACCCTCCTCACGATCGCCTACTACCCCATGCTCTGTCGGCTGCGGGTACGCACGATGAGTGACGCGCTCTCCGCCGAGGAGCTCGACCACCTCGTGGTGTTCTGCTTCCTGGAGGTCTTGGAGCGGATCCCCATGCACCCGAAGCGGGCCAAGACCTCGGTCCGGCTGCGCAGCAAGACCCGCAGGCGGGTGTTCGCGGCGCTGCGCCGGGAGCAGGGCCGGCAGGACGACCTGTTCCTGCGGGACTTTGATGGGCTGCTCGACCTCGAGCAGGAGCAGTTTCAGCTCGGCATCCCCGAGGAGATGGCCACCGAGCCGGGCACGCTCTGGCCCGAGTCCCGGCCTCCGGAGCGGCCTCCGAAGAACGAGAAGGACCAGGCCGAGATGGTGCGCTTCCTGTTCGAGCTCCTCGGCGACGACGTGAACCCCGAGGACGTGGAGGTGCTCATTTCGACGCTCGTGCGCGGCGAGACGCTCGGAAATTTTTCCCGATTTTTTTCACACGGCGTGACGCCGGTCGAAAGGCGGCGGATCTACGAGCGGATCAAGCGACGCCACAGCCGCGCGCTGGCCAGGCTGCGCGCTCTGCTGACCTCCGAAAATGTCCCCGTTTCAGACCCCGAGGGATTTGCCTCTATAGGAGCCCAAAATTCGCCTGGCGGATCTGAGGCCGCCGGCGCGTAACGGCTGACAACAACCGACGAGGAGGTCTGTACGATGAGTAATGCCTGGAATCATGCCGAGAGCCTGAGTGAGAAGCACGCCAACCAGGGTGGGGTGTTCGTCCGCCTGGCCAACAACGGGGACAAGGTGGTGGGCGCTTTCTGCGGCGAGCCCCACGCCCGGGAGGTGCACTGGACCGGGGAGCGCTACGAGGAGTGCACCGGTGACGGCTGCTCCTTCTGCGCCGGGGGCAAGAAGCCGAGCCTGCGGGTGATGCTGAACTTCTACGTGCCCGCTGAGGGCGCCATGAAGGTCTACGAGACCGGGACCCGGGTGTTCCGGGACCTGCTCAAGCTGCGGGCCAAGTACGGTCTGCAGAGCTGGCTGTTCGAGATCGAGCGCCACGGCGAGGCCGGGAGCACGAAGACGCGGTACAGCGTGCTGCCCGAGGCGCAGATCGACGCCGCGCTGAGAGCCCAGATCGACGCCGCCGAGCTGAATGACCTGGCCAACCTGGGCGCCGGAGACGACGAGGACGCGGGAGGCAAAGAGCCTTCGGCCGGCGCCGGCGCCACCCCCGCCACCATCCCCACCGAGAGGGTCGCGCCGCTCGTGGCCCGCCTCAAAGCTCTTCCCCGCGCGGACGTGGACACGTTCCTCGGCCGGTTCGGCATCAGCCGGGTCCGCGACCTCGCCGCGGCGGACGAGCAGGCGGCCTACGCGCTGCTCGCCGAGCTCGAGGCGAGGCTCGCGCCACCGCCCGCGCCGGCCGCCGAGATCGACCCGTTCGCGTAGCACTGGCCGTCCTTCGCCCGTGGCCCGGCTCGTGATGCCGGGTCACGGGCGGGGGGAACCTCGGGGAGCACAGGCACGCCCATGACCGCACAGGACCGCCCCACGGGTGGCGAGGGGCCGGTACGCCTCCGGCCCTACCAGGAGCAGGCCGTCGCCGAGCTGCGGGCGCTGGTGCGCCGTGGTGCGCGACGGATCATCATTGCCGCCGCGACTGGATCCGGGAAGACCTCGATCGCCGGCCACCTCATCTGCCGGGCGGCGGCCCGGGGGCGCCGGAGCCTGTTCCTGGCTCACCGCCGCGAGCTGATCAACCAGGCCTACGGCCGGCTGCTCCAGATGGGCCTGCCCGAGGCCGAGGTGGGGGTGATCATGGCCCGGGACCCGAGACGCCGCCCCGGGGCCCATGTCCAGGTCGCCAGCATCGACACCCTGCGCAACCGGCCCAAGCCCCGCTCCGACGTGGTGTTCATCGACGAATGTCTACCCGCGGGAACCCTCGTGGACGGCCGCCCCATCGAGACACTCCAAGTCGGCGACGCCGTTCTGAGCTTCAGCCATACCGTGGGCCAAGTCGAGAAGCGCCGCATCACACACGTCTTCTGCTCCCGGCCCCGGAGACTGGTGAGCGTCCACTTCGAGGACGGCCGCCGGCTCACCTGTACGCCCAGCCACCCCGTCTTCACGCCTGCCGGGTACGTCCCAGCCGGTTTGCTTAACCCCCACGACATCGTTGCAAGGAGTCGCCATGGCCATCAGCCCCAAGACCTGTGTCGTCTGCGGGAAGACCTACGTCCCGCGATCCTGGAACTCGAAGATGACCCCGCAGTGCTCGCCTGCCTGCAAGGAGAAGCTCCGCGCGGCTCGCCGGAAGAAGGTCACGGCTCCCTGCAAGCAGTGCGGCAAGATGGTTATGTTGCAGGGTCGCAAGGGTCTGGAGCAGGCCCGGATCGGCGCCATCTACTGCTCAGATGCTTGCAAACGCACGTGGACCAGCGAGCGCTCCAGAAAGACGATGGTGAAGCTGAACCGTCGCACGGCCTCCCAGCGAATGAAGGAGCGCAACCCGATGCACGACACGGATACGCGTGCGAAGGTATCCGCCACCCTAAGGTCAATGGGGTGGGGACCGACGCAACGAGGGGGAAACGGCCGGGGTCCGACGGAGCCCCAGAAAACCCTCAGCGAAGTGCTCGGCTGGCCAACGGAGGTCGTCGTCTGCACAAAGATGCCGCGAGGGAGCGGTTACCCGACCAACTACAAGCTCGACATCGGGGAACCGGAGCTGATGGTCGGCATCGAGATCGACGGTTCCAGCCACTGCAGCCGAAAACGGCAGGAGCAAGACGCGAAGAAGGAGGAGTTCTTAACCTCGCTCGGGTGGACCGTGTTGAGGTTCACGAACGCGGAAGTGATGGACGATTTGGCGGGCTGTGTCCGGACGGTTGTGTCTACAACCTGGAGGTCGACGGGAACCACAACTACTTCGCCAATGGCATCCTAACCCATAACTGCCACCGCGCCCTGGCGCGCTCCTATCGGGACCTGGCCGCCCGCTACCCGGATGCGATTCACGTCGGCCTCACCGCCACGCCCTACCGGGCCGACGGCCGGGGCCTCGGGGACATGTACGACGAGCTGGTCCCGGTCTCCTCGCCGCGAGAGCTGATTCGGCTCGGTTACCTGGTGGAGCCGCGGGTGTTCACCGTGCCCCGGGACGCGCTGCCGAACCTGTCGGGCGTCCGGGTCCGGCGCGGGGACTACCACGAGTCCGAGCTGGCCGAGGCGGTGGACCGCAAGCACCTGGTGGGCAACATCGTGGAGCACTGGCTCCGGCACGCGCGGGATCTCCGCACGGTGGCCTTCGCCGTGTCGGTGCGCCACTCGCAGCACATCGCCGAGCAGTTCCGCCAGGCCGGCGTGCCCGCTGAGCACCTGGACGGCACCACACACCTGGAGGATCGGGACGCGATCCTGGGTCGCCTGGAGGCCGGCGAGACCCGGGTGGTCTCCAACGTGGGCGTCCTCTGCGAGGGCTGGGACCAGCCGTCGGTCAAGTGCGCCATCCTGGCCCGGCCCACCAAGTCCACCGGGCTGTACCTGCAGCAGGCCGGTCGGATCCTGCGCCCGTGGGGCGAACAGCATGCGGTGATCCTGGACCACGCCGGCTGCGCCCTGGAGCACGGGTTGCCCCAGGACGACCGAGAGTTCTCCCTCGACTCAGCGAAGAAACGCCGCAAGGGCACCTCGGACGGCCCACCGCTCAAGACCTGCGAGCAGTGCTACGCCGTGGTCCACGCCGCTACCCGCCTCTGCCCGGAGTGCGGCTTCGTGTTCGCGCCACCACGGGAGGTCCCCGAGGAGACCAGCGGCGACCTCGTGGAGGTCAGCGCCACCGGCCAGCGAGAGAAGCGGGAGGCCTGGGAGAAGCTCTGTGCTGTCGCGGTCAGGCGCGGCTTCAAGCCGGGCTGGGCCTACCACCGCTACCGGGAGCGGTTTGGCGCGCCACCGCCCGCCTCGTTCGCCCTGGAGGGCAAGCGTCCGCGGCGAGGGACCGAGGTCTCCCTCGCCCTGCGAGCCGCGGCCCAGGAGGACGGAGGCCGGGTCTCCTGGGACGCACTAACGAAAATCGGCGAGCAGTGAGCCGGACAGCGGCATGACGAGCATCGCGGTCGGCCGGCACGAAAAAATCCCTGGCTTCGGCGGCCGGCGAAAAGATGTGCCAGAAGCCTTCAGGGTGCTGGATCTGCGCGAGGCGCTCACCCGCGTCTACCCGACCGACGCGCATGCCGTCACCTATGTCATCCCCGGCGCCAAGTGGCAGCCGCGCATCAACAAGCCGGGCCTCGCCACCTTCGACGGCTTCCCCGTAACGGGCGTCTTCTTCGCCGACCTCGACAACCCCAGCCACGGCGACTGGACACCCGAGCTCTACGACGAGGCGCTCGAGCGCTACGAGTCGCTCGAAATCCTACAGACCGCAGGCATCTACCACACCAAGCGCGGCGCACGCATAGTGCAGCCGCTCGTGCAGCCCATCCCCGTCGAGCAGGTCGAGCCCTACCTCGCCCGCTGGCTCCAACAGCTGCAGCAGGCCGGACTCGATCCCGATGATCGGTGCAAGGACTGGACGCGCCTGTTTCGCATGCCGAACGTGCGCCTCAAGACCGGGCCGTTCCGCACGCCGTACATGAACCTCGAGCGCATGCGGCCCGTGGCGCTCGAACCACTGTGGGACCCACCGCCCCTGCGCGCCGCGCGCCCAACGCCCCAGGCCCGGCTCGAGCCACTGCCGCACATCGACTGGCGCCGCGAGGTGCCCGACGAGTGGCGTGACCGCATCGGGCCTCTGGCCGACGCCGTACGCGCGGTGCAGACCGAATGGCACACGCTGTTTCTCGCCCTCTCTGGAGCACTGCTTCGCCGGGGCGCCTCCCCTGAACACCTGCCGGCGATCATGCGGGCCATCTCCCATGCTTCGCATGCCGACACCCGCACCGATGATCGCGAGGCGTCTGCACGCACCACGGTCGAAAAGCACCTGCAGGGTCTACCCATCACCGGCTACGGCACACTCAGCCGTGAGTGGCCTGGCGTCGCCGACGCCTTGGACTCGGTCCTGCCAAGTGGCGACGCCCCTCCCAGCGAGCAAAAGTCCTCCGCCCCACCACCGCTCGCCGAGTCCCAGGCCGCCATGCGGGCTGCTCTGCGCGACGCCCCGGACGGCCTCACCCTCCTCGCCGCCGAGTGCGGCCTGGGCAAGACCGCCGCGGCCATCGACGTCGCCGCGGAGCGGGCCGCCCGCGTCCACGCCTCCCCGGACGCCGAGTGCAAGCGTGCCCCACTCCACTCCAAGACCGCCATCTCCGTGGACAAGCACGAGCTCGCCCTGCAGATCGTCGCCGACCTCGCCGCCCGTGGCGTCCAGGCCCGGCGCCTCTTCGGCCCGCTCTCGCTCAAGCACCCCGACGGCACCCCGGTCTGCCAGCTGCACGAAGTGGCCCGCCACCTGGTGAGCGGCGGCCAGCCCATGCAGTGGGAGCTCTGCCAGGGCCGCGATATCGAGCCCTGCCTCCACCGCGACACCTGCCCCGCCCGCGACGGCGTCGAGGGGCCCGAGGACGCCCGCGTCACAGTAGGCCCCCACCAACTCATCGGCGCCCTGGACAGCGAAGCCGGCGCCACGGGCCTGCTCGTCATCGACGAGCCCCCGGACCTGCTGGACCTCACCCCGCTGCGGCCCGCCGACCTGGAGCGCACCCTCGGATTGCTCCACGCCTTTGACGCAGGCTTCGCCTCGGCCCTCGCCCCGGCCCTGGAGGCGCTGCAAGCCTGGGCCGAGCACGTCGGTCCCCTCAGCCAGTGCGTGCCCATCCGAGAGGCCATCACCCAGGCCGCCGAGATCATCGACCCGGCGACCCTCGACCGGGCCCGAATCACCTGCCGCTTCGACGGCGACCCCGTGCAGTACGCGGCTGCCGCTCAGCCCGACGAGCGCACCGGCAAGGCCCCGCCCATCCGCTACGCGGACCTCAAGATGGCCCGGAACAACGTGGCCTACGCCAGAAATCTCGGCCGCGCCTCTGGCGTCCTCCACACCCTCTTCCACGCTGTAACCTCGGAGGCCCCCGCCGCCGTGGTCCTCGAGAAGGGTCGCAAAGACAGGCCTCACCTCATCGTGATCACCGTGCGCGACCAGCTCGCCCGCGCCCTCCGCCGCGAGGGCGCCGTGGTGGCCATGGACGCCAACATCGAGGTCAACGCCCCCATCTTCGCCAAAGCCGTGGGCTACGACCCACCCCTACACCGCTTCTCGGGCGCCGACGGCGCCCCCATCCGACGCCTGCACATCCGACGCAAGTCGGCGGTGCGGAAGCACTGGCTCCCCCGCGGCAAGCTCAAGCTCGCCCCCGGCTTCGTCCGGTCCGTGCAGGACATCCTGGAGTTCGCCGAAGGCACCCACACCCTCGGCATCATCACCATGCACACCATCGAGCTCGCCCTGCGCGCCGCCCTAGAACCCGAAAGCCCCCATCACGAGACCGCGTGGCGCGAGGCCCGCCAGGACCCAGAGACCCTAGCCCAGGCCCGGGAGGTCCTCGGCCCCATCCTCCAGGCCTACCCGGGCCAGATCCTGCTCGGCCACTACCTCGCCGTCCGCGGGCTCAACCACATGAGCGACGTGGACTGCCTCGCCACCCTCGGTGACCCGTGGCCCCACCTGAACCGCGTCCGCCACGAGGTCGCCTTCCTCGGCCTCGAGGACACCTGGGAGTCCCGTATGGTCGACCTCTGCAAGGCCGAGCTCGAGCAGGCCCACGGGCGCCTGCGAGCCGTCCACCGCAGCGTCCCCGCCCGAGCTATCCACGTCGGGAGCGTGCGCCCCACGGGCCACGGGTGGACTGCCGGTCTCGTGGAGGTGCGGCGCGTTCGCCCGAGGAGCGGCATTCGTCCCTCCACCATGAGCACCGAAGAGTTCCGGAGTATCCTGCAGACCCTTGGTGGTGTTCGTGCCGCCTCCCGGCTCATCGGTGTATCGAAGTCAGCACTGTCTTGCTACTGCTGTGGCACCAGACGGCTCCCGGTGGAGATCGGCAAGAAAGCTGCAAAGTTGGCGCGTGAACAACAGGGGAACGCGGCGGCAAGTGAGGTGTCCACAACTGTATAGAAGAGAATAGGTATCCTATATACAGTTGTGGACACCCGGCAGCCATCACGTGACAGCAGACCATCACCTTCCTTGGCCACTGATGATGCGGGTGTTTCAACCGCCTGCCTCAGTGACCGAGGGGCAACCGCAACACCGCCTCCAGGGCGTCTACGAAATGTTCAGGCCCCAGCGGCTTTTGCAAGAAGCTGTGCACGAGCCCCGAGTCGACGTGCCGCTGGAACTCCTTCGACCCCACACCAGAGATCAGGACGCGCCGGGCCGACGGGCACCTGCTCTGGACCTGGCTCAGAAGCCAGATGCCGTCCTCGCCCGGCATCTGGTAGTCGGACACGACCACGGCGAATTCTGGGCCGGACAGCAGCTCGACCGCTTCGAGCGCGTCGGACGCCATCGTGACTTCGAACCTGGACGCCAGGAGGCGCGCCAGGGACCTCCGTACAGCGGGGTCGTCCTCGACTAGCAGCACACGCGGTGCTCGGGATTCCTGTGACACACTCGCCTCCTTTGATCCCAACACATCCAATCCTCCGTCTGCTGGAGATTGTCGTGTCGTGTTGACGCCTTATACGGACAGGTTCGTCTTGACGAACTACCGTTCCATCGACTCCCGATACTGTCAAGCCCTCATGCCACGTCGTGAAAAACCAGACCCGCTGAGCGTTTTGGTCGGACAACGGATCCAGCAGCTTCGCCTCGAGGCAGGGTTGACCCTGGAGAAGCTCGCCTACGAGAGCGACCTCGGCTCCAAGGGGCACCTCAGCGACATCGAAAATGGCCGCACCAGCCCGACGATCCACTCCCTGCGGGCCATCGCCGAGCGTCTCGGTGTCCACCTCCTGGACCTGGTCACCATCCCGGAGGAGGATGACCGGCAGAAGCTCATCGACCGGACGCGCGGTCTGTCGGCGGCAAAGCTCAAGAAGCTTCTCCGCCAGGTTGATCCCAAGTAGAGCAGTTCTCACACCGGCCGGCCGACATCTTCTCTCCTCAGGCTGCCTGGTCTCGTTGCTCAGGCACCGCTGCCTCGTAGAGCGATCCATCGTGGTGCGTGTCCCCGTTTCGGCACATGAGGGCTTTGCCTCTGTAGGAGGCATCGCATGGCCGAGTTCACCAACGCCCACCTCTCGTACTCGCGGCTCTCGCGGTTCGAGCAGTGCCCGCTGTCGTTCAAGCTCCACTACATCGAGAAGCGCCAGGCCGAGCCCGGTCTGCCTCTGCGGTTCGGCAAGGCCATCCACGCCGTGCTCGAGGTCCTCGTGCGCGAGCACATGGAGCAGGAGCGCGCCGGGCCCCTGAGCGCGGACCGAGCACTGGAGCTCTGGCAGGAGGTCTGGTCCCGGGAGGGGCTCACCGGCGTGGACGTGTTTGGCGAGGGTGTGGAGATCCTGCAGCAGTTCTGTCGGGACCAGGGGGCGCTGAACCACCACGACGTGCTGGCGGTGGAGAAGGAGTTCCGGCTCGGGGTGGGGTCCTTCACGGTGCTGGGCTTCATCGACAGGATCGACCGAGTCGATGACGAGACGATCCAGGTCTGGGACTATAAGTCGAACCGGATGCTGTTCACCCGGGCGGAGGTGGACTCCTCGTTGCAGCTCAGCCTCTACGAGCTCGCGGTCAGGCAGATCTGGCCGTGGGTGAAGCATGTGAAGCTGGGCTTCTGGATGCTCCGCCACGGGGTGCGGCAGGAGACGGCGCGGACCGAGGAGCAGCTCGAGGTGGCGCTCCGGTATGCGGAGACAACGGGGCGGATGACCGAGGAGGCCACGGACTTCCCGGCCCGGTTGAACCCGAACTGCTGCTGGTGCGACCACAAGCAGGGGTGCCCAGCTTACGCGGAGGCGCTGGCCGGGGGTGGGCACGAGCACGTCTGCGAGGACCTCGAGGACCTGGAGGCGGTGGCCCGGGAGCGGGAGGAGGTGGCCCGGCTGGCGAAGATCCTCTACGCGCGCAAGTCGGAGCTGGAGCGGGTGCTCAAGGCGCACCTGAAGGACCAGGACGAGCTGGTGCTCGGGGGCATGCGCTACTCGATGTTCAACACCACCCGCAAGACCCACCCGCTGGAGGCGACCATCGAGCGGCTCGGCCAGGCGACGAGGATGTCCTGGCAGGAGCTGCTGCCCCTGGTCGCGGTGATCGACAACAAGGCGCTGGAGAGCTTCGTGAAGGGGCTGGGCAAGACCCTCGACAAGGGGCGGGTGACGCTGCTCAAGGCCGAGCTGGAGGCGAGCGCTGACAAGAGCCACTCGCCGAGGTTGTGGGCGAAGGAGGTGGCAGCGTGAGCGACGCGATAGAGCTGACGAGCGCCATGGCCGCGGTGGCCCTGGCGGAGCGCATCGAGCGGCTGCCGGCCGATGAGCGCACCATCCTTGAGTCCCTGCTGGATCGGCTGGAGCAGGGCCGGGCCGACTACGGGCCCTGGCAGGTGGACGACGGCCGGGATAACGTGGCTGAGGCGTTCGACGAGATCCTCGACGCGATGCACTACACGGCGGCCGGGCTGGTGCGGCTCAAGCGGAGCCAGCGGGGAGGTGCGCAATGAGCGGGGCCCGGTCCAGGCGCAAGGGCATCCGGTTTGAGCGCGAGCTGGTCCACCGGTTCCGCGAGGCCATGCCGGGTGCCGAGATCCGGCGTGGGCTCCAGTTCCGTGACGGTGCCGAGGTGGCCGATGTGGACTGTCCCGTGTTCTTCCCCGAAGCCAAGCGAGGCAAAAAGCCGAACGTGCGGGGCGCGCTCCGCCAGGCGCTCGACAAGGCGCCCAAGGGCCGGATCCCCGTCGCCGTGATCCGGGACGACCGGCAGGAGCCGTTCGTGGCGCTGCTGCTGGAGGACTTCCTGGAGCTCGTCTCGGAGTGGTGGCAGGGGAGGACGCGATGAGCGACCACACGGTCAACTCCGGGCGGAAGACCGGCCGGCCGCGCAAGGGCGACCCGCCGCGGGTGCCGTACGAGGAGCTGGACCGGATCCTGGTCTTCGGCGAGGTCGTCGAGACCGAGGACGGCGCGGGCAGCACCGTGGTGTACCCCTCCTACCGCGACTTGGCGCGGCGCTACGGCGTCTCCAACAGCCTGATCGCCACGTACTCGAAGAAGCACAACTGCTTGCGTCGGAGGGAGGCGGCGCAGATGCGTACCGCGGCCAGGACGGACCAAAAGCTCGTGGAGCTGCGTGCCAACGCCTTCGCCTACGCCAAGGACGAGGTGCTGCGGCTCGTCGACGGCTACCTGGCCGGCTTCGAGAAGGCGCTGGTGAACGACAGCGTCCGCTTCGACAACCCGGCCGACTTCAACACCCTGGTCCGCCTCAGGGCGTTCGTGGAGGGCGGCGCCGACTCGCGGCAGGAGGTCCACGCGTCGCTCTCGCTCGCGGATCTCCAGGAGCGGCACCGCCGGGCGCTGAGGCTGCGCCAGGAGTCCACTCCGGAGGAGCGCGGCGAGATCGGTGCCGCCAAGACCGAGGCGCTGCCCGCCCCTGATCCCCAGGACTGTGATTATCCCCCCGGCCTCCCCTCCGGCGCCGCCGCCGGGGAAGTGAGCGGTCACCTGCTGTCCGGCGGCGCGGCGGAGGTCAGTTCTGTCGCGCCACACGCGCCCCTGTGCGGCGCGCCGGGGGCCGTGGGGGACGACCAGGCGAGGGAAGCGGCGCCGGCGCCGTGTGGCGCGGACAGCGCGCCCGGTGGCCCGGATCCTGGGCCCGGCAACGGACCCGACCCGGCGCCGAGCGGCGGGGGGAACCGGTGAGCCTGCCCGGCCGTCCGCGCATGGCCGCTTCTCGCACAAAGCGGCCATCCGCACACCCGGGCACGACGAGATCTCGCGGGGTTGCGCCGCACGGTGACGCGCCACGAGGGCGGGCGCCATGGCCGCTTTCCTCGATTCGGTCGCAGGGGCGCCCGGCGTCGCAGGGGCGGCCGGCGTCTCCGCGGCGGGGCCGAGACCCACGGCAGCGCGGACCCGCAAAGCCTACCGGGGGGGTGGGCAAACTTTCAGAGCCGAGGACCGCCGCCGACAGTGTTCCCGGCGCGTTTTCGGACCGAGCCAATTTCCGGAAAGTGAACATGTATCTGACCAGCGGTGACCGGTCAGTTCCTGGCGGTCACTTCGGCCGCGCCGGTCAGTTTTCTTGTGCAAGTAGGTCTGGGGGGCTTCTGGCTGCGTCCACGAGGGTCGCCAGGGACTGGGACGCCGGGGGTGGTGAGGCGGCTCCTCGGGGTGTCTCAGCACGGCAGGTCGCGCACGGACCGGACGAGGTCCTCGTCGCTGGGGTGCGTGTAGATGCTCGTCGTCAGGAGCGACTTGTGCCTGGCGAACCGCTGCGTCAGGCGGATGTCCCGGGTGCGCCGGTAGACACTGGTGCAGGCGGTGTGCCTCAGGCTGTGGAAGCTCAGGCGGCGCTCGAACCCGGCCCGCTCCTGCCACTGGTGGAAGAGGTGGCGGAGCTGGCGCGCCGAGAGTCGGTTCCCCTTGCGGCTCACGAAGAGCGGGGCGTCGGGCTTCAGGCTCTCTCCGGCCCGCTTCTTCCAGCCATGGAGCTTGGCGAGCTTGGCGCGGACGCCGTCCGGCAGGATGACCTCCTGCTCCGCCTGCTCCACGCGGCACCGTTTGAACACGCGGAGCTGCACCCGGCGGCAGACCCTGCCGCCAGGGTCGAAGACATCGCCCACATCAAGGGCGAGGATCTCGTGCTCCCGCAGCCCGGTCCCGAGGGCGAGGCTGAAGATGACGTGGTCGCGCCACCCGCCCCGGCGCTCTCCACTGAACTTCAGCAGCAGGCGCTGCTCGAGGTCGGTCAGGGTCTTGGGCGGGCGGGCAACAGAATCGGCGTAGTGCATGGCGGCTCCTCCTTGAGTGGTGTGATCGCGTGCACATGGACGCTCTCAAGATCCAGGAAGTCAAGACGATGTCCGGCGGTCTGTCCGGCTCGGGCCCCAGCGAGCGCCGTGCTCCTCTGGGAGACCAAGCTCGAGCTCCAGCGCGAGCTCGCCTGCGAGGCCGCCTGATGCGGGTGGTGGTCAAGCAGGACGAGCAGGACCTGGCGGACTGGGTGTCCACCGAGGAGGGGTTCATCAGCGGGCTCTGTCGCTTCGAGGGTGAGCCGATCGCGCTCGAGTCGTTTCAGAGCTCCTTCCTCCAGAACACCTCGCGCTTCCGCTGGGTGAACAAGAGCCGGCAGGTCGGCCTCAGCATGGTCATGTCCCTCGAGGCGCTGGCGCGCTGCCACCTGCGCGACGGGTACACCGCGGTCTTCGTGTCCTTCAGCCAGGACGAGGCGAAGGAGCGGATCCAGACCGCCCGCGAGGTCTTCGAGGACCTGCCAGCCGAGTATCAGAAGCGGCTCCTCGTGGACTCGAAGACGGAGCTCGCCTTCGAGTCGAACGGCACCAGCCGGCGCATCTCGCGGATCATCTCGGTGCCGTCCAAGCCGCCGCGAGGCAAGAAGGGTGACTGCTACATCGACGAGCTGGCGCACCTGGTCAACGACCGTGAGGTCTACATCGGATCCACGGCGCTCATCCTCCGCTCCCACGGCCAGCTCACCGGCTGCTCCACGCCACTGGGCCGGCGCGGGATCTTTTGGGAGATTGCCACCGAGGAGCTGCGCAAGTACCCTCACCACGCCCGGCTGGTGGTCCCATGGTGGCTCTCGCGGTTCTTCTGCCGGGACGTGAAGCAGGCCGCCTTCGAGGCGCCGCTGCTGCCCACCGACGAGCAGGTATCCCGGTTCGGGAGGCCGCTCCTCGTCGAGCAGTATGACTCGCTGCCCCGTGAGGACTTCGAGCAGGAGTTCTGCTGCGTCTTCGTCGACGAGAGCTACAGCTACTTCGCTTACGATCTGATCCTCCCCTGCACCAGCGACCGCCTGGTGCAGTACCCCGACTTCACGGACATCCCACCCCCCGAGGGGAGGATCGTCGCCGGCTTCGATGTTGGCCGCACCCGCGACCACTCCGAGCTCGCCGTCTTCGAGCAGCAGGGCGAGCGGTTCGTCTGCCGCTTGCTCCGCCGCTACGACCAGATCCCCTTCGCCGAGCAGGAGGCCGACCTGCGTCGCTTCCTCGACCAGGTCCCGGTGGCCCGCCTCTCCATCGACCGCAGCGGCATCGGCATGCACCTGGCCGAGAACCTGGCCGGTGACTTCCCCCAGGTCGTGCCCGAGGTCTTCACCAACGACTCCAAGGAGCGCTGGGCCACTGACTTCAAGATCCTGCTCCAGCGCCGCGACGTCTCTCTCCCCCGCGACCGTGAGCTCGTGGGCCAGGTCCACTCCATAAAGCGCCGCGTCCTCCCCTCCGGCAAGGTCGCCTTCGACGCTGACCGCACCACCCGCGCCGGCCACGCCGACCGTTTCTGGGCCATCGCGTTGGCGTGTCAGAAGGAGCGCGGACCGGCGTCGAGCAGCGGAGCGGAGATCGGGGTGAGGGTGATCGGCTGACCGATCACGGTCAGTACAGGAACAGCGTCTGGACGTGCAGCTGGAGCTGGCGGATGAGGCGGCGTGCCGCCGGAGCGCGTTCCTCGGGCACGACGATATAGAAGTCCTTGCCGAGGTTGCCGCTGGGGATCCACCTCTGCGTGGCGTGGGCGAGGTCCACCGAATCCTCTGTCTCCACCTCGTAGACAGCACGGACGGCTCCCGTATCGTCCACCAGCACGACGTCGGGCCAGCAGTCTCCAACGGCCAGGTTCCGCTCCGCGCCGGGATTCGTATAGGCCGACCACCCTGGGTGCTTGTGTGTGAGCATTTCGGCGACCCGCTCCACCACCAAGTCGTGGACATCTGGCTGGACGCGACGCTCCTTGTTCTTGTCCACGCCCCTCCTCAGGCCGGTCCGTAGTGACCGGCGAATAGTTGCTGCAGCGCCCAAACCTCTCCAGCGCGCAGGCCGGTGAACTGTACGCCAACACCCACCCCGGGCTCCGTCCAGCGGACTACGGCCTCCGTGATGATGGGGTGCCTCGAGGTGGCGATCGTGAAAGTCACGTGCAGGAGCGCCCCAAACGGGATCTCCGCCGCGCAGAGGATGAACATTCCGCCCAGCGACAGGTTGCGGGTATTTCCCGGATAGGACTGTCCTTCGTGGAGGATCTCCACGGACAGCGCGACGTCGTGCCGCTGGTATGTTCGCTTGCTGATAGTCAAGGCCCGCCCTTCGGATTCTCAGGGCGCCCACCTGGTCTCGCGCACCCCGCGCGCGACGCGCCCCGGCCGGCTCAAGACACCGGTCGTGAGGCGCGACACCCGCATGTCTGCCCGAACCCATGCGAGCAACGCCAATTCTGGCTGTCGCCGTATTCGCTCCGCAGGCTCCGCCGTTCCTCGACAGAGCCGTCGCTGTCACTATTATACAACACCCCATGCTCTTTCCGACCAGAGATCCAGCGGTTACAGGTTACTGAAGATCAGCGTTTCATTCCTCGTCCAGCACCTCGCGCACCTTGCGCGTGAGGTCGGCACCGGAGAAGGGCTTGCCGATGAAGCGCGTGCCCGGATCGAGCACACCGTGGTGCACGATTGCATTGTCAGTGTAACCGGACATAAACAGCATCTTGATCTTCGGGCACAGCTTGGCCAGCCGCTCGGCCAGCTCCCGCCCGCTCATCTGCGGCATCACGACATCTGTCACGAGGAGATCGATCTCGTCTCCGTGCCTCTCGCACAGCAGGAGTGCCTCGCCCCCGTTCGCCGCGGAGAGCACATGGTAGCCCGCCATACGCAGCATACGCTCGGCGATCTTCCGGACTGCGTCCTCGTCCTCCACAACGAGAACCGTCTCGCTGCCCGAGGCCATGACGGGCATGGTCTTCCGCCGAGCGTCGATCGCGGGCGCGTCCACCCGCGGCAGGTACACCTTGAACGTCGTGCCCTGCCCCGGCTCGCTGTACACCCAGATGTTCCCGCCGCTTTGCTTGACGATGCCGTAAACGGTTGAAAGCCCCAGACCCGTGCCTTTGCCCTTTTCCTTGGTGGTGAAGAACGGCTCGAAAATCCTGTCGCGGGTCTGTGCGTCTATTCCTGCGCCGGTGTCGCTCACCGACAGCCTGACGTAGCTGCCCGGCGCGGCCGAGACGTGTTGCTCCGCGTAGTCCTCGTCGAGCTCGACCGCGCACGTCTCGATGGTGAGCCTGCCACCTTGGGGCATGGCGTCCCGGGCATTGACCGCGAGGTTCATGATGACCTGCTCGAGTTGGCCGGGGTCGGCCTCTACGCTGCCGATCTCGTCCGTGAGGCTCACCACGATCTCGATGTCCTCGCCCAGGAGTCGGCGAAGCATACTCTCGATGCCGGAAACCACCTTGTTGAGGCTCAGTACCTCGGGCTCCAGGATCTGCTTGCGACTGAAGGCGAGGAGCTGCCTGGTCAAGGCCGCGGCCCGGTCGCCCGCCTTCTGGATCTCTTTTACGTCGGCGCGGATCGGATCGGACTCGCGCAGCTCGTTGATCGCGAACATCGCGTAGCTGTTGATGACCGTTAGCAGGTTGTTGAAGTCGTGCGCAACGCCACCGGCCAGCCGCCCGACGGCCTCGAGCCGCTGGGAGAGCCCGAGCTGATCCTCGAGCTGCTTCTTCTCCGTCACGTCCTCGGCGAGGAGCATGACCAGGTCGGGAGGGATGAACATGAACGTCATCACGATCTGCCGCGTCTTACCTGTCGAGCGGTACCGGTACTCCAGCTCCTCCCGGACGAATGTGTGGTGCTCGTAGCAGTTCTGCAGGTTCGAAATAACGCGAGGGGCATGGGTGAAGAGCTCGCTCGCCGGGCGACCGAGCCACTCGCTGATCTTGTCCTCTGTCGCCGTGCGCGCCGCCTCGTTGACGCTGTCCAGGACGAAGTCCTCTTCCACCCGCTGCCACATCAAGGTCTGGATCGGCAGCTTCTCGAACATCGCCCGGTGCTTCTCCTCGCTCTTGCGCGTCGCGAGCTCCGCGTCCACGAGCGGGGTGATGTCCGCGATGAACCCCTCGATGCCCTCCACCGAGCCGTCGGGGCTCCGAACCGCCACGCCGCGCTCGCGCACCCAGCGGTGCAGTCCGTCCGCGGTCACGATCCGGTACTCGATCCTGAACGGACGCTGCTCGGCATCGGCCCTCTGGACCTCGTCATAGACCCAGTCCCTGTCTCCAGGGTGGATCAGGTCGCCATACGACGCCGTGCGGTTCTCCACGAGGTCTTCCGGGCGGTAGCCTGTAAGCCCCACACTGCCGTTGCTCACGAACTCCATGGTCCATGCGCGATCGTTCCGACAGCGGTACGCCATGCCCGGGAGGTTCGCGAGCAAGGTGGCCATCTTCCTTTGGCTCTCCCTCAGCTCCTCCTGGGCCGTCCGGCGCTCGGTGACGTCGAAGAACGTGGCCGCGAACTGCCTCGGCGCCGGCCTGAAGGCGGTCACCTCGAAGAATCTGCCCAGCGGATCGGACTGCTGCTCGAACCACGCGGTCTCACCGGTCAAGGCCACCCTGCCGTAACGCTCGATCCAGGTCGGCTCGATGTCCGGGATCACCTCGCGCACCGTCCGTCCGACGATCGCCTCGCGGTCCAGGCCGGTGAGCTTCGTGAACGCGGGGTTGACATCCAGGAAGCGGTAGTTCACCGGGTGGTCCTCACCGTCGCAGATGATCTCGTGGACGGCAATGCCGGCCTGGTTCTCTCGGAACAGAAGGTCGTACCGACGCTCGCTCTCGCGGCGCGCCCGCTCTGCCGCCTCAAGCTCGGCCGCTTTCGCGATGGACTGCAGCGCGAACGCGAGGTCCCCCGCGATCTCCCGCAGCAGGTCCAGCTCCTCAGCATCGAAGGCCACGCCGGGCGGCAGCAGCGCGAGCAGGTATCCGTGGATCTGGCCCCCGCTGTCCTCGAGCCGCGAGGCCATGGCCTCCTGCCGTGCGTCCACGTCCTGCGCGGAGGGACAGGCCTGACAGCCATCACTCCCGCACCTCCTCACGACCTGGTCGCCGTCCCCTTGCACGGTTCTCATGCAGTCGGGCAGCCCGCCCTGCTCGAGCAGCTCACGAAGGCGCCGCAGCCTCACCGGAGCGCCGGCATCGGCGACCAGGTCTCCCTGCCCGGGCTTCGGCAGCAGAAGCAGGCATGCATCGAAGCCGCGCGACTCCACCAGGAGCTCGCAAGCCTGCTGGATCAGCGCCTCCGGGTCCCGCTCCCGGGTGATGAGCTGGTTGACGTTGCGAATGCCCCGAAGCACCGCGTTGAGGTGCTCGACGCGGGCCTCGGCCTGCCGGCGGGTTGCTCGCTGCCGGATGGTCTCGATGCCGAAACCGAGGTCGAGGGCCATCTCGTCGAGCAGCGCGTGCTCGGCGTCGTCGAAGGCGTCCGGATCGGCGGCGTAGATCGTCAGTGCGCCGAAGATATCGCCGTTGTTCCTGATGGGCAGCACGATGCGCGAGGCGAGCCCACGATCGAGGGCGTCCCTGCACCAGGGCTCGAGCCCCGGATCGTTGGCAACGAAGCGCGTGACCGCCGACTCACCGGTTCGGATGACAACGCCAACGGGCCCTGCGTCGTGCTCGGTCTCATCCCAGGCGACGGGGGCGAGCTCGGCGTGGGTCTCGTCCAGACCAGCGTGCGCTACTGGCCGGACCGAGTGGTCGCTCTCTCCGTCGCTCATCCCGATCCAGGCCAGCCGGTAGCCGCCCTTCTCGACGACAACCCGGCACACATCCTCCATGAACCGGCCCTCGTCCGTGGCCCGCACCAGGGTCTGGTTGCACTCGCTGAGGGTGATGAGCGCGCGGTTCGTGCGCCGGAACGCCGCCTCGGCGTGCTTGCGCGCCGTGATGTCCATCGACAGGATGGTCACGCCCTCGGGCACGGGCTCGAACCGGAGCTCGAACCAGCCCTTGGAGCCGTCCGGGAAGGTGAACTCGTTCTCCAACAGCTGTGGCGCCCGCTCCTCCATGCACCGGCGGAGCACACTGAACATCTCGGTGTCCTCGATCCCGGGGTACGCCTCCATCATGGTTCGGCCCAGGAGCTCTTCCCGCGTCGTGCGCCCGTGGACGGCGACGGCTTCATTGACGTACAGGTATCGGAAATCACGGCTGATGACCTGGCAGCCTTCGAGGAGGTTGTCGAGCACGTGTCGTGGCAGGTCCGCTGGGGTCCCGCCCTCGCCTCCGGAGGTCGTCTTCAGGTCCGACGAATCAGTCATGGTTGTAGCTCCCCCACTTTGCCGGCGTGCAATCGGGCCGAACCATCATGCTGGTCAGCCAAGCCTAAGTTCCCAATGGCCTTGGTGCAGTCCTCCCAGGCGACTCGGCCCGTCCACCGACTGACCGGCCAGCCGCTGGAGACATCTATCATAACCTTGCGTTTTTTTTACGCAACGTCGGGGCCATGCTCACGACCTGCCCCAGTAGCCGGTCGATGTGGTGGTCAGTCGTCTATGCGCGGGCTCGCGGATTGCCCTTTGACCCCGCGGCTCGTGTCTCCACCAGCACGCTCAGCCCCCCTGGTCGGGCAGGATCGCAAGTGGTGGGGAGGGATGACGAGAAAACGGGTGGAGAATGGAGGGAAGACCAATGGGGGACTGGGGAGGGGGAAAGGCTGGGCCCCCTCCATCTCCACCGAACCGAGGGCTACGATCTCCTCTCGCGAGCGCCTGCTTCGGCTGCTCTCGAGAGCGGATGCTTGCGACGCATCTATCTCGATTGTTGGGCACAATCGTTGACATTTCAAGTGCTTTTTGTCTGGGGGCTGACCCGGGCGAGCGTCAAGCGGGTCTGGTGCGGCCAAGCGTCAGAACGGGATCACCTCCTGGACGCGAATCTCGAGCTCACGTACGAGCCGTCTCGCCTCGCGCTCGCGGTCCTTGGGTACGACGAGGTAGAACGGGACATCGAGCAAGGAGTAGTCGATCCACTGTTCGATGGCGTGCTCCTCGGTGACGGTGTCGGTGGTCTCGACCTCGTAGACCGCTCTCACTCGGCCACGCTTGTCGGTGAGGACCACGTCGGGCCAGACGCCGTCCACCTCGTAGTTCTTCTCCTGCCCGGGGTTCGTCCACACGTCGTCGCCCGAGTACTTCGCTTCCAGCTGGGCTTCCAGCTTGGCGATGACGACGTCATGGGCTGTCTGTGCGCGGGTCGATCTCATCGACTCCCTCCCTCGAGCGCTAACACGGCCGGCCCTCCAGTGAGATGGTTCCCAGGCCGTCGGCGGCACACCCGAGCGCCAAACGGACGAGCCGGACCAGCCGGGAGGTATCGAGCACCGCGATCTCGCGGTCCGAGTACCGGATGCATAACCGGCTCGCCCTCGTGTCGTCCTCGGAGATGCCCGAGATCAGCCGTTCCTTCCGGACATCCAGGATGCAGGCCACGGTCTCGGACGGCAGCCCGACGAGGTGCGCGCCGTGCCCCACGACGAGCAGGCTCACGCACGAGCGCTCCGGTGAGCTTCGACCGCGGTGAGGCGAGGTGTCGGCGCGGGCCGGTCGAAGAAGCGGTCGAAGCTTGACCGCAAGTAGAGAGCGCTCGCGGTAGCAGACGATGCCGAACAAGATGGGCGAAAATGTATTGAGTGAATCGACGTATACGGTGGGGACCAGGTCAGCTACCGAGCTCAGGAACAGCCCGTACCAGCGCCCCTCTTGTTGAAAGGTAACGATGTCCACACTACCGCTCCCGAGTGTCCAATCCCGCTGCCGCAACGCGCATCATTCACGTCCGCCGGATTCCGGAGGTACTCAGCTCGAGCGAGCGCGCTCAACCTGAATGCACAGTTTTTGAGTAGTGTTATCTCTGTAATAGTCATTACGTACATTGTCACAGGTCAAGCTCTGCTGGTCAATCAAAAAGCGGCGTCATTGCACCCTATTTCGGGCAGGCACGCTGCGACTCGTCCATCGAAGCAGTCCGTCCTGAGCGTCGCGCCGGTGTCCCGGATCCAGCATGTCCGGGCTTTGCCTCTGTAGGAGGCGCGCCACCGCGCATGCCATGCGTTCCCGTCGCGGGCGGGCTCGACCTCCTGCATCGCCAAGGAGGTTCTGGATGGAGTCCGCCGTCAAGCTGTTCGTCATCCCGGCTGAGCGAGTGCCGGCCGGCCCACCGGATCCGCCGCGCGAGCTCGTGGTGGAGGCACCAACCCGGGACCTGCTCCGGGGTGCCGCTCGAGCATTGGTGGATTCCGAGGGGCTGCAGGTCCGCTCCGTATCCTTCGGGCCCGATGGGCTGGTGGTGTACGCCGAGGAGCACAAGTAGGTGGGCACGGGCACCGAGGTGGCGGCGGCCGCGGACGCCGAGACTCGCCTGCAGACCATCCTGAAGGCGGTGGTTGTGGGCGCGGAGGAGCGAACGCCTGCGAGCCTGCCCGGGGGCGAGGAGTCCTCGGAGCTGTTTACTAGCGCCGGGGCGCTGGAGCCGCCCTACGACCCGCTGGCGCTGTGCCTGCTGATGGAGCACTCCAACTCGCTGCGGCAGAACGTCGACGCCTACGCGGTGAACATCGACGGGTTCGGGCACCGGCTGGAGCCGGCCATCGACTTCGAGGACGAGGACGCCGACGACCGGGTGGCCGAATGCGTCTACCTGGAGCGGGAGGCGGCCCGGGAGCGTGGCGAGCTTCCGGAGGATGTGCCGGTGGAGCCGACCGCAGACGATGTTGCGGCGAGACGCGCCGAGCTCAAGCGTCTGGCTCGGGTGGAGCGGGCCAGGCTGCACTCGTTCTTCGACTACTGCTGTTTCGACCACTCCTTCGTGGACCTGCGTCGGCGGTCCAGGCAAGACCTCGAGACCACGGGCAACGCCTACTGGGAGGTCCTGCGGGACGCGCGGGAGCGGGTGGCCCGGTTG
>Ga0272441_10000278_pt1 | contig 116724 bp, 104 predicted proteins | sample SSMProp6N_FD_193582 | JGI IMG/M metagenome (GOLD analysis project Ga0272441, IMG submission 193582) | Marine sediment archaeal communities from Little Sippewissett salt marsh, Falmouth, MA, United States - SSM-Prop-6N | ecosystem: Environmental > Aquatic > Marine > Wetlands > Sediment ...
TCAGTGGACCGTTGATGAGAGGGCCGTATGGTCCGCGACCACAAAGGACGTCGTGGTCGACCTTGACGATTTCGAGCCAGGTTTCTACACCTTCAGACTCCAGGTTACCGACGGGTCCGGAGGGGAGGATGAGGCTTTCGCATGGATAGAGATCACCGAGGCCGAACAGGATTCGGAATTCCCGATATGGGTCATCATATTGATCGTGGTCGTTGTGATTGCCGTGATTGTCGGTGTATACTTTGTCATGAAGGGCAAGGGTCTGGAGGAAGAGCCGGAAGAGATGGCTCCCATTCCTCCGGAGCCCCAGGACTTCGGAGAGCATGCATCGGCAGTCATGGGTGAAGACAAGGAAGAGGATTCCATGATGGAGGAGGAATATGAGGAAGAGGTGGATGAGATGCTCGTTCCCCCGACCATTGGTATGGAGGAGACCGTCGAGGTCGAGGAGACCCTCGGCTTCCCCGAGGAATCCGAGATGCAGGAGATCCAAGACATCGAGACACTGATAGATGAGATGGAGAGGACGGAAGAAGAGATAGGCGATGTCTGCCCCGAGTGCGGCGCGCCTCTCGGACCATATGATTCCCGGTGCGGAAACTGCGGTGCGGAATTCGAGCTTGCCCTGGAATGCCCGAACTGCGGTGCCGTGGTGGAAGAGGACCTGGACAGCTGTCCAAGCTGCGGCGTATCCTTCGAGTGAAACCTGTAGTGGACGTGAAGGGGCTTCGGCCCCTTTTCATTTAATTTTTTTGATCCGGTACGTTCTGTATCCGGTCAATACCTTGATGGACTTCTGTGCCCGTATCTCCATGTCCAGATCATGGTCCGATGTGTCAACCCTCAATGTTTCCGTCCTGTCGAGTTTCTGCGGTACGCTTACAATGATAATATTGCGGTAACCTATCTTCCTTATTACCCCCGGGCTGAGCTGAAGGTTGCCACGTCCAAGGAAAAAGCCCTGCCCGCCTATGGGAGAAACCACCAGGTATGCCGGTGTTCCCCTTCCGACCCCTTCCCTTTCGAGGATATCGAGGACCCCCTCCTCGCTCAGGTCCCTTCCGAGCAGCTTTCTTCCTTTTACAATGTCTATTCCGAGAAGGGTCTTATCTATCCCGATAGCTTCCCCGATCGCCTCGAGGGTTCCGCCGGGTCCAAGAACGAAGACGGAATCGGGCTCTTCCTCGATCCTCTCTTTGATATCGTCCGATATCTCGGAAATGAAGACCTCCGTCCCCAGCTCTTCCACCACGAACTTCCCCGTCTGAACGAAGGCAGGCTCGAACAGGGTGGTTCCGATCCCGAAAAGCTTGATGTTCCATTGCCCTTCCCTGTACAAGTTCTCGTCCAGGTCCATGATCTCCCCTTCGCCGGTTGCCATCTCCCCCCGGATGTAAAACTCGAGAAGCTCTCCTGCTGTTCGCGGATCTACAGCGAATACCCCCGAGTGCATCTTCACACCGGACGGTATTCCGAAAATGGGGTGCTTTCCGGCAATGGAGAACACGTCCCTTGCTGTCCCGTCGCCGCCGCAGAACACGATCAGGGAGGCACCGGCCTCGATGGCCTTTCTCACGGTCTCCCTGGTGTCCTCACCTGTCGTTCGGTCACCCGGATCATGGACCTTCTCGATCTCCCACTTGCCCACATCCATGGAGGTAAGCTCATCCTCGCCCATCTCCCCGCCGGCGGTCAGCCAGAGGATCTCCTCCTTCAACCTGTGTCTGGTATAGGCTTCCTTCAGCCTTTCAAGTGCCTCGATCGCTCTTTGAGTGGCCCTGGGCTCGGCTCCCCTGGAAATGGCCTCTTCGACCACACCATCGGTTCCTTTAAGTCCGACCCGGCCCCCCATCCCTGCAATGGGGTTGATCACCAGACCTATTCTTTTCATGGCCACCCGGATGGGAAGTGTTTACCTTAAAAGCATCGGAAATTCCGGACCATGCTTCCAAAACGGTTAAGAACTGCGGTGCTCATTCTAAGGATATGAGGTGTTCTGGAGGACAATTCACCGTCATTTTCCTTCTTGCCGTCCTTGTGCTTTCAGGGATATCCAGGATGCCGATGAGTACGGGAGCGGAGAAGCTTCTTGAGCCTTCACTGGAGGAGGGAGCGTCCTTCACTTGGTCCTACCTTTACAAAAGTCCCGATGGATCCTCCGTCCGTGAAGGCATACAGACAGCACGGGTCGAAACCACAGTACTGAACGATCAGGATGTGTTCCTGATAACCGGTACCATATCCGGGGAATTCACGACCTCCGGATCATCCGGAGACGAGAGCGGTGAATGGGGCGGATACTACCTTCGTGAGGACCTCTCGCTAATAAGCGAATGGAGGGATCTCTACCTCGAGGTGGACGGTCTCTCCGTGATTGCGGGAAACCAGTCGAGAACCACGTACGAATTGCCATATCTCCAGTGGGTTCGGTTCCCGCTTCAGTCAGGGTCCCAGGCGAGTTCCTGGGACGAGGTGGTGATATCGCATACCTCCTTCACGCATACGATAGACGGGGAGGTGGAAAGCCAGGGTAATGCCCACGAAACATTCGACCACAGGTGGATGTGTCGAGACGAGATCTCCCTCGCGGTGGATGCCGGGACCTTCGATGTGCACCAGATCAAGGGTTGGATCGAGAAAGACCTGGAGATGGTTCGCAACTCCTCGGTATACTATTCGGACCAGGTCGGATGGTGGGTGCTGAAGGAGAGATATGAACCTTATGACGGCAAGAGCGTTCTCGTGGAGCGATGCGAGCTCCTTACTGTTGGAGGAAACGGGGCCCCTGTTCCACTCCCCGTACCCGTGATCACCATGGACGAGGACTCGGTTAATTCCGACCTCGACGCCTCCGAATACTTCTCGGACCCGGACGGGGATACCCTGTATTTTGATGCGATGAACACGGCAGATCTCACGGTTAGCCTGGACGGGAGCATCGTGGAGATCTCACCTTCTCCCGATATCCACGGGACCTTCGAATTCGATCTTACTGCTACGGACAACATGCACGAGGAGGTGACAAATCGTGTCATCGTTCAGATAATGCCCGTTGACGATCCTCCGATCCTGAAGCAAGGGTCTGTTGACCCGGTGGATGGCGATACCGACACCGTTTTCACTTACACGGTGGTCGTCAAGGATATCGAGGGAGACGAGCCGTCGGACGTCCGGGTCCATGCGGACGATATGAGCCATCCGATGTCCAGGCTTTCGGGAACGCTGACTGAAGGTGCGCTTTACGGTTTCTCCATGAAGCTCGGTGAGGGTTCGCATACCTACTATTTCACGACCGACAGCGTGCGACTCCCGGTTTCCGGGGTTTTCGATGACCCGGATGTTGCCTCCCCGGGGGTGCCCCGCCTCCTCTCCCCCTCACTCGATATTGATCACGGTAACACCGACACCCTCTGCACCTACACCATAACATGGAAGGACACTGCAGGACGGATCCCCGGTGATGTTTTTCTTGTCGTTGACGGGGAGGATCCTTATTCCATGATCAAGGGAGGGGGAAACCCGGAGCAGGGAACCTCATACAGCGCTCAGCTGTTCCTGCCGGAGGGAATGCACAATTTCCATTTCCAGGCAGGACTGGAAGGGGAGATCATCAGATATCCGGCGAACGGAGCATTGAACGGCCCGGAGATCTTTGATCCTGTAGTGGTCGATCATGGTCACTTCCCGCAAGACCCCGGGGAGGGAGACCAGGTCACTTTCTTCCTGATCTTCCGGTACGGCCATGGCACCTCTCCGGACATCCAGAAGCTCGAGATGGACGGCAGGGAATACTCCCTGACGGTTTCTGACGGTGATGCCATCGACGGTCTGAACCTCACCCGCAGGATCACTCTGGAAGAGGGCAGACACACCTACAGGTTCATCATAGAGGTGGACGGGATCGATCTCTCGACAATGGAAACATCACTAAATGTGAAGGCAGCTTCCAGCGATGATGAACCGACAATCGATTCGGGTGAGAGAGAGAGCCCCGCATTCTTCATCGCGGTGGTTGTTCTCATCGCTCTTTCCATCGCGGGGGTCGCCGCCTTCTTCATTATCCGATACCGCCCTCCGAAAAGGCCGGAGGAGGATTTCGAGGAAGCCCTGGCATCCGAGGGCCACGTGAGCAATATCAGAGGTCTTTGACACACTCTGCCCAGTGGTTCCTCCCGTCGAAGAAGGACCTGGAAAGACGCCATCCGGAATCGGCGATCTCACCCTCGAGTTCCAGAGGCCCGTAGAGATGGTAGAACCTCATTCTTCGCTCCCCTTTATTCCAGGGGACCATGAAGTCGCCTGGAAGCGGACCTTCGAGCTCCTCGTTCCTCCTTTCGCCCCCGAGCCTTTCCAGATACCTCTTGCGGAATCGGTCCTGGTCCCATGTCCAAACAGAGACCTGGAGCGAACCGCATGATCGGGTGCACCTGCAGGCTTCGTCAAGGGCGCGTACCCTTCTTTCCCTCGTGGGAAGGTGATGAAGAGATGCTATCATGATGCTGTGATCGAGGACGTTATCCTCGAGGGGAATGTTCTCGAGATCCCCCCTGACCAACCTGACCATTCTTTCAAGACCCGCCCGGGAGACAGCCTTTGCGGCCGTTTCAAGCTGAACCGGAGAGGAATCAATACCGATTACGGTGGATCCAAGCCTGGCAGCATGGATAAGAGCTCTTCCGGTACCGCATCCGAGATCACCCAGATGACACGGGGAGCATTCGGAAAGAAATTCCGCTGTAGGAGGCCAGACCCTTTCCCTGGTGCTTGCGAAATGGGGAGAGATCGCATTATATGTCTCTTCCACCCTCCTCTTGATAAGCTCATCTTCCTTCAAGTCAAAGGCCCTCTCAAAGCTCGGATGCAACGGCTTTTGCCATTTCCATGGTGGAGTTCTCCCCTCCCATATCCTTCGTCCTGAACCTGCCCTCAGCTATGACCTTTTCAACGGCGGTCATCACACACTGCGCCATATCGGTCTCGCCCAGATGGTCGAGCATGAGTTTGGAGGCAAGGATCATGGCCATGGGGTTGACTATGCCCTTTCCTGCATATTTGGGGGCCGATCCGTGGGTGGGCTCGAAGACCGCATAGTCATTGCCGATATTGGCGGCGGATGCAAAACCGAGCCCGCCCACGAGCTGGGCACCGAGATCGGACAGAACATCCCCGAACAGATTGGAAGCCACGAGCACCTCGTATTCTTCCGGGTTCTTGACCATCCACATTGCCATGGCGTCGATGTTCGCCTCGTCCAGGTTTACTTTTGGGTATTCTCTGGCCATCTCCCTTGCAACGACGGTCATTAGCCCGGAGGTCTCCCTGAGTACATTCGGTTTTTCCGCAAGAGTGAGTCTTTTCCTTCCTTGCTTGCTGGAATATTCGAACGCTGACCTCAATATCCTCTCCGCCCCCCGTCTCGATATCACCCTCAGGGTGACGGCGACATCCTGTGCTGGCATATCGTTAAATTTCTTCCACTTTTTGTGGTGCTTCAGAAATATCTCCCTGACCTCGTCCGGGACCGGCCACCATTCTATGCCGGAATAGAGGCCCTCGGTGTTCTCCCTGAAAACCACGATGTCAACTCCTTCCCTGATGTTGAGCGGGTTCCCCTTGAAGGCCCTGCAGGGGCGCATGTTGGTGTGAAGCTCCAGAAGCTGTCTCATGCCGACGATGGGGGAGAAGTAGACATATCCCTTATCCTTCAAGGAAGGGTGAAGCTCCCGTTCCGCCTCGTCTTTGGGTTTGGATGTGATGGCCCCGAAGAGTGCGCAGTCAGTGTTCCCGAGGAGTTCTATGGTCCTCTCGGGGAAGGCGTTCCCCTCCGATCTCCAGAATTCCCACCCGATATCACCTTTTATGTAATCGGCCTTGAAACCAACCTGGTCAAGGACAAGTTTTGCGGCTTCCATTACCTCGGAACCCACTCCGTCTCCCGGCAGTTCGGCAATCCTGTATCTGGTCAATCTATCCCTCCGGATGGTGCTTGAACGGTAAAAGGATATTTCTATTATTCGACCGGCGTTATGTACGGGGAGATGTCCCCTTACTGCCGATCGCAATTGAAAGTCTTCTAAGAACATCTCTCCTGTCCATCGTCGAAAGGAAGAATCCGAGACGCGGGCCCCTGTCCCTTCCAAGGAGTATTCTGTAAAATGCCCTGAAGGTTGTCCCGGGATCGATATCTTTTGACCTCGAGCCCTCGTAAATGGCATTATGGATGGAATCGGCGTTCCAATCGATGGACAGGAAGTCCTCGTACATTGCCTCGAGGGCTTCCATCATGTCAGATGTGAGGTTGGCGATCTCCTCCTGAGGAGGGGTGTCGTAAAGTCTGAACCGGACCCCCTCCGGGGCGAACCTCTCGAGCCAGAAGTCCACACAGGCCTTCCTGTGGGTGAGCCTTTCCAGGGATGCATCATTGATATCTTCAAGACCTTCTGTTCTCTTGATCTTTTCAACGAGATGGTCCATGTCGCTCGAGAGCTGGGTAAGTGTAACGAGGTGCCGGTAGGGAACATTGACGATCTGGTCCATGTGCTCTCTATCCTCCGGCTCTCTGACCATGGAGAGTTCATAGGTCCTTCGCCTGTCCTCGGGGTCGTCACTCTCCCCGTCAGTTTCGTAATAGAGCTTCTCGTATCTGTCACACTCGTCGACAAGGTTCAGGATCCCGAGTCCCGGGTCCATGTCGATATGCCGTGACGGCTGGTTCTTTGCGATCAGGAACCGGAGTACCTCCGGTGGTGTCATTCTCAGCATTTCCACACCGCTGATGACCACTCCGGTGGATGAGGACATAGCACCCTTGCCCTTCAGCTGGATCCACTCGTAAACCGTGGGAAAAGGAGGTTCCCTCCCCAGAACCTCCCTGATGATCTCCGAGGAGGTGTCGTAGGACCCCCCTGCCGCCGCATGGTCTTTCCCGAATGGCTCGCATGTGACCCCGGCCCAGTACCACCTTGCAGGCCAGTCAAGCCTCCAGGGGAGTTTTCCGTCATCGGTCCTTGTGTCGGCCTTCCCCTCGTGGCCGCAGCTGCAGATGAAGTGGACATAAGGGCGCTCCCATGAGACGGGTTTTGTGGAGTCGATCCTCCCGCATTGAGGGCATCTGGCGTTGTAGGGTATCCAGTCGTCGGCAAGCTCCCTGCCCGAAACCCTCTCGAGTATCTCCCTCACCTTTTCCCTGTCGTCAAGTATGATGGCAGTGGGTTCCGCGTATTTGCCGGTCCTGTAGGATACGCTCGATCGGAGGACCAGGGGTTCGATCCCGAGCTCTCTGATCGATCCGAGGAAGGGGTTCAGAAAATATTCCGAATATGTTCCTCCGTCCCCTCCCGGGGAAGGTATCTCCGAAAGAGGCTTTCCAACATGATCCTTGAATTCGGGGGGAAGGAACGGATAAACCTTTCGCAGCGGGTCGAAATCATCCGCCATGTAGAGCAGGGTTGAATCAACCCCAATATCCCCTGCCGCCCGATGGATCAGGTCGCCGGTGATGATCTCCCTCATATTGCCGACATGTATGTGGCCTGACGGGGTTATCCCGGTTGCTATCCTGTGGGGCCTCCCCGATCCCTTGAGCCTGGAAGCTATAACATCTGCCCAGTGCATTCAAACACCACAGTCATGATCAGACCACATGGGTCCGGATCAGCGCTCTGACAGGAACGCCGTCGATGTCGTTGAACTGCTGTTTGTTCACGATGGTCAGGCAGAGGGCCGGGATACCCTGATTGGCCTTGAGGAACTCGATGGCGTTTTTCATGGTGCTCCCCGATGAGAGAACATCATCCACGATGACAACCCTCTTATCCCTCACTCCGGCGAAGTTCGAGGAGATGGAGCCCATGGACTCCCCATGGTCATCACCCCTCGGGGGTCTGTAAAGGATGAGTTCGAGGTCCATCTCGTTGGCGATCGTGGTGGCCATTGGAATTCCGTTAATGGCAACACCCATCACAGCGTCAACGTCCATATCGTTCTTTGCGCATTCCTCCAGTATGATGTCGGAAAAGATCCTTGCCATGTGGGTCAGCCTTGACGAGAAAACGCCCACGGACCTCCATCCTATGTATATGTCAGCAGGGGGTTTATCCTTCCCCTCTCCGCGGGACAGCAACCATCCAACGGTCTCCTCTGAAAGGTGCAGCTCCTTTGCAATATCTTCCCTGGACAGACCTTTCTCCCTTAGTTCAAGGACCTGCTTAATCATCTTCTCGGTGGTTGGCATGCGGTTTCACCTCATGGTTTTACGGTGCATGATGCAGGTTGATTATATCTTTTTCCCGCAAGGGAAACGTAAAAAAAACCCTCATGAGCAAAGGCTAACTACATAACATGAAGATCGTTATCGGGTTTTTTCGCAAGTCCCTCTCGTCGATGTTTCAAAGAAACGGGACTTCGAAACCCTTGCACAACTATATCGTCGATCATTGGCCACCGTTGTGCTGGGGGTATGAAGACCAATTAATTCACCGGATGATCAACCTTCATACCAAAGAAGGAAAGGGCTCCGGTTATGAGATCATTCGGAGCCCTGATATTCATCCTCGGTCTTCGCAAGTTTTATGTCTTCCATTATCTCTGTTATCTCCGAGGGGTTCAGTCTAAGTCTCCTCTCCGAGATGCCGGTCTTGATAAGGACCTTCCAGACCTTGAAGGCCTTCAGTTTCTCGAAGGGTATCTCGAGATTATAGATCCTGCCGACCTTGTCACCTTCCGAATCAACCACGTCATGCTTTTTCAGCTCGTCGAAGGAATATCTTTCCTTCATCGGATGTTCCGGGCTCTCCTCGGGAACGTAATCGTCCTTCACTATGATGATTCCGTCCGCCTCATCGAATTTGACGATGTCCTGAGTGCGGATGACGATGTCCTTCTTCAAAGTCCCCGGGGACACCTCGAAACCGACGACCATCCAGGTGTTGAGGTCTATGAAGATGTCCTTGACCTTTCCCACATGGTTCCCGACCGAGTTGACCATCTTGTAATCCTCGATTATCTTGGCAAGCATCTTTCACACCCCTCATTTCTTCCTGGATGCCTTCTGCACCTCTGCGATCTCCTTCTCCATGGCCGATACCATCGCATCGGAATCGATCATGTATTCCTTCATGCCGGAGATCCTGGAGGTGAGATCTTTGTATCTCATCTCGTAGGACTCCAGATCCAGGCCGGTGATTATGCCGTATTCCTGAATGTATCCGCTCATGTTCTGGTCCAGATATTTCTCGATCCTTCCATCGAGTATCTTCCTCTTGTAAGCGGGTGCTTCCTCGACCTCGTCTGTATCCTTTCGGAAGTGGGACCTTATCCATTCGAAGAAACCCTTTCTCTCCTCTTCCGCTTCCATGTTTTCCTCTGACATCTTGTTCACCCCCTCAAAGACCCTCCATGTTGGAGATCTGCTTTTCAAGTGTGTCCATTCTCCCGTCCATGTGTTTCTTCTTGGTCTCCAGGACATCGAGGTCTCCGCCGACCTTCAAGAGCCGCTTGCTCATATCCTTCTTGAAGTCCTTCACCCTGTCACGGGTGGTGAAGTCCCATTCGTCCATGATCTTTCTGAAATTACCCTGGAAGTAGAGGTCGACATGAGAAGGCATGGCTCTGCTCTTCCTTCTCAGGCTGAGGAACCAGATGAAGACGAGCACCAGTGCAAGTACCAGCAGGCCGATTATCAGAACAAAGAAAAAGGTATTCCAATCCCAAGACATCATATCACCTCACTTTACTCCGTATTTCATCTTCAGACGATCGAGCCTTGCCCGTCCCTGGTTCATTCTCTCGTCGAAGCCTTTCTTCCATCTATCAAGCTCATCCATCCGGGTCTCCATACCCTCGAGATCTTTGTCAAGGTCCGTAATGTCATTTCGGTCCGCGACCTTGTATTCGTCCATCAGGTCCGGAAGGTTCTCGCTCAGGTACTGATCGATCTTCCGGTTGATGGAGAGGGGATGGGTGACCGAGATAGCCTGGATCCTCTGTCCTATTCCCATTCAATTGCCTCCTTCTTCTTCATCTTCTTCTTCTCTCTTGAATTTCTTGACGAACATTTTCCAGCTTTCCTTGATCTCGTCTGTCATCTTGTGGTAGGGTTCGATTTTGACGAGATCGCCCTCCTTGACATCGAGGTCATCCATGTCCCCCGATCTCAGAATGATCATGTCCTTTCTGGCAAAACGGTCGGAAACGAGTTTCACGACTATCTTCTTCTTACCGTTTTTCAGGAGGACCATGCGGTCCTCATCCTCTTCGAACATGTCCATGTGGGAGGAGTGGAGCCTGGCGATCCCCTTGTCAACGGAGGATATGGCGCTCTTGTGGACCGGTAGTGTAACTGCTACTTCTTCATCCGTTTCCTTATCCAATCTATCACCCCTTGGGATACAAATTTTGGATGCAACTGTTTCGTAATAAAACTTTGCCCGTAATACAGATAATAGTTTTCTGGAACCCATCCGATCACCGAAAGGGCCCGGTCTGGATGGAAGAGCCCTGTTCGGACCGCTCCGCTTTCAAAATATTTATAATTGAATGTCCATTAAGAGGACCGTATCCAGTGGTTCCGCGGGCAGAGGTGTTTCCCATGACCAGGTCCAGTTTCAAAACAAAGCGAACTCTTTTTAGCATAATGATGGTTGCGTTATTGGTTCTTTCCGGCCTGATCCTGCTTTGGAATGATGGTGTGGTGAACAAGGCTGACGCATCCGGTCCAACGAGAGCCGACGGGCCCGTCGTCAACAGGACCGTTATAACCATGGTCCTCCATGAGAATTTCGGCCAGTATGCCGGGGATTATTTCAATATGACCGGTTACGGGATAGATGACGTGTTCTTCGATCCAAACTACGAATGGAAGGAAGGAAAGGATATTCCATACCCCAATAAGGCTTTCTATGCGAAATATCCCTCGGGGTATACCCCTGAAACCTCGCCCATAAGGCTGGACTTCGTTACCTATTACGAGGAGACCAGATTCGGATACGTGACCATCACATGCCAGAACAGAGATTTCAATTCCTACATCTACGGTTCGGAATATTTCACCATACGGCTTTTCGGACGCAACAGAACGGGAATATCGGAGGCAGAGCTCAGGATATCCGTCCTGAACGTGAACGATCCTCCAACGGTGATATCCGAAAAGGACTTCTTTTCCATCTCCTTTGATGAGGATGGATATTATGAGGGTGTCAACAAGGACCACGATCAGCCCGATGATATCTTCGGAGATCTCAAAGACCCCGATGAAACACTGCTGTACACTGTCGAACCCATGAACCCGCTTGCGGAGAACATATCTACAGATATGAAGGATGACGGATCCTCCATAATATTCACTCCTCCCGCGGACTGGTCCTGCCCCTATGTTCCGACTCCGGACCGCCTGAAAGGGAGAAACTACAGACCGGGGGGCGTATTGACTTGGTCGGACTTCTTCGCCCATTTCAGGTTCAACTGTTCAGATGCCGCGGGGGCCTATGTTCTCGGGGACCTGTATGTTTATGTCGGCCCCGTCAACGACACACCGTTGATGGTTCCGGTCGGGGATTTCTACGTGAACGAGGATACCACCGCCGTGATCGATCTCGAAGCATCCGATGTGGACCCGGAAAATGAACAGGTGCTGGTTTTCGGAACCAATATCACAACGATCATTTACGAGAGGACCGGGATACAGCTCGAATTCGAGGAAGGATACGATTTTGACAGTAAAGAAGGGATACTCAAGTTCTACACCACGAACAACATGGTGGGCGATTACCCCGTTGAGGCCTGGGTCAGGGACAGACCAAGCCCGGAACTCGGGAACAAGCTCGATTATCCCACAACATCATTCAGGGTGTATTCAAATTTCACTCTCCACATAGTGAATCAGAACGACCCTCCAAAGGCCCATCTGGTCTCACCGACCTCCACCTTCACGTATAACACAACCTGGCCGATAGAGTTCAATGCCTCCCTCTCCTCGGACCCGGATATGGTCCACGGTCAGGTCCTGACCTACAAATGGTCCCGAAACGGTGAGTTCTTCGGGGAAGGGCGTGTGATATACGAATTGTTCGAGAACCCCGGTACCTACCGGATAGAGCTAAATGTCACCGACGGAGAGTTCTTCTCCATTCAATCTGTGGATATCAATGTGGAGAAGACAAGGATCCTCGGGGAGATATTCGATGGCAAGGATATCGAAAGAGGCTACAACGACAATGCTACCGATCCACTCGTGTTCCACAGAAGCTCGGAAGGGAACCACATGCAGTTCTCGGGGCCGGATTCCATAGACATCAGGTCGGTTGAGGGATCAAGGGACGGAGCCAAATACAGGATAAAGGTGACCTTCGGAGAACCGATGGAATACATATACACCGATGAGAAGAGACAGGACCCGGTCCTTACCGTCTATTTCCTTAAACCGGATTTCACGGAGGACCCGGTTTCCCCGAAACAGACCGACATTCCCCTCTACGGTTTCCCCGTTCCGACTTCCAATTACCGCTACAACAAGATGGAATTCGATCTCAGGACCATGTATCCCTTGAAGTATCCGCTTCAGGACAGCCTTCCCGGGTACAGAAAACTTGACACCAGGATGGGTGTGGAGATAACGGTCACCATTGTTGATCTGGACAGAATGAATGTCAGGCCCGATTTCGAGTTATATGTCACAGCGGAGATGAAGACCACCATCCCGGAGAGCAGCGGGTCCAATATTCTCATTACATCCTGGGACGCTGCGGGTATCGGGGCCCGGGTGCCACAGGTGGATGCAGGGACGGCTGACAATGGTGATCAGCAGGATGCCGGACTGTCAACGGGAGCGTTGGTCCTCATCATAGTACTGATTATTCTTGTCATTCTTGCCATTGCAGGTGTTTCGGTCTTTTTGCTTACAAGGAAAAAGGCAAACAAAAAGCCGGATGACCAGCAGATCCTGGTCCCGGCCCGGATGGCGGATGATTCGGTTGAGGATATGATATTCGGAGGTCCGCAGGTAACGGCGGAGCAGCTTTACGGACCGCCACAAACCGGAACACTCCCGCAGGGGGAGGCCCCCCAGGGCCTCCCGCCCGCCGGGTCTCAGGTAACATCCCCCACTGCTCCGATAGTGGAGCCGACTCCGGGACAGGTCACCCAGGGCCAGGTATCAGCGGATCTGTCATCATCACAGGTTCCGAATGCCGAAAAGGCAGCAGTACAAACCCAGCAGTGATCGTTCGATAATATTCCAGAGACCTGTCCGCTCTCACTGATCGAAGATGGTTACCCTGTTCATCTTGACAGGTGTAACGGGACGGTCCTGTTTGCTTGGGACCTTTGAGATCTTATCAGCCACATCCTGCCCCTGGACAACATATCCGAAGACAGCATGATGGTTATCCAGCCAGGTTGTGCCTCCTACCTTCGTCACGATGAAGAACTGGGAGCCGCCCGTGTTGGGGCCCGCGTTGGCCATGGAGAGGGCCCCATTGGCATGCCTGAGCTCCGGATGGAACTCATCCGGAATGTTGTATCCGGGGCCCCCTGTTCCGGTACCCTTCGGGCACCCACCCTGTATCATGAAATCTGGTATCACCCGGTGGAAGATAAGTCCGTTGTAGAAGCCCTGGTTTGCGAGCTTGATGAAATTCTGTGTCGTCTTCGGGGCCCTCTGTGTCTCGAGCCTGATCAGGATATCGCCCATGGTCGTCTCCATTTTGGCATAGGTTGTCATGTCACCACCTTGCCCGGGTATGGAAGAGATGATATTAAAATGGAATCGTGGAAAGGAATTAATACTACATCGAAGGTACTAATACTTAGAACCTCGATGTAGATGAAGAGGGTATTCAGATGGGCCAGGAACAGGAGTTCAGGAAGAAGTTCAACAGGGAGCTGAAGACGGGCCTCCTCGGTATGGTTCTTCTCGATGTCATGAACAGGTCCCCCGAACCGCTATACGGGTACAGGATCATAAAGGAGATCGAGAAGCTCTCGGACGGCGGGTTCGTCCTTCCGGAAGGGACGGTATACCCGATCCTCAACTCACTCGAATCAAGGGGCCTTCTGAAGAGTGAATGGGGGAAGGGAAGCGAGGGCCCCAGAAGGAAGTATTATTCAATGACACGGACCGGAAAGAAGCTCCTTTCCGAAATGCTCTCCGATTGGAGGAACGTATCAAGGACGATCGAGAAGATGGTCGGAAAAGAGGAGGTTGTGAAATGAGGAATACCCCGTTTCTGAACGAGTTCCTGAAGGAAGTTGAAAAGGAGCTCATGGGCGTGGACAAGAAGGCGATAATGGAGGAGATATCGGGCCATATCAGGGACAAGGCGGAAGATATGGCCTCAGAAAGAGGGTTGAAGTCGCCGGACGACTGTATCTACAGGGAAATAATTGCGAGCATGGGTGATCCCGGCGAGGTCGTCAAACCCTACCTCAAAGAGATGCCCGTGAAGCTACCGTTTTCCATAAAGGCGTTCCTGGCATTCCAGCTCCTCACGGGTCTCGCGGCCCTTCTGGTGTTCATCGAAGGAATGGATACGCTTTTTTGGGCACTGGACCAGACGCCGAATGACACCGGTTTCATTCTTACGCAGGTCACATCCACCCTATTCTTCCTTCTGATTTCAATACTCCTTATCGGACTTGTGATGCGTCAGTGGAGAAAACCTGTTAGGATACCTCTACTTGGAAGCCTTTCCGTCCTGGTATCCATTTCTGTTGTGATCTCCATAATATTTGTCATGTTTCGGGTCATAGTATGGAACCAATGGGGTGTCGAATACGGGGAGAATACCTATTATCCCATAGCAGGAGCTGTCACGGTCGGGTTGCTTGTCCTATACGTTCTGGGGCTTCAGCAGATGGGGAGCTTCCAGAGACGGATCGACCTCTCCGAGGAGGATATTCTGAGTTCCCGGGGAAGCAGGAAGAGGACCAGCATCTTCATCTATCTCGTCTCCTCGGTCTTCGTGGTCCTCCTTATCCTCGTTGCAATGGGGCAGTCCGTATATTCCGATGATTACTATGAAAGCCACGAACTGGTTCAGACCCAGGATATCGGCGGACCCTTCGATGCCAGGCTGGAACTGTGGGACCATCACGATGAGAACGGATGGTATGAGACGAGGAAGATCGTATATTATGTCGAAGGCGAGGAGATCGAGGGATTCTTTTTCCCGGAGATGCAACGTTCGTTTGAATGGATGAGGGACGGAACGGAAAACGGGTCGACGGTAATGGCATGGTGGGATTACGGCCTATCGATCAGAGGTTACACCGGCAGGGAGGTGGTCCTCGATGCGCCCGTTAGGAGCATGGAACATTCGGTTGGGGATCCATCAAGCTTCGATGAATGGGAAGTTGACGAGGATAAGTTCCAGAAGGTCGCCATGGCTTTTGTGACCACCGACATCAATTACACATCGGAGGTCATGGACCTTTATGATGCAGAATACATCCTTACGAACTACAGGGATGCGGCGGGTATAAGCTACGCACTCGTCCAGGCAGCCTATGAACCCGATCCGCTCTCCTCATACTGGCCAACGCTGGATGAGGAATCGTTCCTCTACAGAATTTGGAACGGAGAGGATATTGAAGGATTCGAGCTTGTCTATTCCGACCTGGAGGTAAGGATACTCAAGAAACTCTGAAGATCCCGATTCCTGGCGGCTTCACAGCAGGCCACCAAGTTCCTCCATGACCTCCGGATACTTTGAGGATAATGCCTTGAGAAGCTCTTCCGTGGAGATCTCCTTGGGGTCGTACTCCGCTATTGCAGAAACGATCTTGTCCAGGGTTTCATCCGACACCTGGAGCATCTTCTCCTTCGCCAGGTAGTTTCGGGCCATCTCCATCTCGAGCCGTTCCCTCCATCTGGTCTCGTATGGTTCAAGGGCCTCTCTGGAGAAGTCCCCCTTCTCCAGGGCCTCATTGATCGTTCTTCCGGCCTGGATCGCGGCATGGCAGGCGTTGTAGATCCCCCCCCCGGTTAGGGGGTCTATCATCCTGGCAGCGTCCCCGACTATGATCAGGTTGTCATCAACTGTCTCCTCCAGGGGGAGAGATACGGAGACACCTCCCCCGTTGATCTCGGTGATCCTGCCCTTGCTGAACCTCGGGTTCTTCCGGATGAACTCGTCAAGATATCTCTTCGGGTCCGCTGTACCCTCAAGCATCGATGCGTTCACGCCGAGCCCCACGTTTGCGATCCCGGGACCTTTCGGAAAGCACCAGACATATCCGCCGGGAACATAACACCTTCCGATGAAGAACTCCGTGAACCTATCATCGGTGTCTATTCCAACCATCTCGTACTGGATGCAGGTGTCGATGTCCTTCATTTCAAGCGATGTGTCGATACCGGCCCATCTTGCAACAAGGGATTCAAAACCGTCGGCGGCCACAACGATCTTCGCTTCAACCGTCTTTCTTTCGTTGTTGTGGATGACATCAACCCTTGCCTTTCCCCCGACCCTCTCGAAGGAGACCGCATCCGCACGCACCCAGATCCTGGCACCCGCCCTTGCGGCCTGCTTAGCGAGCTCCTGGTCGAACGTTTCCCTCTCGATGACGAACCCGACCTCGGGGCCCGCGATCTCCGGACCCAGCGTGAGCACCGTTCCGTTGGGAGAGACGATCTTCGCCCCATCCATCTCGGAGGACACATAACGGCCTTTCCTGTCAAGCCCCACCATGTCAAGAAGCTCTCTGGATACCCCTTCACCGCATCTCACAGGCACCCCGATCTCCGGTCTCTTCTCTATCAGAAGAACATTCCAACCCCCTCTGGCAGCCTCCCTTGCGGTTACGCTTCCGGCGGGTCCGGCGCCAATGACGAGGCAGTCCACCTCGATGATATCGTCACCCATCGGGACCACCTCCCGCGGTAAGGGCCCCGACCGGGCATATGACGATACACCTACCGCAACCTGTACAATCATCGGTGGTGATCATTCTCTTGTTCGTGGTGAACCTGAGGGCTCCCACCGGGCAGCTTCCGACGCAGGCCACGCATCGAAGGCATGAGATCTCATTCCAAATGGGTCCGTTTTGCATCGATCCTGAAACGTGGATTTCAGATAAATCGTTATTGGACAACCTGAAAGACGACGGCTCAGGATTTGATCAGTGAGAGATCAGTCTTCCGGGGACACAAGCTCCCTCAACTTGTCCATGTTCGCATATCCCTTGACCACGAAGGTGTATTCCATTGGACATTTGATGCACTGTCCGGAGATCTCCGACACCTGCTTCACATGGTCCTCATTGAACCTGTAGACCTTGAGTCCGTTTTCCGAATCGCAGAGCGGGCATTTCATTCTGAGTTTCAGCTGCATGGCTTCCCTCCCTTGTCGTCAGCGAATACAGGTTATCCGATTTTATCCTTTCCGAAGGGAAAAGGGATCTTGATCCGGGTTTGAAGGACACTTCCGCTCCGGAATAAACAAATCATAAATACACCCCCTTCATAGGGATTGAAAAGGACAGTGATCCCATGGAATGGCCCGATAAACCGGTGGAATTGACCGACGATACCCTTGCGAAATTCACCAGCGAGCACATTGTAGCCGTTGTAGATTTCTGGGGTCCATCATGCGCCCCTTGCAAGATGATAGCTCCCATAATAGAGCAGCTAGCCACGGAGATGAAGGGACAGGTCGCCTTCGGTAAGATGGACGTCACCAAGAACATGAAGACATCCATGTCCATGGGGATCAGGTCCATCCCCACCCTTGTATTCTACAAGAACGGAAAGATGGTGAAGTCCAAGATGGGTTTCATCCCCAAGGGAAGGCTCATCTCCGAGATCAGGGAGATCCTCTGAGGGGAGGAAAGGACGGCGGTGTCAATGGTGGATATCCCCCGATCGAGATGGGAGGGTCCGCTCGATGTTGCCATCATCCAGCCCGAACTGGTCCTTGGCGATGTTGATGAGAACCTCAAAAGGGCTCTCGAACTCATAGACCGGGCATCATCCGGGGGGCACCTGGATATGATCGTTCTCCCGGAGGTCTTCGCCACGGGTTTCCCCTACGATCAGCTTCCTGTACTGTGCAAACGGTCCGGGTATATCCTCGAGGCTCTCTCCGGAGAAGCGGCCAGGCTGAGGGCCCACATCATGTTCACCATGGTCGTCGAGGACGAAGGAAGGTATTACAACCGGTTCTTCTCGATCGGTCCGGATGGGGGTGTGGAGGCGACGTATGACAAGACCCATCTATTCTCGAGGGCCGGTGAGGACAGGTTCTTCACCCCCGGCAACACACTTACGACATTCAGTGTCAAGGACGCCCGGATAGCGCCCCTCATCTGCTACGAGGTGAGGTTCCCCGAACTTGCAAGGAAGCATGTGCTCGACGGAGCGGAAATATTGATATATCCTGCACAGTGGCCCTCTTTCAGGATATTCCAGTGGGAAACTTTACTAAAAGGACGCGCCGTGGAGAACCAGTGCAATGTCATCGGGGTCGGAGCGTACGGGCCCCACGGTGATTCGAAGATGGGAGGCCACTCGATGGTGATCGGACCCTTCGGGGACGTGCTCTGCAGGATCGACGATGAGCCGGGATACGCCAGGGTTACGGTTGGTCCGGACAGGATGAACGAACTGAGGAGAAGAATACCCGTATTGAGGGAAAGGAGGCCCGAGCTGTATTGAAGGGGGAACCGCTCAGGCCTCCCGAATGCAGATGAACTTGATAGGCCTCTCGAATCCGCAGCTCAGGCATCTTCCCACCAGCAGTGTCTTCATATGCAGGTCGCCCGAAATATGGGGCTTGTCGTCCGATGCAGAGAAGAAGTTCTTGGTGATCGTTTGATGCCTTGAGCCGCATTGAGGGCATGGATCGAGGGTATATGAGGTATACACATCCTCGTAGAGGATGCTTTCCCGGTACGGCAGGGCATCCGTTGAATGGATCTGACCCCCGCCCTCGTTTCCGCCCATGAGGGAAGAGCCTTCTCATGGGTATTTAAATCAATCTTTTTATTTTGAGGAATAATGAAATAATATTTGTACATATTTGTAACATCATACAGTGTTAATCCACGGATAATGCGGTCGGTATGTCCTTCGAAGGGGTGATCGCAAATTCCTCTGGTGGCTCCCCGGATCCCTTGATATTGATGATCCGGAGCTTCCTTGTCCACTTCTCTCCCTCCCTCAGTGCCTCGACCTCCAAAACTGCATCGAAAAGTGTGGTCTCATGCTCCTTCAGCCCATCCCAGGCGAGCGGACAGCCGATAAGGACGAGCCCCCCTCTATCATGCACGCTCTCCTTAAGTATGCGGATCCTGTCCACAACATCTTCCAATTCCGAGCCCTTTGCAAGGTCCGAAATGGAATCGATAACGAGCCAGTAGGGCATTATCTGCTTCCCGGAGAACGCCGATATCTCGGCAAGCATATGGAGATGCGTTTTAGACCCGGCACTTGGCTCCTTCCGGATCGAGGAAAGCTCCAGGAGATCGGTCACGAGGATCCCTTCCTTCAGGAACCTGTCCTTTTTCCTTATCCTGTCCAATCTTTTCGAGATGTGAGGGAGAAGGGTGATCATTTCGGGGAGTTCGCTCAGGTCCATTCCGCCGAGTTCCGTAAGGATCTCATCCTCCGACAGATGGGTGGATATCAGGGCCGCATATGCCTCCTCGGGGCTCTCGGTTATGAACTGCTTCAGGAGCATATCACCCCCACTGCCCGGTCCGTACTTGAAGAGAATCATTTTCCCCCCCCCGATCCTGACCGTGAGCTTTCTTGATAATCCCTCTCCCCCGACCTGCAGCTTCATTTGCCCTCCCCTCCATCGGTGATGATCAGCTTGTGGTCGAGCATTACCATCAGCTCCTCGGGGGTCCTCGACCCTTCACCTCCCTGATCGAACATGACCACGAGGAACTCTTCTTCGAGCATTCTGTTTAACAGGAAATGAAAGAACTCGCTCAACTGACCTCTGGTGTAATACCTGTTCAGGTGCGTGAGGGAATCAATGACGAGGAAGCTGTATCCGCCCTTTTTGGATCTCACGATCCTCTCGATCTCCATGAGTATCGATTCCAGTGATACGGGGGTCGTGAGGAAAATGAAATCCTCGCTCGGGGTTATCCTCGACCCCAAGGAAAGGGAGATGGTATCTATTATCTTGAGACCGTTCCGGGGCAGCTCCGACAGGGAGATCTTTCTCGTCAGGGCATTGGCGGACCACTGTGTGGATACCAGTATGCCGGACCTTCCCTGCTTCTTTGCGAGTTTCTCTATGAGTTCGTTGAAGTTCCTGATGTAGGTCTCCCCGGAAGCCGAGACGAGTATCTGCGACCCGGGCCTGAGAATGTTCTCCGGTATCTCCTTGACCATGCGCGGCGCCATTCACCTCACCTCCAGCGGTTTGATCCTTGGAACAAGGATGACACCTTCCCTGGAAACGTCGATCACGTAGGTATTCTTCGCATGAGCGGAACCCTTCCATCGATGAATTGTCATTGTGTTCATCGTTATGGGGGGGTTCTTTTCCTTTTCGAACTGAACGATGATATCGAATATATAGGGCTCAAGGCAGAGCGAAGGGTGGTCTTCGACTGTACCCTTGGAATCCAGAGCTATGAAGGTGGTGACCCCGAGATCGGACATCCTGCCCTTCAGACCCTGCAGAAAGAACTGTTTCTCCCAGAGGTCCAGAAGGTCCAGGATCGGGTTGAAGGGATCGATAACAAGCCTCTTGGCATCGAGATGCTCCACCATCTGAACGATCAAGTCCAGGAACAGGTCGATATCATCGGGGCCCGCTTCGGAGAACTCAACACCGATCAATCCCATGAGGTCCTGGGCGTTGAAAACGGATATGTAGCCGTCTTTGAGCCATTTGGGCTTGTGGGTGTTGAATGAAGATATGTGGTCGGCTATCCTTCCGGGTGCCTCATTCGTTATGAGACAGACGTTCTCGTTGCGACCGGCTCCCTCGAACAGGAGGTGGTAAAGCATGGAACTCTTTCCGGACCCGGTCGGACCGTTGAATATCCCGAATGAACCCAGGACCATCCTTCCCAGGGTTATATTATCAAGCTGCTCGACGCCGAACCAGCTCTCACCTTCCTTTCCTTCCATGGTTCCCAATCAAGGAGACATTATTTAACTGTATCAATATGATTATTCGTTTCTTTCCAACTGTGCCTCTATCGAGGTCTTCCGGTTCAGGGCATCCTGATTGTCCGGATTGAACCTCAGCACCCTCTTGTAGCATTCGTCCGCCTTCACGAGCTCGTTCTGGGACCTGAAGATCTCGGCCTTCATCATCCAGATCCTCTCGTTCCTGGGATCGATCTGCAGGGCGCTGGTTAGAGTGCTCTGGGCAGTGGGCAGGTCCTTCAGGATCATGTAGGTCTCCGCGAGATGGAGATGGGCGTTCATGTTCGCAGGATCGGACCCTATCGCCTTGTTGAAATAATCCACGGAGGTCCTGTGATCGCCTATTGACCTTATGGCGTCTGCCATGGAGGTCAGAACCTCGCTGTCGTTGGGTTCTATCGAGAGAGCCTTCTGGTAGCATTTCATGGCATCATCCAGCATCTCGTAGAAATTGAAGAGTATCCTACCTTTCTCGTGCCATGCCAGGTAGTTGTCGTCCTTCAATCTGGTAGCCTGGTCAAGGCATTTCAAACCTTCCTGATGCTTCTCGAAGCCCCTTGAATAGATCATGCCCTTGTTATACCAACCTTCGCTGTTGTCCTTGTCAAGCCGGGTCACCATGTCAAAGCAATTGATGGCTTCCGACGGATCGAAGAGGAAATCGAAATAGATCATCCCGAGTTCCATCCAGAGTTCCGTATCCTTTTCATTTTTCCTGATGGCCGCCTTGAGGAGGTTCACGGCATCGTTCGGGCGTTTCAGGTATTCGGCCAGTATGTTCGCCTTGGATATGATGGTCCTCTTCTCCCTTGGGCTGGACCTTATCGATTCGTTCATCATCTCCAGTGCCTTTTCCGCATCGTTGTCGAGTTTCAGGTAACCCAGGCCGCAAACATACAGGGCAGTTGCATCCTTCGGGTGCTCTTCGAGAAGGGTCCGTGAGAGTTCCACCGCACGCTTGAACTTCTTCTTGTGTTCGAGGAGCAGTTCGATCTCCCTTTTCATCACCTCAACGGAATCCGGCTTTACCTCCATGGCCTTTTCGAGGCATTCGCAGGCGGTTTCGAAATCCCTGTCCATCCTGTTAGCTATCTCGCTCTTGAACAACCATGCATGGATGTGGGTCGGATCTGCTCCCACGACCCTGTCGAAATATTTCTTCGCTTTCTGGATGTCCTCGAGCTTCTTGTAGGATATAAGTCCCATCCTGAAGGACCCGACCACATGTCTGGGGTTTATCCTGAGAAGTGAGCGGTATGACATCACGGCCTCGTCCATCCTTCCGAGCTTCTGCTCGAGTATCTGGGCTTTGTTGAACCAGGCCTCCTCGTTGTACGGGTCCTGGGAAAGGGCGTATTCGAGGCATTTCAGACCGTCCTCTTCCCTTCCCTTGGTCTTCCCGAGTATGATCCCCTTCTTGATCCATACGGGGTAGTGCTGAGGGTCTATATCCGTTGCCTGGTCGTAGGCATGTAGCGCTTTCTCCAGCTCGCTGAGCTCGTGATGGCACATGCCCTGGTATGCCCAGGCATCCCTGTTTTCCTCGTTCTGATCAAGGACCCTGTCGAAGCACGATAATGCCCTGTGATACTGACCGTCCTCGTACAGGATCTTTCCTTTCTCAAGAAGCAGGTCGGAATTGTCCGTGTCCAGGGTCAGACCCTCTTCGAGATAGAAGAGTGCCGCCTCCATCTTCTCCATTTCCATGGCCTCCCGGGCCCTCATAAGAAGCTCCTTGATGATCTTCTTGATCTCATCAAGGTGTGGTTCGGGTCGGTCCTTTCCCTGTGGCTCCACTGCACGCCCGATGGAGATCATTTCGGAACCCTCGGATCCCGAACCCCCTTCTTCATGCTCCAATCCCCTGGATGACCTGAGTGATAGCCTCTCCTTGACCGCTTCCATGTAGTCCATTATATCCTTCGAGGTGCTTTTTTCAGCACTGTTCCAGATCATCTTGATATCATCCATAAGGTCCGACACAGGCTCCTTTCCTATCATCAGCTCCCCGAAGGAGATATCGTTGATCATCTGGTCGGATGAAAGGTCCCCTGTTGCAAGTATCGCTTTCCTTCGGTCCATAATGATGGTGGTTGTTGAAAGGTTGGGCAGGAAACGGATCTCGATCTTTGATTTTGGCTCATCCAGGAGCAGTGCGAGTATCCTCAGGACCTCCGGGTCGAGACCCCTCGTGAGAAAATCAGCCTCGCTGAACCTGAGAAGCATCTTCACCTCGAGTCCCTTCTGGGATCTGGCGATGAGAATTGATTGTATCTTTCTCAGGATATCCATATCCATGGTGGGAGTTAATAGAAAAGCCTCCTTCTCCGTCTCCATGAAATGCCAGAGGAATATGTTCTTCCAGGGGCTCTGGAAGAAGAAATTGCCGGATTCGTCATCATCGCTCATAAGTGGATCACCACATCCTTTCCATGGGTCCGGGAACCGATAGATATCCCCCATACTTTACCTTGTTCCCGCCATTTCATCTTGCCGAGAAAAACGTCAGGCCAACGAATGCTCCATGAGGTCAGCCATGATGCCCGGCTTTCGCTCCAGCTCCACAACCGCGAGGATCCTCTCGTATCTTTTCGATAGTTTCCGGATCCTGGATGCCATCCTGCCCTCTCTGCTCTCCTCAACCCTCCTGTATCCGCCGAGTTTGTTTGAGACCTCGTCCCATTCGGTGACGAATTGTTCGGCTGATGTGCTCCTGAACCTCTTCCTGTTCACCCTCTTAAGCCTCAGGGACTGTCTTATCATTGTCATACCATTGACATGCTCCGTATATATCGATGAATATCTCTTATCCCCGTAGTCCAGGTAAGAGACAGGTATGTCCAGTTCCTGAGATAAATGGAAAGATTCCACAAGGGAGGGCGGCGGTATCTGAACCTCACCGAACCTTGAAAGCTTCCTAGCATAGACCTTCTCGTAGGAGGAAAGGTAGGTGTTCTTCACCTCTCCATTGACAACCGCCTTCAGACCTTCCAACTCCTCCTTCCCTATATGGACGGCGATAATGTCGGGGTCGTGCTTGAGGACAGCGCTCCTGACCAGCTCACCTTCGGAGAGAAGACCTTTGATGGTTCCGAGGACCATTACACTGCAGGACGAGATCTCCAGGATCGTTGCTCTCCCCATCAGGGAGGTCTTACTGTCTTTTTCTTCCCCTTTCTTCGGTTTCAATTCGCTTCCGTCCTCCTGGATGTCGCCCCCGGCCTTTGCTTCTGTCATCCTCCGGCGAGGGTCCCCTGTTCCCGCCCCTCGTCTTGATGATGAACAGATAGATCACCGCTATGAATATCATGACGAGCATTGTGGAGAGTATGAGGAGCCATATGGCTCCCTCGTTCTCCTCCGCATCATTGCTGAGCTCGGGATCCAGGGGAAACCTGTCATCCTTGTCGTTCACACCGTCTCCGTCCGTATCCGGGTTCAGCGGATCGGTCTCCGTGGGATCGACCCTTCCGTTACCGTTCTGGTCCTCGAAACCGTCCTTCAGGAAATCACCGTCGCTATCGGGGTTCCTCGGGTCTGTGGAATTACCATCACTCATGTCTACCTCGATACCGTCAATGAGCCCGTCACCGTCCGTGTCCGGATCGTTGGGGTCTGTCTCGTCATCGTCAAGGATGCCGTCCCCGTTCTTGTCCTCCTCACTATCCGGAATGCCATCCTCGTCGCTGTCGTAGTTCATGGGGTCAAGGATCAGTATCGTCCGGCTTTCGGGGGCAGAGATATGGGATCCGTCGAAAGCATGGACCCATAGTGTATGTATGCCACCCGAGAGGTTCGCCGCGGGAACCGAAAGCGTGAATGAGCCTCCGTTAATGGAATCGAATTCCCTGTAGGTGGAGTAAAGGCCATTGTCGAACCTCAGTTTGATCCAGTAGATATCGAGATCGTCCACAAGGGTACCGGTGATCTCGATGGGACCGCTGAACTTGCTCCCGTTCACAGGTGTTATCAGGGTAATGGAAGGTGGGTTGTTTGGAGGATACAACTCCATCTCCACGTAAGTTTCGGGGGATACCATCTCGTACGAGCTTACCTCGTAACCAACTTTTTGAGCAACGACCGACACGGGCAGATGGCTGAACATCCCATCCGCCCCTCCTTCGATCACAAGGAGCAGCAGGTCCCCTGTCACGCCGTCCGGTCCAGTATAGGCACTTGCCACCCATTCCCCGTCGGAATTTCTCATATCCACCTGTGCTCCCGGTAGGGGGGTTCCTGTGGAATAATCGACGAGAGCCACCTTTGGTGTAATATAATATCTCATCGAAGATGCTTGGTCCAGATATCCGATGTTCGACAATGGGAGGATATCGATGAGATCGATCACGGATGCTCCGTCCATAAGGAGATTCTCATTTGCTGTTGCCCCCAGGGTCGAATTTCCAACGGATATGTGAGAGGAGACAGCGTGGATATTGGAATATCCAGATCCAACCATGATGCATCCTTCGATCTTCCCCGTGGAGCCGTCGGTGTATATTGACGAGAACGAGAATCCCCCGGAACCCTTCCCGTTATTCCTGAGTGTGGTGGCGGAGATCTGGAAACTGGACCCCTCCATATGAAGTCCGCTTTCCCCCGAATCCGATATCTCGCTGTTGATCATGTGTACGTCCGCATTATCCGTCTGGATGCCGTCCGTGAAACTGTCAGAGATCCTGACCCCGTCCATGTAGAGTTCGGAGTCGGTCAGGGACGAGATGCAGGTTCTTGCGTCCCTTATGGCCCCATCGAATATGCGTACGGTGGAGTTCATGGTCAGTATCTGGATACTGGTCGATCCCCCGGGGTTGGACATGTCCAATCCGTCGATCCGCAGCTCCGAATCCACCAGATTCAATCCCAGGCTCCTGGACCCGTTGATGACCAGATCCCTGGAGTTAATATTGGATTTGTAGGTTCTCATGCCCGTCCCGCAATCCGATACTCTCAGGTCCTCTATCTCCACATTTTCCACCTTGAGCATGTGAATGCCGTAGAATCCGTGGCCCGAGATCTCAGTGTTGATGATCCGCACGACCTTTCCGGTCCCGAGTGGCCCCTTCAGGTCCAGACCGTCCGATGAGCAGTTTCTTATCACGGAATCCTTTATCATCACATCCGACGAGTGGGACCTGATGCCGATGCCAGCTCCCGTGATGGTCACGTTCTGGAAGATGGAAGAAGCCGACGGATCGGCCTCCATAAGGCTAACCCCCCCCCATAGATCGCTCTCGTTCATGGGTCCGAGGAACGCCATGTTATCCGATGTTCCCCTGAAGATAGGAGGTCCCATCAGGCTGAGGGTAACATTCTCGTCGAACAGAACCCTTTCCCCCGGTCCAATGAAAAGAGGACGGGTGGCGGGGAGGTTGAGGTCTCCGATCACATTGTAGTCATCGCCGCTTCTTTTGACCTGTGCGGGATAGAGGGTCAGCAGGTCCTCGAAAGCGACGTAGCCATTGGGGGCCCCGGATGCGGTATCAGCTTCCTGAACGATCATTACTCCACCGGCCAGCAGGAGGAATACTGCCAATAAGACAGGGGAAAAAAAGTTACTCCCGAGACTGCCAGCCTTCAGAAAGACCCCTTGATCTGCCATGATGGGTATTTTTATTACTGTATTAAATTGATTACCCGACGTTCGTCGAACGTACGGGAAGCCTCGGGATGGATTTATTTACCATATTTCCTTTTACGCAGGAAAGCCGGTTTGCCGGACACTTACATCTGGAGCTGTTATGATGGAAAGGATCGTGGAATGTGTTCCCAATTTTTCAGAAGGCAAGGACATGGCCGTGATAGAGGCCATAGCAGGAGCAGTCCGAAGTGTAAAAGGGGTCAAGCTTCTGGATGTTGACCCGGGAGCGGACTTCCACAGGACTGTGTACACCTTCGTGGGTGGGCCCGATGAGGTCATCGAAGCTGCCTTTCAGGCGGCCAAGGTCGGAACCAGACTCATTGATATGAGGAAGCACAGGGGGGAACATGCAAGGATGGGAGCCATGGATGTCTGTCCCTTCATACCCATAAAGGGAGTGACCATGGAGGATTGTACCGGGCTTGCCAACAGGTTCGGAAAGAGAGTTTGGGAGGAGCTCGGGATACCCGTCTTTCTCTATGCAAACTCGGCAAGGAGGCCGGACAGGGAGAGGCTTCCTGATATCCGAAAGGGCGAGTACGAGGCTCTCGAGGAGAAGTTCAGGAACCCGGAACTCGAACCCGACATCGGGGATCCGGTCTTCGTTCCCGAGAGCGGAGCCACGGCAACGGGTGCAAGGCAGATACTGATCGCATACAACGTGAATCTTGACACCAACGACAGGTCTGTGGCATCGGCCATTGCCGGGAAGATCAGGACAACGGGTGTACTGAAGAAGGATGATAACGGTGAGAAGATCATCGGACCGGACGGCAAACCGGAGAGAATACCTGGAAGGTTCGAAGGTGTCCAGGGGGGCGGCATGATGTATAACGAGGACATTGCGCAGATATCAATGAACCTCCTGGATTTCAATGTCACCAACATGAACGATGTCTACGAGGCGTGCAGTGAGGAGGCCGAGAAGCTGGGGTCCAGGGTGACCGGGAGCGAGATAGTTGGCCTCGTACCGAAGGAAGCCCTTTTAATAGCCGGTAGGTTCTATTCCGGAAGGGAAGGGCATCCGATAACCGACGAGGAGGAACTGGTCTCGCTTGCGGTTCGGAGCCTGGGCCTGAACCAGCTCTACGAGTTCAAACCCGAGGAGAAGGTCATCGATTACATGGTCAGGGAAAGAGGGGTGTTGGCATCCAGGGAGCTTGAAGACTTCCTGAAAGAGCTGGCCTCCAACTCCCCCGCACCCGGCGGGGGGTCCGTAGCCGCGCTCTCCGGATCCCTGGGTGCCGCCCTGCTCGAGATGGTATGCAATCTCACTGTGGGCAAGAAGAAATACGAAGAAGCATGGGGTACATTGGCATCGATCGCAGGGGAATTGAGGGTACATCGAAGGAGACTCCTTGAACTGGTCGACGAGGATACACTTGCCTTCAACGATGTCATGGCCGCCTTCAGCATGCCCAAGGATACTAAAGAGGAAAAAGCCCGGCGATCATCCGCGATCCAGGAGGGTTACAGGAAAGCCATAGCTACCCCCATGGACACAGCCGTTTCGTGCATCAAGGTGCTCGAGCTCGGCCTAAAGGTCGCAGAGATGGGGAATGTCAATTCCATCTCGGATGCCGGTGTGGGGGCGGACATGGCCGCTACAGGTCTTCGAGGCGCTTTGATGAACATAACGATCAACCTCGGCTCGATCAAGGACGAGGAGTATGTCAAAAATAGAGAGGAGGATATTCGCACAATGAATACCCGCACGGAAGAACTCCTCTCACTTATCCGAAATATCGTGAAGGAAAAAATTTAAGAAGGTGTTCCCGTGGGAAAGATCGAGAAACTTACGAAAGATATCGAGAAGTTGAAAATGGATATCGAAAAGTACGAGGACAAGATCCGGGAAGCCCGGGAATATCACAAGAAAGGCCGGATCGATAAAGATGGATGGACAAAGGCCAGACATAGATATCAGGAGAAGGTCCGGGTAGCCCAGGTATCCATCAGACGGAAGGAGAAGGCACGGCTCCATTTCGAGAAGGACGAGAAGGAGAAGAGGGAAAAGGAGCAGAAGGAGCAGAAAGAGCAGAAGGCAAAGGACTGGAAGGAGCGAAAGGATAAGGACAAGGTGGAGAGGAAGAAGAGGAGGGACGACGAAAAGAAGGGGCCCTCCAAGGGCAAGAAGTGACCCTGAAAAACGGAGAGTGACCATGCTCGAGCTCGGGGAGGTCCTTGGGGCCTCGAAGAGGAATTTCATCATTGTTGCACACAGGGCCAGGTCCGATCACCTTATACAGCTAAACGATCTATGCGGCGCATCGGGTCGATGGGATGGTATCGCCAGGTCCATGAACGCGGCCCTCCATCTTTCCCATGATATGAGGCGAGACACATCGGTCCATATACTGCTCCTCGGACCGGACGATCCCCCCAAGCTTCTGACCTTGAACGGTGAGAAGGTAAGGTATCTCAATCCGGACGAAAGAGCTTCATCGGCCCTGATGAGGAAATGTTTGAAGGACCATCTGGGTGTGGAGGCGGGATCAATGGCAGCTCCCTCCCCGGGGGTGACTCTCGCCAGGGTCGACCTTGAAGGTTTGCTCTCTGCACTTCCCGGACCCCTGGTCGAGCTCCGCGAGGATGGTGATGAACCGGGATCGGTCATTGAGGGGGTAATTGGAAGTGAGCAGATATTCTTCCTCCTCTCCGATGATTTGGACCTCACCGGGGAGGAGTCCGAAACGGTTTCAAAGCGATTAGCCCGGAGAATGAGCCTCGGACATCTCTCACTCCATTCGAACATGGCGATAACGATCGTCCACTATCTCATCGATAAGAAAGAGGCCGGTGCCCGGTCTCACCTTTGATCTTATTTTGCCAGATATCTTAAATATCTCGAGAATGGTTCAGAATTTATGGAACCTGTTGGGGTCCATCGGAAGACCCTGAAGGGCAGAACGCCGGCGGTTGTATTGGTATTTATCACCATCCTGCTCATCTCCTCACTCCCGGCTTACGAGGTTGAAGGAGATACCAGTCCTTCCTCATATCCTCCGGCGAGAAGTCTTGTGACCATCCCGGTCGAGCATATCAATATCATATCGGGGGGGATCACGCAGTGGGGTGCATATTCCCTCGGGATCGTGAACAGGACAACAACGATATCCACTCGACTGGAGAACACCCAATCAGCTCCGTTCACCGGCATAGAGGTAAAGCTCACACTTTACTGGTATGACGCAAACCAGGGTTTCTCCTTCGATCGCGGCAGGGTGATGTACAAACAGGAAGAGATCGCTTCGGTCCCTGCTGGAGATGGAGCCCTATCGGATCCTGTAAATTTTACATGGGTCCCGACTTTCGCAGGCGCTTACGTGATGAACATATCGATACACATTCCGGGGGACCCGAGGCCGATATCCAACAGAACGCTCTTTGCCGGAATAAAATATGTCAAGAGTAACGGTAATATCATAACGGATGGACTCTGGGTTGGAACGGAGGCCTGGGATTGTTCGGAAATGGATGGATGGACCTCTTTTTCCGATTCCGGGGAACCCGATATGGAGTGGCATCCAAGCGATCATTATCTGACCATCGGTTACGAGACACTGCACACACCGGGAGGGTCCTTCTGGGTGGGAGATGAGCAGACGGGTCTCTCCCCCACAACCGGTTCCTATTCACTTGTCTCGCCGGAGCTTGACCTCCGGGATTATCATCCGGAACCATGGGACAATCTGATCTCGGAGAAGAGGCCGATGATATTTCTACTCTACAAATACCGGGGTAATATCTCCATTGACGGACCCAACGGGGGTGGTGGAATTTACCACTGGGTCCGGACACTCGAAAACGGGATCTGGGGAGATTGGGAGATACTCGAGGACCCCCTGGGGAACTGGGTCACAATAACCGGCAATCAGACCAGCAGGATCTGGGATTTGTCTGAGAGGCCGTACAAGGGCGACGATCTTGATTTCGTCGGCATCGACCTCGGTGCCTATCAGGGAGAGATGATCCAGTTGAGGTTGGAATACATACCCTCAGGCGTGTTGGAAACCGGTTATGTGATCGATGATATCATGATCATCGGCAAGGAGCGGGTGGATATATCACCCTACTCCATCCGATCGGATTCACCGGGAAACCAGAATGTGAACCCGGGTTCCGAGGTATTTTTTTCACTGGAGGTTCAATCAAAGCTCAAGACGACCGATGAGGATGTGATCATCAGGATCGAGATGGAGGGCGGTTCGGAGTTCCTCGATCTGGAGAGGGGAGCCGAGATCACACCTTCGATCCTCAATCTGCCCAAAGGCGATCCTGCTCCCGTAGAGATCGATCTTACCGTAAAGATACCGAATTCCGCTCCCTCGGGGGGAGGTTTTTGCCGCGTGGTCGTGATCGGTGGAGGGATATCCCGAACCCTGACCTTCGAGTTCGATGTTGCCTCTCGAAGACTGGTCACACTCGATCTCCAGGGTTACACATCCGGTCCAATAAATCCGGGGACCGTGAAGCAGATCGGCCTTCAGGTGGAGAATCTGGGAAACGTCGATGAGCTGGTGAGAATATCATTCCTTTCATTGTCCGACCTTGAGCTTTCGGGAAATCTTGGCAGCCACTTCATGACGACCGATTCTTCTCTTTCCATGCAGTTGAACGCGACCGTTCCGGCAGATACTTTCGCCGGAGAGAAGAGAGGATATATCGTTGTATCGTTCGATCAGCTTCCCGATAACGCGATCCAACTGATCCTGGAGGGTGAAGCTGATCCCGCGTGGAGGGTGAGGGAGCTCCTTTACAATGTTGATCAGGTTTATTCCATCTCGCTACTGACACCATCTCCGGCCTCCAATTACCGCGAGATCGAGGAGCCTTACGGTTCCGGAACGGAGCAGCTTGTTTACAATCTGATCCTTCAGAACGAGGGAAATGGCATCGATGTCATATCCATAAGAAGTCCCAACTGGGGAAGCAGGAGTGATATCTCCCTTGTTCTCCCCTCGAACATAACCATGGGACCTGGTATAACGGAATTCCTGGAGATCAAGGTTGTTGTTCAATATCCCGTCCCAAAGGGGATTTACACCTTCGAGATCCTTGCGGTCTCCTCGGGTAAGGAATCAAGAACTGATGATAACCAGATCTCCCTCAGACTTTCTGTTGGCAAGGCCCCGGTCTCGAGCGGTGTCTATTTTATCAACAACTCCTTCGAGGTAATTCCCGATGAGATAATTCTCGGAGAGGAGATGGTCGTGGCCTTCACTGTAAGGTCTTTTGGTTTCCTTCAAAGCGAATTTTTCACCGTGAACCTCATCCTTGACGGGAAGGTCGTCCTTTCCCAGCAGTTCAGCATTTCCCCATACCAGGACCGCTACAGCCAGATGACCTGGACCTCCGAGGTGCCCGGATACCATAACATTTCCGTTAGCCTTGTGGAAGGCAGGGACCTCGGGAAGGATGCCAACGATCTGGTGGTAAGGATGGGTGCGACCGTCAATGTTGGTATAATTGAGCTTGGAATCAGCAATGTCCATATCCGGAGCGGTGATGATGGCGAAAATAAAGGAGAGCTGACCCCGGGTACATACGATATCGTTGTGGAGATCGACAATGACGGGGATTCCAGTGCGGACCTGATATCGGTCTCAATTTCGCTTCTGGACCGAAGGACCGAAACGAGATCGAACTTCACCCTTAACCTCACGGAGTTGATGCCGGATACCACAAGAGAGCTGGTATTCAGAAACATCAGACTCGAACCGGAAAGGGAGTACCTTCTGCTGGTATCCATCGACAAAAGGAGATGGAGGGAGATGGATGTGGACGACGATCTTTTGCATAAGGAATTGGACGTCGGGACGATACCTCCAGAAGAACCGACCTGGAAGGATCCGCTCTGGGGGATAATAGGTTTCGCCGTGACCCTGGTCCTTACACTTGCCATTTTCTTCTACCTTGTGAGGAGGAAGTTCTGAAGCGATTGTTTGGATGCCGTTCATCCGATATATGGATCGAAACCGCCGTTTTTCCAAACATATTTATACTAGGTTCAAGTAACCCCGGCAGGTATCCAACAGGAGTGTTCCCATATGGCCAAGGGACTGTTTACTGCTAGAAAACTGAGAAAAGACGCTCAGAAGAATCGGTGGAACGACCGCTATTACAAGAAGCGAGTTCTGAAGCTCAGAGAGAGGTCCGACCCCCTTCAGGGCAGCTCGCAGGCTAGGGGCATCGTCCTCGAAAAAGTTGGCGTCGAGGCCAAGCAGCCCAACTCCGCTATCCGGAAATGCGTCAAGATCCAGCTCATCAAGAACGGAAGGCAGATCACCGCCTTTGCACCCGGAAACGGTGCTATCAATTTCATTGATGAACACGATGAGGTAATGGTCGAGGGTATCGGCGGACGTCTCGGCAGGTCCTACGGGGATATTCCCGGGGTGAGATACAAGGTGATCAAGGTCAACAACGTCTCTCTCGATGAGATGGTCAGGGGCAGGAAGGAGAAACCGGTACGTTAAGGGGAGGGAATCGAGATGACTGAAAAGAAGAAGGCTACCGAGAAAAAGGAAGAGAAGGCTCCTGAGGAAGATGAGAAAAAAGAGGTAAAGGCGGAGAAGAAGCCAAAGGCAAGGAAAGTTTCCAAAAAAGAGGAGACAAAGGGTGAAGAAGAAGCCCCCGAAGAGAAGAAGCCAAAGGCAAAAAAAGCTCCGAAGAAGGAAGCTTCGAAGGAAGAAAAGTCTTCAAAACCTGTTGAGGAAAAGACCGAACCCAATGAGAAGGTTGAGTCAACTCCTGCAGAGAAAGGGTCGGACAGAGCAATCGCGGACCTCAAGGAAGCTCCGGCCGGGGAGACCCCCTCCGATGAAAAGAAGGTAAAAGGAGCGTCGGAGGATGCTCAGGAAGCTTCAGCGGAAGAGATCATCGAGACCCCTGAAGAAGGTTCGGAAGAAGGGGTGAAGGAAGACGAGGAAGTGACCAAGCAAAGGAGTGGCAGGAAGAAGTCGGACAAGGGAGAAGAAGGCCCCTTTCCCGAGGAACTCATGTTCGGAAAGTACAGCACGAGGGAGATCGTGGTGGAGGACCCGAGCCTGAAGGCGTTCATTAACCTCGACCCCGCACTTGTCCCGCATTCAAGTTCAAGACATGCCAACAAACCTTTCCACAAACATAAGATATCCATCGTGGAGAGACTCATCAACAATCTGATGAGGACCGAGAACTACACCGGAAAGAAGGCCAAGAGCTACAAAGCAGTCCTGGATGCTTTTATCCTGATCGAGAAGAGGATGAAGGAAAATCCCATCCAGATCCTGGTGAGGGCCATCGAGAACTCGGCCCCGAGGGAAGAGGTCACGAGGCTCAAGTTCGGTGGAATCTCAGTTCCCAAAGCAGTTGATACGGCCCCGGCGAGGAGGCTTGACATAGCCCTCAGGAACATCAGTATTGGGACAGTGAAGGCAACACACAAGAACCGAAAGTCCGTTGCTGAATGTCTGGCCTCGGAACTGATCTCGGCCTCCAAGGGAGATCTTCAGAGCTATGGTGTGTCAAAGAGAGATGAACTGGAAAGGGTCGCAAAGTCGGCCCATTGATAATGAAGAGGAACGTTGAACCGGTTATGATCATACAAAGGGTTGGTTAACATGGGAAGAAGAGAAGACAATGTCAAGGAAGCCCAGAAGATAATGGACAAGCCCAAGTACATAAGGAACATCGGCATCGCGGCCCACATAGATCATGGAAAAACCACACTTTCCGACAATTTGATCGCCGGGGCCGGTATGATGTCGGAGGACCTCGCAGGGAAGCAGCTCCTCCTGGATTTCGATGAACAGGAACAGGCCAGGGGTATAACCATCAACGCGGCCAACGCTTCAATGGTCCATAAATACAAGGGTGAGAGCCATCTCATCAATCTGATAGACACGCCCGGCCACGTTGACTTCGGAGGAGATGTCACACGGGCCATGAGGGCCGTTGACGGCTGCGTCATCGTGACCTGTGCGGTAGAGGGTGTCATGCCGCAGACCGAGACGGTGATAAGGCAAGCCCTCAAGGAGAAAGTAAAACCGGTTCTGTTCATCAACAAGGTGGACAGGCTGATAAACGAACTGAAGGTAACCCCCGAGGAGATGCAGAAAAGGTTCGTCAAGATCATCAAGCAGGTCAACGATCTGGTGTCCAGGATGGTACCCAAGGAGTTCAAGTCCGAATGGTTCATGTCCCCCGAGAACGGAACGGTTGCCTTCGGTTCCGCCTACCACAACTGGGCCATCTCCGTTCCTTACATGAAGAAGGAGGGTGTCACCTTCAAGGACATATACGACCATCTCGACCAGCAGAGGCAGAAGGAGCTTGCAAAGAAGGCACCTCTCCATAAGGTGTTTCTTGATATGATAATCATGCATCTTCCGAATCCTGTGGAAGCCCAGAAATACAGGATCCCCCACATCTGGCACGGCGACCCGGAGTCGGAGATCGGCAAGGCCATGGTCAGCTGCTCTCCCAATGCATTGCCCGTGCTCATGGTCACGAAGATCATAATCGATCCCCATGCGGGAGAGATAGCATCAGGGAGGCTTTTCTCGGGCACGGTGGAGAGGGGCCAGGAGCTTTATGTCATTGGTATGCCCGGAGTTGCAAGGGCACAGGCGGTCTCCGTGGCCGTTGGTCCCGACAGGATAACAGTGGACAAGGCCATTGCGGGCAACATCGTCATGGTATCCGGATTGAAGGCAGCCATAGCCGGTTCAACCGTTTCCGGGGACCCGGATATCGATAGTTTCGAGAAGATCGTTCATGTATCGGAACCCGTGGTCACCGTTGCCGTCGAGGCCAAGCATATGAAGGACCTTCCAAAGCTAGTGGAGGTTCTGAGAATGGTAGCAAAGGCCGACCCCTCCCTTCGTGTTGAGATTAACCAGGAGACCGGGGAACATCTTCTGTCTGGCATGGGAGAGCTACACCTGGAGATCACCGAATACAGGATAGAAAAGGAGCAGGGTATCGAGATCAAGACCTCTCCCCCCATTGTTGTATACCGAGAAGCCATATTGAAGAGCTCCAATAGGGAATTCGAGGGCAAATCCCCCAACAAGCACAACAGGTTCTATTTCATGGTGGAGCCTCTCCCGGAGACAGTAGTGAACGCCATCAGGTCCGGGGAGGTGGCATCGGATGAGAGGATCAAGGATGCCAAGGCCATGGCCAAGCAGCTGGAAGAGCTCGGAATGGAAAAGGATGATGTGAAACATGTTTACTGGATCTCGGGATCCAACATATTCCTCAACTGCACAAAAGGTATTCAGTACCTTCATGAGACCAGAGAGCTCCTGATAGATGCGTTCAAAGAAGCTATGACAAAGGGACCCCGGGCATGGGAGCCCTGCATGGGTGTCTGCGTCAAGCTGATGGATGCAAAACTCCACGAGGACGCGATCCACAGGGGTCCGGGTCAGGTCATACCTGCGGGTAGGTCCGGAATGTACGGTGCCATGGTGGAAGCCGGGACAACCCTTATGGAGCCAAAGCAGAAGCTGTTCGTGACTGTACCCAACGAGCTCATGGGGGGAGTCAACAGGGAACTCAACTCCAGGAGGTCCACCATCGAGGATATGCCCATGGAGGGTGATCAGGTAACGGTCATAGCCGCCGCACCCGTATCCGAGCTGTTCGGTTTCGCAGGGGCAATAAGGGGTGCGACCCAGGGAAGGGCGCTCTGGACAACCGAATTCATCGGTTTCAGTCCCATACCCCGGGAGCTCCTTGACAATGTGACAAGGGAGATCCGGACCAGGAAGGGTCTGAAGCCCGAACCGCCCACGGCAGACTACTATTCGGCCTGATTCATGCGGTCTCATGAATTCCCGGACCGTCGGATAAGGTACAATGAGCATCAAAGGTTAAATATGAGGAGTAAATAAGGGAACAACTCGAGTAGGAGGAAATATAAATGGCATCGGAAAAGCCCCATATGAACCTCGTATTCATCGGTCACGTCGACCACGGTAAGTCAACCTCCGTCGGCAGGATCCTCCTGGATACGGGGCACGTGGAAAAGCATTTGATCGATAAGTACAGGAAGGAGGCCGAGTCAAAGGGTAAGGGCTCCTTCGAGTTCGCGTGGGTGATGGACAATCTGAAGGAAGAGAGGGAGCGCGGTGTGACCATCGATGTGGCACACAAGAAGTTCACCTCCGACAAGTACTACTTCACCATCATTGACGCCCCCGGTCACAGGGACTTTGTCAAGAACATGATCACCGGAACATCCCAGGCCGATGCGGCCGTTCTCGTGGTCGCTGCGCCCGAGGGAGTTATGGCACAGACCAAGGAGCACGTCTTCCTTGCAAAGACCCTGGGTGTCAACCAGATCATCATCAATGTGAACAAGATGGACGCCACCAAGCCCGAGTACGCCGAGGAGAGATTCAACCAGGTGAAGACCGATGTTGGCAAGCTCCTCAGAATGGTCGGGTACAAGGATGAGATGATACAGTTCGTACCTTCATCTGCGTTCATCGGCGACAACGTCGTCAACAAGTCCGACAAGATGAGCTGGTGGAACGGTCCTACCCTTCTGCAGTGTCTGGATAACCTACAGGTCCCGCAGAAGCCCACCGAACTTCCCCTCAGGCTCCCCGTCCAGGACGTTTACACCATAACAGGTATCGGAACCGTTCCCGTTGGAAGGATCGAGACCGGAGTTCTCAAGGTGGGTGAAAACGTTGTCTTCTCACCATCCGGAGCCAGCGGAGAAGTGAAGTCAATCGAGATGCATCACGAGACCATGCCCAGGGCGGAGCCAGGCGATAACGTCGGGTTCAACGTCAGGGGTGTCGGTAAGAACGATATCAGGAGAGGTGACGTCTGCGGTACAATGAACTCCAAACCGACCGTTGCCAAGACCTTCACCGCCCAGATAGCTGTCCTTCAGCATCCCTCGGTGATCGCAATAGGCTACACACCTGTGTTCCATCTGCACACCGCCCAGGTGGCCTGCACCTTCGAGGAGATCCTCAAGAAACTGGACCCCAGGACCGGTCAGGTGAAGGAGGAGAATCCGGACTTCATCAAGACCGGAGACATCGCCATCGTGAAGGTCAGACCCACCAGGCCACTGGTGATCGAGAAGGTCAAGGAGATCCCCCAGCTCGGAAGGTTCGCCATCAGGGATATGGGAACCACCGTGGCGGCCGGAATGTGCCTTGATATAGAGAAGAAGGAGTGATCCCGCTCGTAAAGTACCGGAGGAATGGGATTGGTAGCAAAGGCAAGGATATCATTGACGGGAACCAACGCCAGATCATTGGACGGCGTTTGCGGCCAGATAAAGTCGATCTCAGAAAGGACCGGAGTAAACCTCTCCGGACCGATCCCACTCCCCACAAAGAGACTGGTGGTGCCCTGCAGGAAATCACCCGACGGTGAAGGGTCAGAGACCTGGGACCGATGGGAGATGAGGGTCCACAAGAGACTCATCTATCTCGATGCGGATGACAGGGCGCTGAGATCCCTCATGAGGATCAAGGTACCCGACGATGTCAACATCGAGATCGTACTGAGAAGCTGAAGTCCTCTTACTCGGAAACTGCTTCGGCTTCTTTTTTTCCATTTTACCGGGGGGATAGGTTCCCGGTTTTTTGTTTCTTATCACGGTAGTTGAAACCTGAATAGGAAGATCAGATGACCTCTCCGCAGAAGGTGCAGAACTGATGGTCCCTGATATTCATCCTTCCGCAGTGGGGGCATGGAACCTTGTCACTGTTCTTTTCGATGACCTCCAGGGCCGGAGGAAGCTCTTCCGCTTCCATCTCCTCGAGTTCCTCGATAGGATCAAGATCATTTCCCTCCTCTCCGGGGCCCCACGAGTGCCCCTTTAGGGCCCATTTTTTTACTTCCCTCAATCCGCTGACACCCGCCGGTGGAAGGGCCATGAGGAACCTCAGCCCCCTTCTTGTCAGTGTTTTATGGATGTAAACCCTTTCTTCCTCGTCTATCCTGCCCTTTAGCTCGTCCTTTGCTATCATGATATTGAGTGTCTTTGTGATCTCGGGTTCGTTGCATACTGCCACCCGGGCAAGATAGGGAAGCGGGATCCTCTCTCCGTTCTTGACCCTGGAGTGGTAGAGAAAGAACACCATCTTGTACCTGAGATCCTTGAATTTCATGTCGGTCATCCAGAAAAGCAACATGACTATTGAGAATCCCAATGCGAATCCTCCAGTCATGAAGATAATGAACCATCCCAGGGGATTGGAAACAAGGAATTCACCTGTATCAGGTTCGATGGTTACCCCAAATATTTCCAGAGCGAAGATCGTGAAGGACCCGAGGAACAGTATTGTGAAGAGCCCGGTAAAATATTTTGTCAGGTCCCTCGTCATCCTCGATGTCACGGATATCACCCACGGATTATGTTCATTGTTTATTATTCCTTCTTTAAATGAGAATCAATTTTTTCTGATAGTAAGGGTTAAATCATTTGTTACTCTCACCAATTCCTCTGATAGTAATTATCTGCATAGGTAGCAAAGAACCCATTGGCCTTCGGCATACACGAACAGAGTTCGTGTTATGATTCCGGGGCGCCGTGGCCCGAGCTACCTCCAACCGCCAACAAACCTGCAGAGGTAGCTAAGCTCTACCACAACCCTTTGCACAGCAAAGCGTTGACGGAAATGGAAGGTTGCGTGGCAACCTTCCGTCGGCGCACATCCCGGAAAGGTTTTTCCGGGGCGCCGTGGCCCGAGCTACCTCCAACCGCCAACAAACCTGCAGAGGTAGCTAAGCTCGGCCCACGGCGCCGGACTTGAAATCCGGTGGGCGCAAGCCCTCGGGGGTTCGAATCCCCCCCTCTGCGCTCATTACATTGTCTTGAATCCATCAGAAAACAGAAATGTAATATTCGCGGGGGGATTCGAACCTTGGTCCTGTTTTTCGTTATTGTATTGATCTTCTATCCGGGATACAATAAGAAGAGGCCACAGAGCCCGATCTGATGTGGAAGAAGAAAAACATCCTTCCCCGGTCCCATGTCAGGCTGGAGTATCCAGGAAGCCGGGGTCCTCCTCGAGGAGATTGTGCAACAGCTCGACCACCTTGTTCTGCTGCTTGTGGAACCTGTACTCGTTCCTTATCTCCTTCAGCTCACCTTTGTCAAGCCATATTCCGTTGCATGCCTTGCAGATATCCACGTTGATGTGGTAAAGTATCATTGTTTCCATCTCTCCCTGGCATCTCGGGCATGGGAAGACCGCTTCATGGTCCGGAGAGGGATCGAACTCCAGGTCCATTCTCATGGTCTCGAAATCCAGGACCTTCTCGAGCTCCTCCCTGTCGAACCAGTATCCTTCGCATTCCCTGCAGGAATCCACGAGAACCACTGTTTCCGGTCTTGTGATATAGATCTGTTTCATCTTGACCTTGCATTTGGGACAGTTGATAGCTTTTTCGAGGTCGATGTTCTCCTGCGCTCGTTCGGGGGACACCAAAGAAACAACTCCTTATGGAAACCGAATAATAATCTCCATCGGGTTTTTTATTTTTTTCCCTCGTAATATCTAGATTCGAACGACCTTCCTAGAATTTCTAGGCATGTACAACAAATCAACATCTTTTTATTGTCTCAAGATATCAAAGATACCACCGGGAGTCCAGAAATGACAGGAATGGCAGAGGAGAGAACAAGGGATGCGGTCAAGGTGACCTGGATAGGTTTTTTCCTGAATCTCCTTTTATCGATCCTGAAGATGTTTGCAGGAATTGTCGGAGGAAGCTCGGCCATGGTGGCGGACTCCGTACATTCATTATCCGACCTTGCAACGGACCTGGTGGTGATCTTCGGGATAAAGGCCGCTTCGAAACCGGAGGATGATGGCCACAGGTACGGGCACGGTAAGATCGAAACCCTCACGGCCTTTCTCATAGGTTCGATTCTGGCGATCGTGGGATTGGGGTTATTGTACTCCGCCGGCTCAAGGATACTGGATGCGATAAACGGAGAACAATTGGGAACCCCCGGCATCATCGCCCTTGTAGGTGCGCTGGTATCGATCATTGTGAAGGAGACCCTATTCTGGTATACCAGGGGTGTGGCAAAGAAGAGCAATTCAAAAGCCGTCCTGGCAAACGCCTGGCATCACAGGACTGATTCGCTTTCGTCGATCGCAACATTCATCGGGATCGGGGGTGCAATTCTGCTCGGTGAGAAATGGGCGGTCCTCGATCCGATCGCAGCCGTACTGGTCACTTTTCTCATTTTCTGGGTGTCCGGTAAGCTGATCAGGGAGAGCATCAACGAGCTACTGGAAGCTTCCCTGGATAAAAATTGCGAGAACCGGATAATGGAGATCGCCCGATCCATCGAAGGATTGAAGGAGCCTCATGACCTGAAAACAAGGAGTCTCGGCAACAGAGTAGCGATAGATATTCATATCAAGGTCGATAGAGACATGCCGGTGGCAAAAGCTCATCAGATATCCCAGAGATTCGAGGATTCCCTTCGTGCCGAATTCGGATTGGACAGTGTTGTAATGGTGCACATGGACCCCGATGATATTTGAGTCTCCAGGAAAACTTATCTTGAATGGCCTCCGTAAGGTAGGTCATGAAGGCCAGGGATCTATCGTTCTTCGCGGTCATAGTAACACTCATACTTATTGCAAGTGTTCTTGCATATTTCGTATTCCACAGCGGTCCTGACAACGACTACCCCTATAACCCGGCAGACGACCTCGACAGATTCATCTTCCCGGAGGAGTTACCGTTCAACAAGACGATGGATTCCTATCTGAGATCATCCGGTGATTACCTTGTCAACCACATTCGGTCAACGGGAAAATGGGATTATGAATACGACCCCGAAGATGATGTGTACCTCCCTAGGTACAATATCCTGAGACATGCAGGTACCACATACTCCCTTGCACTGATATTCAAGTATACCAGGGATGCGGGTTATTACAACGGGACCGTGAAGACCCTCAACTATCTTCTTTCCAACCATCTGAGGTTCGGAGAAATGGGGGGGAAGGAGGTTGCCTTCATGGTGGATAACGGGTATGCGAAGCTGGGTGGCGCGGCCCTGGCCATACTTGCGATCGTGGAAGTTGAGGAGATGGACCCGGATGCCCCGTATGAACGCGAGCTCGACGCTCTTGGAGAGTTCATCCTCTCCATGCAGGAAGATGATGGCAGTTTCCAGTGTTTCTACCTCATGAAGGAGGATGAACACTCGGATTTCTACCCGGGTGAGGCACTGCTTGCTCTGGCAAGGTTGTACGACCATACCCAAGATGATAGATACCTGCTGACCCTGATGGAAGGGCTCGAACATTACAACGGCTATTTCGGGACCGGGTATACCGCATATACACCATGGGCCACAGAAGCAATGGCGTATGTCTACAACTGGACTGGGGACACATCTCTTCTCGAGCACAGCTACAATATGGCTGAAAGCTGCATGATAGGACAGAACACTCCCGGATCGGGAGCGGATCCCGTAACCATTGGGGGTTGGGGGTCCGATCCAAAGGCAAATACGGCTTCCAGGGTCGAAGGGGTCACGGATGCCTATCTGATGGCAAAGAGGAACGGTGATCATGAGAAATACAGCGAATACAACACCACCATGGAATATGCTTCCTGTTTCCTTCTATCGCTCCAGTTCAATGAGGAGGAGTCGAGAATATATTCATCTCCGAACAAGGTCAGGGGCGGGACCCCCTTGAGCCACAGAGATGATAATATCAGAATAGACTATGTTCAGCATGCTGTGGTGGTGATGGTCAAGATCATGGTATACAGGGCAACCATGATTAACATTTGAGGGGCCCGTTTCCCATATTCTAAAATAGTGACCCCGCCCATGTAAAAAATGAAAGGTGGTCATACAAATGTATGTCGGAGTGATCTTTTACAGGTTCAAACCCGGAAACATCGAGAAAGCCGTGAAGGAATGGGAAGAAATGGTGCTAAGGGAGGCCAGGAAGCAGAAAGGTTTCATCAAGGCCGATATGTTCATCAACGAGACGACCGGAGAAGGCTTGGACATCGGTTTCTGGGAAACATTGGAGGATGCCCAGAGGTTTCAGGATACCGGGCTCTTCGGTCTTCTTGCGGAGGGCCTGAGGGATCACATCCTGGAGCCACCCCGCAGGGAGCAGTTCAAACTCGTGACAACGGTATGACCATGGATACAAGTACCCGGTCTAATACTGTATCGAGAAGTTCTCCGGGTGTTTTCCCGAGATCCCCGAATAGAATCTCATGATCTCTTTCATGTCGAGGTCAAGGTCGCCCGAAGGTATGATATGACCTCCGATACCGCCGACTTTCTTCTTGTAATCAAGGAATGCAAAGGCAATTGGCACATCCGCCCCCCGGGCGATATGGTAAAACCCGGTCTTCCATCTATCAACACGCTTTCTTGTCCCTTCGGGTGCATTTCCAAGGACGAATTCATCGTTTTCATTGAAGTATTCTATGCACTGTGAAACGGTATTGGCCTTCCTTGTTCGATCTATCGGTAGACCCCCGAGCCACTTGAATAATGGTCCGAAGGGCCAGCGGAACAGGGTATGTTTGCCCATCCAGTATGCCTTGATGTTCAGAACGAATCCCAAAGATAAAAAGAGCGGAAAATCCCAGTTCGATGTATGCGGGGCTGCAATCATGAAATATTTCGGGACCCTTTCAAAATTGTCAACGGTTTTCCATCCAAAAATAAAATGCGCGGTCTTCGAAACAGCCTTCATAAGTGGCCTCAGAACCGGGGTATCGAAAATGGTGTAATGCATAGGCTAACATCATCCCGCAATGGGTTGTATATGATATGACCTGTATTCAATTGTTTTTAGGGGTTAATATCATTCCTACCACTAACGGATCATTTGATGTTGCCTGATCTTTTGAATCCTCCCGGGGAAGACCGTTTGAGAGTATCATTCTTGTTCGTATATGAATGCTATTCGCATGACAGTCCTGTACTCACTGATCATTCCATTTTCGACTTTGGCGTTCTGTCCAATTATCTCCATTCCGCTTATGTTCCGTATGGTCTTTGACGCATCCTTCAATGCGTTCTTTGCGGCATCATCCCAGCTCACTTTGGAGCTACCTATCACTTCAATTGTCTTCACGGTTGTCATATTCTTACATCCTTTGATATTCTTTCTTGATCGCATTATTTGGCATTGTCCTCGAGCAGCCATTTCTCGGCATCTGCACTCTCTTCCGGTGTGAACAATTTCACCTTTGCTGTTGTAAAGACCTTACAGAAGAGTTCCATACCATTTTCCCATTTCCTGTCGCCAAGGATGGCAAGCTTCTCGATATCGTTGAAATGCTTTATTCCGAATTTTGTATCCTCCCATGCCGCACCTGCGGTCCAACCCTTGAAGTCCCTGAGTTCCAGGAGGATCCTTATCCGGCCATGCTGAGCTATCATATTTTCCACAACAGGGACGAAGATATCGTAATCCTCTTTCTCAAATTTCCCCGTTATGCGCACATGAAGTATGTTCGTCCACAGTTTCTCTTCGATCTTGAGTCCATGATATTCTATCATCATCACCACTTTCCATTTAATGAATTATTGAGAAATTTTTGCCATTTACTTTCATTAATGAACATCTTTGTTTCGGTGGTATATATACCTTTTGAAAGGTACGGTTCCCAGGGACAGATATTCCACCTTCCAGGAAAGATCACACGAAAAGTATATATCTCACAAGATACAGGTCAGTAATAACATCAAGAAAAGGTGACCAAAGATGGCAGAATTGAAGGAACTCCTGCAGAAGGATGATTGGAAGAATGAAAAACACGTTCCGGTTCTTGAAATACGGAAGATGGAGAACGGTCTCTTTCAGATCGAGGCCACTGTCGGAAAGGAGATACCCCATCCCAACAAGACAGATCACCATATTGAGTACATCAAGATACTGTTCCTGCCGGATGGAGAGAAGTTCCCGTATATTATCGCAACACACGAGTTTTTCGCACACGGTGCATCGGTGAAGGGCCCGGATACGAGCACCATCTACTGCGAGCCTCATGTGACCGCTCACTTCAGGACCAATAAACCGGGGACGATCCTGGCAGAATCCTACTGCAACATACATGGACTCTGGACCAATGAGATCAAACTTGATCTGTGATCCGGTGAACGTTCATAGGTATGACCAAATAGATGGAGGGCCTATTGATTACAAGGGGGAAGGAAAAAAATGGAGTTCAAATCTCTCAATGAAAGGTATCCGATCTTTGTGGACCGGATCAGGGAGCTGCTTGACAGAAAAAGTTCCGAATATCAGCATATATGGGAGGATTATCCCATGGAATACATCGAGGATCTCCTGAGGGACAAGGTGATAGTTTACATGGGAGACAAGGAGATCGAAAGGACAGGGACCCAGGAGGATATCGAGGAGATAGTAATACTTTCCTATATGATATGGTTGAAGAAGCAAAATGAGCACCTTATCTGAGGAATGATCTTGAAAGAATACAGAAAGATACTATGTCCCGTGGACGGACACCGGGAATCCTTGAAAGGTTTCGATATAGCATTGAATTTGTGCAAACTTACAGGAGCAGAACTCTCGGTCCTCTATGTTGTGGATGTTGACCAGCCAGTCCTCGGGGGCATCGAGACCGATCTCTACAGGGAAAGCAGATACCATGGAAGGAAACTCCTGGATTCCCTCAAGGAAGAGGCAAAAAAGACCGGAATAAGTATAAGTACCTTCATGAGAACGGGTGAGGCCGCCCCAGAGATCATCGAGGTCTCAAAGGATTACGATCTTATAATAATGGGGACCAGGGGCCGATCGACCCTTGCTTCCGTTATAATGGGGAGCGTGGCGGACAGGGTCCTGAGGGAGGCATGCTGTCCTGTTCTACTAACCAGATTGAGTGAATGTGACAGGGCCCGGGCGAAAGTTTAATGAACCCTCAATTTTAGGTATTATCAGATTTGGAGAAAATATCATGAAGGAGTTTAAGAACATACTTGTTCCGGTGGACGGATCCAAACTATCTCAAATTGCCTTCAAGAAGGCCCTGAGCATGTCCGAAATGGTAGACAGCAATGTGGACATCGTATTCGTATCCGGGTATCCAACCGGTGGCCCAGTTGGGATGGAGCAACCTCCAAGGATAGACCCCCAGCCTGACCTTTCGGGGATATTCGAACCATATGAGAAGATAGCCAGGGAGAATGACATCAAGATCGGTAAGGAATTGGAGAGAGGCATTGCATCTGAAAGGATAATTGAGATGTCCAAGAGCTACGACCTGATAATAATGGGAACCCGGGGCAGGAATCCGATCGCGTCGCTGATTCTAGGTAGTGTAGCTGAGAATGTTGCAAGGAAAGCCTGCTGTCCGGTGATGCTGATAAGGGAAAAGTCACATGAATGCAAGAAGTGAGGTGAAATAGTCCGGAATTATCGATAGTAACAGATCCCGTTGATAAAGACACACCCAAGGGCGATCGCTGATCGAAGGAACCATCCCAATGGCCTTTAACGTCCCCCTTTGAATCCCCATTCTGATATGCGGTCGCCCATTCCTTGTTTCTTCACCGAGAATGGGGTACACCGTAAGTGCAAGACATCCCTGTACCACGTTTCCTGAACGGCAGAAACCTTAAATAAACCCAAAAGAAGGTTTGAACGTGATAACCATGAGCGAGAAAATCCTTTTCTTCGAGAGAAGCATATACGACATTTTCGCAGAGAACAACAGAAGGATATTGGAAGAACTCGGTTCCCTGAGCTGTGAAAAGCTCATCCACGAGGATATCAAAGAGCTATCCGAAAAGGTCTATCAAAACCATAAGATGGCCAATATTTCTCTTGAAATTGAAAGGACAAGGGTCCTCGAGCACAATAGCAAATATATGAAGGTGGGAATTCCCGTAAATGAGGGAAAGGAACTTCTGGAAGCTAGACCGACAAACGAATACGGATCGGTACATCCAGTCGGTTTGCTGGAAAACGGTATGATAACCAAGGTCTTCAGCCTTCACAGAAACATGGAGAGGACCAAACAGAGCATCCGGACATGGAAGCAGATAATGGATGTATATTCAAACAATCTAAATGAGGATATAATCCATTATCACAAGCATCTGCTCAAAGATATCGAGGACCGCATAAAGGAACTCAGGGAGGGATGCATGGACCTTGATGAGAGACTTAAAGGATTGAGTATCGAACTGAACCTGGAATGGAGCTGATCCGGCACTGATCATTGATAACAGGGATGGAAATGACAAAACTGATATTCATATCCAACCGCCTCCCGAGAAAGATAAAGAGATCGAAGGGTGAGATCCGTTACGAACAGAGCGTGGGAGGTCTGGCAACCGGTCTATATTCCCTGGCGAGCGATATGGAAGTGGTATGGATAGGATGGCCGGGTGTTCCAAAGGAATCTCTGACCGTGAAGCAAAGGGAAAAAGTAAGGGAGGATTTCGAGAAGGATGGTTTGATACCGATATCAATGTCAAGAAGGGAGATATCTGATTTTTACCATGGTTTCTGCAACAGGACCATCTGGCCTCTGTTCCACTATTTTACCCAATATGCCGAGTACCATGAATCACAATGGGAAATGTATCTCACGATAAACCGTAGATTCCTGGAATCCCTCAAGCAGATCTACGAGCCCGGGGACAGGATTTGGGTTCATGATTATCATCTGATGGCCCTTCCGAGAATGATAAAGGAAGAATATCCAGATTCGGTCGTCGGTTTCTTTCTGCATATCCCATTTCCCTCCCATGAGGTGTTTCGTCTGTTCCCCTGGAGAAGAGAGATACTTGAGGGGCTTCTCGGAGCGAACCTCGTCGGTTTCCACACCTACGATTACGTGACGCATTTCCTGAACAGTGTGAGGAGGATACTCGGAAAGGAGCATGATTTCGGCACCATCTCCAACGGAAGAACCGTTTGCAAGGTGGATGCGTACCCCATGGGGATAGATTACGATGATTTTGCTCTGGGAGCGCAAAGGTCTTCCGTGAAGGAATATATAGACGAGATCAAGGATAAGATCGGGGACCGGAAGATCATACTTTCCATAGACAGGCTGGACTATTCAAAAGGAATAGTGAACAGGCTGAGTTCCTTCGACAGGTTCCTCACATCCAATCCTGAATATATTGAAAAGGTCACCTTGATACTGGTTGCAGTGCCTTCTAGGCAGAAGGTCGACCACTACGAACTATTGAAAAAGGACCTGGATGAGAAAGTGGGACAGATCGAGGGCAAGTACGGAACCATAGGATGGGCCCCGGTCTGGTACATGTACAGGTTCCTGCCCTTTGACCAGCTCCTGGCACTATACAGGACTGCAGATGTGTGTATGGTAACTCCTCTGAGGGACGGAATGAACCTCATGGCAAAGGAGTTCATTGCGACAAAGAAAGATGGGAGGGGAGTTCTCATTCTGAGCGAGATGGCCGGTGCCGCCCATGAGATGGGAGAAGCATTGATCGTCAATCCCAACGATTTCCGTTCCGTGTCCTCTGCGATAAAGGAAGCTCTGGAGATGAATGAAACCGAACAGGTCGAGAGGAACCGCTCGATGCAGAGGAGGTTGAAACGTTATGATATCAAGAAATGGGGAAGTGATTTCATTTCAGACCTTCTGATCGCAGGTGAGGAAATGGACAAGGTCACATCGCGAAAGATCGTTCCGGAGATAGTAAATTCCATTGTGGGTGACTTTGGAAAAGGGAAGAAGAGATTGATATTTCTGGATTATGACGGGACATTGAGTGAATTTCGTGACAGACCGGCAGATGCATTTCCTGATGCTGAACTTATCGACATACTTGAAAGAATATCTTCGAGGAAGGAGAATCATCTCATAATCATATCCGGAAGAGACAGACAAACACTCGATGATTGGTTTGGCGGTATGAACATAACCGTTTCCGGGGAACATGGGTTCTGGCTCAAGAAGAAGGGAGGTGAATGGACTCTAACCCGCTCCTTTGACAACAACTGGAAATCAAGGGTAAAGGACCTCCTGGAGGTTTACACCGACCGTACACCAGGGTCCTTCATCGAGGAGAAGGACCATTCACTGGTCTGGCATTTCAGAAAAACCGAACCTGAACTGGGCTCTCTACGATCCAAGCAGCTGACAGGGGATCTTCTGGACATTTTATCCAACACCGACCTTGGAATTTTGGAGGGTAATAAGAATCTGGAGATCAAGAAGATAGGGGTCAACAAAGGGTCAATCGTTGCAAAGATCCTTGAGGAAGGTGACTATGATTTCATCATGGCACTGGGCGATGATGAGACAGATGAGGATATGTTCCGGGCGATACCGCCGGAAGGCCTTTCGATAAAGGTCGGATTCCGGAAATCCAATGCAAAATACAACATTGAATCGGTAGGTGAGGTTAGGGACCTTTTAAGAAGGATCATGGAGAAATGATAATGGTAAGAGTAGAGGATTATCTGGATATTGCGGGCGATGAACTGATAGCCGAGATCTACAGGAAAGCGACACCCCTGAACGGTATGGATGTTTTACACATCAATTCGACCTATTATGGCGGAGGGGTAGCGGAGATGCTCAAAACGCTTATACCGCTTCTCAACGATGTTGGAATAGATGCGGGATGGAGGGTTCTGCACGGAACACCCGATTTCTTCTCCATAACCAAGGGACTCCACAATGCTCTTCAGGGTGAGGAGGGGATCGATCCCACCGAGGAGCAGGAGGCGCTCTACAGGCATACCAATGAGGATTTTTCGGTCTACACACATATCATACACGATGCCGTGGTGATACATGATCCGCAACCGCTGCCACTGATCAAATATTACAGGAAGCGTCAACCCTGGTACTGGAGGTGCCACATAGATCTCTCCTCTCCGGACCCGAGAGCATGGAACATAATGAAGAGATACCTTCTTCGATACGACAGGGTGATCCTATCAAATGAAAAGTACAGGAACGATTCACTTCCCGTTGACCAATCGCTCATATATCCGGCCATAGACCCCCTTTCAACCAAGAACCAGGATCTGTCCGATGATGAAGTGGAGGCACATCTTTCAAACATGGGGATCCCGACCGATAAACCGATCATTTCACAGATATCCAGATTCGACAAGTGGAAGGACCCACTGGGGGTAATCGATGTATTCAAGAAGATAAAAAAGAAGATAGACTGCAGACTGGTTCTTTGCGGGAGCATGGCCTCGGATGACCCAGAGGGATACATGATATACGACGAGGTCAAGAAGAAAGAAATGGACGAGTTGGAAAGTGGAGATCTAATTATAAGGGCGAATGAGAAGGACCTCGCCATAAACGCTCTTCAGAGGGTTTCATCCGTTGTCATTCAGAAATCACACCGGGAAGGATTCGGTCTGACGGCCACGGAAGCATTGTGGAAAGGCACTCCCGTTGTATGTTCAGATGCAGGCGGGCTTCCCATCCAGGTCGAGGATGGAGTGAGCGGCTTTGTGGAGAAGTCCAGTGACAACGAGGCATTCGCCGAGAAGGTAATACATCTCCTGAAGAACCCCGAAAAATCCCGGGAAATGGGAAAGAGGGGAAAGGAAAATGTCAGGGGTAAATTCCTGGTGCCACGGCTGGTCCTTGATCATATGAACCTCCTCATGAGCGGAGCCAAAAAGAACCACAACCTTTAATTATCCCCCAATTCAGGTATATCTCATCCCCCTATGTGTCGAGTGGTTCTGATGGAAGAAAGACAGGAAGACATCATAATAGATGCAGGTGTCCGGCAGGTAAGGAGATGGCTGGCCGATAACGGATGGACCGTCTCAGAAGAAGTCGGGGTCAATCCGACCCTGAGACAGGTCGAAGCGAGGAAGGATGATATATCCATCATTGTTGGTATCAGGTCCTCGATCTATCCCGAGGATCCGGGATTCCCTTCCCCTGATGAGAAGAGAAAGCTTCTCTCAATGGCAAGAACCAAAAAGGGTGTACCGAAATTGGTAAGGGTCTGGTTGAATGAAGACCTGACTCTCAAGGATGGGAATCTGATGTGGAGCAGGGTCTGAGGTCAGTCCAAATCCGTGGGATCAGATCCTATCCTCCAGTTCGGACATTATCAGGTTGAGCTTTTCCAGGAACCTCCATGCGACAAGCAACTGAGCGAATCCAGATGGGTTCACAAGATTGTCCGAGGAATCGAAGATCTGGCCACACCTCGCTCCCGTGAAGGAGCATATCATGTTCTGTAGGGATAGCAGGCTCTCGCTCTTGATCATACCGTCAATGGTCAGTATATTCGCTCTCTTACCGTAGTAATGATCGGTTCCGAACTCCAGCGAGAAGTATCTTATTGAATTGGTAATGAAACCCGCTAGGTCGAAGTTGATATCTATATGATTGACCGGCAAGTCGGCGGCTTCCATGATCAATTTGACCTGTGGATTTTCGATCCGGTCATCAGAATACCTTGATGGCTCGATCCTGACAACAACCTCCGCATATATCTTCTGCACATCTATGTAAAGTTTGTAGAGAGGCTCCCTGGCGAGCATCTCCTGGAAGGCATCCTCTTTTTTATGCCCCCTCATCTCCACGTCCCTCTGGAGCTTCCATTTCCATTTCACATCCCTGAGTGGATCGACGAATACGGTGAAATCCATCTCTTTTCGGAGCCTCTCCGTATAGAATGGATGGAGTCCCTCCACGATTGTAACCCGTTTGGGTTTGAACAGGACCCCGGGATCGAACTTTCCGGTTGAATGATTGTAGACCGGTTTTATGATCTCTTTTCCCTGTTTGATTTCTGCAAGATGGTCTGCTATAAGATCCAGTCGATTGTACCTGGGATCAAGGGGAAGATTTCCGGTCTTTTTTCTGGTTTCCCTGTCCTCCTTGTGGTAATCGTCCATGGAGAAACCCGAGACCAGCTCATCACCCAGCAGCCTCCTTATGCCATTTGAAAATGTGGTCTTCCCGGCTCCGCTGTCCCCTCCCACTCCCACGATAATGAAGGCATCAATACCCTCCAGCCTTTCCCTGACGTTTTTCATACTACCACCATCTAGATGGACCGGTTGACCCTATAAAGGTCACATACACGGTGGTCCAGGAAACCACCGTAACACTATTATCTGTTCTTTCGATTTTTTAAACATTGTGGTTACGATCACAATCCCGTCTCTGCCCCCCGGCCCTTTATGAAATCGGAAATTTTATTACTCTTCAGTTCAAGGTATCCATGTTGGTTTACATGCCCTATGATAGTATTTCGGAACTTCCCGAAAGTGTGAAGGATCCGCTACCGGAACATGCCCAGAGGATATTCAAGGAAGCTTTCAACGATGCCTGGGAGAGGTACTCCGACCCTGAGGACAGGAAGGGCGGGTCCTCGAGGGAAGAGACCGCAATGAAGGTTGCATGGTCCGCAGTGAAGAGGAAGTATAAAAAAGGTAGAAATGATGCTTGGGTAAGGAAATGATATATTCATATTTGTATATGATATAAAATAGGTAATTAAAACGGATTTGATTGGATGAATAAACTAACAAAATATTTAATAAAAAAAGGTTTAAAGAGAATCATTGCAGGGCAAATTATATATATATTCTTGTTCAAGGTATTACCAGTGATAGAAATGAGAAGGAAAGAAAAGGACATAATAGAGAAAGAAGAACAGGAAAAAGAGCCCTACTTATACATGAGGTGGCCCGAGCTGGACGATCTCCTGGATCGCGTCAGGTACGACCTGAGGACCTATTTCGATCCTTCAAATCAGACAAGGACCCCCATTAAAAGAATGTTCCATACGAAGGATTATCTACCCGTGGATATAATGGACGAGGGGGACCATTTCCAGGTCCATGCCGAGCTTCCGGGAGTGAAGAAGGAGAACGTCGAGGTGGACCTGAAGGACCGAAACCTCACCATCTCAGTCACGGGTGGAGAGGAGAAAGAGCAGAAGGACAAGGATTATTTCATAAAGGAAAGGAGCTCCTTCTCTTCAAGAAGGTCCATAACGCTTCCCGATAAGGTTATCGGGGAGAAGGCAGAGGGAAAAATGGACGACGGTGTTCTCTGGTTGAAGATACCCAAGGAAACCCCGACACCGAAGAAGACCCCGCATAAGGTCAATATTAAGTGATCTCCAGGTGGAGATCCTCGAAGGTCAAAGGATATGAACGCCTTTGACCTATTCTTTTTATTTAAGGTTGGTTAATGGGATCTCTTAATCCCTGGGTTTGAAAAATATCTGATATATGATAATCATCCCCAGGGCCATCAGGAATAATTGTGGTATCAGGGGATATTTGAACTTGTTCACGCTGACCAGCAATCCCGCCATGATAACAGCGACCGCAAGCGCGTTGATCGCCCTGACGAAGTTCTTCAGCTGTTTCTCGACCAGGGGCAATTTGAACTGAAGCTTCCGGTTTCCCATGATCAGTCTATCCAGGTTCCTCATCTTCCGGGGGAGCATGACCATGTTCCATATTGTATCCTCCTTGACCTCGTTGAACCTATCCTTAAGGACATCGGTGATCCTCCTTTTCGTGAAATAGTCCCTGAGGAACCGGACATAGTCGAATTTAGGATCGATAACCGTCCCAATTCCTTCGATGAGAATGATCACCCTTGACATGAGGAATATCTGGGGGGGCAGCTTGACCTGGTGTTTTCTGCTGACCATGAAAGAATCCACCATTAGTTCGCCGAAATTGATCCTGTCAAGGGACTTTCCGTAATATTTCGAGAACAGATACCTGATCTCATCCGAATAGGAGTCCCTGTTCTTGAGCCCAAAATTATCTGAAATTATCTCCGCCATCATGTCAGGGTCTTTCTTTGCAATCGAAATCATGTATTCCAGCAGGAACGTCTGCATATCATCGTCCAGATAGTTGACCCTTCCGAAATCGATGAAATACAGCTCTCCTTCCCTTGTTATTATCAGATTTCCGGGGTGCGGGTCTGCATGGAGGAAACCATGGATGAAGATCTGCTCGAGCATGGCATTGCCCAGCACCTCGATGAGATTCTCCTTCTTTATCGGATACTTCTCCCTATCGTACCCCCCTGACATTACCTTTGAAAGCTTTACCCCGGGGATGTATTCCATTACAAGCACGTTTTCTCTGCAGATCTCCCTGTAGGGTTTTGGTGCCTTGATGATATCGCTGTTGGAGAAATTATTCTGGAACCGGATTATTGCTTTCATCTCCGACAGGAAATCCATCTCGTCCCTTACCGATATCCCGAATTCCTCCACAAGTCCGGTGATATCGTCGTGAATGAAGAAGACGAACCTGTCGATGAAGCGGGCGATCCTCGTGAGGGTGTTGATGTCCTTTGTTATGATCCTATCCAGATCGGGTCTTCTGATCTTTATAGCAACCTTTTCCCCGTTCACCAGCCTCCCAAGATGCACCTGGGCGATCGATGCCGATGCAAGAGGTTTCTTCTGTATGTGGCTGAATATCTTGTTCAGATTCCCGTAGGACCTCTCCATCTCTTTTTCAATCCGGACATAGGGTACCGGATGGACCTCATCCTGAAGCTTGGAGAGCTCTTTGATGGTTTCCTTCGAGAACATATCGTACCTGGTGGAGAGCATCTGACCAAGCTTGATGTATGTGGGCCCGAGCTCCTCGAGCGAATTCCTGAACTTGGCGGGGAAATCCCTGGACCTTCTTCCGAAGACCTTTCTTAGGAAGAGCCCCATGAAATTCTTTGCCATTATGTATGATATCCTGATCGGACCGGCCGATCTCTTGTGGTGCCTCCGCCCCATTTATTCCATCACCCTTGATCTTACCATGGAATCTCCCGTTGATGGGCTTCTCGTTTTCAATGAAAATAATGTGTATTTTCTCCATTTTCCCATGGATAATTCCATGTTCATGTTAAGATTCTGGGATTGGTCAATAATATAGTTTGTGGTCGATGAGTCTGCTTCCGGCAAAAATGATATAAACCTCGAATTCAAGGTATATATAAAATGGAGATTCATGAATGCTAAGAAGTATAAAGGATCTGGAAAGTCTCGACATCAGGACCAGCGACGGAAAGATAGGAAACCTGAGGACCATCTACTTCGATCGGGAAACCATGAAGGTGCTCTACATGGTTGTGGACACAAGGAAGTGGTTACCGGGAAAACAGGTACTATTATCCCCGAACAAGATCATAAAACCCCTGGAAGGAAAGTCCAGGATAGATATTGAACTTGCAAAAGAAGAGCTCGAAAAACAGCCTCACCCCGAATACGAGAAGCCTCTTGCCGTGATGAAGGAAGAGCAGATGCTCAGAGGTCTCTTTCCTTCGGCCCTTTGGTTCCCGGCTGGTGTGGAGCCCCAGCTCAATTTCGACGGGAATTACCTCATGCTGATGAATGACGATGAATTGAAAGAGAACCCCGAGAAAACTACCAAGGTAAGGAGTACGAAACATATCGAAGGTTACAGGATCGAGGCTCTTGACGGAAAGATCGGGCATCTGGATGATTTCATTGTCGATACAGCCGATTGGAAGATCCGTTATCTGGTTGTTGATACCAGCAGGATACTCCCCGGAAAGAAGGTCATTATATCACCCGAATGGGTGAAAGAATATGATTGGGAAGGAAAAAGGGTGATCGTCGACCACACCAAGGGTGAGATAAAGGACAGCCCCGGTTTCGATCCTTACGACCCAATAAACAGAAAATACGAGGCTGTTCTGTACGATTATTACGGAAGGCCATACTACTGGATCGACATGGCAAGACCTTGATCATATCCACCTTTCCCGGTATGAAGCATTTTTCGCGGTCGCAATAATAATAAACCCCCAAAACGAGGATATCTCAAAAGAAGCTGATAATATGAAAGAAGAGGAAGGATGCGGCAGGCTCGAGGGAAAAGTTGCAGTGACGACCGGATCGACGTATGGTATCGAGGAGGCAGCTGCCATAATGTTCGCCAGGGAAGGTGCTATCTCCATTGTAACGGGAAGGACGGCAGAGGAGGGGAAGAAAACCGTGGAAAAGATAATGGACATCGGTGGAAAAGGCGAGTATCTCAGAATGGATGTCACGGATGAGGAGAATGTGAAAAAAGTAGCCGATTCCGTCTATGATAAATATGGCCGGATAGACATACTCGTAAACAACGCCGGGATATCCGGGCCGAACAAAGCCCTTCACGAGTATTCCAGAGAGGAATGGGAAAAGGTCTTCGACGTCAACGTTACTGGAGCTTTTCTATGTTCAAAATACTTCATACCATATATCAGGGAAACGGGTGGGGGAAGTGTGGTCTACGTTTCATCCATATACGGTATAGTCGGGGCCGAGGATGTTCCCGCATATCATGCCACAAAGGCTGCCAACAGAATGATGGCCAAAAACGATGCCTTGATGTATTCCAAGGACAACATCAGGGTCAATTCAGTGCATCCGGGATTCATATGGACCCCGATGGTAAAGGATTTCATTGATATGAACTCGGAGAAATTGGGCATACCCAAGGACTCCCTTGTCAAGGATATCAATTCCCTCCATCCCATAGGACACATGGGGGAGCCTGATGATATCGCTCATGGTCTGCTTTATCTTGTATCCGACGAGGCTAAGTTCGTGACAGGCGCCGAGCTTGTGATAGACGGAGGCTATACCACCCACTGATGATGCGGATGTTGAGATGAAGGAGGGCCATTATGAGATATCCAAGGGAAAACTGGGATGACATCAGTATCGTGATATGCGGAGAGGCCGGTCAGGGTATTCAGACCGTTGAGGAGATCCTTGTGAAGGCTGCCAAGAGGTCCGGTTTCCATGTTTTCTCCGTAAAGGAGTTCATGTCCAGGATACGCGGTGGGACCAATTCCACAAGCATAAGGATAGGATCCGATACTGTCAGGGCCCCGGTTAAAAGGATCGATATAGCAGTACCATTAAGCGATGATGCCATCGGACATATCAGATGGAGGATGGATGAAGGTACTACCATACTTCTCGACCCGGATCTTTCAGGCAGGCCGGATGAGGATGTCCCAGTCACGATATTGGAGGTCACCTTAAAGAAGAAAGCTGAAAAGATCGGAGGCACGATCTATCAGAACATCATATCAGCAGGCCTCATTTCCTCTCTTGTCGGAGTGGAGAGATCGGTTATCGATGGAATCGTGGAGGACCGTTTTGAGAGTAGCAGCGAGGAAGTCCGAAAGAACAATCGCAAGGCCCTTGAAGAGGGTTACGGGATGGGTCTCGAAATATTTGGATCAGGTGGTATGGAGACCGCTCTGAAACCGGATGAAGAGGTCAAGAAGAAGATCGCAGTGAAGGGTGTTCATTCCATATCTCTAGGTGCAATCTCGGGAGGGTGCGATTTCATCGCATCCTACCCGATGTCACCATCCACCGGGGTACTGGTGGATCTGGCAGAGAGACAGCATGAATTTGGAATCATAGCGGAACAAGCTGAGGACGAGATATCGGCCATCAACATGGGACTGGGGGCCTGGTATGCCGGTGGCAGGGCTATGGTCACCACATCAGGAGGAGGTTTCTCACTCATGTCGGAAGGACTGAGCCTTGCGGGCATGATGGAACTTCCGATGGTGATCCACCTTGCCCAGCGTCCCGGTCCCGCAACCGGTCTTCCGACCAGGACCGAACAGGGTGATCTTTTCCTTACCCTTTTTTCGGGTCACGGGGAATTTCCAAGGGTGGTATTTGCCCCGGGCGGACCGGAGCAATCGTTCGATCTGGCCTGGAGAGCATTCGATATAGCCGACAGGTTCCAGATACCAGTGATCCTATTAACGGATCAGTTCCTTGTTGATTCCTACACTGATATCGACAGAAAGGAGTTCGAACTCAGGGTCCCTCTCAGACACATCATCAAGACCGATACCGATTACCTCAGATACAGGTTTTCAATGGAAGGAATATCCGATAGGGGGATACCTGGATATGGTGAAGGTCTGGTCAATGTTGATAGTGACGAGCATGATGAGGCGGGCCATATAACGGAATCAATGACGACCAGAACGTTGATGGTGGAAAAGAGGATGGCGAAGTGGGAAGCTCTGAAGAAAGAGTCCATTGAGCCGCAGCTGATCGGTCCGGGCAAAGGAGATGTGGTGATATGCTGGGGTTCCACTCTGGAGATCGTGAAGGAGGCTGTTGGATCGATCGGTCAAGATGTCAGCATCCTGCACTTCTCTCAGATATACCCGCTCCATCCCGGGATCGGCGATATTCTGGGTGGTTTCAAGAGAAAGATATGTCTTGAGAATAATTTCACCGGACAGTTCGCAAGATTGCTGCGAATGGAGACCGGTGTGGAGATGGACCATCTCATGTTGAAGGTTACCGGTCTTCCGTTCACCGTTGAAGAGGTTGCCGAGTCATTGAGAAAGTACCTTCATCAAGACGGAGGTGATCGATGATGGAGGAAAATGGACCTTTTGATATGGGGAACATAGATATTGCATGGTGCCCCGGATGCGGTAATTTTGGCATACTCAGAGCATTGAAGAGGTCTCTCGAGGATATGGCGCTTTCACCTTCGGATGTTGTGATCGTGTCGGGGATCGGGCAAGCGGCAAAGACCCCTCATTATCTGAGATGCCATATCTTCAACGGGCTGCACGGCCGTGCTCTACCCCCGGCCACTGCTATCAAATCCGTGAACCCGGGATTGACAGTGATTGCCGAATCGGGTGACGGAGACATGTTCGGAGAAGGCGGGAACCACTTCATCCATGCCATCAGAAGAAATCCCGATATCACCAACATAGTCCATGATAACATGATCTACGGTTTGACAAAAGGCCAGGCCTCGCCAACGAGCATGGAGGGAATGGAGACACCGGTGCAGGTGTCAGGTGTTATTCTGGAACCTTTCAATCCCTTGTCAACGGCGATCGCTCTGGGGGCGGGGTTCGTCGCAAGGACATTCTCCAAAGATGTGGAAATGACCATGGAGGTGATCAAAGAAGCGATTCGTTTCAAGGGTTATGCCCTGGTCGATATTCTTCAACCCTGCGTTTCCTTCAACAGGTTGAACACTTTCCAGTGGTTCGAGGAGCACACTGAAACCATAGATGATGATCACGATGTCAAGGACAGAGTGGAGTCATTCAGACTGTCATTGCAGAGGGACCCTCTTCCAGTGGGAATTTTTTACAAGAACGGAAATAGAGAGGCCTATCATGATCTACTTGATGCCTACAAAGATATTGAGGACCCTCTCTGGAATAGGGTTCTGGACAGAAGAGAGAAATTGGAAAAGGATATAGGTGAACTTCATTGAAACGGATAACAGTCCCTTTCTCTCACTACGATCCCATGGTTGCAGGCGTAATCATCATTGAATTTTGAAGGCTCTGAGTATTTGCTGAAACATTTAGCCGTTGAAGAGGGTAAATATATACCTTTAAAAGATGTTTGATTTCATCCTTGGATCATTTTCAAGCATGGTATCAGACCGATTTGGAGTTCTGATCATGATCTTTGTGAACCCAGATCTCCTCCGGAAGCCTATTGTATATCATGCAAGCATCGTCCATGGTGGATTCATTACTCTTTTCCGATCTTTGTGAGCGCTTGATTTCATCCAGATGCTCGCTATTCAGCACCCAATAGTGGTTTCTCCAGACCCTACCATCGATAATATGTTTCTCGGTGATCTTCATTTTGAGGACATCCATAGCCTCGAGCATGTAGAGAATATCTCTGATCTGAGGATTCACATCATCGTCATCCACAATGTTTTTTCCCCTGAATTCTCCAAGGACGAGGTCAGCTATTTCCTCGATATGGTGCAGATCGTCCTTTTTCATATTTTCGAATCCCATCTTGAAGCTCTCTATGATAATTTTTCTGAAATCCTTCATTTTTCCATGTCTCATTTCATATCCCCTGGTTGATGTATCCATTACATATGTGGAAGAACCAAAATCCTTATGATTTTCCTTCAGGACAATGACGTCCCCTTCGGAGGCACAGATTTCGGAAATTACCAATTGAAGGAAAATGAATCTCGAATATATATTCAAATTTCAAGATATGGTGCATTTTTCCTACATAAAATACACATGTCCAAGTGATTTTTTGATATCAATCTCATTTTAATCATTCTTAATCTATCCTTATACAGAGGATCATTACTCCTCAAGAGCGGATATGGGGTCAAGATCGGGATACCATCTGTTAAAAATGCGGTATAATGAGAAATATTCAAGAAATATTTAATTTGTAAGTTATTTGTATACAAATCAATTATTGCATATATTAGATATGGCCAGTAAATCGAAAACGGTCCTATAAAAGATTTGTATGTTCGATAAGAATATATAAACATTCTCTCATACAGGTTCCAGGTTTGGGTTGAAAAAATGGACCAGAAAGAGCTTTCCTATCTCATCCTGGGAAGCAGGGGTGGTGCCAACAGGGTCAAGATACTGAAGCTGCTAAGGGACCGTCCATACAATATCAATCAGCTGGCGACGATACTTGGCTTAAACTATCGAACCGTTCAACACCACATCGATGTCCTTGAAGATCACGATATAGTGAGAAAGTTCAAGAACGATTCCAATTACGGAGAATTATACTCCCTCGATATCAAGGAGGGACAGAAGAACCTTCTTTGGGAAGTAGTTACACATTTCGAGAAGAAGATGGACCTTGATTCCATCACCAACTCTTTGGGTTTTTTGAGCAGGATCATAAGTCAGACCAGTGAAGGCATCATTGTTTTCGACAGGGATTGGAAGGTTTTCTTCTGCAATTCCAGCACCCAGAGGACTTTTGGATATGAGTTGAAGGAGATTATCGGAATGGATGTAGCTTCATTATTTGAAACACCCATCCACAAACATTTAAAGCAAACCGGAGGAAACAGAGTTACTCTGAGAAATCTCAGGATTCGAATTTGGCACAAGAACGGAAAATTGATTGATACCATTGTATCCATTGATGCGATAAAGGATGAAACCAGGCAGCTCATCGGTTATGTGGCAATGATGAGAAACGTTTCCCACAGGAAGAAGATGGAAGAGAAGATAAAGTGGACCCTGGATAGATACAAGTTTCTCTTCAATGATGCCCCATCTTTTAATATTATTCTGGATGAGAATGGACATATTCTGGAGATGAACAAGACAGCTTTGCGATCCCTGGGTTATTCAAAGAAATTGCTTAGGGAGAGGAAACCAAAACTCCATGAAATCTCAAATGAGAGATCGAAAAGGTCCGTAAAAAAATTAATTGATGGTATTTTGAAGGGTGATTTTAGGGGAAAAATTCGGCTTGAACTTAAATCTAAAAATGATTCAAAAAGGATGGTCACTTTCATATCGGGGAAGTTGATACCGGACAGCTTGGGTCATAGTGAGAGCCTGATCCTTATAGGAGAAGATTGTACCGAGATAATAGAGCTCGAGACGAATATGGAGAAGGTCACAAAGGAGAAGAACATCATCGTGAGCAATCTCCAGATCCTTGCAGGTTCTTCTCCCGTTGGTATAGTTTTCGTTGACGCCCCTGATGGAAAGATTAGTTATATGAACGAAAAAGCAAAGGAAATCTACGGAAAATCTGAGTCCGATCCGCAGAGGGTCGAACATACAAAAGAATATGGTCTTTACAGGCTCGATGGTAGGAAATTTAACACCAAGGACCTCCCGGCAAGCCGTGCTCTATTCGGGGAAGAGACCGTCGAGGACGAGGAAGCTATCATTCATAGATCAGATGGAAGCAAGGTCCATATAATGGTAAACGCGACTCCTATAAGGGATGAGAAAGGCAAGGTTTTCAGGTCGATAGCATTGTTCTGGGACATCTCTGAGCTTAAGAAGGTCAAACAGGCACTGGAGCTCCATCAAAAAGAGCTCCTGCAGCAGAACCTTGAACTGAGAAAGAGTCAGGAGGAGCTCGAGCTTTCAAGAAATGATTATTCGGACCTATTTGATGAATCCCATTTTGGACTCTTCAAGCTGGATAAATTCGGCATAATCAAAGATATGAACAGTACCGGAGCCACCATCTTGAAAATACCAAGAAAACATGTTTTAGATAGGCCTTTTGTAAATATATTCGAGGAAGATGAGTATGACATTATAAGAAAATTCATTCACGATGTTCAGGAGAATAATAAGAAGAGCAGAATGAAGACAAGGATAATCCATCAGGATGGAGAGCAGGTTGAGGTTCTTTTAATCGCTTCATTGGTAAAAAAAAAGAACGGTTCTCCCTCTTTCTGTTATGTGTCCATGCTTACGATTTGAAAGGTTATTGTATTATTGAAACGAATTCAACCTCATCTATGATCCGAATACCCTTATCCTTGGCCTCATTTTTCTTCCTGCCGGGGTCTGACCCCACAACCACATAATCAATCTTATCGCTGACACTGGAAAGGGTCTCTCCTCCTTTCTTTTTCACAAGTTCCTTTGCCTCCTCCCTGGTGTAATTCTTAAGGGCCCCCGTGAAAACGAACCTCTTTCCTTCGAGTTTTCCTCCACGCTTCAACGGTTCCATGCGGACACCCAATTCCTTCAATTGAGATATCTGTTCCCTGTTCCGCTGCTCCCCCATGAAGTTCACTATGCTCCTTGCGATCTTCTCCCCAATTTCCTCTATCCCCATAAGATCCTCCGATTCAGCTTCCATAAGGGAGTCGATGGATCCGAATCTCCTAGCGAGCACCCTGGAAAGATGCTTTCCCACATGAGGTATACCAAGAGCGAAGACCAGGTCCGCAAGGGGTCTCGTCTTGCTCTCCTCGATGGAGTTCAGGAGATTCTTCGAGGACCTCTCGCCGAACCTTTCCAGTCCGATCAGGTCCTCTCCGGTGAGTCTGTAAAGATCGCTTATTTTCTCCACAAGTTCACTCTCCACGAGTTGCTCCACCGTTTCCTTTCCGAGCCCGTCAATGTCCATGGCCCCTTTCGATCCGAAATGCTCAATGCTTCCCTTCATCTGTGCAGGACAGGATAATCCTCCAGTGCATCTGTTATAGGCACCATCTACGACAACGTCGCTCCCGCAAACCGGACATTTTTCCGGCATCCGGAATGTTTCCTCGTTTCCGGACCTCTTCTTCTTCAGAACCTCATCTATCTCGGGTATGACATCTCCCGCTCTCTTTATCCTCACTTGATCGTTGATCCTCACATCCTTGTCCTTAACGAAATCGAGGTTATGCAGGGTTGCCCTGGACACCGTTACACCCTTAACATCCACCGGTTTCAATAGTGCTACCGGTGTAAGCTTTCCCGTTCTTCCGACCTGGACGACGATATCTTCAACCGTTGTTTCCTCTTTTCTAGCCGGAAATTTGACGGCTATCTCCCATCTTGGGGATCGGGACCTGGAACCGAGCTTAGAATGAAGTTCAAGCTGATTCACCTTGATCACCACTCCATCTATCTCGTAGGGCAGATCTTCCCTGTCCTCTCTCATCTTCTCGTAATAATCCCTTGCTTCTTTCGGGCCCTTGATCCTTTTATTATGTCGATTAACCTTCAAACCCCATGCCCTGAGCCGGTCCAGCGCTTCGAAGTGTGTATTCAGATCCAGCTCCTCTCCGGGGGGTTCCATTATCTCGTAGAAGAACACATCAAGTGGTCTTTTTGCCGTCTCGCCGGGATCGAGCCTCCGCAGTGAACCGGCGGCAGCGTTCCTGGGATTGGCCATGGGCTCTTCCCCTCTTTCCACTCTCTCTCTGTTGTATCTGGAGAAATCATCGATGCCCATGATAACCTCACACCTCACGGCGAGGCTTTCAGGGGGTTCCGCATCATCTTTTCTGAGCTTTAATGGAACCGCTCCGATCGTCTTGATGTTTTCCGTCACATTCTCTCCGACTCTCCCATCTCCCCTGGTGGATCCCAGGGAATACGATCCGTTATCGTAGATCACCTCCACGCTCAATCCGTCCATCTTGGGTTCGATCACGAAATCCATATCCCCTGCTCCCGTGAGATCCCTTCTCTTATCCATCCAATCTCCGATCTTATCGAGATCGACGGTGTCAAGGCTCAGCATGGGCCGACGGTGCTCGACTGTTCCGAGCTCTTCAACCGGTTCCCCTCCCACTTTTTGAGTGGGTGAGTCCGATGTCACCAGTTCGGGGAATCTCTCTTCCAAGGATTCGAGCCTGCTTTTCAACTCATCATATCTTTCGTCCGAGATCTCCGGTTCGTTCTTCACGTAGTAAAGATAATCGTGATGCCTGATCTCCTTTTTCAGCTCTTCAGCTTTGTCTGAGGTATCTTCTCTTGACGTTTCCCTGAGATCGCTCATATAAAAAACTCCAGTTCATTAATGAATCAATTCTTCCACTCCAAATTGAGTTTGCACATATATCCTGGATTTGAAAATTTTTATAGTTTCCCCAAAAGACATATGTTCAACAGATGGAAAGTGCTTGGGTTTATGATATTCTCTATAAATTTTCCATCCTGGCAAAAGCTTATAAAGTCTCAATCCAAGGAATTTAGGTCAATCATATTTTGATGATCGATCGAAGTAGATTGAGGAAGCCTTTGGCTCTGTTTTATTTACAGATATTTCATGGAGGTAAAAAAGCGGGGTTTTGGAAGATGACCATAAAAAAGAAAATAGCCGATCTCCTTGATGAGATTGCCGACATCTACGAGATGCGGGGTGCCCAGTTCAAACCCAGGGCATACAGAAACGCTGCCCAGACCCTGAGGTCACTGGGAGAACCCCTGGAAGACATCGTCGAGAAGGAAGATCTCAGGGACCTGCCGGGTATCGGAGAAAGCATCGCGAACAAGATCGAGGAATATCTGAAGACAGGTCATATCAGTAAGTACGAGGAATTGAAAAGGGACATGGACCTCGATATCAGGGAGCTCACCTCCGTCGAGGGGCTCGGACCGAAGAAGATACAGAGACTCCATTCGGAGATCGGGATCAAGTCATTGGAGGACCTCAAGGAAGCGGCAAGGGCGGGAGAGATACAGGATGTGGAGGGCTTCGGGGAGAGAACACAACAGAATATCCTCGAGAACATCGCCTTCGCGGAGAAGAAAGGGGATCGATTCCTGCTTGGTTTCGTCATTCCCGAGGCGGAAGACCTCATCGGGAAACTCCGCCCCTATTGCACCAGACTCGAGGTCGCCGGATCCCTCAGGAGAAAGAGAGAGACGATTGGAGATATTGATATCATAGGGGTCGAGAAGAAAGGAAACGATCTTTTGGAGGAGTTCACCTCCCTGGATATTGTTGATAAGGTGATCTCCAGAGGTAAGAAGAAAACATCGGTCAGGCTACACGGAGGCATTCAGGTAGATCTCCGGATGGTGGAAGATGATCAATTCGGGGCCGCGCTCTGTTATTTCACCGGAAGCAAGAAACACAATATCGAGGTCAGAAAGCTCGCGAAGAAGAGAGATTGGAAACTGAACGAGTACGGCCTGTTCCACCGAGACGAAAGAGTGGCTGGAGAGACCGAGGAAGAAGTTTTCAATAAACTGGGCCTTGATTGGATCCCTCCGGAGATCAGGGAGAACCGGGGTGAGATAGAGCTCGCCTCCAAAGGTGGTCTTCCCCGCCTGGTCGAGAGAGGGGACATCAAGGGAGACCTTCAATCACACAGCGACTGGAGCGACGGAAAAAACACCATTGAGGAAATGGTCCAGGGCGCCAGGGAACTCTGGCACGACTATCTGGCTCTGACAGATCATGCATGCGAGATCAGGATAGCGCACGGTCTCGACCTCAAACGGGTTAAGGAGCAGGGAAAGGAGATAGACAGGATAAACAGCGAGATCGAAGATCTTCATATAATCCATGGTCTGGAGGCAAATATCAAGAAGGACGGAAAGTTGGATGTGGGTAAGGATATCACCCAGGAGGTCGACCTTGTACTCGGTTCGATCCATTCATCCTTAAGGATGGACCGAAAGGAAATGACCGATAGAATGGTCACCGCAGTGAGGAGCGGGGAGTTCAGGATACTCGCACACCCAACGGGAAGGAAGATCCAGGAGAGAAAAGCCGTTGATGTTGACCTCGATAAGGTTTTCGAGGCAGCCTCCGACAGCAATACGATAATGGAGATAAACGCATATCCGGACAGGCTTGACCTGAACGGGTACAACGTGAAAAAAGCCATAGAGGCCGGTGTGAAATTATCCATTGGAACGGATGCTCACAGTAAGGACCATCTGCGCTATATCGACCTCGGAGTTGCCACGGCCAGGAGAGGGTGGGCGGAAAATGGCGACATCATCAATACCATGGCGTTCAAGGAGCTGATGGGATACCTCCTTTGACATCGATAGAATCAAAGGGAGGAAAGGTTTAAATCCCGGCAAGTTAAGGTCTCTTCTGGAGACCAAGTGTGCCGAATGGGGCCCGCTGTGTGGACCCCGGCGCAAGTGAACCGGGGAACGGTCGCGTTTCGATGCGACCTTCCCGTCATTTTGTCCGAGGATCTTGAAATATCAGGGCAACATTGACCCTTGTTCAGGATCCAGGGTCTTTTTCCAGTTCCTCGATCCTCACCCTTGGAAGTGAGGATGGATATTCCTTCTGGAGAAAGTCTATCAATCTCTCCCTCACATAGCACCTGAGGTCCCAGGCGTCCGATGCGTTCCTTGCGCTTATCAATGCCCTGAGCGTTACGGTCCTCTCCGATGAATCGGTGACCTGCAAACCGACGACCTTGCCATCCCATAGATGAGTGGTGGAGGCTATCCTCTTCACCTCTTCACGGACCTTCTCCACCGGTACCATGTAATCCACATATATCATGATCGTACCCAGGATATCGGCTGTCGTGCGTGTCCAGTTCTGGAACGGAGTGGTCAGGAAATAGGATATCGGGAGAACAAGCCGTCTCTGATCCCAGATCCTGACCACAACGTAGGTCAACGTTATCTCCTCTATCTTACCCCATTCGCCCTCCACGATGACAACATCATCTATCCTGAAGGGCTGGGTGAATGCTATCTGGAAACCCGCTATCAGGTTAGATAAGGTCTGCTGGGCGGTGAACGCTATCAACAATGCAACTATCCCTGCAGATGCAAGCAGCCCGGCGCCGATGATCCTGAACTTGTCGAACTGAAATAGGGCAACCGCAATCCCGATCACAACTATGATGACTGACAGCAGTGCATGTATGTACTGATACTGGGTCCGGATCTTCCTCTCGTAGAGATTATCCTCCTTGTCGAGGGGGTACTTCTCGTGGACGACCACTTTGATAATTCTGACCAGGCTCAGCAATACCCAGGTCATTACCGCGATCAGCATCAATGTCAGGATGTTCTCGGTCGTCTGTTCTCTCCCTACAACTTCCTTCAGCGAGGAGGTGTAGATCAATACAATGGCAATTGAAATGGCAAGAGGCCATTTGATCCTGTGGAGGAGGTTCTTCATGAAGACCCTCTTTTCGAGCCTCTTCGATCTGGAAGATATTGAAAAGATCACCGGTATGACGATCAGGAAGAACAGAGCGGCTGCGAGTGCGATGATGATGTCCGGGGTTCCCAGGATGTCATTGATGATGGATGAGAAAGATGACATGGAATTTTCTTCTCCGTGTCAATATCCCGTTTCAGGACTAAATAAGTCTTTTCCACCATCGGCCTCCAAACCGGACTCGGCCCGATCATAGGGGATCGAGGGTTCGGATCGCATTGAAGCTCGAACTTCAAAGGCTGACTTGATCATCCCATGTTGTATATCTCGAATGCCTTTTCAACGGAAAGACCGTCGAGGGTTATGGCGGAGATCGCAGCGCACATTCTGACCGCTTCTTTCAAGGATTTTTGATGGATGTTCCTTCCGGTGGCATTCCCGCTTGCACCGGATATGTGGATCTGGTCATGCAGCCTCTGGAGGAAATTCTTTACATCGATCGACGACCCACCGGCGCATATTACCTTGGTATTTCCGGCAGCCTTCACGGCTTCCTTGAGGATCTCCCTTGATTCCTCCCCCTCTTCCCTGGGATAATTGATCTTGACAAAGTCGGAACCCAGGGTGGCCGCAACCCCGGTTGCTCCCGCGATGAGGTGCGGATCCTTCTCATCGGGGACACTTTTTCCCCTGGGGTATATCCAGAGTAGGGTGATCAGACCGTTGCTGTGGGCTTTTTGAACCATCTGGGCGGCCTGTCTAAGCATCATATGCTCGTATTCGCTTCCCAGGTATATGGTGGCCCCGACACCAAGTATGTCAAGACCGCTGTTGTTCTTGAAATCAATGACCTGCTCCACATCATACAGCATGCCGCTGAACGGGTCTTTCTGCTCCGTCTTGACCAGGTTGGTCTTGGAGTTCATCTTCACGAGGTACGGCACATTGTTGAATTCTCTCCCGTATCTCGCGATGAGGCCCATCTGGGTGGCAAAGACCCCGATCCTTCCTTCCTGTGCTATCCTGAAGAGGTGTACCGGATCGGAATCCGATGGGTGGATACCCTTGCCGTGGAAATCGTCGTTCAGATGCTCCACCTTCTGGTCGCCTGCCAAGAGCATCAGACGTCCCGTGCCGTGGGTTGCGGCGGTCATGTTCTTGATGTATTCGTTCTCTACCTTTTTCGGGATATCGCGTGGGACCATGACATCCTCCATTTCCATTATCATTCCGGGCACCACGAATACCTTTTTCTGGTATCTAATAAAACTTTCCATGGTTAATCCCGGAATCCTTTTTGGTCAGACCATCAAAAGTTTAAAGTAATATCAGAAAAAGGTTCTATCAATAGGAGGAAATGATTTGAAACTGGAGATCCCCGAAGGGTTCGAGAACATATACGTGGAAAAGGACAATGAGATACACCTCAAGAACTATATAGGAGGAGAGTGGGATTTCATAGGAAAGGATGTAAGACCTGTCAAGAATCCCATGGATGGCAGCACCGTTGCCCATGTTCCGTATCTTGGAAGCGACGATATCGAGAAAGCGGTTGCCTCTGCCTACGAGAGCCAACAGAAGATCAGGGATGTTCCCGGGATCGAAAGGATAGAGCTTTTCAGGAACGCGGCAAAACTGGTCAGGCATTACAGGGATTTCCTGGTAAGCTCCCTGATACTCGAAGCTGGAAAACCTGCCCACAACGCAAAGGGGGAGGTGGATGCGACCATTCGCCGGATGGAGATGGTCGCAGAGGAGGCGAGGAAGATATTCGGAGAGTACTTACCCGGGGACTGGTCAGAGGACACAATGCAGAAGTTCGCCATGGTCATCAGGGAGCCGATCGGTGTTGTACTGGCAATATCGCCTTTCAACTACCCGCTTTTCATCACCTCGGCAAAGGTGGTACCGGCGCTTCTTGCAGGGAACAGTGTGGTGGTGAAACTTCCATCGGCAGATCCGATAACCTTCCTCCTCTTCACAAGGATCCTCGAGGAAGCAGGACTTCCGAAGGGTTCCTTGAACGTGATAACTGCTTCCGGGGAAAAGGTGGACGGGTTCGTTGATGACGACCGGATAGGGGCGATAACCTTCACCGGGAGCACAGATGTCGGAAAGCATATAGCGACACTTGCGGGAATGAAACATATTCATCTCGAGCTCGGAGGGAACGGGGCTGCCATTGTTCTCCGAGATGCAGACCTGGACCTTGCCGCAAAAAGTGTCGTTCACGGATCCCTCAACTTTGCGGGTCAGAGATGTGACGCCATCTCCCGCGTCATTGTGGAGAAAGGGATAGCCGATGATTTCGTCAAGAGAGCGGTAAAAAACGTCGAGGATAAGAAGGTCGGAGATCCCCGGGAAGAGGATACTGATATTGGTCCGTTGATAAGCGAGCCCTCTATCAGGCATGTCCACGATCTGGTGAAGGATGCTGTCGCCAAGGGGGCGAAATTGTTGCTGGGAGGAAGGGCCGAAGGCAATATCTACCTTCCCACCGTTCTTGACGATGTTACCCCCGATGCCCGGATAATGAAGGAGGAGACGTTCGGCCCTGTGGTTGCCATACAGAGGGTATCCGATCTGGATGAGGCGATAGAGAGGGCGAACGATACGATCTACGGTCTGGATTCATGCGTCTTTACCAATGATTTCTACAAGGCGTGGAAGGTATCCAAGAGATTGAAGGACGGTGAGATAACCATAAACGATGCCCCTGCGCACGGTGTTGGGTATTTTCCCTTCGGAGGGGCCAAAGAGAGCGGTATCGGCAGGGAAGGCATAGGCTACAGCATCGATGAGATGACGAGGTTGAAGACCATCGTCTTCAATCTCTCTCCCGCGGGAATGGGAAAAAGAAAGCAGATCTACACGATCTGAGGCTCGAACACCAAAAAATGAACCATGATGGCGGAACGAAATCCTTTTATGCTTTCGGTTTAAGGTATAATCAAGATCCTGGAACATGCTGTCTGGGAAATGAAATAAAAGTTGTTGATAAGATGACAGAACTGGAAGAACACCTGAAGGATGTCGAACCTGGACTGAGGTCGATAATTCTCGAGATAGCGGAAACGTCGAAGATCATACGTACAGGCATCCTTGGAAGAAAAGGAAAGGCATCCACAAGAAACGTATACGATGAGGAACAGGCGGAAATGGACAAATGGGCGGACAGGATACTCATAGAGAACCTCAAAAAGGTCGATGCGGTTGCCTCCATGTCATCGGAGGAACAGTCGGATGTTATCCAGACGGGCAACAGCGGTGATCATTCCGTGATGATGGATCCACTGGATGGCTCCTCGTTGATAGATATCAACCTGACGGTCGGAACAATAATCGGGATACACAAAGGAAATACACCGTTCAGGAAAGGCAAGGAACTGGCGGCAGCCCTCTACATGCTATACGGTCCGCTTACCACCCTGACATACACGGTCGGCAACGGCGTACATTCCTTCGTGCTGGGAAAGACCGAGGAATATGAACTGGACGGGGAGAACCTGAAGATCCCCGATGGAAAGATATATTCTCCGGGCGGAATCAGGAAGGATTGGCTTCCCCGGCACAGGAAGTTCATCGAAAAACTGGAATCCGAAGGTTACAAGCTCCGGTTCTCCGGCTGCTCTGCCGCCGATGCCCACCAGATCCTTCACAAAGGGGGCATTTTCTGCTATCCCGCCCTTAAGGAAAAACCCGAAGGAAAGCTGAGACTTCTCTTCGAGGCGGTTCCGATGGGTTACATTATCCAGCAGGCCGGAGGCAGGATATCCGATGGCTCCTCCGATATTCTGGAGAAACTTCCCGACCGGGTGGATGTCAGGGTTCCTCTCTACATAGGAGGGAAAAGAGAGTGACAGCTGCTAGAGAGCATGTCCTGAAGACGCTCGGCATCGTCGAAGAGATCAGAATTTGCTTGAAACATATTCGAGGACCGATTCGAAGATCTTCCTGCCGTCCCCTTCCTCGGGTCCGATCCTACGCCTGTACCAATCCGGGTGTGTCTGTCTGAAGAAAACCCTTTCCGGATGCGGCATCATTCCGAAAACCGTACCGGTTTCATCCGTTATTCCTGCAATGTTGAACCTTGAGCCGTTGGGGTTGAAGGGATAGGATGCATCGGTATCCCCGGAGGGGTCCGAGTATCTGAAGACTATCCTGTCCTCATCGAAAAGGCGGTGATAGAGCTCATCCTCCCTCTTCTGTGGGAGCATGAACTTCCCCTCCGCATGAGCGCAGGGAATTAGCCTGAGCTCGTCAGGTTCGAGCTTCGATGTCCATACGCATCTGCCCCTGTTCACGTGCTTGAGCAGGGTCGGTCTGCACTCGAATCTCCCCGAATCATTAGAGTGAAGCACCGCTTCGGGATGTTCGGTCATGGTCGTGTCGAACGCCGGAAGAATGCCGAGCTCCACCATTATCTGGAAGCCGTTGCAGAATCCGCCGATGGCCTTACCATCTTCAATGAACTTCACGATGTCATCACTGATGGAAGCCTTCAGCCTGGCAGCGAAAATTGCCCCTGCACGGATGTAATCACCGGCCGAGAAACCCCCCGGGAACATGAGGATCTGATAATCCTCGAGCGACCTTTCCTCCCCTGGAGAGAGGTCCCTTCCCTCGAGCTGCTTGAGATGTACAAACTCAGGGTCCGCCCCAAGTCTCCTGAATGCATCGAATGTCTCCTGCTCACAGTTCGTGCCCTCCATCCTGAGAATGCAAACCCTGATTTCCTCCACCTTCATCGGGTCACCTCCATCAGCTCATATAGACCTCCACGCCATGCATGATCGAGTATGTCAACAGGTATCTCGATAAGAGTCTGCTCTCCGTCCGTGATCTTCAAAGACGCTCCCCCCACGGTTCCGAGCTTCGAGTAAGGAACCTCGTGACGGGAGAGTTCATCCTCCACCCTTGCAGCATTCTGAAGCTGCACCTCGAGGAGGAACCTTGAGTTGCTCTCTGAGAAGAGTTTAACATCCCTCCTCAGCTCCTGTTCTGTTTCCTTCTCGATCTCCCAGCCCACCTCCTGTACATTCAGTTCCGCGCCGGTATGACCGCCGATACACATCTCCGATATGCCGACAGCAAGTCCACCCTCGGAAAGGTCATGGACCGAAAGAAGAAGCCCCTCCGATATAAGGTCCAGGACCGCTTCCATGGATCTTTCGGAGGTCTCGAGGTCGACATCCGGTACGCAGCTGCACCGGGCGCCCATCTCCCTGTAATAGGCCGAACCCCCCATCTCATGAGCAGTCCTTCCCACAATGTAGATGATGCTCCCCTCCAGTTTGAGGTCCGAGGTAGTGGCTCTGGACACGTTGTCCATCAGTCCGATCATCATGATCGTTGGTGTGGGGGGAACCTTTCCGATGTCGGATTCGTTGTATAGGGACACGTTGCCCGAGACCACCGGGAGCCGGAAATGTCTGGCGAACTTTCCTATCGCTTCACATGCCCTCTCGAAATCGCCCAGCCTGTCCGGTTTCTCCGGGTTCCCGAAGTTCAGGCAATCCGTGACGGAATGCGGACGGGCCCCGACAGACACCAGGTTCCGGGCGGATTCCTCCATTGCCGAGAGACTTCCAAGGTAGGGATCGATCTCGCAGAAATAAGGATTGACGTCCGCTGTAATGGCTATTCCCTTGCTGGAGTTCTCTAGAGGTTTGATAACGGCGGCATCCGACGGGCCAGGCGTGAACGTTTTTCCAACCGCGGGTTTCACCACTGTCCGCCCCCTGACTTCGTGATCGTATGTTCTGAAGACCGGCTCTTTGGAGCATATATTGGGGGAGCCAAGCAACGATAAAAGGGAGCTTTCGAACCCTGATCTGTCCGGAACCGGGAAGGGCACATCCTCGATCATCCTTTGGACGGTCCTTGCCTCGTATATCCTGCAGTATTCCGGACCTGCTGTGAAGAAGTCCAGATCAAGGTCCAGGATCTGTTCCCCCTTCCAGAGTACCTTGACCCGCTTACCCTCGACGACCTTTCCGATGACAACAGCCTCAACGTCCCACTTCTTGAATATGTGCAGGACCTGCTCAACGTTTTCCGGCCTGACGGATACCATCATCCTCTCCTGGGATTCCGAGACCCATATCTCCCAGGGTGCAAGACCCTCCTCCTTGAGTGGTATCCTGTCGAGCTCGATCACGGCACCGAAACCCCCGTCAAGCGCCATCTCTCCGGAAACACAGGACAGCCCCCCTCCCCCGAGGTCCTTCATGCCTCCAAGCAGACCCTTCTCGTTCATCTCTAGACAGGAATGGATCAAGGGCTCTTTCGTTATGGGGTCCCCGAGCTGAACCGAACCACGGTCTTTCTCCTCGGAATCGGCGGACAGATCGGCCGAGGCAAAGGTAACCCCGTGTATTCCGTCCCTTCCGGTCCTTCCGCCGGCAAGTATGTAGATCTCGCCTTTTCCTCCGACCCTCGAGTGGATCATGTTCTCCTTTCTTCCAATACCGACGCATCCGACATTCACCAGAGGATTGCCGGTGTATCCCGGATGGAAGTTGACCATCCCGGCAACGGTGGGTATCCCTATGCGGTTTCCGTAATCCCTGATCCCCGCCACCACACCGTTGAATATGAATTTCGGATGGTTCACGCCTTCCGGGACGGAATCCCGGGGAAGGTCCAGGGGTCCGAAGAACAGAGGATCGATCACAGCGATGGGCTGTGCCCCCATACAGAGAACGTCTCTGATGATCCCTCCAACTCCCGTTGCGGAGCCCCCGTAGGGTCCAATCGCGGAAGGGTGGTTGTGGGATTCAAGGCCCACGACGTAAGCATGATCCTCATCGAACTCAACGACTCCCGCGTCCTCGTTCTTGATCATGACGTAATCTTGGTCTATACCGAAAAATGATCTCTTCATGAAGTAGCGGGAGGATTTGTAGCAGCAGTGCTCCGACCATGCCTGTCCAAGGGCTTCGAGCTCGATATCGTTTGGGTCCCTTCCCTCGGAAACGAAGTGATCCCTGACACGCTCCATCTCCTCAATGGAAAGTCCGATCGCAAGCTGCTCCGATACCGCCTTCAGCTCATCCTCGGTCGCGTTCAGGATCCTTATCTTCCTGACAGGCGCGGGGATCCCCAGATCCTCGAAAAGATGCGAGATATCCATTTTCAAACCTCACAGGAACTCTATCTCGTGGGTGTGTATGACCGGGTTCGTCAGCATTCTCATGCACATCTCCTCGATCTTTTTCCGTGCTTCCTCTTCCGAAGGGGAGTCCACTTCGATCCTGTATACCTTCAGGCTCTTCACGGACCTTACTTCCCGGTAACCAAGAAGTTCCAGTGATTTTCGGGTGTTGGCTCCCTCCGGGTCGCTGACCCCTTTCTTCAGACCCACCTTGACCTCTACTGTGAACATGTGAAATCCATCCTGTGCTTTTGAGGGTGCCATCCACCCTCCAAGAGGGGTATGGATAGAATACTTAAAACCTTATTCTAGGGTGTGCAGAACAACCGGGTCGCCAGATCAATGATACCACACGGCAGGACCAGGCGTCCCATCAGCTGACCAATCATTAAATATTCAAACCACCTTTCCAACTCCGGTCCGGAAATCTGGGCACTGGACCGGGGATTCCAGGTGGTTTGATGCCGAGGGTCAGGAAATCCACTTACAGGCAGCCAATGACCCCCAGGGGTATCGAGAAGGTGGAAAAGGGGACCATGAACTGGTTCGACCCCGAGATGTTCATCAATTTCAACACGGGTGCACTGGAGCAGTATCTCGATGAGAAGAACCGGAAGGAAGCCTTCCGGTTCAAAGCCTGGTCCTGGAAATGGGTGATCATAGCGGTCATCATCGGAACCCTTTTCGCCATGGTCAATCAGTATGTTGGATTGAAGGTCGGAATGGTTGTTGCCGGTTCGTGGTACATGGTCTACCTCCTTGGAATGGCCTGGAAGCTGGCTCCACCGACCCTGAACATCGCTGCGACAGCCAGCAACGGAGCGGCGATGATCTGTACCGGTTTTGTTTTCACATTCCCTGCCATATACATACTTGCGCTCGATCCGGCCGAGAAGGTCGGAGGCTCCTTCCTCATCGACCACACGACCCTGAGCCCCTTGCTTCCCATAGCAATCGTTTCCGTCATGATCGCGGGTGTGCTCGGGGTGATGTACTTCATAGTGTTCCGAAGGATATGGCTGGTCGAGGACCCCCTCCCCACACCCGGATTCGAGGCCATGGTAAAACTTCTGGACCTATCCAGGGCCTCATCGGCCGAAGCCACTGCCCAGGCGAAATCCTCGGTGAGACAGGCTTTCATGTGGATCGGGGGGACAGCGATCTTCACCTTCTTCAGGGATTTTCCACTGTTCAGACCTTCCGGAGATTTTTCCATCATTGGTGCCAACATGTCCATAATGGACAGGATCGCCATGACCTTCGGTATAAGCAAGTACTATTTCGCAGGTGACATCATATTCACCCCCGAACCGGCCACATATACATATTTCACCATAACCCTCATTCCGATCCAGTTCGGCCTGGGCTGGTTCATGAAGTTCAAGACAGCGCTCCTGATATTTCTGGGAACGTTTTTCACCTGGTTCGTTGTTATACCAATTGCGGTCTTAACAAAGGCTCCCTACTTCTGGGCGAATTCCGCCCAGTTCTTCGATGTTTCCGAGATGGGGATGTTTCACGGTGTGGACCTAATAGGCACTGTCTGGGAGGGAATTCCCACTTCCCCGGCCTTTGCCGCCTATTCCATGGCGAGGGTCATGGCAATAGGATGTATCCTGGGCGGCGGCATGACCGCCCTGGTGAAGATGCTGCCTGTTTTCAAGACCGTTTTTACCGATCTTTTCGCCATGAGAAAGGAAGAAGATGGTCACAGCAGGGCAGTCTACATTCCGGGGAGGGGATGGTATGAATGGCCATCGTCCCATATCCCGATTACAATGGCGGTAACGGCCATTGCTGTCTGGATAGTATTCATCATAGGGGGCTTTCATCCCGTATCTTCCCTGATCTTCGCCATCTTGCTGATCACACTGACCTTCCTTCTGGGAGCCATCGCCGTGAAGGTGATGGGAGAGACCGGGACCGAACCTGTCTCTGCAACTTCGTTCCTTGTGCTTCTCATCCTAATGCTGGTCTTCAGCTTTATTCTACCGGTTTTCGGGATAAACATGACCCAATCAGAGATAATCGTCATGTCCCTTGTAGGAACGACGGTATTCGGAGCGGCCATATCGATGTCCGGAGACGTCGTGATGAACTTCAAGATCGGACTCTATACCGGGAACAGGCCCCATGACCTCGTCAAGGCGGTTACCATCGGGATAATCCCCGGCGCTATAGTGTCAGGTATTTTTGCCGTGATATTCTCGATAGGGCTCGGAAACGGGACACTGCCCCTTGCAGCCCCCCAGGCTCATGCTTTCACGATCTTTGTCAAGGGGATAATAGAGCAGGCCATTCAATGGAAGATATTCTGGGCCGGTGTCGGGATAGGCATTTTCCTTGAGCTTCTGATCGGGATGGGAACCGCCTTCGGACTCGGCATGTATCTCCCGTTGGGTATCCAGATACCCATGCTCGTGGGTGGTGCGTCCAGGGATATCTGGGAGAAAAGGTACCTGGAGCCAGCCGTGAAAAGGAACAACTGGGGGGAGGACATGAAGACATTCAAGATCATGGGGACATATATGATGGCAACGGGGTTGATGGTTGGTGAGGCGATCCTCGGTACCATTGTGGCCCTGTGGATAGTCATACCCAATCTTGGAGAGGTTTTCTGATATCAAAGGTCGGGAAAAAAGAGAACCATTCATTTCCCCCTCTTTCCCCAGACCTCCATCTCCATCCTGGCCGCCCATCTCCTCACGATGTCCTCGGGGACGTCGAACTCGTCTGTCTCCAGGTCGTATGCGAGCTTCCCCTCGATGATCATGTCCTCAACGGCTTCCCTTACGAGTTTCGCAAAGAGGGGCCCCTGAAGTAGATCCACGACCTTCATGACCTGCTTTTTCGTGGTCTCGTCGGCATCCGGGGAGAAGTGCACCTTGATGTCTTCCCCCTCCTTTTCTGGCTTTTTTTTCATTTGATTCAACACCCCGACGAATTACATCGACACTTTTATTATTGTCTGCTCCCTTTTTAAAGAGTATGGAATCTGGGCCCTCCCTGCACATCCCTCCGGAGATCATAAGTTTTTTCAGGGAGAACGTCGGAGAGATACTCCTGGTCAAGGGTCCGCCGGGATCCGGAAAATCACTCTTTTCCCTGGAGTGCATGAAAGCCCTCTGCAGGAGCAGAAGCGGAATAGCGATATTTCCCAGACTGGACGAGGACCAGATGATCTCCGAGTTCCCGTGGCTCGCGGGAGAGACGGCCGACCACAATCTCATACCCTTCCACGGAAACACCAAAATGGCCGATCCGAACTGGTTCAAGAGGGAGTTCGATCTACTCAAGACCAGGCTCGAGAACAAGATAGGGTTCATGCTATTCGACCCCATCGATGCCATCACAGAGCAGTACGAGAATCCGGAAAGGAAGATGAAAGAGATCGTCTCCCTGGTCCAGTCAACCAATGTTTCGGCCATAATGGTCCAGGAGAAGGAAGGCATCTCCTACCTCGATCATCTGGCCGGTGGTGTCATCAGGCTCTATTTCGGGGAGAAGGAAGGGAGAAGGTACAGGGCCCTTGCCATCGAGAAGATGAGGGGGGTCGAGGTCAACAATTCACATTATATCTTCACACTTCAGAAGGGTGTTTTCAGGGCTTTCAGGCCCTGGAAGCTCGATGACACCCCCAAGGGACACTGGATCAAAACGGAGGACACCGAAACACATTTCTCCTCCGGGCTCCAGGACCTGGACATCATCCTCGGCGGGGGCTACAAGAGGGGGAGCTACAACATACTGGATGTGGATGATAACATTACCTCATCGGAATATTTCCTCATGCTCAGGCCCACGCTTCTCAACTTCCTTCACCACGATCAGGGGGTGGTGATGGTCCCGCCCGCCGGGGAGCATCCGGAATCCATCAGGCAGGACCTTCTGGAGTTCATGGATCCAGATACTCTTTCCTCGAAGCTTTTCTTCCTTGATTATTTCTCCACAACCTCCGACAGACCCTATATCGTTCCCATGGGGTCCACCAAAAAGGAGGGTCTGCAGCAGAAGGGACTCGAGATAATCCAGTCATTGCGGGGAAAGGAAGGGAAACCTTACCTTGACTTCGTGGGCCTGGACACCATGGAATACCTCATCGGTGAATCGTTGACACTTAGACACCTCCTCACGGGGGTCTCCAAGACCAAGGTCACAAAGACGCTCGGTATCGGTGTGGTCAAACCGGGACTCAAGATAGGGCAGGGAATAAGGAACATGTCTGATGTCTACCTCAGGGTCGTTAAGATCAATTCCATTCCTTGCTTCTACGGGATCAAACCGGAGACGGGGATCTTTGCCATCATGCCGGACCCGGAGATAGGCTACCCTAATCTGAAGATAGAACCCCTTGTGTAGATCATCTCTTCCGCACTTTTCTCACGTTCGATCCGCATACGGGGCATTCATCCCTTTTCTGCCGTTCATTGAAGAACCTTCCGCACCCCCTGCACCTGTAGGTCCAGGACCACTCCTGCTTTATGGTCCGGTCCCCGATCTCACCTCCGCCGGTGAAGGATATTCCAAGCGTTCCAAGAACGTTCTGTATCCTGAAATCATCCGTTACAACCCTGGCATTCTTCAGTTCGATGGCAAGGGCGATTATGGAGAGGTCTGCCCCGGATAGGTTTTCCAGATCCCCTGTTCCCGAGGCCGCAGACTCCGCAGTCTTGATGTCAACAGGGTCCCTGACGACAAGACCTGCCTCGAGGAGACCGGTCAGAAGCCTTTCAGGGCCCCCCCTGGATACTTCTCCTCTGACCAGTGATGTTGTAAAAACCCCCTCGAACCCCCCTGGAACGGAGTTGAAGAGCCCCGATAGGAAGGCGGATGTGTCAAGGACAAGGTACATGTGACCGTTCAAGAGCGGGTGTATATTTCAAATTACCCCCGGGGTCACTCCTTGGTATAGTAGTGTGTCTTCCTCTCATCCTTCTCTTCCCTTACTATTCCGGCGTTCCTCAGGAACTTGACATGGTAGAAGACCACCTTCCTGCTCACACCCATCTTCTTCGCGATCTGTGATTGGGTGATCCCCGGGTCCATGCCTATCTGCTTGAGTATGTTCTCCTGGATCCTGGACAGATGTACCTGGTCGTGGTCGTGCTTCACGCCTGCGGCCCAGAACCTTCTGTTGTTGCCATCCTGCTCCGACACTATGAGCTGCTCCTTCTCGAGTACGTTCAGGTGATGAGAGAGCACACCGACCTCCAGTTCCACGGCCCTCTGTAGCGCCCTGAAATGCTCCCCCGGATTATCAGTGATGAACTCGTAGATCTTCTTTCTGTTCTCCTGGTTCAGGAGGTCTTCTTTCCTGATCCTCGTGTAGGCGAATATTATCAGGCCGAGGACGACGATTACGACCAGTATTACAAGAGGTCCGAACAGGAAGAGCGAAGCCGCCCCTTCGCTTTCATCATCGGTTATAGAAGGTATGAGATCGTCGTCATGCTTCTCATCGCCTGCGGCCGGACCCGTATCGTCATCGTCATAGATATCAAGCGGGTCGTTCGATCCATCTCCATCATAGTCATCATCTCTCGAGAAGGGTGGGGGGTTGTCATCGGTTCCCTCCCTGCCATCCCCCTCAAACGGCTGTGTCGTCTGGTCGTCAGGTTCATCGATGACGAGTATGAATGATGTATACTGAGTGGCGAAGGAGAATTCAAGGGCAAGGTCGATCACCTTCTGCTTCAGCTCTTCCGTCTCTCCCTCCACGATCATCCTCTGCAGGTAATCGTTGATCATCCTGTGGGCCCAGAGTCTCGGGATGAAGTCCCTTTCAGGGTCATCCTGCACTTCCCAGTTCTCCTCGAAGACCCTCTGTCCGGTTGAAGTGGTCCCCGTGACAAGGGAAGATATGTAGGACCTGGTGGGATCGAACTTGCCCACAACCACCGCTTCTGACCCCTCGAACAGGTTCGGCAGGTATGTGGGTATGACATCGAAAGAGCCCCCGGTGTAGGTGAATTCTATGTCCATCAGAAGCGGGACGGATATGGTCTCGTAGAAACCCTGCATCATATTGGACGCATCCCTGGATTCGGGGATTCTCACCGCAAACCCCCTGTTCTCGAGACCGAGTGCGGAGAGGAAATCGAAATCAACATCCTCACCGAAACCAAGCGAGTAGATGGAAACTTCCTCCTGGTTGGCATAAAGGATGTTCTGGCGAATCGTATCAGGGTTCGTCTCTCCGGTTGTGGGGAGGCCATCGGTAAGGAATACGATGATCGGTACAGTTTCCGCATCGCCCGTGAACATTCCAAGACCACCGTTGAGCGCATGATCGATGTTCGTGGATCCCTGGGGGTCGATACTTCGAATGTAGTGGATCGAAGCTTCTTTGTTATCCGCGTTCGCCGGGACTATACCGTCTTTCCAGTGGTCAGTTTCGGAGCTGAAGGTGATGATGTTGAACCTGTCCTCCCCGTGGAGCTGACCGACGATCTCCTCGAAGGCGTCTTTGAGCTGCTCGATCTTGACGCCTCCCATGGACCCGGACCTGTCAAGCACGAAGATGATATCCTTGGGGAGGTAGGTTCCGATGTCCTCCAGCTGGGGTGAGAACACATGCATGAAGTACCCTCCCGTATCATCCATGCTGGTATGGAGTGTCCCGTTGATGGGTGGAGCGTCTTCCCGGTAGACGATCTTCATGAGATCATTATTGCTGAATGTGCTGGTATTGAAGGAATAATGGAATTGGTTCATGGAAATGACGGATTCCTGCGGGGAAAGACCTTCGTCTATGCTGATTCGAGTTAGGTCCCCCATTCCATTGATATCGATATCCATGAAGAGATGGGGAAAGTGGTCTGCAATGGAGAGTGCTCCGACTGGAAGTAGGTAGGTGTAATCATACATCTCCTTGACCATTATCTGCGCATAAGATATCGAGATGACGACCGTGCTTCCGGCCCGGATATTCAGCATGATCTCGAAATGCCCCGTGTCGGACGATCCCTTGATCATGGAAGCCGTATCCCCGGAATCCTTGGCATCGTCATATTCCGTCTGGGCCTGGGTCCTGTCAACGACCCTTCCATAGGAGACCTGACCGTCCATCTCGACGGAGAGATTGGTCAGCATGGCGTCCTGAGGGACATCCATGGAGAAGGAGATCTCCCTGGAGATATCGGAGGGGTTCTCGAGATGGGCCATATATGTGGTGACAGCGTAATGGTTTCTTATCACTCCCTCGATCTCGAGCTTCTGAAGAGAGAGTTCATCCGCATCCTGGGCATCGGTCCTCGTTATCAATACTGAGGTAAAAACCATGGTCAAGGCGATAAGGAGTATGAATGCCGCTGTGTTCTTTCTCATCATTACACCCTGATATTCCATGGAGAGTTCTTTATTAATTATGACTGGAACGTTTGTTCAACAGATATATATTCGCATTGGAACAAAATTTGGACAGGCGGTTTTTTCATCTTCTGCATTAACCTGTACAAGTTTACACATTTGAGAGATCTCACTCTTCGAGGTCTTCATATGTGGACCCGCGTCTGGAGATCATGATCAATGCAGCAATTATTACGAGCAAAAGGAGGATTATCAGGATTATCAGGATTATCCACAAGATAGAACCGGGGCTCTCTTCATCGTCGTCGTCGTCATCCGGTGTGAGGTCGGGTTGGGTCATCGATCCTGAATGCTGGCCTCCGGTCTTGTCCCCGCCTCCCTCCGTATCCGAGAAGTGGTAGCTGTATGTCTCACCCGCGTTGAAATTCTCGCCGGGTATCGTGACCTCGTAATTCCCGGGTGAGGTCTCCACGAGCTTGAACGATCCCACGCCGTCGATCACGATCCAGATATCCTGCCCCTCCCCTCCCTTGACGGTGACCTTCCAGTCCCCTTTCTCCTCATCGACCTCGATCCTGACCTCTTCGATCTCAAGCTCATCCGGATCGGGACCAGCCGGTATCTCAATGACCTGAACATCTAACGCAAAACTTGCTGAAAGATGGCCGTCGGAGATGGTAACGGTAATGGTCTCTGTCATGTTCATTGTATCTTCCGGATAGCTAAGGATAAGCGAATCCCCGCCTATTGAAGCATTTATGGAATCCGCTGTTATAATGAGTTCACCGAAGGAATTGTCGACATCGAGCACATCGTCCGAAAACTTTAGCGAATACGGTGTTCCCGCGTTAACGGTAACGGTGATCGGATCCTCTCCGGTCCAGATAGGTGCATCGTTCACAGGTGTGACATTCACAAGGAGTACCACATGGACCTCGATCTCACCGTCAGTCAGAACAAGGGGTATCTCCAGAATTCCGAACCAGTCCGCGGCCGGGATCACCGTGAGGTTGTTTCCGTCCCATTCCATTGTGCAGTTTTCAGCGGACATGTTGGACCACTCGAGTACCGGTGAGTCGATATCATCTCCGTATCCTGTCAGGTTGATCCAGGTGGACCCATCCTCCTGAACTGTCGGAAGGGGGAGTGCCATTTTCATGAAAGGCCCGTCATTGACCGGGGTGACCTCGACATCCAGATCAAGGAAGACATCTTCGTTGAAAGTATCGGTCGCTTTCAATGATATCCTGCTGTTCCCGGTCCAATTCGCTTCCGCATGCAATTCGAGTTCGGATCCCTCAAGGGAACCGTGTAGATCCTGTCCCTGGATATCCGAGATCGAAAACGTCAGTGTATCCCTGTCCTCGAACCATCCGGATATATCATCCGACCATCCGGAATCCTCCTCGAAGGTGATGGTGATCGGTGCGGTCCCCGAGACGTAGGGCATGTGGTTCAGAACAAGCTCCAACTCTCTGTATGTGTTCATCTCCACTGAACCCCGGTCGAAACCGCTCCCGTCCACGGCCTCGATATCGTAGTCCTTCAGATCATGGCCACCCGCTCCATCTGTCACCCAGCCCGGCAGAGAGGGGAAGTGATATCGACCTGGGATCGAGCCCTGGAAGACCGTGCCGAGCATATCACTCTTCAAGGTCAGGGTGCTTGGTTGGGGTTCGCTCAGCTCGTCCATGGTACGGACCGTCAGGGGCCATGACCAGTTCGTATAGCATCCATGACCCGAGACCTCGGATAGCCGGAAGTCTCCCGAGCAGTTGCTCAGATCGATCCGGTTCTGGGTGGCCGAATCCAGGTAAAGAGAGACGGGTACGGGTCCGGAGAGGGAGCTGTTCCAGGCTTTCGACATATCGGAATCGGTCAGGTTGAGGCATTCCCCGTTTGCATTGATATGAGTATCCGACAGCAGGATGGGGGCCCCTTTCACCTGGATGCCTTTTTCCATGGTATCCATTTTCACTCCGGTGATGATATTGGGTTGTTCCTTCAAGCTTCCCATGACATACAGGCCTGCGGTCATATTGCTCATGATGCAGTCCGTTATGACCGCATTTTCGGATGTGAACACACCGTACTGGGAATTTTGGAACCTGGAGGATACAACCTCGATATCCCCCGCCTGGGTGACCGCACCGGCTTCCATCTCACTGAAATAGGAATCATGCACGGAGATATTTCCAAAGGATATCATTCCCACCCCGACCTCCGTTCGATAGAAACTGGACCCGGATACAATAATGTCGGTATTCAGGTCCGTCGGGGTCCCTTGGATGATCAGACCCGCCGTGAGGGTCTGGAAGGTACAGTTCTCTATTCTGCTCTCCGTGAAATTTCCCATCACGTTCAGGGCACGCATCTCGTTCGAATTTCCCAGGTTCCCGATGAACCTGCAGTTGTAAATTGTTGTTCTCTGGGCCGCTCCTTCCAGCATTATCCCCTGGTAATCAACATTGTGATAACCCATTGATATGTCGCAGTACTCGAAATGTGTTCCCTGGCTGTCCTTGATATGTATACCCCTGTCATTTGTATTAGGTGTCCAGATGGTGAGGTTCGAGAAGAAGGAGGCAAAACAGGAATCCATGACGATGCCTTCCTTCATGCTCATGATCTCCGACCCGTTCCAGGTGATGCTCGATCGGATGGCATGAAGGCCATGGCGGTCGATGATATTTACCGAGGTGTTCTCCAGATGAACGCCCCCTGAATTTTCCATGTGTATGCCAATATCCCTGGCTCCGACGATCCTGGTATCTTGTATCCTGACAATGTCCGAATCCGTGATATTGATACCGTATCCGAAGCTGTAGCTCAGATAGACATCATCCACTTTCACGTCCGTGCTCCTGTCTATTCTGAAACCCTGGAGGTAGGGCGATCCGTGGGAATAGGAACCGATGTCCTTCAGGGTGACGTTACTCGACCGCGATACCATGATACCGATCGAACCACCGAGAATGGTGAAATTATGAAGCCCCACATCTCTTGCGGAATCCACGAATGTATCCGGCGTGCATGCCGCAGGTTTGAAGATAAGATGTTCCCTCTCCTCTCCAATGAAGGTAAGGGAACGGGTTATCTGCGGCAGCTCGGTATGATAGATATGCCTCTCCTCGAGGTCCTTGGGCCCGTAACCGGACGGGTTCGAGACCATAAGGAGTTTCGAACCAGCCACTGCATGGTTCGCCGCCTGTGCCGGGTTGACGAAGCTTTCGAGACCGGCGCCTTCCCCTGTCTGGAAGATCGAGGTCCGGCATGTTCTGGCGAAAGCACCTGCGCTTCCCGGTATGGGAACGTCCGTATCGACGAACCCGTCTCCAAGAGGATCAATATACCTATCACCGGTGAGATTCGTGAACAGATTGTTGTATATCAGATGGTTGGAAGCCGATCCGTTCACATACATCACAGGGCCGCATGCAGACAGGATATTGTCACGGATGATGGTTTTTGGCGATGAGCTTTCCATCTCGATCGGGTATCTGGTAGCATCACTGATCACGGTGATGATATTGTTCTCGATGAGGTTCTCGTTGGTGAGGCCCATGTATATTCCCTTCTCGGAAGCCAGGATGGAATTGTTCGTGATCTGGATCTTACCGACGAAAGCACCCAAAATTCCGATATTGCACTCCCTTATCGTGTTGTTCCTGATTTGTGTCGGTTCGTTGAAGAAACCCATCATGGCCATTCCGTACCTGCATCCGTCGAAGGTGTTGTTCCTTATATTTGTACCTTCAACCCCGCTTATCATCAGTCCGTTGTCGAAAGAATTGTAGACCTGGTTGTTCTCGATACACACTCCATCGTAATTTGTGTTGAGGTCGATGGCCGTGTCAGAGTTAAGGATGGAATTATCCCTTATGGTGCATTTGAAGGGCGCTGACTGTGCGTTGCCGTTGAGGACTATCCCTTGTGTACAGGTGGTGAAGGAAGTATTGGTAATGGAGACCGATCCTGTCGAGAGTGAATTTCCGGTACCAAGACAATTAACACCTATCTCCGCGAACCTTAGCTGAGCCCTGTCGATGGTAACCTTCGAATCGATGTTCGATTGTATTCCTCCCCAGTAACCGGACGAGGATGTTTGCACCCAGGTCTGGTGTGTTGTGTTGCCCTTTATGTAGAGTTCTCCATCCTCCACGATGATCCGGTATCCCGCTCCCATCCTTAATATTACACCGGGATGGATCCTGAGTATTCCTCCGTCCTTGATCATGATATCCTCGTTGTAATTGGTGTTCGTTGTGATGTCCGTCGGGGTCGTGATCTCCAACGCAGAGACCGATCCCGTCGAACCCGACAGCAAATCGATGTTTACAGCCAATGAGCCAACGATCAAAATAACAAAGAACCAGGCTGCTGTGCATTTGCTTCCCATCATCAGTTGGTCCCCCCTGGGATCTGCAATGTTATAGTCCAATAGGAATTATTTAATGATTTTTTTTTCGGTGACGATCAAAAACCGATTGACGGCCGGGCAATGAAAAGGATAAAGTATATTGTAAGGAATCATGAATGAATTCAAAGGGGAATAAGAATGAAGGTTCTAATAGCAGACGGAGATGCGATCTCCAGGTTGACACTTACCAAGATAATGGACATGGAGGAGCTTAAATTCATCGAGGAGTCCGATGGCACAAGTGCCCTGGCGGAATACAAAAAGGACAAGGATTTCGGTATGGTCATTGTGGAATGGGACCTCATGGGCATGGATGGTGTCGATGTGGTGAGAGAGATCAAGGAACACAACCGCTCTACCGGAAGGGATTGTTACATCATAATGATCTCGGACAGGTCCGGAAAACGGGATATCCAGAAGGCCATTGAGGTTGGCGCGGACGACTTCCTGACGAAGCCCTTCAACAGCCAGGTGATCCATGATCGGATCCGGACCGGAAAGAAGCATCTGACGGCCGAAGCCCCCGTTCAGACACTGCTCGGTATGGACCCCATCAAGCATCTGCTGGAAGAGCACGAGATATTGAGGTTCCAGGCGGAGAAGATAGAGGAAATGATGGAAGATATCGATGAGGATGCCCCCAAGAAGCTTGTGGACTGGATGAGCGGAAGGGCATTCGTGCTCGAGACGGAGCTTCACCAGGATAAAGAGGCATCGTACTCGGTAGCCTTCCTTGACAGGATCGCCATGGAGCAGAGGGTAAAGCACATGGCCTTTACAGACTCAAATGTCAGATCTATTGAATCGGAGCACAAGGAGCTCGAGAAGACAGTGAGGGAGGTCCGACAGAATTTCTCCAAGTTGAAGGAGGACATGGAGATCCCCGGTGAGTATGAGAAGGATTTCAACATAATGAACCATGCAGATGAGTATCCAGCCTACTGCCTGAAGGATAAGGAAAAGGTTGAGATCGTCGACCCGAAACTCTTCAAGATGGACAATGGGACTTTCGCTTTCAAAGGATACTGTCCCAAATGCTCAGGAGCCGTGACAAGGATAATTGGAAAATCCATAGGAACATCGCAGAAATATATCGTCCTGAAGAGATCACTCAGGGATTATCTGAACCTTTTGAGGAAACACCTTGCGAGGGAGGAGAAGAGCTTCTTCCCCTTCACGGAGAAGTACTTCACCCCCGCGGATAAGGAGAGACTGATGGAGGATTTCAAGGAGATCGAGGACAGGCACGGGATCTCCAGGCTGGGAAAACAGTTCAAAGGCGTGGGTTGAGGTAAGTTGAACCATCATCAATCGCTCTTGTACTGATCCACAATATCCTTCAGCTGGTCAGTGGTGGTCTTGAGCATGACGAAATCCTCGCCTATCTCACCGATGTAAGCTGTTGCGACCATCAATTTCTTGTCGCTGAAGATACCGCTGCTCATATTCATCAGATCCAGCGTATCCTTCTGTAATTTGACTGAAATGGACGGTATTATCCATTTCTTCAGATCGGTTTTCAGATCGAGAACCTTTCCAATAACCTTGCCGTCCTTGCTCATGAGTTTCAAACCGATGATCCTGTTCGCTTCATTCTCATCATCATGTTCCTTGAAATGGGGTCCGAGGCTCTTCATGGGTTGGGCGAGGACAACCTTATCCTTGATCCCGTCTATGTTCTCCTTGCTGATATCGAGTATCAGGGCCGAAAGGAAAGGTTTCTTCTTTCCAAGCTTCTTGACATCCTCGGAATCGATCTTGACACTGATGGAAACGATGTTCCATCTATCCTTGGTGATCAGTCCGTTGATCTTTCCAATGATGTTACCATCCGCGCTAAGAACTTCCATACCTATGACATCATCCATGAACATTTTTTCAGCTCCCGTTGGGTTCTTATATCTGAATAAAGGGAATATAGATATTTAAAAACAATGGCTTGGTCGGCTTGGAGGCAAGACAGGGGTTCAAATCCCAACCCTGATCATATTCTTGAATTGGTATATGATCAAGAAGAATAGGATAAGTGCAGGTGTCGGGATTTGAACCCGAGCAGAAGGCTTGGAAGGCCTTAATCCTAACCAGCTAGATCACACCTGCGTGTGTTGGAACCTGTGTATACAGAAATGGTAATTAATCGTTTCTGTCAACCGAAGAAAGGGAAGAACCAGGGCTCCGGAAACCACTGAGGATAGAAAATATACAACGATCCGAGAGCCATTCCGGGCAGTATCTGGGTCGTTGCATTGTCATCGGTCTTGAAGGGGATCATCAGGTTCTCCCTGAAACTACTGGTCCTGTAGATCTTGAAGAGCTCCGGCCTGAACTGTATCTTCCCTATGATTTCGGTGGCCTCCCCCGCAACCATGAACAGGGAACCATAGACAGCAAGTAGAATATTGTAGTCGAAGAGCACAAAGAGAATAACCGTTATAAAGCCCCCTACCGGAAGGACAAGCCATTTTCTCCAGAGCCTTATCTCGCTGATTACGGGGTCCATCACAGTGTAAATCAGTATCACCGGTAAGGCTATCTGCTGAGGGAGAACAAGCATCAGGGCCCCCGAAGCCCAGAGAGCCCACGCGAACGAGCCAATGTTCGTCTTTTCATATCCCCTTTGACCGAAAAGCAGGAGCCCCCCCCTCAATCTGATGAGCTCGATCAGAAGAGGAACCAATCCCAGAAGGATGATCAGCCAGAGCTTCCCTGGAAGGTAAAGGAAGGTATCCGGGAAAAGGTAATAGATCACCACCAGGCCAGAGATCAGGTGTATCCCCCTCCTCAGGACATGGTTCTTCCTGGATATGGAATAGATAATATTCTCGTTGCGTTTCATGATATCGCTTTTTCTTTCTCCCATATCGTGGTAAGATACATTTCAACATATTTAATACTGGACCACCCTGAGATCATCCGACCAAATCATTTATTAATCCTGGACCAGCATACATGGGAGCGGAGGAGGTTCGGTCCTGAAGAGAAAGACTGTGGAGGCACCCTGTCCCAACTGCGACAGCCCTTTGCTACTAAGACTTCCAAAGGGAGTTGAGGAAGGAACCTTTTCCGTTGATTGCCAGGACTGCGGCCGGAGCATCGAGGTTGATATAGAGATCACGGCCAGAGGGAAGGACCGGATCAGGATCAACGGCAAGGTATTTAGGGGCTCGGGGATGTCTTCACCCGGGAAAGTTGAGGTCAGGGAAGAGGCAGTTCTTGCCGAGGAAAAGAAGATACCCGATTATGGAAGAAGGACCCGGATCGCCTTCTACATGTTCCTGATCGTATGCATGCTCGGGGTTGTGTCCTCCATCGTGACCGTGACAAGCTCCTTTACAATAAAGGACCTTGAGGAGCAGTCCCCAAACGAAACCTCCACGTTCTCTCTCTGGGTTATTGATTCTGAGACCGGCAGGTCGATCAAGGGTGTTGACGCAACTCTCACATCCGGGGGTTATTCGATCTCCGGCACCACCGACCAGGGAGGCCTTGTGGTATTCACCGATGTGAGAACGGGTGTGATGGAAGTTGAGCTTTACCATCCGGATTACAGAACCACACAAGGGGAAGTGGTCATATCCAAGGGATCACCAAACGTTCTCGATGTTCCAATGGTCGGCGGATCACCATCGGACATCGAGCCGCTTGCACTGGAGCAGTTCAAGTCTCCGACATACTCCTCCCAGCTGACGAGCATCACCGGACTGGTCATGTTCCTTTCTTCACTGTTCGCCCTTGTTGCGGCATTCTTCGTGAGGTCCAGGGAATTCTTTACCCTGACCGTGATCGCAGGTTTTCTCACTCTCTTTTCATTCGGTTTTCTCATTGGCACTGTACTTGCTATTGCAGCCCTGATAATGGTGATAACTTCATACCGGGGTTTTTCCCACAACTACCAGCTGATGATGCTGCTCGAGGAGCAGGGAAGGGAAGACCTGAAAAACTTCTTCATCGGTCAGAGAGGCCCTCCGCCGGGACTGCCTCCCGCGCGGGATGTTGAATCATGGGATTAGACCAGTTCCTCACCGCAGAAGGGGCAGAAAGCGGGATCCTTCCTGGTGTTGATCCTCTCTCCACAATACGGGCAGAATCTCATCTTCTTCATGTTCTTCGGTATCTTGAGCGGGATACCCTTTCTTCCCATCGGGGTCAGCTCATCGGGGGATGGGGTGCTTTCAACCTCTTCCTCCTTCCCGGTGGCCTCGAACTCTTCCTGGGGATTGGGTTTCGAGAAAAACCCTTCCGGATCCAGATCGCTGTCATCGTTTCCAAGACCTTCCGCCACACGTGCCAGACCACCGCCTTCTTCATCGTAGACTATCACAAGGTCGGGTTTCATCTTCTTCATCCTTCCGACCCCTGCCATGTCTCCGATCAGATAGTAAAGGTTCGCGGCTTCCTGGAATCTGCCAACGGATTCGAGCTTTTGAGCGTTTTCACCGTATTCAGCCTTCATCCTCAGGGACAGTCTCTGGATGTTCTCCTCGTCATCGATCGACCTGTAGATATTCAGGGCCTCGGCATAGAGATTGAGGGATTCGTACCATTTTGCCTGATCCCTTCTATCGTTCTGGAAGGTCCTTTCCCTTTCCATCAGCATTTCTTCGTCTTCCATTAAAAGGGCCTCCGGACTGTTCAGGAACATCAGCAAAAGGGTTCATATTAATAACATTCGAGGTAATTACCGGGTAATTACATCACTCTGCCATCAAAGGCCGGCCAATCCTTCTGGACATCGTGATGGGGCTTTCACCATTCAAAAACGTATTTATAAGAGTTCCCTATATGCAACCTGCTCTTTCGATGAGCCTGTGAATGATGAAGGCCCGGAAAAACTTCCGGGTCCGAAGGAGGTAAGAAGATGTCACCGAAGTTCGTGAAATTCGAAATGCCCAAGGACCTTGTTGAATCCGTCTACGAGGCGGTCGAGCTTGCCAGGGATACCGGAAAGCTCAAGAAAGGTGCAAACGAGGTAACAAAGACTATAGAGAGGGGCAAGGCAAGGCTCGTCGTACTTGCCGAGGACACAACCCCCCAGGAGATCCTGATGCACGTGCCATATCTCTGCGAGGAGAAGGGCATACCTTTTGCCTTCGTCCCGAGCAAACAGGAGCTCGGTAACACCGCTTCTCTCAAGGTCCCGACCACCGCCGTGGCGATAGTCCAACCCGGCAAAGGAAAGGTCCTTGTGGAAACCATCTCGAAGCGTCTCCAGGACCTGAACAGGAAGGAGTGAGGGAGGAATTCTATTGCCAGTTGACGGAATACCCGCCGAGGTTGTCGAACTTATCGGCCGCACGGGAATGGCCGGCGAGGCCACCCAGGTCAAGGTCAGGATCCTGGACGGAAAGGACAAGGGCCGCATCATTGCCAGGAATGCCATGGGCCCCGTCAGGGTTGGCGACATCCTCCTCTTGAGGGAGTCGGCCAGGGAAGCCCGTAAACTCAGTGTGAGGTGAATTCAATGGTGGAGGCAAGGACCTGTTCCTTTTGTGGCGAGAAGATCGAACCAGGCACTGGAAGGATGTATGTGAAGAAGGACGGAAAAGTGTTCTTCTTCTGCTCTACCAAGTGCTACAAGAATCTTATCCAGCTTAAAAGGGTACCAAGAAAGACCCGCTGGTCAAAGCTCCATGTGAAGGAGTGAGACCCGGATGCGAGAGAGAACCTTTTTCATGATAAAACCCGACGGGGTCCAGAGAGGCCTCATCGGAAGGATCATTGAGAGAGTCGAATTAAAGGGCTACAAGATCGTGGCCATGAAGATGCTGAGGATCTCGAAAGAGAAGGCCTCCGAGCACTACGGTGAGCACATAGGCAAGCCCTTCTTCCAGGATCTGGTCGTTTTCATAACCTCGGGTCCGGTGGTTGCCATGGTCATAGAGGGTGAGGATGCTGTTGGCGGCATCAGGACCATGATGGGCAAGACCGATCCGAAAGCCTCCCCTCCCGGGACCGTAAGGGGGGATTTCGGAATACATTTAAGCAGGAATGTTGTTCACGGGTCGGATTCACCCTCCTCGGCGTCCAGGGAGATATCGATCTTCTTCTCCGGAGAGGAGATGATGGATTTCACCAGGATCGATGAGGAATGGGTCTATCCCGGGGAGCAGTAGAGAGAACTGAGGGGTATCGAAGATGGATGATGAAAAGCTCTGTTTGATTTCCATTGCCCTTGTGATAGTGATGTTCGCAGGACTGGCGGGCATGACCTATGTGGATGAGCAGGGATGGCCGTGGGAAAAGGAAGACAAGGTGGAGGAGGTCATCAGGATCCAGGAGGGTGATGAGGTCACCGCGGACTATACCGGCCGATTCCTGGGTGCCGGGGGTGAGCTGGGTCCGGTCTTCGATACATCGGAACCGGAGATCGCAAGGAACGAATCCATACCCAAGTCCCAGAGTTTCAGGGAGCGTCCGACATATGATGATCTCACCTTCACAGTGGGATCGGGACAGATGATAAAGGGTTTCGAGGAGGCTGTCATTGGAAAGAAGGAGAAGGAATCCTTTACCGTAACGATCCCACCCGAGGATGGATATGGACGCTCCGTGCCGGAGCTGGTAAAGACCATCAATACCTCCCAGACCATATCCCTGAGGGAAACGATCTCCAGGGAGGATTTTACAAAGATCTACCCGGCAGTGGACCTTGAGACCATGGATAGCTTCATCCATCCCTTCTGGAGATGGGATGTCCATATCGCATCCTACGACACACAGTCGGTCACCTTCTGGCACGAACCGATCTACGGGAAGGAATACAAGGCATTTCCATGGAATACGACAGTGGCCGATATTTCCACCCAGAAGAACACCATAACACTGCATCATGATATCACTGAGATAACCTACACAACCTCCATTCCATACATCATGATGGTTACCTACGACCCGCTCTGGGCAGAGAAGGCCAAGTCTGCGGCCGCAAACGAACCAATGGAGGGTTTCGTCACCTCCAAGGGTGGCATCATAACCATAGATTTCAATACAGAGGTTACCGGAAAGACATTGGTGTTCCAAATCACCATCAACAGCATAAAGAGGGAGTGATATCCATGAGACGAATGATCAAGGCGGACAGAAAAGGCGAGAACGACATGCTGCCCGTTTACATCCTCATTGGTGTTGTTCTTATAGTGGTTATCGGGTTCGTTGGACTCAATTTCTTTCTTGATGAGGAGGATTACCCCGCAGATAACGGCGTCTATCTCGACGAGACCGAGACAACCTACGGACAGCCCCATGCCATTCTTCAGGTCCAGGGTTACGGAAATATCAAGATAGAGCTCAACGAGAAGCTCGCCCCCATCACGGTTGCCAATTTCGTGAAGCTCTGCAATCAGGGTTTCTACAACGGTCTGACCTTCCACAGGGTCATCCCGAACTTCATGGTACAGGGAGGAGACCCGAGCGGCGATGGAACTGGCGGCCCTGGATATACCATCGAATCGGAAGCGGATAATGGGCTCGGACACGATCGCGGTGTCATCGCCATGGCGAAGAGGGGTGACGATGTGAGGATGTCGGGATCCCAGTTCTACATAGTCCAGGCAAGCGACGGGACCCACCACCTTGACGGTCAGCATACCGTGTTCGGAAAGGTCGTTCAGGGCATGGAGTACGTTGACGATATTGCAAACACACAAACGGATGCCAACGACAGGCCTCTGAACCCGGTAGTTATCACAAAAGCCTATGTGGTATACGAGTGAAGGAGCAGAGTTTGAACTTCCATTGCCCTCTCTGCAATATTTTATTCAGTCTTGAGTTTCCTATTTCTTCTTTTAATATGGATCAACAGGGATGCAGAGAGTAATACAATAATTATCGCCAGGATCATGATCAACAATGAGATACCCTCAACCGGAGATATCTCGTCTTCCGTTGTTTCTCCCTCTTTCTCATCGTTATGGAGGGCGATGGTTCCAAGGTTCAGAGTTTTTCCTGACTCTATGTCGATCTCCAGGTTAAGGTCCATGAAACCTTCCAGATGAAAGGTCAGGATATGGGGCCCGGACCCAATCTCAAGATATGAATGGCCCATGTGATCGGTCCTCGACGCATTCCTGTTATCAACCCTGATCGAACAGTTAGCCAAGGCTTCCCCCTTCATATCCGTCACGAAGCAGGTTATCCATGCCCTGTCGGGGAACGATATCACGAGTTCATAGGGGATAAGTTGGTTCCCTGCAGCATCCCGGGCAATGATGTCGATGGAATAGGTCCTGCCCCACTTGAGGTCCTGGACCGGTTCGATGATGAGGATATTTTCTGCCCAAAACGATCTTACCGGGGCCCCGTTGATGAAAACCTCGATGGTAGTCGGGTCTATATCATCCGAGAACGAGACAAAAAGCTTCTGGTCCGAGATAAGTTGATTATGATCTGTGGGATATACATAATCTACCCCGGGATAGGTTGTGTCAACAGTGAATTCAAGCATCGTTTCATTACTGTTCCCAGCTTCATCCACGGCCTTGATCCATACTGTATGCTTACCATCTGGCAGATCTTTTAAGATTTCTGGAACTGGAGGGGGGGGAGGGATCGCTCCGCTATCGGAATATTTGATGTATCTGTAGGTATAGAACTCATATTCCCCACTGTCGAGTTTCACGAAGTAATCGATCCTTCTCGAGAGCTCGTCCTGGCATTGCGGTGATATCCTTAGTTCCGAGCTGTTGAGATATCCGTTGACCATGTTGGTTGATAAGATCATGGTTGGAGGTGTCACGTCGATGATGAATCTGATACCTTCGAAGTGTTGGTTTCCAACCTTGTCATGGACCCTGATCCTTATCCGATGCTCTCCCTCTTGCAGGTTCGAAAGGGTTGTTTCATTGATTTGGTCGGTCCTTGAATATTCCCCTCCGTCCAGGGAAAATTCTGATCCGACCATGTCGGTAATGTTTTCCGTAAATTCCCACTGGACCTTCACCGTCCTTGTCGGTAAGTATGCTCCGTTCTTTGGCTCCTGTATGATGAATGGGGGTGGTTCGATGTCCAGCCCGAGCTTGAAGGTCTTGACGTTCTGGTTCCCAGCAGTATCCGATGCCTTTATTTCAATCGTATTCCACCCCACGTAGGGTAGATATATACTGAACCCGTTTTTCCAGTATCTTGGCTCGCTCCACGGATCAAGGACATCAGCCCTCCAGAATACCCTTTCAACACCACCCAGTTCATCAGTGATGTTGCAAAGGATTGTGGGCTGTCTATCTCCGACCCATGATCCTGTGGTCGGCTCGATGATCCTTATGACCGGGCCAACGTTGTCGATGATGAAGGAGAAGTCGGATGATCCAGAATTCCCTGCCATGTCGAAAGCCCTTACCGTCCCCTGATGGTGGCCGTCCACCAGGTCCTTGAGTAGTATGTGACCTTTATCCTCGCCGTGATAGACCATTCTCCCATCCAGATGAACGGACACGTTCACAACTGAGGTCATGTTCTCTTTGATGAACCAGGTTACGGTTACGAATGTTCCCCTGAAAAAGGTGCCATGAGGTCCCGTGATCCATATGATTGGAGCGAGACCATCCACGGTCATGTTCACTGTATTCGATGTTTCTCCACGATGATCCAGAACCAGGCCGTTTATCGATCCATATGGAACCATGTGATAGTAGTAGGTAAGGTTCTTTTCAAGTCCCTCATCAACGAATATGTTTTTTCCGGGGCCCAATTCAGCAAGCTTCACATAGAAAGGAAAGTACGGATCCTTCCTGTAGAGTCTATATCCTCCAATATCAAGGGAGGGGAATCCTGATACCAGATCCCATTCCAGGAGAGCTGACGATCCATTGTTCTCGATCCTTAACTCGACATCTGGAACATGTGGGGAGTTGGCAAGCGGCTTCTCATCGTTCATGTAATTAACATCGACGAAGCCGTCCCCGTCGCTGTCCGGGCCCGTGAGATCGCTGTAGTAGTTCATGTGGGAATAACCTCCAGTAAGCTTCAGCTGTTTCCTGCCGGAGCCGAGATCACCTGTCCCGTTGTTGTTCTCGATGAAGGTGTTGTATCTGATTCTGGAGAGTTCCTGTGCAATTACAGCCTCGTTGTGATTCTCGATGAAGAGGTTCGAATTGATGCTGATGGGCCACGACCAGTCCCAATCCTGACGGAACCCTATGTTGTTGCACCTGAAAAGGGAATTCAGAAGGTATACCCTATATGCCTCGTATTCAACAAACACACCACACCTGTCGTTATCAATGAATGTACAGCTGTCGATACCAATGAGGTTTCCCTTGTATATCAAGGTCCCATTGGAGCAGTTCTCGAATGTACATCTCTGGATATTGAGGTTCTCTACCATATATTCATATATCCCATGGATCGACATGTTGGTTAATGAGCAGTTGGAGATGAGGATATCGTTGGACCGGTCTAGCCGAATTCCGATTTGACATCGGGTTATATGGTTGAATTTGATGGTAATATTGCAGGAGGATTGGACAAAGATCCCCGTTGTTGCGTTGATAATGGTCAGGTTCCGCAAGATCATGTATAGTCCGGTGTTCCGTATGCTCAAACCACATGCTTTCCCCTCAGCATCTATGTTCAGATCCTCAATTATGTAGGGATCGGCACCTGATCCGGCACCCCGCCACTCCTGTGAGAGGGCAAGAGATGTCAGTTCTGTATCACCATCGATATCGATGGGTTCATCAAATGAAAGGAATATATCCGGACCATCCCATTCTTCTGATGCTTGTGGCCCGGGCTGAAAAAGTGATGATAAAAGCAGTATTACCATGGAGAGGCCCAAGCAAATCCTAATCTAACCACCTCTCGGATTGAAATAAAATGGAGCTGAACCAGTTAAATATAGTCCGGTTCAGGATTGGAACCTTACTTTGAAGATCCTTTGAAGTGGGATGTTATTCCTCGTCGATTATTAGATCCTTTGGAAGGAACCATTTGATGTAGATCATGATCCCGAAGAGGAGGAATACGAGTAAACACAGTGCGATGAATATCCAAAACCCGGCGGGAATGGGGCTCCTCTCATTTCACTCCCCGCTTAGGGCCCAATCAATGAGAAATTTAATAATACTTTCCGGTTCAAGTGCCCCACTGCGAGTGGGCCCCTTCCCTGCCCCTGAGGAAGCTCTCTACCGCAAGAGCTGCTTTGCATCCCTCTCCCACGGCGATTGATATCTGCCTCACCTTCCTGCAGGTGAGGTCTCCGACAGCAAACACACCGGGGACCGATGTTACCATGTTCTCATCTGTCCTGATGCAGCCGTTCTCTCCTTTCTCCATCTCGTCGACGAGATAATCGATCACCGGCTTGTTCCCTTGAAGATAGACGAATATACCATCGGTCTCCAGTCTCTCCTCGCCTTCGGGCCCCTGCAGCAGGACAGCCTCCATCTTCATGGAACCCACGATCTCCTTTACCCTGTATCCGGGCATTGGGATCACCTTCTCGAATTCGGAGAGCCGCTCGAGGTCCTCTTCTTTGATCTTCCCTGTCGGGGATATGAAATGGATCTTTGTTGCATACTTCGAGATAAGGTATAGCTCCTCCAACACACGGTCCACCTGACCGGTTACCGCAACCGTCTTACCATCAAAGTATGCTCCATCACAGATCGCGCAATAAGCGACGCCGCGTCCCTGGAACATGGCTTCTCCCGGGAGGGAGGGTTCTCTCCCCATTGATCCGGTAGAGATCACAACGGATCGGGCTCTGTACTTCTTCCCTGGTGTAGCAACAAGCTTCACCTCCTTCCTGAAATCGGTGTAGATAACCTTGTCCTGCATGAAGCGGGCCCCCAGGTTCTCAGCCTGCTCCCTCATCCTCTTCAACAGGTTCTCGGCCTTGATGGGTTCCGGGAAACCAGGAAAGTTTGCTACAAGGTGCTCTCCTCCCATGGCACCCTGGCCAATGTCCTTGTCGATGACAAGGACATCGAGCTTGCCCCTGGATGCATAGATCGCGGCGGAAGTTCCGGCGGGTCCTCCGCCTATGATGATAAGATCATTAACGTTGTCATCATTACCCGTGTTCATATCATCAGCTCTGAAACTTGTTATGAACTGGTTGATAAAATCATTTGCCCGTGAAGTGTTAACCTCATTTTTTCCGGAGAATTATGGAGACGATGTCCCCGTCCTTTAACTTGTGGTATATTCCGACGGATTGTCCCGGATACTTCGCGGACGGGCCCCAGACATTGGCATATCTGAAATGCTCCACGAAATCACGGTGAAGGTGCTCGCAAACGGCCTTGACCGTTGAGCGGGCAAGGATGACAAGGGGTTCTTCCATATCCGCTTCCTCCCCCTGGGGTTTAAGGTATATCCTCATGAACCTGAGCTTCTCGAAGAGGAGCTGCCTGAGCTCATCCACACCTGTATTGGTGGTAACGGAGAGGTCCAGATACTCGCCTTGATAATATTTCTTGATATTCTCCCGGACCCCCTTGTATTCCTGGTCTATCTTGTTGACCACAGTGATGGAAGGTATGTAAACACGGTTGCCGGCCAGAAAATCAACGAGACGGTCAGGCTCCACATCCTCCCGGAAAACTATTGTTCCGGATATGAGCCCATAGGCCCGTACGATCTCTATGATCTGCTCTTCGGTCATCTTGGTCAGTTCCAGTGTGCTCCTTACTATCAGTCCGCCCTTGTCCGAGTGGGAGAAGGTGATGTCCGGCTTCTTCTGATCGAGCCTGATCCCGGCATCATAAAGCTCTCTTAGCAGCACATCTATCCTGAAATTAAACACATCTCCCATGAGGAGGATAATATCCGAGTTCCTGGCAGCTGCAATTACCTCCCTCCCTCTACCCTTCCCCTTGGAGGCACCCCTGATTATTCCTGGCATGTCCAGTATCTGGATCCTGGCCCCCTTGTATTCCATGATCCCTGGTATCACGTCAAGTGTTGTGAATTCGTATGCACCAACTTCCGATTTAGAATCTGTCAGGACGTTTAAGAGGGAGGATTTTCCCACAGATGGAAATCCAACAAGGGCAACGGTGGCATCTCCGGATTTCTTTATGTAATATCCCTTGCCACCTCCCGAACTCTTAGCCCGGTGGAGTTCGAGCTGGGCCCTGAGCTTTGCCATCTTCGCCTTCAACTTGCCGATGTGATGCTCCGTGGCCTTGTTCTTCTGGGTATTGAAGATCTCGTCTTCTATCTCCTTGATCTGCTCCTCGATGGTGGCCATATCCTGCGTTCTCCGGGTTGATGCCCTTGGCTCTTCATGTTGATTAGGTATTAAAAGTTTAAATAAGGACGGGGGAAAAACCCCCGCCCATTCGACATCTCACTGTTGTTGCGGTGGGTAAGGGGGCCTTTGCGGTTGCTGTCCGGGAACCGGGGGTCTGATGGGCCCTGGCATCGGCTGTGTTGGCTGTCCTGGCGGCATCGGGGGCCTGATCTGCTGTCCGGGAACTATTGGTCCCTGTGGCACAGGCTTCATCGGGACAGGTTGGCCCTGGGAAGGAGGAGGCATCTGACCCGGTATGATAGCACCCTCCGGATGAAGTGCTGCCTGGGTTGGCCGCCCCTCCATGGCGGTCGGACCTTGATCTTCCGGTATTTCGGATTCATACTGGGTTCCCTTGAGCCACTGGGCGAATTCCTCGTTGAGTCCCTTCAATGCTCTCTCCTTCCGCTCTTCCAGGTCCTTCTTGGCATTTTCGATGGCCATATCCTGACCCTGCCAGGTCGGAGGCACGTTTATCTTCATCTCGTTAAGGACAAGCTGATGGTCCTTGAGGTATTGATCAAGGCCTTCTATGGGTACTGCCTCGTGGGACTGGTAGCAGGCATTGCAGTAGGCGTTTTCCTTGAGCGGGACCTGGGTCGTACCGCAGTCGCAGGTCCAGGTCGGTAGATTGGTGTAGATGGGTTCCATGGTGTCGATATCCTTCCTTCTTTCTTCATACTGCTCGAGCATCTGGCTTTGCTGTGATCTCTTTCCGGACATCAGAACGAAAAGAACGACGACCACGGCAATAATGAATACCAGGATGAGGGCAAGGATCAACCATATGTAACCTCCATCGTTGTGACCCGGTTCCTCCTCGACCTCGATGGTTATTGTTATCGGTCTGGAGGTCAGACCCGCTTCATCCGTGACCGTCATGGTGATGATGTAATCACCTGGCTGTGAGAGGTCGAGATCAAAGGACCCGATGGACCTCTCCACGAACGTGCCCGAGGGAGTTGTGATATTCCACCTGAACTGGAGCTTTGTTATTGATGTCGTGTAATCATCCTCTGCCGTGCCTGTGAAAAAGACGATGTATGCGATATCTTCCTTGATCCTCTTGACATCGCCATCCAGCATCACTGTTCTATTCTCGTTGAGGTCCATTATCTCGATGGACAGGTTGAAGGGAGGCATCTCTCTCCCCTGGGTCTCGAACCTTATGGAGGTGGTGGCAATTCCGATATTACCGTTGTCATCAACCACTGATATGTTGATCCAGTACTCCGAGCCTCTGTCCAGTCCTGTAAGCTGATATGTCGTGGAATCTCTCTCGTGTATCCTTGTGTTGCCGGATTTCGGACCAGCCCATCTGATGTAATAGTGGTTGAAATCCTGGACATCTTCCTCAGTCACGACATCCCAACCTATTGTTATGGATGAGGTGGTGTTCTGGACCTGTCCAAATCCCGTCACAAGATGGATGGGTGCTATTCTATCCGACTGATTTATTGGCTCGGCCGAATCCAGGTTGTTCTGGTCAAGGTTCGGGTTCTCGATGAGGTCCCAATCCACCATGGTGACCGCGGCATAGTAAAGCTTGCCATCTATCAGATCCTCACCATCGAGGTTGTCCAGATCGGCGCTCCCTGTTCTGTAGTTGTCGATCCTGAAGACCGGTTCCATGCTGGTAACGTCGACGATGGGTTCGTCCGAGAAGTAGACGTTGTACTGCCAGAACTGGACATAGTGATCCATGGTTGTTTCCAGGTCCGGTGTGATCAGCTGGAACCAGGTTAGCTGAAGGACTCCTCCCCCATCGTTACCTTTGTCCTTGAGTGATACGCCTCTTACCTGTGACGGATAATCGTCTTCCTCTCTTTCTGCGATGGTCTTGACAGGTCCGGCTGTATTGTTGTTATCGAGTTCGAGGTCGATCTTCTCATTGTAATCGTAGACCAGGACAGCAAAGAAATACTGCTTTCCCTGGTTTATCGCGTTCGCACCGATGGCATCGATAACCAGTTCTGTCTCGCTCTTGTCATCGATAAGGGCCAGCTCCACCGCGTCATTCACATCATTGAAGGAGTACTCCTGTCCGTATACTCTGTATTCCACGAACCTCGGGTCATTGGTGGCATCCCAGGTCAGTCTGATATGCTTTCCGTCGTTGAGGTGGCTCTCGCCCTGGACGTTCCTGATCTTCGAGATGGGGTCTGCATTGTCGTTGATGACCTTGGCCTGAGGACTCCATTCTAATGCATTGCCGTACTCCCCTAACCAGTTAACCCCGACCATGGCTACGGTGTAGTTGCTCCCATCCTGGAGGTCTACCCTATCACCTTGATCATCATAATAGTGATCGATGACCATGTAAGCGTTGAGAAATGTATCGAAATCATTTTCCCTTGATATGTTGTAATCTGGCTCTTTCGTGATAACATCGAGGTCACCTAGGGGATCATCGCCTATGAAGACCCAGTAATATGATAGGTCTTCAGGGTGCACCAGGCCTGGAGGGGACCATGTAACGTTGAGCTGTCCTCCATCGTCTTGGGGGACATCTTTGATGTCTGTTTTTATCACCGGGATCGGGTTGATGGGCTCTCTCCAGTAGCTCTCGACATTCACCACATTCGATATTGGGCCCCAATTACCCTCATCATCCTCCGCTCTTAGTGCGATCGAGTAATCCGTCATGGATTTGAGCCTTATCTGATTCGGATTTGAATTGAGGTCCCCCATATCACCTATCACCAGGTCCCTCGTAACGATGAAGGGTTTTTCAAGGGTTTCGAACTGGAATGTCCTGTAGAAGACGGTCTTACCGGTTGAGAGATTGAAGAATTGAGCTTCTGGATTTGTGTCGTTCCAGTTCTCCTCCGTGAGAACATTTCCGCTTCCTTCCCTCAAGGCCATATGAAGTCTCTTCACGGTGCCTTCGGGATCGTTGAAACCCGCATCCTCCTCCGGCCATTCGAACGTGACCGTGAATGTTCCCTCATCCGGATTCTCGGCCCTTCCGCCTTTGGCAGAGTAGATGTCGGCTGCGGACGGGGCAACACCATCTACGATGGGGCCCGGGACCGTTCCATCAGCGTTCCATACGATATCCCTTGAACCCCTGACAGCCTGTGTGGTTGCCCTGAAATAGAGCTTGTTATCAGGATTTGTCGGAATTACCGAATTCGGAAGTGTTGTCTGAACATCATAGATCATTCTCTGCTGAAAGGATGAACCGAAGGAGAAATCAAGGTCCAGGGTCGTCAGGAATTCTGTGAGCTGCTGGTCCCTGTAAACGTGAACCTTGACGAACTCTGGAGCGTCCCCGTCGGGGTCGGTATAGTTGAGGGAAATGGTGAAAATGGTTTGCATATTTCCACTCGGCGGGGAGAAGGCTATCTGCCAGACATTGGGAAGCTGGTTCCTTCTCAGAAGCTCTATCTTCCCGGTATTGCCGGTCCCGAAGTAGGGTGAAGAGACCATGGCCCGTATGAACTGAGGCTGCTCGCTCCTGTAATATGCCTCCTCCACGGAATAACCCAGATTGTCCCCTGCGGAATCTCCGTAATGCTTGGAGTTCGCGGTGGAGATGTTCGCCGAGAGCCCCCAATTCCAGAAGGAGAAGATGCCCCCGGCACTTGCCTTGGTTCCGTTGTCGTAACCTGGTGCGCCGATGGTGACCACGTCGGTTGTACCGCTTATCCGGGTCCTCGCGGCCGACCATCCGAATCTGTCACCGGGCCTTTCTCCCGAAAATTCCGCATCTGCAGTATTAGGTGCCGTGCTTATCTGGAAATCGAATTGTGCCGACTTGCCGTAGAAGAGATGAGCGAATCCTATCTCCCTCTCTTCCGGGAAAGGGCCAGATTCCCAGGGTGCACCGACAATGAAGTCTGTTATCCCATCCTGGCTGACATCCTCCATACTCTTTGCAAACCATCCGAACCTGGAATCATTTCGCCCCAGTATCCTGCCGTTCATCCTTGTGGCATCGGTGATGGGAATTTCGAGTATGATGCTCTTTCCGTTCTGGATGTAGAATGCACCATTGTCCTTGCTCCCCGTATTGTTATAATACGGGTCCCCTATACCAAGGTCCTCGATACCATCGGTGTTGATATCTCCGAGGTTTACGGTGGTGAAACCAAACCAACCGTTCTTGTCCACTCCCTGGAATGTGAAGTTCGCCAGTGTCTCGTTCGATGTTGTGACCGATCCCTTATGCATATAAGAGAGGTTGAACAGGAAAACGGCTCCGGTCTGGACGTTCCGACCTATGTCGGACAGGAAATGCTCATCCCTGGGGGCACCCACTGCCGCATAGATCTGGGTTGTGTTATCATAATCGATTGATGCCACGGAGTGTCCGAACAGGTCCCCGTCATCTCCCTCGAGAACGATGGCCGCATTGGACTGGGTCAGCGAATATGTCCCGGAGCTCCTTCCGTTGAATATATAAGCCCTGTCATTGCCGGGTGAACCAACGATCAGGTCATCCCTACCGTCTCGATTGTAATCTTCCACACCGGATACGGACCATCCGAAGTCACTCCCGGACGGACCGGTGATCCTCCAGTTGGCGCTCGCCATGGTGAAGGTCTGGGGTATTGGCCCCTGGAAGACATAGACCCTGTTCTCGCCGGGTGCGCCAAAGGCATAATCGGTATTCCCGTCCCCGTTAATGTCACCAACATTGGTGATGTTCCATCCAAGGTCGGCATTCGAGTTAGATCCCGTGGCCTGACTTACCACCTGAAGGTCCTCGTTGCCCGCAACGAAGATCGGAACCATCAGCAAGATCCCCACCATGAATAGTGCTACCACCGTCTTGAAAGCCCGATCGAGAGGGCCCGATACTGTTAAAGAATCCTTTGCCATTTCACTCACCCTTAAGCACAGGAGCAATCGGTCCTGACGCTAACCAGCTTCAAAATGCTGGAATGGTATATATTATTTGCTTACTTATGGAAAAAGCAGCTCCTGGACCGGTTCCTGGACGCTCCCGATCCCGGTCGATCTTCGGGCTACATGTCAACACCTAGGACCTTCTCCGGAAGGTCTATCATTAAACGTTCATGCCTGGATGTATCCAAAAGACCCAGTTCGTGTGCCCATCTGATCTTTTTCGGGACCGTATCTGGTGGCATAACGATGTTGGGTCGATGGGCATCATCTATGAAATCTGTCTCGAGTAGATGGTCATTCTCGGATCCGAGCAAGATCTTCAGTGTCTCCCGCCTGCACTGAAGAGAGACCGATATTCCCAGATTGGCGGATGGATCGATCAGGTCAGGTCCCGAGTAGTGCTTGATCACCCTGTACCTGTCCATACCCGTGCGATCGATCATTTTCGCAAGGTGTTCCATCAAATTTGGATTGGAGTGCAGGGATTCTGTGTGCAGTACAACGGGGCATTCAAGGTCCGATGCTTTTTCGAGAGCATGTTCGAGGATCCGGTCGCATGATCCCTGCAATTCCTGGCTCACGGGGAAATGTATCCTGCCTATCTCTCCGATACCAAGGGCATCACCGTTCTCGATATGAATGAACGCTCTGGAAAGGGCTTCAATATGCAGTTCTTCGGCTTTCTCCGGACCGATTCTGTTGGCCAGATGGGGGAGTTCACCCGGATAGGGACCTATCACGCACCATGCTTTTACACCGAGGCTGTTTGCCATCTTGCACATATCGATCGTGACACCGAAGGACCTTTCATATCCACCGATATCCGGTGTCTCGATGTGATCGTACGGTTTATGGACTATGAGAAGATGGCTCCCTCCGCTTTCAATGAACCTCTTCAAGGCCATTTTCGGGTTTCCCATTGGGTCCAGGTGCATGTGCGCGTCCAGAACTGGCAGGCCTTCTATCATGTCGTCTCCTCAATCCCGGGTCCTGATCCTGGATTCCACCATCTGAAGGCTGGATACCGCATCCATGACGTTGTCCGCACCCCGGGATATGACCTTTCCCTCCGGAAAGATGAGGACCTCTATACCGCTCTTTCCGACCTTCAGGATGAAACCTGGAAGTTCGGTGGGGTCGTAGACAACACCGTCTTTTTTGAACTCCTCGTAGACCTCTTTGGGGTCTATTCTCGTGTCCAGGGAAAATGACGCTATTATCTCGGTAACCTTGAGTGGCTCGGATATTTTCAGGAAAATACCGGAATCCTGGAGTTCGCTCATGAGATCTTGCAGGGTTTTTTTCACTTTATCCTCGGAAGTGAGTCCATGAAGCTTGACGGTTCCGTCCCCGAGTATGAACATCTTGGATCTGGGTTCCTCCTTTTCGATGATGACCCCCTTGAACAATTGAGGCTCGTATCTTGCCCCCTTGATCACGGATGCCATCTTTTCCAGGTCCAGGTCGCCCTTGAGCCTGCAGTTTGCTATCATGTTCTCGATAACGACCTTCATTTGATACACCTTGCCCCGGGACGGATGATGGTGATTGTCAGAAATTCCATATAAACCCTTTCTGAGGGAGAGGTTCTCATGTGCCATCACCTGTTTCAGGCATCCTGTTGGCGAGGAATTTCTTCAACTCATCTTTCTTCTGCTCCTTTTCATCTCCCAATTTGAGGATGAAACGGAGGTTCCAGCAGTAGGAATCGAAGTACTGATTGCCGTATTGGTGCAGTTTCCCTTTGATCTCGGTATGGCAGTGGCCGCATAGAATACCTGTTCCTTTTGCTGTTTCACCAGGTTGATCGATCGCGGCGATATCCAGTAAAGGGTCCGGAAAGAACATTCGGGATCACTCCGTGATGCGGACCCAATCCTGTTTATGTTCATCGTATCTCTCATACCCATGCTTGTCGAACCTGATACCACATTTGGGGTTTGTGCATCTGTATGTTACGTCCCGGTCCTCTCCGGATCCGATCGTAACGGGAAGCATGCGTCCCGCTTCGCATATGGGGCAAATGAGGTATCCAGTATTCGGGTCCATACGGTTCCTTCCCGGGCTTCTCCGTGCTTCATGACGTTTGTATTATATTATTCCACCTGTCCGCGATCCCGCGAAAAACCCTGCATGAGGGGTCTTCTTCAATGAAAAATTTTTTAAATGAATTCAGCATGGCCCTGCCTGTTACGTTTCCCAGTGGTGTACACCATGTTCTGTCCAAACTGCAAGTCGCTCCTCAGACCCGATGGTGAGAATCTTCTCTGCCCCCGCTGCGGTTTCCAGAGGCCCATAAATGGATCCGAGGGGTCCAAGACCACGGTCCAGCTGGAAGAGGATCTGAGGGAGGTCCCGGTCTTTTCAGACCTTGATACGATGCCCATCGATGAAACCGTATTCTGCCCGAAGTGTGAGAACAAGGGGGCGTACTGGCATCTGAGACAGACCAGGGCAGCGGACGAGGCAACGACAAGGTTCTACAGATGCACGAAGTGCAAGCATACCTGGAGAGAATACGCATAGTAATGTTGTGCAACGGGACTCTATCCGTTTTTTCCACCGCGGTTGGATTCCCGATCGTCCCGGTTATTTACGATCCGACCCCTGATGTGTAAATGATCCGGGGCGGGAAATCTTAATATCTGGTCCCATGTCTACGATGTGTCATGGAACCCGGTCCGACCAAACCTCCAGCCACTATAGTTAGCATGGAAGGCAAGGTCAGATTGGAAATCGAGGCAACGGGCAGGGATACAGGTCCCGGAAAGCGGAGCGGGGTGTTCTTCAACCCGGCCATGGTTCAGAATAGAGACCTCTCCGTGGTCATCGTTCAACATCTCCTGGAAATGGAGCAGCTGCCCGGTAAAAGAAGGAGGATACTGGATGGTCTTTGCGGGTCGGGTGTCAGAGCCCTCAGGCTGTTACTCGAGACAGATCTCAAAGGGAATGGAATCGAGATTATCGGCACCGACATAGATCCATCTTCCATACAGAAGGCAGAGATGCTCAATTCACTGAACCATCTGGATGTTGAGTTCATCAGGGAAGACCTCAATTCCCATCTGGTAAAGGAACGATATTCTTACATTGACATTGATCCCTTCGGATCCCCTCTCCCATTTCTGGCCAACGGTATTGCCGGAACCCTGAACGGAGGCATCCTGGCATTTACCGCCACTGATACGGCAGCCCTTTCAGGCTCGATCCCCAGGGTGGCAAGGAGAAGATACGGGGTGGAGATCTCGATGACCCATTTCTATCAGGAGATGTCATGCCGATCCATTTTGGGGTATCTGGCCCGGGTCGCGGGATCCCTTGATAAGGGTCTGGAGCCTCTGTTCGTCTATTCATCGGACCATTTCATCAGGGGTTATGTCAGGATAAACAGGGGCGCAAGAAAGGCAGACCTGACCCTTGATAATGTTGGATGGATGGATTACGAGTTCCCCAGACCGCCAATGACGATCGGCCACATCCCGGACACTGATCATCGCCGGTCCGGTGAGTATATGGGCCCTATTTGGACCGGTCCCCTTGAGGATTTTGTATTCCTTCAGAGTTTGCGCACCATGCTCGATGATATCGAGAGATGGGGTTATCTGAGCTCCCTGAAGATGATCATCAGAATGATCGGGAGAGGAATGGAAGAAAGCGATCTTCCAGCTGGAGGATATGATATCAACGAGACATCGAGCTATCTTAAGGTATCGCCTCCTTCCATGGGTCAGCTGAAGGCAGGGATCGAGGAAATGGGCGGAAGATTCGCAAGAAGCAGGTTCTCCCCGACCATTTTCAAGACCGATCTCGGGTGGGACAAAGTGGGGTGCCTCTTCAGAAAAGGAGGAGGATGAGAATGGTGCAGGTGAACGCGGGATCCATCGAAGCCAGGATATTGAAGGTCCTGCTGGAAAAATATCCAGTAGATACCGTCGAAATATTGGAGATGACCCATCTGGGGAAGCAGGAGGTGGAAAGAGCGCTCAGGGGGATGGAGGACAGGGGTTGGCTCATGATAGAGAGACTTCCGGAAAGGTCCTTTATCAGATTGAGGAGATTCGATTTCACATTCCTTGGAAGGGACGAGACACAGAGGAAAGCTGTGAAGCACAGGTCGAAGGATCGAAAGAAGAAGAAGATCAAACAGGCGCTTCTACAGGAAGATCACGATGATAATATGATGTATCATTAGGACCACCCTTGACCGAAATCCTTTTTTAAGAATTCATATTTGCCTGGTCTGGATCGGGATAAGGTGTATCCCGGTTTGAAAGATCTTTCAACCATTCGCCGGGATGGCTCAACCTGGTACGGCGGCGGTCTCGAAAACCGCTGGGGCAACCCTTGTCGGTTCAAATCCGGCTCCCGGCGCCATATTCTATCGTATTTTGCAGTTTTCAACAAGAGATAGAATATCCGGGAGTTGAGGATTTGAACGAAGTTGTTGGAAGGTTCGTGCCTCATTTACACGAACCTTGCAACCGCGCACAATTCGGAGAATTGCTGCTGCGCAAATCCGGCTCCCGGCGCCATATTCTATCGTATTTTGCAGTTTTCAACAAGAGATAGAATATCCGGGAGTTGAGGATTTGAACGGAGTTGTTGGAAGGTTCGTGCCTCATTTACACGAACCTTACAACCGCGCACAATTCGGAGAATTGCTGCTGGTCATGAATTCAACAGTTCAGATGAAACCATCACCATCCCTGATCTCGAGGAGTCTATCCCTCACGATCTGAGCTCTGGATTTTGCCCCCATGCCCTTGAAAAGAACGTATGCATTATCGAGATAATCCTTCCCCTCCTCGAACCGGGAGGTCCTCAGATAATGTTCTCCAAGTTCATATTTTGCCCTGCCCAGTTCATAAGTTACACCAAGGTTCTCAAAGATCCCATGTGCCCTTAGAAGAAGTGTTTCCGCCTCCTCTGACATGTCCTTGCGGGAGGTCACCGTCCCGTAATAGAGATGGGCAATACCGAGACCCAGCTGGTCGTTCTTTTCCTTCATGTGTTCGATGGCGGCTTCGAAGAGCTCATCTGCCTCATTGTATTTTCCCCGGGTTCCGAGAAGCAGGATCAGGTTCATATTTGGCCACCAGCTATCCGATTTTCCCTTTTCCCGGGCCATTGAGTTTGCTTTCTCAAGGGCCGTTTCCGCTTCATCGATCTCTCCGAGCTGGAGGTGGACATTCCCGATGTTTGAATAACCTCTTGAAGCCTCTATGAAATTTCCGTTGTTCTCCAGATGTTTGATACCCCTGGCATAATAATCCAGGGCTTTGCTGCTGTCACCCCTGTGATTGAAAACATTGCCGATATTGATATACAGGGCTCCTATGGTATTGAGGTCGTTCTCTATCTTGGCATACTGCAGAGATTTGGAGAACATCTCTAGAGCCTTGGGAAAATCACCTTTCCTCCAGCTCACGTATCCAATACCCATGTATGAACGGGCAATGATCTCGGATGAACCCTTTTCGTGGGGGACGTTGAGGGATTCATTGTAATACTGGACAGATCGATCGAAATCCCCCTGATCCCGGTAGATCTCGGCCAGTATGACCTTTGCTTTCCCTCCTTCCAGAGGTTTTCTCAGGACGGATGAGAGGTTGAGCGCTTTCTCGGAGAACTCCCGCGCTCTTTTCCAATCACCGATCAAAAGGCACTGATATGATATCTCGAGAAGAACCTCCAGGTGCTGGGATTTGATGGAGTCAGACTGGGGAAGCCTTTCCGTGCAGTCAAGCACCATGTGCAAATACTCGAGGGTTTTCTGCGGGCTGATCTGATGATAGTAGGATGATGCTCTTGTCAGATAGAAAAGGGCCTTTTCCAGATCCTTTCCCTTGTAGTAATGGTTCGCTATGTTCCCCCAGACGGTAGGGTTTTTCGAATATCTGTCCTCCAGGACCTTTCCCATCTTCAGATGAAGGAACCTCCTTCGGGAATGGTTCAGTTCGGTGTAGATCACCTCCTGGATGACGGGATTCTCGAACTCGTAGCTCTCCTCCGCCTCGATCTCATGGATGAACTTGGCCTGTACAAGCTCCTCAAGTGCCTCAAGGAGGTCCTCATCCTTCATTTCAAGGGCGTCCTTGATGATATCAAAGGTCACCCTTGGACCGGAAACAGAGGCCAGCCGGATAACGCTCATGGAGTTGCCCTTGAGCCAGTGTATCCTCCTCAGTATCACATCCTTCAATGTGGTTGGAAGTGAGATCGTGTCCGGATCCAGATTCTCGGCCCAGTCTGGCAAGGTTGGGTCTATTATTCCCCTTTCGATCAGTGAGTATATTATCTCCTCGATGAAGAAAGGATTACCCCCCGTCCTCTTGAAAAGAAGTTCGCCAAAGGACCTCGGGGTCTTCTTTATTCCCATAATGTTCCTGATAAGTATATCCGATTCCTTCCTTCCCAGTTTGGTCAGTTCGATGGGAACGAAGAGCTTGTCCCTGGACAGACGTTTCAGGGGTTCGGCAAGAGGATGGGATTCTTCTTCACCCCAGAAGAGGTCCTCGGGTCTATAGGTACATATGATCATCAACCTGTGATCCATTATCCTGCCGGCAAGGAACTGGAGGAGTTTGATCGAAGGAGGGTCTGCCCAGTGCAGATCATCAATGAACATACAGAGGGGCCCGTCCTCCAGCAACTCGAATATGAAATGGGATAGCTTGTCGAACTCCAGCAAACCTTCCACGACCATGCCCTGCTCCTCTTCTTCATCGAGGTCTATCTCAGCAGGTATGAGGGACATTGGAACGAATTCCTGTTCCGTGGGCGTCGTCAGATCATCCTCTGGTTCGACCTGACCCGACACCTGGTTGAAGGGTGATGTGGTATCGGAATCTTTCCCTTTCTTCAATTTTCTGTACTGGGAATACATCTCCTTGAATGGCAGATAGATATCAGTATCCTTGAAGTACAGACATCTCCCTGACAGGAAGTTGAAATCCTTGAAGTTCTGGGTTTCTGTCATCTCCTCGATCAGTCTTGTCTTTCCTATCCCTGCCTCTCCCCCGACGATCACCAATTTTCCGTTTCCGCTCCTGACATCGCTAAAGAGTTCACTCAGCAGGTCAAGCTCCTTCTCCCTGCCGATATATTTGGTTTTGGCCCTTTCTTTGGATGGGAACATCCTGTCATCCCCTGGTCCATCACAACTCGGCGCCAAAGTATTAAACCCTTTTTGTATTCATTATCATAATAGGAAATCATTCTGGCTAATTCCACTGGGGGGATGATCATGATGTCTTCGTGATGTCCTGGATACCCGGATATCAAATACTTTTGGTCCACTCCTCAAAACCCTTATAATGGCCGGAATATTCAGTTGTCCTTACCGCTCAGGGGTAAATTGCCTAGGTGTCGAGGTAGGGTAGATTTTCACGTTTGGGTGCCTTGAAAATAGGTTATACGCCCGACGTACCGCCGGGGTCCCTCGATATTGACAGGTTGTGGGGATAACATTCTCCAGGAGGCCCGAGTATGAATGCTGACGAGCTGAAGGAACCGAACCTTACCGATAATGCAATGAAGGTACTGGAAAGGAGATATTTCAGAAAGGACGACCAGGGTAATGTGGTCGAGTCACCGAAACAACTTTTTCTGAGGGTGGCCGAGAACATTGCCATGGCAGACAGGTCCTACGGAGCAAAGAAAGAGGATATCGAGAGGACTGCCATGGAGTTCTTCGATCTCATGAGCTCACGGGAATTCATGCCAAATTCCCCCACCCTCATGAATGCCGGAAGGGAGCTTCAGCAGCTGTCCGCGTGTTTCGTTCTGCCAATTGACGATTCGCTTCCTGCGATCTTCGAGACAGTGAAGTTCACGGCCATGATACACAAGTCCGGAGGCGGAACGGGTTTCTCCTTTTCCAGGATCAGACCAAAGAATGATCTCGTCAAGTCCACAAAGGGCGTATCATCGGGTCCTATCTCTTTCATGCAGGTGTTCGACTCGGCAACCGATGTAATAAAACAGGGGGGGACGAGAAGAGGGGCGAATATGGCCATTCTCAAGGTGGACCACCCGGATATCAGGGATTTCATAACCGCCAAGGACGATAACAAGAAACTGAACAATTTCAACATCTCCGTGGCCCTGACCGATAAGTTCATGGAGGCACTTTTTTCAGGCGGGGATTACGAACTCGTTAATCCGAGATCGGGGGAGGTTGCCGGGAGGGAATCAGCTGCGGAGATATTCGAGATGATCGTCAACCAGGCCCACAAGAACGGTGAGCCGGGGATTGTTTTCATAGACCGGATAAACCGTGACAATCCGACACCACAGGTGGGTGAGATAGAATCCACGAACCCCTGCGGAGAACAACCCCTGCTACCTTTTGAATCCTGCAATCTGGGTTCCATGAACCTCTCCATAATGTTGAACGACAAGGGTGAGATAGACTGGGAAAGGATGAAAAGGGTCGTAAGGTCCTCTGTTCACTTCCTTGATAATGTCATTGATATGAACAATTTCCCGCTTGAGGAGATAGCGCAAAACACCAGGTCGAATCGGAAGATCGGACTTGGAATAATGGGATGGGCCGATCTACTTTTCAGGCTGGGCATTCCCTACGATTCTGAAGAAGCGGTCGAACTCGCCGACAGGGTGATGTCATTCATCAAGATCGAATCGGTGAACATGTCCCGGGAGCTCGCCGGAAAGAGGGGCCCCTTCCCGAACTTCAAGGGTTCGATATTCGAAAAGAAAGGTGAGCCTCCCCTCAGGAACGCGACCACAACCACCATAGCACCAACGGGAACCATATCGATCATTGCCGGAGCTTCCTCAGGAATAGAGCCGCTATTCGCTCTTGTCTTCAAAAGGACCGTCATGGACAAAGACAGACTGGTTGAGGTCCACAACTACTTCAGGGAGGTCGCAAAGAAGGAGGGTTTCTTTTCAGAGTCGCTCATGGATAAGATATCCGAAAAAGGAACGGTAAGAGGTGTGAGCCAGGTTCCGGAGAGATTCCAGAGGTTGTTCACCACTGCCCATGATGTCACCCCGGAGTGGCACATCAGGATGCAGGCCGCCTTCCAGAGGTATACCGACAATGCGGTATCAAAGACCGTGAATTTCTCCCATGATGCCACCGTGGAGGATGTGAAGAAGGTCTACATGATGGCATACGACCTGGGTTGCAAGGGTGTGACCATCTACCGGGATGGAAGTAGAGAGGAGCAGGTTCTGTCCACCATCAAGAAGAAGAAGACCGGCATGGATACGGGTATAATCAGGCCCAGGGAACGACCCAAGATAATACACGGTGTGACCGGAAAGGTGGATACCGGCTGCGGTGCGTTATACGTTACGATCAATCGAGACAGGTTCGGACCCTTCGAAATGTTCGCCAACCTTGGAAAGTCCGGTGGATGCGCCGCAGCACAGATAGAAGCACTGGCCCGCCTTGCATCACTTTCCATGCGGTCGGGGATCGACCCCTATCAGATCGTGAAGCAGATGAAGGGAATAAGGTGTCCGAACCCCAAGATCGGTCCGGTGGGAATGACAGAAGAGCAGGTTCTCTCCTGTCCGGATGGGATGGCGAGGGCGCTCGAGAGATACCTGGAAGGAAAACCTCCCTCCATTGGTGAGGAGCAGACCACATCCCCTTCACTGGAGTTCTACGACAACAACATGTTCGAGGACAGGGAACATGAAGATACGGAGGGAATGATAGTTGGGGTCTGCCCGGAATGCGGGAATTCTCTGATTTATCAGGATGGATGCTCCATCTGCCATTCATGCTACTATTCGAAATGCTCTTGATGGATTGATGATAATGGTTGATGGGAAGGTTTCGCCATTCAGCGGTCTGAAAAGCAGAACCCCCCTCGGGGGAAAGATCGGACATGTCAAGGTAGGGGTCCGTCCGGTGGACCCGGTTCTTGTGGAAAGGATATCGGGAAGGCTGGGTGAGTTGAAGGAAAAGGGGGTGGATCTTCCAGACCCCGCATCATTGGCAATCAGGTCCGTTGACGGATTCTACTTTTTCCCCTCTCTCTCGGACCTTTCAAGAGGAGATCAGGAAAAGGTTATCTCCGTTATCAACTACGATCCCGTAAGAAGAACGTTCCTGCTCTCCCGGGATGGTGAGCCAAATGAGATAATGGAGCTTTTCTGGTTCGGGTTCGAGACCTTTCCCACCGATATGGTTCTGCTCTATTTACCCTTTGAATACGGAAACGGACTGAACCCGCCGGAGGATACGGGATCAAGGATCAACCTCAACATAGGGATCATGAAAGAGTGGAAGGATTCGAGACTTCTCGAGCATTCCACGGGCATATACTGGAGGGGGGAAGGACTTGATCCCCTGTTGGAATACCTCAGGACATATCATGCGGGGCGGTCCCGGGATCACAGGTCCCAGTGATCTTTCAGAACCTCTTCGGTCTCGATAACTATACCATCTTCGACCGGAAGGTTGTCTATGAGGCCGAACCAGTAGATGACCATACCCGGTCCGAAGAGCTCCCTGTAGTGGGAGAGCTGTTTTTTTGTGTTCTTTTTGACCTCTTTGAGGTCCCCGAAAGATGCTTTGGATTCTATCCAGTTGATCTCCTCTCCTCTGAAGTATATGGGTTTCTCCAGCAGGAAATCCGGTGTTTTTCCACCCTCTGCCCTCAACTCCTCCTCTCTTCTGTATCTTATCCCCCGCTGGTCCAGCCATTTCTTCATCCTCTCCTCTCCCTTGAGACCGCGGTTCCTCTGAACCAGATTTCCTTCGGGGGAGTAGATGGGATCGTTTTCCCTGACCTCGATGATCTCCTGCCTCAGTCTGATGTCCTCGATGGAGCGCGGGTCGTTGATCATCTTTCGAAAGCTGTTCCTTCCGTATTCCTGGCTGGTCAGGATTATGAAAGCTGTCATGACCGGGGCAAAATCCAGGTCCCTGGATATCTGAAGAAGACTTTTACCGGACCTCCATTGCCTGGTGAGATGCGGGGTTCTTGATTTTATTCTCTGGAACCTTGCAGTCACTTCCCGTATGGTCCTCTGCGTGTAGATGACCAGATAGAATTCTTTTGACCTTTTCCGGTCCTTTCGCCAAAGTCTCTCGATGTCGGAATAGCTGGAAAGTTTGGAGTAGATCTCCCGGTATTGTGTCTCATCGATCAACATTCGATATCGTCCCGTGGTCTTTAAGGGCTAATCCTACATTGTAAAAGTAAGTTACGGTTCACCCGGTAAACGCGGGGTTATCGAGAGCCTTTCCAACCTGTCCATGATCTTTTTCCAGTGGCTTCCCTTCCAGTAGAGTTTTCCGCAGGACCTGCACCTGAAATAGGTATTGTGGTACAGCAGCACATTGTTGGGGACCATATTTTTCATATCCTCATCCTCTTCTATCTCGTCTCTCCTTAAGGACTCTATCTCACCATTGCATAATGCACATCTGGTTTCAGACCTGGGATATCTATCCGGAAGAAATGCTTCCAGGAACTCCCTTATCTGCCCGTCGAGATCATCGCTCAGGATACGAAGCGCATGAGCATCCCTTCTGTTCGAGAGGTCCCGGTCCCTTGTCAGCAGTATCCGTTCCTCTTCCAGACATAGCTTCACAAGCTCTTCATCTCCTTTTACCGCGGGAGATAGAACATCATACCCTGCTATCCTCAGCCATCTGCATAGCTTCTTCAGCATCTCATCGCAGATGAAACCGCGCATTCTGTCGTTATTGCCCTCCATGGCCCCCTCAAGGGTCCAAAAAGACTTGAAATCTACCCCAAGCATCAATAAACATACATGTAGAGGCATGTTATTTACGAAACATATATATGCAAGCATGTATATACATGCACATACAAGGGGGAAACGACATGAAGATACTGAAGACATCGAAAGTCCTTTCGGATGGGAATGCATTGAAGATACTTGCGGCCACGCAGAAAAGACCCTGCACCGCACAGGAACTCTCGGATGAGCTGGGGACCCCGCTTGCGGGAACCTACAAGAAGATCAAGGAACTCGAGCAGAACGGCCTGATAGCCCCGCTTGACAGGATGCTCACGTCCTACGGAAAGAGGGTCACAAGGTACAGGTCGCTTGTGAGGGGGTTCTTTGTGGAATTTTACAACAACGAGCTCAAGGTGACACTGGAGCTCGATGACGGGGATATGCCTCTCCGCCTTTCGTGGAATCCTCTGTTGAACAGCTGAGTGGTGTCGGCCTTTCAACCCTTTTCCCTAAATTAGTTCCAGTCCTCCCCCGATTTTTTTTCCCTAATATTTACCTGGTACATTACGAACTCTTGCAGCAGAACAGGGGTCATTGAAATTGTGTATCGACATAGGCCGTTCAGTGTTCGTTTCATAAAGTTTATATACTAAACAGGTCAAATGTTGAGTGCAGAAAAAGTAAGGAGGAATTCCAAAATGAAAACTATGACGATCGGCGTGGCAATGTTCCTCGGACTTGCCGCCCTTGTCGGCTTTGCATCAGCGTTGAACCCACTCCAGGGAAATGACGCGGACTATGATCCCGACGGTGACAATCTCACCAACCTAGACGAGTTCATAGCAGGATCGGACCCCAACAACTGGGACACCGACGGTGACGGACTCCCCGATGGGTGGGAGGTTCAGAACTTCCTCGACCCCTCAGACCCCGCGGATGCCGAACTTGATAACGATT